>Ga0078972_1000085_pt1 | contig 358650 bp, 310 predicted proteins | sample YelNatPaOPGAMG01_FD_67568 | JGI IMG/M metagenome (GOLD analysis project Ga0078972, IMG submission 67568) | Hot spring thermophilic microbial communities from Obsidian Pool, Yellowstone National Park, USA - OP-RAMG-01 (SPADES assembly) (version 2) | ecosystem: Environmental > Aquatic > Thermal...
GGGGTCTCCCCTCGGGCGACAGCGTCGCGAAGCGATCGCGAGAGCCAGACCCCGAATCCACTGGCGTCACGCTCGCAGATCGCCGTCTGGAGACGGCTCCTACAACCGAGTGCGGCTTTATCCGCAGGCTGCTAGCCCGGACTATGCATGATGCGCATAATCCGGGGCTTCAAGAGCATTATTCACGATCCTCGTGAATAATGCGTGCTAGGTATTATAGCGCTCGCCCCATCGCAGTCGTGTCTGGAGCTTGTCATAGAAGCTCTGTGGCTCGAACTGGAGGAGCTTGGCAGTGAAATCAGCTTTCGTTATCTCGACCACGTCGGCGGCCCCGAGTTGCTCACCGTGCTGACCGTCGAGTGTAAGCATCATCTCGGACTCGCCGTCTCTTGCCTGTCCCGCGATCTGGATCTTCTCAGCGTCAGGCACGACCAGTGACCGGACATTGAGGGTGTGCGGACAGACCGGCGTTATGATGATCACGTTGACATCCGGGTGTACTACCGGCCCACCTGCCGAAAGGGAATAGGCGGTGCTGCCCGTGGGACTCGCGATGATGATGCCATCCGCGGCGTACGTGACTATGAACTTGCCGCCTACGAAAGTGTGCAGAGCGACCATTCGCGCGAGCGGGCCCTTGGATACAACAACATCGTTGAGGCTGTAGTAGGTGGAAACCGGCCTATCGTCTCTCAACACGACGGCCTTCAGAACCACGCGATCGCTGACCGCGTAGTCGCCCGTGAGGACCCTCTCCAGGGACGCCATAGTCTCTTCAGGCTCGATCTCCGTGATGAAACCGTAGTGGCCGAAGTTGACCCCCAACATCGGCGTGCCGTGCGGGGCGGCCCGCCTGGCCCAGCGGAGTATGCTTCCATCGCCGGCAAGAATGACCAGCAGATCAGTGCTCGCCATAGCGTCGTCATCCGCACCGAGGTCCGGCTTTCCCAGGATTTCGGCGGCGTCTCGAGTGAGAAGCGGGCGAACGCCGCGCGATCTCAGCCAGTCGGCGGCCTCCGCCGCGAGCCGAACAGCTTCCGCCTTATGAGGATTTGGTGCCAGTCCGATGGTTTTCATTGCTCCGCCTAGGATGGATGGGAGCCGTTGGTGGGCGCCGGCGTTTCCTTGAAGCGCTCCAGATTGTGCTTGGCATCCGCGTTGTCTGGCTCGATCTCAAGGGCCTTGCGATATTCGGCCTTGGCTTCCTCGATGAGGCGCTTGTTCTCGTACTCAGCGCCGAGGTTGTTGTGCGCAGCCACCATCTTCGGATTGAGCTCGATGGCCTTCTTGTACTGCGCAATCGCTTCGTCTGTTCTGGTCTGCTTGGAGTAGGCCAGACCAAGGCCGTAGTACGCGTCGGCGGACTTCGGATCGATGCCGACGGCAGTGCGGTATGCGGCCGCTGACTTGGCGTAGTCCTTTGCCTGGTAGTACAGATTACCGAGGTTGATCGCCGCGGCCAGCTGCTTGGGATCGAACTTCAGCACGGTTTCCCACGCGCCGATTGCATCCGCGTTCTTGCCCTCGACGGTATAGGCGGTGCCGAGGTTGAGCCACGCGGAGAGAAGAGACGGTTTCTGGGCGACGGCCTTCTCCAGGGCAGCTATGCCCTCGGCGGGCTTCCCGCTCTTGTAGAGGGCCCAACCCAGTCCGCCCAGTGCCTCCGCATCGTCCGGGTTGATCTTGACCGCTCCCTCGAATGCCTCCGCAGCCTTGCCGAACCTGGCGAGCTTCGAGTAGAGAACGCCGGCGTTGTAACGCGGGGTAAAGGCGTCCGGCTTGATCCTGGTCGCAGCCTCGTAGTGCGTGAGGGCATCGGTTTCCTTGCCCGAGGATGACATCAGGTCCGCCAGAGCCATGTGCACGTCGTAGCGATTCGGATCGAGCGATAGACACTTGGTGAATGCAGCGCCGGCCCCGGCGTAGTCGCCGGCTTCCTCAAGAGCGTAGCCGAGGTTGTATGCATACTGAGCGTTTTTTGGATCGAGTTTGAGTGCCTCGCGCAACGCGGCGGCGGCTTGGGTCTTGTGGCCACTTTCCTGGAGGGCGAGGCCCAGGTTGTTCTGCAGAGCGGCATTGGGAGCAGCGAGCGATGCGGCCTTCTGGTATGAGGTGACCGCTTTGTCGAGTTGGTGGGTCAAATAGTAGGCGGTACCGAGGTTATAGTAAGCTTCCGCCCAGTTCTTATGCACAGAAAGGGCCTGTTGCAGCTCAGGGATCGCTTTCTCGCTCTGATCGAGACCGATGTAGGCCATGCCAAGATTGAGGCGCAGTTCGTCTCCGTCTGCCTTGAGAGCACGGGCCGCCAGCAATTGGTCGAGTGCTCCTTGATAGTCGTGCTTCTGGAGGAGCAGGAAGCCATACCATCGTCTGGAGGTAGCGTCGTCCGGTCGGGCCTTTACAGCGGCGCTGACCGCCGCAACGGCTTCATCGACTTTGCCCTGCTTGTAGAGGTTCTCCCAATCCTTGGGCCCGGCGAGAGCCGCAGTCAGGAGGGTAACGCATAGGCAGGTGGCGAAGAAAACTGCGGGAAAAATACGTCGAGCGGAATGGCGCTTTCCAAGCATAATCGACCATCTCCTCGGTGTTGGTGGCTTGCTCTGTCCACATTATACCAGCGGGGCAATTCCAAGACAAGCGACAGGCTAAGGTTGCTTTTGGCCGAGATTCTGTGTATTATACTGGGGCGCGGGTCCTGGAAGTTGCATCAGGGGGTCGATGTTTATGGACAACGTCTTGGCCAAGAGCAAAACGGGTCGTCGGATTGCCCGCAACGTTGCCGCCGGGTTATGCGGATTTGCTGCGGCGCTGGCGCTGGCGCTGTTGACTGTGCGGGCCGGAGGATTCGTGCCGGTCTGGTTCTCGGTGCTGGTGATATACGGTCTGCCGCTTCCGGTCGCGTGTGGCCTGGCTGTGGGCTTCGTGTCCCCAAAGAAGCTGATCGCCTGGGCCCCCCTGTGGTCGTGCATCTTCGCCGTGCTAATCTCCTCCATGTTCTGCGGCGCGCAGCAGTTCGCGGACGTTCCGTGGTCGCTGATATTGGTCTTTGTGGTGGCGGGCGCCCTCCTTGCGGCTCTCGCGGGGTATGCCGGGCAGCAAGCAGCACACAAGGGATACGTCGCCAAGTCCGTGGTGGGGGTCGTAGTCGTGTGTTGCGCTGCGGGGGCGGTCGGGTACGGGCTTATGCAGAGCCAGGAGCGCGCATTCCTGCGAGTCGGCAGGCCTCAGATATTGCTCGAACTCGACCGTGACTTCCTAGCGCTCCCGCGAGGCATGGGCTGGTCCTGCGGTCGCGACTTCGAGGCCGGCAGCTACGTGCTGACTTCCAGGCTGAACGGGCAGCCCATGCGAGTGTATGCTCACGCCGACGCAACGGCATTGCGCTATGTTGACTACTCTCTGCCGGGAGGGCGAGCGGACTTGCGAGGCAAGCAGGACGCGCTGCGCTATCTGAAGTCTCTGGGGATACGCGACCCGTTTGTCTCGGGCTTGTCCACAGGCAATGGCTGCTGGCGGAGCGTACTCCGGGATACGCAGTTGACGGTGTGGCCGAACGGCCGTGTCCGCTTGGATTCCGTTCCGCCTCGGGCGCCGACTCCGGCCCCGAAAGGCGACCTTGGATCTCTGCCCTGAAGCGCTTGCTCGCTACGTCGTGCTCGGCAATCACGAATGCTGGACCGACGCGTCGGCAGTAAGCCGGTCGATAGCGGAATCGGGCATAAGATTGCTCACGAACGCTAACACCCGCCTCCCAAACGGCGTAGTCCTAGTTGGGATCGACGACGAGTGGTCGGGTAGTCCCGATGCCGGAGGGCGGGATCTTCTCTACGTGAACCGGGGCACCGAAGCGGCGTTTCCACCTGTGCGCTTCAGCCACAGGCCAGAGGTCACGTTGTTCATATTGCACCCGTCGAACGCTCGAAAGCCGCACGTAATCCGGCATCAGGCCCAGCCTTAAGCCCGCTTGTTTGATTGACAGCCTATGCTCGCTGTGATATTGTACGAGAGTCATTTCAGCGTGAGATAACAGATGGAAATCCTCAAACTTTTCAGTGCAAATGAACGCGAAATCAAACGGTTTCGCAAGATAGTTGAGAAGATAAACGCGTTCGAGCCTGCGATGAAGGCGCTTTCGAACGATCAGTTGCGCGCCAAAACGGATGAGTTCAGGCAGCGCTATCGCGCGGCAGTCGAGCGTGAGAACTTCAGTGACGAGGAGCGCAGGCAGGTTTCTCGGGATGTCCTCAACGACATGCTGCCGGAGGCGTTCGCCGTAGTGCGCGAGGCCAGCTTCCGGACACTGGGCATGCGGCACTTCGATGTGCAGATGATCGGGGGAATGGTGCTGCATCAGGGCCGCATCGCGGAGATGAAGACCGGTGAAGGCAAGACCCTCGTCGCGACGCTGCCGCTGTACCTTAACGGCATTACCGGTCGAGGCGCGCACCTCGTTACGGTGAACGACTATCTGTCCAAACGTGACGCCCGCTGGAATGGCCCAGTGTTTCACTTGCTGGGGCTGAGCGTAGGCTCGATCCACGGACAAAGCGCGGAGACGGGCGATGTTGGTAGGTCGTTTCTCTACGATCCCGAGTATGTGCCCGAAGATGAGAACGAGTGGGAGCATCTTAGGCCGATTACCCGCAAGGAAGCCTATGATGCGGATATAACCTACGGCACCAACCACGAGTTCGGCTTCGACTACCTCCGCGACAACATGGCATTCCGCAAGGAAGATCTGGTGCAGCGCGAACTGCACTACGCGATCGTGGACGAGGTGGACAGCATCCTTATCGACGAAGCCCGGACGCCTCTGATCATTTCCGGCTACGGGTTCCGGTCCAGCGACATGTACTACAAGATGGACAAGGTCGTGCGCCGACTGGTGAAGGATCGTGACTACACCGTAGACGAGAAGGCTCGTACTGCCATGTTGACCGAGGAGGGTACCGCCAAAGTCGAGGAGCTTACCGGCTGCGGCAATCTCAGCGATCCTGAGAACCTTGAGACGAACCAGTACGTGAATGCGTCGCTCAAGGCTCACGCGATTTTCAGGAAGGACATCGACTACGTCGTACGCGATGGCCAGGTGATCATCGTCGATGAATTCACGGGACGGCTGATGTTCGGGCGACGGTGGAGCGATGGTCTGCACCAGGCCGTCGAGGCTAAGGAGAACGTTCGGGTCGAGGAAGAGAGCCAGACGCTGGCGACGATCACATACCAGAATTTCTTCAGGCTCTATGATAAGCTTGCTGGAATGACCGGTACCGCAAAGACCGAAGAGGATGAGTTCCGCAAAATCTACGCCCTGGATGTGGTCGAGGTTCCGACCAACAGGCCGGTCATCCGCAAGGACATGGCCGATGTTGTCTACAAGACCGAGGAGGCCAAGTTCCGTGGGATAACCGGCGAGGTGCTCAAGGCGCACTGCCGTGAGCAGCCGGTGCTCGTCGGAACGAGATCGATCGAGGTGTCCGAGCGCGTGAGCGAGCGATTGCTCTCGGAGCGCCTGCAACTTCTCGCGGCGACAATCATCCTGCGTGATGCGGTGGAGCGATCTTCGGACCTCAGCGGCGACGAGAAGAAGGAGTCTCACGCGCTGCTCAACACGAAGTTCGAGCAGTTGGACATACATAAGCTTGGCAAACTCGGCAAGAAGCTGAACGTGGATATGGACATGCTCTGCGCCGAAAACGTCGCGAGGCTGGGAACGTTGTTGGGCATCAGCCCGAGTTTCCACGGCAGGCTGCGCGAGTCCCTCGCCGAGGGGATCGTTCACAGTATCCTCAACGCTAAATACCACGAGATGGAAGCTGAGATTATATCTCAGGCAGGCAGGCGCGGGTCAGTTACCATCGCGACGAACATGGCTGGTAGAGGTGTCGATATCATTCTGGGCGGCACCGGGCTAACCGACGAGGAGGAGCAGGAGTCCAAGCAGGACCTGGCCGAGTTCAGCATGGACGACCTCACATGGGACTTCGACTCCTGGAAGACGGCCAATCCTGACAAGTTCGAGAGTGCGAAACCGGAGGCGATGGACGTCGTCCTTCGCGGCGGTATGTTCATTATCGGGTCGGAACGACATGAGAGCCGCCGAATCGATAACCAGCTCCGCGGGCGTTCTGGACGCCAAGGCGACCCCGGTGCATCGAAGTTCTTCGTGTCGCTGGAAGATGAGCTGTGGCGGTTGTTTGGCGATAAGTCGAACTCGTTCCTGCTGGGTGGATGGCAGGAGGATCAGGCGATCGATGCCAAGATCCTCTCGAAGATGATTGAGCGCGCGCAGAAAAAAGTGGAAATGCACCACTTCGATATGCGCAAGCACGTTCTCGAGTACGACGACGTCATGAACGTTCAGCGCGAGACCATCTACAGCCAGCGCAGGAAGATCCTCGAGGGTGTCGATCTGCGGCCGACGGTGGTTGGCTATCTGCATGAGACCATTAAGGGCGCCATCAACTCGTTCTGCCAGGAAGGCGTTCCACCGGGCGAGTGGAACACCGAAGGGTTGTTCGGATTCGTCAACGAGATTCTGCCGCTGGAGCTGATGCTCAAGCCAGCGGACCTGAAGGGCCGGAGACGTGAAGAGCTCGAGGACATGCTGGCGGACGTGGTCGAAAAGACATACGAACTCAAGGAGCAGGAGATCGGGCCGGAGTTGATGCGCGACATCGAGCGGCACGTCGCACTCGATCTTATCAACCGCAAGTGGATCGATCACCTTGACGCAATGGACTACCTGCGAGAGGGCATCGGACTGCGCGGTTACGCGCAGCGCGATCCGATCGTTGAGTATAAGAAAGAGGCCTACGATCTGTTCCAAGCGATGCTGACCAGCATTCAGGACGACATGGTCCGGGTGATGTATCGCGTTCAGACCCAGGAGCCCCCTCGGCGCAGGCGCTTGACCTACGATAACGTAGTGGAACTGTCGGCCGAGGGTCCGCAGGGCATGGGTGATGGCAATCTGGGTCAGATGGCCAAAGGGCACGCCGCGCCGAAGTCCGGTTCGCAGAAGGTCGGCCGTAACGACCCCTGTCCGTGCGGAAGCGGGAAGAAGTTCAAGAAGTGCTGCCTCGGCAGACTGGAAGGCGGAGCGTAATAGCGCAAGAGGTTCTCAATTGCTTAAGGATGTAATGGACCGCGTCTCCAAACTGGAGATAGAACTCGAAGAGCTCGGAGGTCATCTTTGACCTGGCCGGCAAGCGATCAGAGATAGCCCGAATAGAAGAGCTTTCGGGCGGACAGGGCTTTTGGGACGATGCCGGCGAGGCACAGAAGATCCTCAAGAGACTGAGCAGCCTGAAGGCCGCGATTGAGCCGGTGACCAGTCTGCAAAGCCAGGTTGAGGACATTCGGATACTTGCGGAGCTGATTGAGGACGAAGAGAGTTCCGATGCGGTCGAAGTGCGTGCCGAACTCGATGCAGTCGAATCGGCGTATGAGCGGCTGGAACTGGAAACACTGCTCTCCGGCGAGCACGACTGCGCGAACGCAATCCTCGAGATCAACGCCGGCGCGGGCGGCACTGAGGCCTGCGACTGGGCCGATATGCTGCTGCGCATGTACCTGCGTTGGGCTGAGCGACGTGGCTATCGAACAGAGATTCTCAATACCGTCCCTGGCGATGTGGCGGGATTAAAGAACGTCACGGTGCTGATCGAGGGCAGAAACGCCTACGGCTATCTTCGGAACGAACGCGGCGTACATAGGCTGGTCCGCATTTCCCCCTTTGACGCCAATAAGCGGCGGCACACGTCGTTTGCTGCAGTGGACGCGATTCCCCAAATGGAGGACGATACGGACGTATCGATCAACCCCGACGATCTGCGCGTCGATACTTATCGTTCCAGCGGGGCGGGGGGCCAGCACGTCAACAAGACGGATTCCGCCGTTCGGATTACGCACATCCCCACCGGCATCGTCGTCTCGTGCCAAAATGAGCGCTCCCAGCACGCCAATCGCGAGAACGCAATGAAGGTGCTCGCCGCGCGGCTATCCGAGCTTGCGCGAGCGGAGACCGAGCAGCGGCTGGCGGAACTAAGGGGAGACATGCGTGCAATTGAGTGGGGAAGTCAGATGCGCAGTTACGTCTTTCAACCATATACAATGGTTAAGGACCATCGCACTAACCATGAGACTGGCGACGTAATCCGAGTGATGGATGGCGACATAGACGACTTCATCCAGGCCGAACTGAAGGGATTGACGGTCTAGGCTCGGAAGTCGCGGAGGTGGACGGATGCGCAAGCGAAGCTCGAGGATAGTCCTCCTACTGAGTATCATTGCCCTCGGCGCGTTTTCGCGGTGTTGCTTTGCTGCCGTGCCGCCGGCGGAATCTACCAGCACGTCCGCGCTTGAGAATAAGGATTCGGGCAAACAGGAGACGTCGATCGGGAGTCTGCTTGCGGATGCGTTTCGTGCCGCGGCCCACAGCGACGTTGCGTTCGTGTCCGCAGGCGATCTGAAGAAGACCACCGATCCCCTGCCGGCGGGAAAGGTTCAGTCTGATGACGTCTCGGCGCTGATCGCGTATCCCGACGACCGCATTGTTGTGCTCGCGCTGGACGGCCGCAAGATCCGGGAGGCACTGGAGACATCCGTGGCGACCTATCCTCGCCCGGGCCTGGGGTTCCTGCAAGTATCTGGGCTGACGTTCAGTTTCGACCCCTCAAAGCCGACAGGAAGCCGAGTGGGTTCGATCGCGGTCGGTGGGCGGCCGATTGCCGACGACCAGGCGTATACGGTTGCGATGGTCAGTTCGTTGGCTGATGGCGCGTTGGGGTACTGGAAGGTATGGTCGAAGCGGAACGTCGTAAGCAAGGCTGCCTCCCTCATCAGCACCTCGGCGGTGGACAGCTACTTCAGGACCAATCCAAAGTTGGACTACAGCACACTGAACCGTATTCTGCTGGCGAACCAGTAGTTGGAGAGATCGATGTCAGTATCCAGGATGCATGGTCTGGTCGGCTTGTGCGCGCTGTTGCTGAGTGCCGCTGTCGGCTGCTCTCCTTCCTCTACGCCCGCGTTTGATGGAAGCAAGGCATACGGCCTGCTGAAGAAGCAGGTCGATATCGGCCCAAGATACCCCGGGATCCCAGGCCACGACGCGTGTAGGGATCTGATCGTGTCCCAACTGAAGCCTCTGGCGGACGAGGTCAGCGTGCAGGAGTTCAGTCAGGTGGTTGGTGGCAATGAGCTGACTCTGCAGAACATCATCGCAACGTTCAGCCCCGGTGCGAAGAAGAGGATCCTGCTCGCGGCTCACTGGGATACACGGCCAATAGCGGACATGGAAGTTGAGCCGGAGAAGCGGTCGCGGCCCATATTGGGCGCCAACGACGGTGCGTCCGGCGTGGCCGTTCTCCTTGAGCTGGCCCGCATGTTCCACGATCGCAAGCCCGACGTGGGCATTACTATGGTCTTCTTCGACGGCGAGGACTATGCGACGAAGAAGCCCTCCGAATCGACCATGTATCTGGGCTCCAAGTACTTCGCGAAGCATCTCGATCCGGCTGAAGTCAAGTCGATCAGCTACGGCGTCTTGCTGGACATGGTCGGGGATACGAAACTTGGTTTGTATCAGGAGTCCTTTTCGCAGCGTGCAGCACCGGAGGTCACGAAGCGGGTTTGGGACACGGCGAAGATGCTGGGCTATGAGAAGAACTTCGTGCCGGAGTGTAAGTACAGCATTTCCGATGACCACCTTCCACTGATCGATGCCGGCGTGAAGTGCATCGATGTTATCGATTTCGACTACGGTCCCTGGCACACGCTTGACGACACGGCAGACAAGTGCTCGGCCGGTTCACTGAAGATCGTCGGCGATGTGATCGCGCGGGTGGTCTATGAGGAGAAGGGTCGGTGATCGACTACCACGTCCACTCGGACTGCTCCGGGGACTGCTCCGCCGCTATGATCGATGTCTGTCGGGCGGCTGTCGCGCGTGGTGTTAAGGCGATCTGCTTCACTGAACACCTCGATTTCGAGCCTACCGATAGCTGCTTCAACGCGTTTGATTACTGCCTCTTCATGGCCCGCATTGCTGAAGTCCGCGAGTCAATGGCCGGAGTGATAGAGATCCGTGCAGGTATAGAGGTCGATTTCCAGAGCAAGTTCCGGGCGGAGATCTCCGAGTTCTTGGCGGATAAGGACTTCGACTACGTGCTGGGAGCGGCGCACTACGTCAACGGCGTCATCCTGGAGGACCATGACCGCTATTTCCCCGGCAAGAGCGCTGAAGAGGCCTATACGCCGTACTTCGATAACAGCCTGGCGGCCGTGGAGACGGGCTGGTTCGACGCTCTTGCCCACCTGGATCTGTGCAAGCGGTACGGAGTGCGTTACTACGGCGCACTTGACTGGGACCCATATCGTGAGCGCATCGAACAGATACTACGTGCTGTGATCGAGCAGGGTATGGCACTGGAGATCAACACCTCGGGACTGAGGCAGTCGCCCGGCGAGACATACCCCTGCCGAGGGATGCTGGAGCTGTACTACGCGCTTGGCGGGCGAGCGATCATCGTGGGCTCGGACTCACATCGTGTCGAGGACGTTGGCGGCGGCATAGCTGACGCGCTGGAATTGGCGCAGAGCATTGGTTTCGACAGCGTGCGCGTGTTTGCGGACCGTCAGGCCGCACCCATTCCGATCACCTCATTGCGGCGATAGCGTCTATCTCTACTTTCGCCCCCTTGGGCAGGGCTCCGACCTGAACTGTGGCTCGCGCTGGTGGAGCGGACTCGAAGTACTCCGCATAGGTCTCGTTGACGCGGGAAAAGTCCGTGAGGTCAGTAAGGTAGATCGTGGTCTTCACTACGTCAGCAAACGAGAGCCCTTCCGCGTTGAGAATCGCGCTCAGGTTTGCCATCACCTGCTTCGTCTGGGCCACCGCGTCAACCGCGGTCATCTGGCCGGTCTCGGGATCAAGCGGGATCTGCCCGGAGATGAATAGGAACCCATTGGCCTTGATCGCCTGCGAATACGGCCCTATGGCCTGGGGCGCCGCGGATGTCTCAACTACGACTTTCATTGCATAACCTCTCCATTCCGTGTTCGATGACTTCCATGAAGCGTGCGTGCAGATCAGGCGTGCACGCGGCAACTATGGACTGGATGCCGCGTTCAGTGTTGTCCAGCAGGTCCACGTCGTCCAGAGGACGGCCGCAGCCGTCGGTGACGACGCAGCCGGCCTGCATAGCGATATACGCTGCCGCGGCGAAATCATACGGGAACACACCGATCACGCGGCCGTTACCGGCGGTCAAGAACTCGGATCTCGCGTTGGGGACATCTCGCAGGATCCTGCCCGCGATATCGACGACGGCGCTCAGTTGGCCATTGACGAGCCTGCTGAGCGAGAACGCGGTGCTGTTGAGCAGGAAGAACCCGCCGGTGACGCTGGACGCATCGATTGCAGGTCGAAGAACGCCGGTCACCCAGTCGGCAGGACGACCCGCGAGCTCGATTGTCCACGCTGCGCGGTCGAGACTCGTGACTGCGGACTTAGCGGTCGTGACCGGGACTCCGCCCTCGTACACCGTGACCCCCGTAGAATCGGCGACAAAGACTCTGTCCTCCTTGATCTCGCAGACACAACCTGCGAGAACGTCCTTCATAGTGATCAAATCGCTATAGGCGGTCACGGCAACCGAGACTACGCAGCATTCGAAGCCCGCCGCGGCTCCGCGGGTTCCGTCGATAGGGTCGATGATCAGCGCCGCTTGCGGGTTGCCAAATGAGCGCAACCCTTCGTCTTCTGTGTAGACCGCCACATCGAGTCCGTTTGTCTCTATGAAATCGACTACGGCCCGTTCTGCGGCATTGTCGATGCTGAATGTGGCGTCTCCGCTCGATGCCGTGCCGGTTATGCGCCTGGAAGCGACCGTGCCAATCATAGGTCGAACGACCGCGCGCACGTGCGCGGCCAAGGCCTTCGCGAGTTCGGCGTGTGTCACTGAATGATCTCCTCTTAGGGAGATTATAGGCGTTTTGGCGGCGTGTGTCGACGGAAAGGAGTGAGCGAGCACGGTGTCGAATAGATCATCATGCGAAAATCTGAGAGCAGTTCCGGAGAACCGTCGAGCGTTGGCGAAGGCCGTCACAAGGCGTGGGAGCTTGCGTGGCAGCAGTACTGGGGCGATGGTGGCGCTTCCACCTATGAGCTTCCGCCGGCGAGCCTTGTCAGGCATGAGCGTGACTTCCTGGTGCACGCACGGACCCCGGAGCACGAAGAAGCACGCTTGGAGCACATCGTCGAGGAGTTCGTTCGCGGTTTCTCGGCGCTCTATGATGTTGGCCCCGCGGTGACTGTCTTCGGCTCTGCGAGACTTCGGGAAGATCATCCTTCATATCAGCAATGCGTGGAGGTGGGACGGGAGCTGGCCAACGCCGGATTCGCCGTGATTACCGGCGGCGGCCCAGGCATGATGGAGGCGGCGAATCGGGGCGCGCGGGAGGCAAAAGGTGTCAGCATAGGCTGCAACATATTGCTGCCCCAGGAGCAGGAACCGAATCCCTATCTGGACAAAGTGGTCAACTTCCACTACTTCTTCGTACGCAAGGTAATGCTTGTCAAGTACTCCTGCGCATTCGTAATGATGCCCGGCGGGTTCGGAACGCTGGACGAGATGTTCGAGACGGCCACGCTGATCCAGACGCGCAAAATGGGTCCATTCCCGATCATCTGCTACGGAACGGAGTTCTGGCAGGACCTGAGAAAGCTGATGAACCACCTCGTGGGCGCGGGCACGCTGGGCGAGGACGAACTCGGCTTCCTGCAATTCGCGGACTCGCCGAAGGAAGCCGTTGACCTGATTGTCGACGCGCTTCCGGAGCCGGTGCGGGCGTGTTTGAGACCGATCGGCGGTCAGTGATCGCGGCCGAAGTCGATGTGACCGCGCTCGACATCCACCTCCAGGAGCTTCACTGGTATTCGGTCGCCGACGTCGATTCCGTTGCCGCCACGCGCCAGCATTCCCTCAACCGGCGGGTCTAGTATGCGGACCCACGTGCCGGCGTGGTTTACGCCGGTCACTATCGCGTCGAAGTGCTCGCCGATCCTCGATTCGAGGAGCAGCGCCGCGGCAGATTTCGCCACCTGGCGCTCTACCTTGTTTGCCGCGTCTTCCTCCTCGGTGCAGTGCCTGGCCAATAGATCGAGTTCGTCGTCCTTGTAAGGCGAGGGCTTACCGGTCAGTGCGGCCTTGAGCAGGCGCTGGGTGATGAGGTCGGTGAAGCGGCGATTGGGCGCCGTGGAATGCGTGTAGTCCTTGACTGCGAGGCCGAAATGGCCTGGCGCGCTGTCCCCGGAGCATTCCGCGATGTATTCGCCTGGTCCCATCAGCTTGATGATGGAGAGAGACAGGTCGGGGAAACGCATCGGATCCGCCGCCCTCTGTTCAGTCAGGAATGTCTCGAGTGCGCGCGAGTCCGGATTGCCGGGCAGCCGCGTTCCGTACTGCGCTGCGATCTCGACGATTCGATCCAACCGCTTAGGCGTCCTGACTACGCGGCGTATGCACGGAAAGCCAGCTGCAGACAGATAGCGGGCAATGACGCCGTTTGCCGCGATCATGAAGTCCTCGATGATGTCCTTTGCGCGGTTTCGCTCGAGGACATGCAGGCTGCTGATCTGATCGCCGTCGAATATAGGCCTGGCCTCAATCGTCTGCAAGCTCAGCGCGCCGTGGACGTGTCTGAACTCGCGCATAGCGTGCGCGACCTTGTCCTGCAGGCGTAAATTCTCGTCCAGCCCCGGGACGGCAGCGACGGCTTCGGGCATGGGAGCCCTGTCGTCCAGCCATGCTGCCACGCTGTCGTAGGCGAGCTTGGCATGATTCCGAACAAGCGCTCTATAGACGGATGAGTCCTGCAGCGAACCATCGGCCGCGATGACCATATCGACAACTATCGCCAGTCGGTCCTCGGCAAAGCTGAGTGACGTTAGATCCGTGGAAAGCCGCTCAGGCAGCATGGGGAAGATCTCCGCCGCGGTGTAGACCGATGTAGTGTTGTGCTGCGCATGGTCATTGATCGCGGAGCCATCCTTGACGATGGAATCCACGTCTGCCACAGCTACAAGTATCCTCGTCTTCGCATCTGACAATGGCTGCGCAGCGGTGAGCTGATCGAGGTCGCGGGAGTCGTCATTGTCGATGGATGCCCACAAGAGGTTCCTTACGTCGCGCACGGGACCGCCATCCGAATTGGCCGGTCCTTGAATACGCGCGAGCTCGGACATGGCGCCTGGTGAGAAGTCTGGCAGAAGTCCGCGTTGGATCATCGCCATGTGCGCGATTCGCTGCAAGATGGCGCGGTGGTGCGTATCGTTGCCTATCATTTGGCTGTGCTCCTTGTTGGTGAGAGGCCCACACTGTCATGTTCGTCCACTGAAGCTGTAATCCTGCTGTGCTGCGCGCGCATGTGACAGGCAGACATCGCGTGCTTGACGCTCGGAGGCAGTGCTGGGATAATGGAGATGTCAAAGTCTTAAGGAGCGCGAGTGACAGGAGTTCGGATTTCCAATCTGACGCATCATTTCGACGGCCGCGTGGTCTTCAGAGCACTCGACTTCGCGTACGAGGGCGCGTCCCTGGCAATCACAGGGCCGAACGGCTCCGGGAAGTCCACCCTGCTGCGGGTGCTCTCCGGGCTACTCACACCGGAACAGGGAGAGGCCGCACTGTTGGTGGATGCGCGTCCAGTTCGCCCTGAGGAAGTGCGTTGCGCAGTCGGAATGGCTGCCCCTGACATACGCCTCTACTCCGATCTCACGGCGCGTGAGAATCTCAGGTTCGTACTTCGCGCACGTGGGCTGGCGGATGTGGAGCGTCTGGCAACGGAAGCGATCGAGCGCGTGGATCTTACTGAGCGTGGCGACGATATGGTGGGTGAATTGTCCTCCGGGCTTCGACAGCGCGCGGCACTCGCCGCTGCAATAGCTCACAATCCGCGGATTCTTCTGCTTGACGAACCTTCATCGAACCTGGACGAGCCCGGCATACGTATGTTGTATGGGATTATCGAGTCGCAGCGCGAACGTGGACTCGTGGTCATCGCGACGAATGAGTCCAAGGAGGCCGCCCTTGCCTCGGAGCGTCTCGACCTGGGGGCGAGGCCATGATCCTTCGTGGGGCGATGGCCGTTCTCGGCAAGGATGCCAGGTGCGAACTGCGGTCGAAGCAGGCTATCAGCGCGGTTCTGCTGTTTGCTGTGACAAGCACGATCGCGGTGTCGTTTACGCTCGGATCGATCGGTTCTGAACGCGCGATCGCGTCGGTCCTTCTCTGGGTCGTCCTGTATTTCTCGGCGATGGCCGGGCTCGGCAGGTCGTTTGCCCACGAGGAGGAGACCTATACGGCGGGGCTGTTGCGGCTGACCGTTCCCGCGGAGGGAGTATACGTCGGGAAACTGGCGTTCAACTTCCTGACTCTGGTGGCCGTCGAGGTTGTGACGGTTCCACTCTTCGTGCTACTGACCGACCTGCGGATCGGCCGAGTGGGTGTGTTCGTTGCTGTGTTGCTACTGGGGAGTCTGGCGCTGAGTGCGGGCGCTACGACTGCGGCTGCGATGGTATCGAGAGCTGCGAGCAAAGGCGCGCTGTTCGCCGGAGTGAGTTTCCCGTTGCTGGCGCCGGCGCTGGGAATTGCGATCGCAGGCACTAGCGCGGCTCTGGGGCCACCACCACACGCAAGCGCCGGGACCGACGTTAGGCTGCTTGCATATTACTGCGGGGTTGTGATCACAGCCTCGCTCTTGTTGTTCAGGTATATATGGGAAGAGTAGACAAAGGTTCCGTGTTTCCGATTTGGCTCCAGGCACTTGTGGTGCTCGAGCTGGCGGCTGTTGCCGTCGCGACGTTCTTGTGGGTGCCGCCGGCACCGGGCTTTGCGTCCCCCGTGTGGGCCAGACTGATTGTGTTCCATGTGCCGTGCGCAATGATCGCGGTCACAGCGTATATCGTGTCGACGGTATACGCCGTGCTGTGCCTTACTCGCCGGGATATGGACGCGGACGTCAAATCGGCCGCGTCGGCGTCGCTGGGCCTTCTGTTCACCGTGCTTGCGACCGCGACGGGGATGGTTTTTGCAAAGATGGAGTGGGGGACCGCTTGGAACTGGGATCCGCGTGAGACTTCGATTCTGATGCTGCTCATCGTGTATGTGGCGTATCTTGCGTTACGCGCCTCGATTCCAAACGCAGCCAAGCGGGCGCGAATCAGCGCCGCGTACAATATTCTCGCATGTCTGGTGATGCCTTTCTTCGTGTTTGTGCTGCCAAGGCTAAGTCCGGGGCTGCATCCGAACAAGGCCTCGCTGTCGCCTGAGTACGGAATGGCGCTGGGTGCGGCGATGTTAGGCTATCTGGCGATCTATGTGTGGATCTTCAGGTTTGTTGTTCGCGCGCGGGAAGCATCAAGGAGCAGTTAATCTATGAGCAAGTGGATGTATGTTGCGGTAGTTGTGCTTCTCGCAGGGTTCGCGGTTCTAACGGCAATGGAGCTCAAGGATGCGACGACGCCGTATGTGACCAAGATCGCCGACATGAGACAATTCGGCGGTCGGACCATCCAGTTCAAGGGAAGTATCGCGCACGGCAGAACGGTATACGACCGCGCCACTCACGATTTGCGATTTGCGTTGAAGGACGATGCGGGCAAGATCCTCGATGTATCGTACGACGGTGTCAAGCCTGGCAACTTCGACGACGCCGACTGCGCCGTCGTCCGCGGGGTCTACAAAGACGGCAAGTTCAGGGCCGACCAACTCAGTCTGAAGTGCCCGTCGAAGTATCAGGGGAAGACATGAACTCACACATTTCGCTCAGCGTGGACAATCTTCCGATATGGGTAGCGCTGGTGTGCTCGGTGGCGGCGTGCATAGGGTATCTCGCTGCCTGGCCAATGCGTCGCAAGGATGGTCCAGCGCCGATTGCTTCGCACGCGCGGAGCCTGTATTACGTTGCGTTTGGAGCGATTGTCGCGGCCTCGGTCTACCTGATGCAGTGCATACTCTCGGACCATCCCCGGTTCGACATTGCCTATGTGTACGAGAACAGCGCGGTCAGGGACGGCCTGTTGTATCGGATTTCATCGTTTTGGGCCGGGCAGCAGGGCTCTCTGCTGCTGTGGGCGCTGCTGATCGGGCTTATCGGCGTGCCGATGGCGAAGAAAGTCGGAAAAGCGTCACCGTTGCTGATGGGTTTCTGGTGCTCGGTGCTGAGTTTTCTTCTGGTGTTGCTGGTGGTGGATGACCCCATGGCAAGGTTGTCGGCTGCCCAGCCCGCCACGGCAGGCCTCGGACTCAATCCTCTTCTGAAGAATCCGTGGATGGTGATCCATCCGCCAGTGGTTTTCCTTGGCTATGCGCTTCTGTGCGTGCCGGCGGCTTTCGCCGTTCAGGGCATAATCGAGGGCGACGCGAACCTATGGGCGAGGCGATGCCAGCCGTGGGCGCTGGCCGGCTGGACTGCGATGACGGCTGGCCTGGTCCTGGGCATGATCTGGTCCTACGACGTGCTCGGATGGGGCGGCTACTGGGGCTGGGACCCGGTGGAGAATGCGTCATTGGTTCCATGGCTGCTCGGAACCGCGCTTATCCATGGGCTGGTGTTCCAGCGGGTCAGGAACAGAAACGCGCGCTGGAACATGGCGATGGCGTTCGCGACATTCCTTTCGGTGCTATACGCTGCATACCTGACCCGAAGCGGGATACTCTCGGAAGCATCGGTTCACTCGTTTGGAGACGGATCGAGTTTTCGCCAAATGCCGATCTACCCGTGGCTGAAGTGGGTGCCGATCGGCTACGCGGCGCTGTGTGTGGGGCTGCTGGCGGTGCGGAGAAGGCTGGCTCCTCGTGGTGAGGCTAAGCCAGTCGAGACGGACTCGCGTGATTTCGCTCTGATCGTCGGCGTGGTTGTCGTCTGCCTGTTCGCCGCAGTTGTCATCCTCGGAACGACCTATACGACGTTCAGTACCAAGGCTGAGTTGAAACCCGCATTCTACACACGGATGTCGATACCGTTGACGGTTGCAATACTGGCACTGATAGCCCTGTCTCCTCTGCTGAAGTGGGGCGGTGAGAAGGGAAGGTGGAGAGAGAATCTGACCCTGTGGAGCGGAATCTATGCGCTAGCGATCGTGGCGGGCATCGCGATTGTGGTAGGAGCTATCTCAGCGTCATTCCCTGGCGCGGCGCACGCATTCCTTGGTTGGCTTCTTCCGGAGAGCAGTGCACACTCGCGGATTGTTCCTTTTGCACTCGTTCTGATGCTGGGGGTGGCGATCGTGACACTTCTGGCGAGTTGGGTCCCGATTGCGAGATCGTCGCTTGCCAGGTGCGGCGCGTATCTAGCACACGCGGGTGTCGCCCTCATGATCGTCGGAATGATCTTCTCGTGTGCGGGACGGTCGAAGGTGCTCGACCTTAGAGTGGGTGGGCGGTCCGCGAATGCATTCGGGACCTCGTACTCCTACGACGGGACCAAGCCCGGACGCGACGGCAAGGAGATCATACAGCTCACGGCGCGGCGGAATGGCAAGCGCCTGAGGATTCCTCTCGAAATGGCGAAGACCCGGAACGGTACGATCTTCTTTCCCTACGCCCGGTCAAGGTTCCTGAGCGATCTCTATATTGCGCCCGAAAGGATCATTGCGGACTCCGTAACGCCTACGATGCGGCTGGGCAACGGGGAGTGGATTGCCGTCCCCGCAAGAATCCCGGGCGACCGGGCCTCGCTCGCAATCACGGGAATGACCGTCGAACTGCAACAAGTGACGCTGGAGTATATGAAGGCCGGCGAGAAGCCGGTGAAGCTGGTTGTCGGCAGAGATAAGCCTGCGAAGGCCGACGGGTACACCTTCTCGTTCGTTGATTTCTCTGGCGTTGGCGCACACACGGGCATGCCGGAGCAGGTCGGCGCGGTCATAGGTCTCCACGGAAAGGGTTTTGGCGAGACTGCGGTAGTCAGGGTGTCCACGAAGCCTCTCATCAATCTTCTGTGGCTGGGGACGCTGCTGATATTCACGGGCGGCAATCTCGCTTGGGATCGACGCCGAGAAGAGAGCGCCGGCTAATGGGATACTACCCGATAGTGATGGACCTTACAGGCCGCAAGTGCCTCGTCGTTGGAGGTGGCGAGGTTGCGCTTCGGAAGGTGAAGTCGCTCGTGGAGTCGGGAGCGGAAGTCACCGTTATCGCCCCCGATGTGGCGCCCGAGATTGCCGGACTGGACGGTGTTCGCGTCGAGCCCCGGTCGTGGCAAGACGGCGACACCGCGGGTTACACGCTAGTCTTTGCCGCCACCAACGATCGCTCACTCAACATTGCCGTCTCTGAGGAGGCAGAAGCTAACGGAACGCCAGTCAACGTCGTCGATGATCCTGACCTCTGCTCGTTCATTGTCCCGGCCGCCGTAAAGCGTGGTGATCTGCTCATTGCGGTCACTACCGGCGGCAAAAGCCCCATTCTCAGTAAGCTTATCCGTCAGGAGCTTGAAAAAGCCTACGGACCGGAGTATACTGAGTTTGTTGAGCTGCTTGGTGACATGCGGCACCAAGTGAAACGTAAGTACACTGAGCAGAGCGATCGCGAAGCTGCGTTTAACAGGCTCGTCAATTGTGGGATACTAGAGCTGTTAAAGGCAGGCGAGCGCGAGCAAGCCAGGAAGAAGGCGCTGGAGTGCATCTAGTAGTTGTAGGCGTCAACCACAAGACGGCGCCGATTGAGATCAGAGAGAAGCTTGCCATTGATGAGAAGGGGCTTTCTCAAGCTCTTTCAAAACTGAAGTCCCACGCCCACGCCGCGGAGTTCTGCCTGGTTTCCACGTGCAATCGGACGGAGCTGTATGCCGTGGTGCCGACTCGCGTTGGCGATGATATGCTGATAAGCTTCCTGGCGGGCTACAGCGGGGTACGCCGCGAGGATCTCGATTCGTGCATATACGTCCGTGCCGGGCACCACGCAGTCAAGCATCTCTTCGAGGTAGCCTGCGGCTTGGACTCGATGGCCCTCGGTGAGACGCAGGTCCTTGGTCAGATCAAGAACGCGTATTGCATAGCCGATGGCGCTGAGTCTACGGGAACAGTCATTAACGGCCTCTTCCAACGCGCGATAGCGGTCGGCAAACGTGCTCGCGCAGAGACGGGCATATCTTGCGGCGCGTTCTCGATCGGCGCGGCCGCCGTGCAGTTGGCAAAGACAGTCTTTGGCAGCCTGCAAGGACGAAAGGCGTTACTGCTCGGGGCTGGCGAGATGAGCAAGCTCGCGGCGACTCACCTCCAGGCGAGCGGGGTCGCCAAGACCTACATAGCTAGCCGCACGAAGTCGCGTGTGGACGAACTGGCTGCGGAGCTTAACGGGGAGGCTGTCGAATTCAGCCGGGTCGAAGAGATCCTCGGAGAGGTCGATTTCCTCATTACGTCGACTTCGTCTCCACGGCCGATCATCACAAAGGATCGGATGGCTCGAGTGATGAAGGCTCGTGCATGCCGCCCGATATTCCTCATTGATATCGCCGTTCCGCGAGACATCGCTCCGGAGGTCTCTGAACTCGACAGCGTTTTCGTGTATAACATCGACGACCTACACTTCTTCCTCGATCGCTGCCGGCGGGAGCGTGAGGCGGAGATCGAGAAGGTCCGCGCAATCATCGACGAAGAAACGTCCAAATTCATGGGTTACCTGCGGACACAGGAGGCCGTGCCGCTCATAAGGCAGCTTAGGGCCAAGTTTGATGACGTGCACAGTACGGAGTGGGAGCGCTATGCCTCCAAACTGGCGCATCTGCCCGAAGCCGACAGAGAATACGTCCGCAAGATGCTCAAGTCAGTTGTCAATAAGCTCACTCACGACCCCATCATTCGCATCAAGCGTTACGCATCTGATGGCATAGACAGGGAGAAGCTTGATGTGGCGCGGGAGCTGTTCGGATTACCGCTAGCGGACGAGGCAGAGCACTCGCATACGGAATGAGACGCCGCCCGATGCTGTTTCGCCTATCGCACTTCCTGGGAAGACTCAATCAAGCAGTACTCTGTGGGGGTGGTGGGACATGGAATGGGCAATGGGCGTGCTGGTGTTCTTGGTCGTCCTGGCCGTCTACTGTGCACTCGTCGTGAGCAAGAGGACTGACGAGCGCATTAGGCGTTACGTAAGCGAGGACGCGGACGGCTCGCCGATGACTGTCAGATTCCCCGACGAGGTCCTGCGTGCGACTCAGCCTTCGGCTTCCGTGCGGACAAAGCAAGGCCAAGCACTGTGATGACAATTGACGCGTAGGCGAACCAGTCGCCACAGGCCGTGTAGAAGCTCAGGCGCGTGCTGGGGACTATTGTGCCTGAGATGGTCCCCTGCTGAAACAGGCCTAACTGATGCCGAACCCTCCCCAACGGATCGATGACCGCTGATATCCCTGTCTCCGCTGCTCGGAGCACGTAGCGCCGGTTCTCGATCGCCCTCAGCTTTGCCATCAGCAGGTGCTCTCGTGCAGCTTGCGAATGGCCGAACCAGGAGTCGTTTGTGATGACGAGGAGGACTTGGGCTCCACGGAGTGTCTCCGTTCGGGCGATTGCCGGGAACAGCGACTCGAAGCATACGCTCGTGCCGGCTCTGCCGATCCTCGAGTTGAGCAAGATGTGATCAGTCCCCGGCAAGACGTCCTCGGGCCTCACGCCGTAGTCGTTGAGGAACGGGAGACGATCCCTCAGAGGAACGAACTCCCCGAACGGAACCAGTTGCACCTTATGGTAGACTTCGTCTTCGATATGAGCGTTGCAGCGGAAGAGCGAATTGTAGTTGCCGCCCGCCTGTGCGTCCATGTCATAGCCTCCCACAAGCAACTCGGAATGCGCGGCGGTCGCCAATCGGCCCAGAAGCATGTCCCACGTCGGAGTGGAGAGATCGACTGGAAGACTCGTCTCGGGCCAGAGGATGTCATCTGGATTGCCAACGGCGGCCTGCATGGTGAGCCGGCTGTAGGTATCCCACGCTCGCCGTATGTAGTTGGGTGGAGCCTTGAGTCCGTTACTCAGTCCGCCCTGGACTATAGCAACATGTTTCTCCTGGCCAGGGGCAGGCTTTGCGCTAAGGGCCATCACACCGAATACGCAAACCGCCACCGTCAACAGCCCGGTTACTGCGACCGGCGCGATCTTTCGGCGAGGTGCGAAGATCGCTGTTGCCAGCACGAGGTTCGCGAGGCACACCAGGAAGTCGATTCCCCAGGGGCCGGTAATCGTGGCGATCTGTGCGATCACAAGGTTGTCTGCCTGAGTATGGGCAAACGACCCCCAGGTGAACCCGTAGGCGCCGAGTGTCCTGACGAACTGCAGCACAACCCACACAGCGGGAACCGCTACATAGCCCATCCATCCGATTCTGCCGGGCGACAGACGCAGGTAGAGCCCCGCGAATACTGCAACGTACAGGGCCTGATACAAGCAGAGAACCATCCACGGCAGATGCCCGAATATGGTGATCCAGTAGAGGTCGATGCCGAAGTAGGTGAGCCCGGTTATCAGTCCGCACAGCAGGGCTCCGCGGATGTTCACGTTCCGGAGAGCAGCAAACAGCGGTATGAGGCCGATCCACGCCAGGAGCCAGTGTCCCGGTCTGGGCAGCGCAAACGCCAGCACCAGTCCGGACGCGATGGCCAGAAGCACGTGACGGAATCGTCTGATAACGCTATAATTGATGTTGAGGCTCATGAACTACATCCGCGCCATAGCATTCGTCGCCGGGGTCGCCGCCATCCTGTTTACGTCAACTGGGTGTGCCAAGTTTCCATCCACGCCACCCACGAGCGGAAAGCAGCTCGTGCTGACCCTCAAGGTGCGCGGCAGGATAAACCCCATTGATCCGGCCGCCCCGAGCATCCAGCGGCACTACTTCATTGCGATCGATAACGACAACAACCCCAACACCGGCCCTTGGGCGGCAGTCTTCCCTCCCTACGGAGGCAACGGGTGGGTAACCTCGCAGGACGCCGAACACAGCATAGGGTTGACTTCATTCGTGCAGTATGACGCAACGAACACCGAGGGCTACCTCTACGGCATTCTACCCGGCAGTTTCTTCCTCAACGTAACATCGCCGGAGGTGCCAATCCGCGCTGAGCTTTTGGAGGGCGGGTCGACATTGCGAGTCGTGGTCGATTTCAGCCAGATCGCTACCACCGCCATTCCGGCAACCGAGATCAAGCAACTCGACGTAAACTTTATCACGACGAACGCGCTCCCGCTCACCGGCGAGTTCGTGCCGGGACGAATATGGGACGGCCTGGGCCCGAGCGGACAGAACTACGTCAACGTTGATACGACCAATGATCGCCTCTATTACGGCTACAACGCCGATGGTCCGGCAGTCACCGATCCGGATCTGGATATCGTATACTGGTCGGTCGAAGTACAGACGGTGTCCTCACGCTAAACGACCTGCACATTATACCAGAGAACCAGCATAAGTACGGGGATAGGCCGGTCATATTACGTGGAAAACCTTAGGTGAAGACACAAACCACACACCGTTTGCCGCTCAAAGTGTGCCCGGCTGCGTCAGGGCAATACCCCTCGGGGCAAGTGGTCTGTATGGCTGCCCGGCTGAGGGTCTGGGGACGCGAGGACGCCCGGATGGATCGCCATCCGGGCGTTGTCACATGGGCTGTACGGAAGGCCTACTCCTCGTCCGGAACGTTCTCGACTCCCGTCACTTCCGGAATCTCGTTCTTCAGAATGCGCTCTATTCCCATCTGCAGGGTCATTGCAGCCATCGGACAACCGTGACAGGCTCCCTGTAGCTTCACCTGCACAACTCCCTCGTCGGTGATGTCTACAAGCTCCACATCGCCGCCGTCGGCCTGCAGATTGGGCCTGATAACATCGATAACTTCTTCAACCCGCTTTCGCAGGTCGGTTCCAGTCTGTTCAGTCAACTCATTGCTCCCTTCTATGCTCAGTCTTCCGATATCGCGTGTTCGTGCAAATCCTCGTCTGATTTCAGGTCAAGTCCCTTGCCTGTGGTCTTTCGCAAGTAGTCGTCTATGGCGCCGCGCACAGCCTGCTCCGCCAGCACTGAGCAGTGCATCTTCACCTTGGGAAGTCCACCCAGCGCTTCAGCGACTGCATCGTTAGTCAGCTTCAAGGCCTCTTCAATGGTCTTGCCCTTGATGAGATCAGTGGCCATGCTGCTGGTAGCGATCGCCGCGCCACAACCAAAGGTCTTGAACTTGACGTCGGTGATGACGTTGTTCTCCACCTTGATGTACATGTTCATGATGTCTCCGCAGACAGGATTGCCGACCTTGCCGACCCCGTCCGCGTTCTCGATCTCGCCGACGTTATGAGGACTGGCGAAATGCTCCATAACCTTTGTGCTGTAGCCCTGATTCATCGCTTGGACTCCTTTGCTCAGCGCGCCGCCACGCGCATGTTCTTGACTTTGTTGACCACGCAGAATGCCACGTGCTCCATGCCGCACCGCACACAGGCCCGGTCCACATTGTCCTGATCGCTCAATGCTATCTTAAGGAAGCTCTCCAGACCTTCGCGGAATGCCCGTCGTTGTGACTGCGGCATCTCCTCGATGATTGCATCGAACCACTCGGATTTGCGTCGTCGCATCTGCCTTACAGCGTCCCGACCCGGCTCGGTCAGGTCGATGCTGGTCAAGCGCCTGTCCTGTTCGTTCTCGCTGCGGGTAACGAGCCCCTTTCTAACAAGCCTGTTCACGAGCTGACTCGCTGCCGAGAGCGTGATCTCCAGCCCCCCCGCAATATCCCGAACCGACGACGCGCCGTGCAGATACACGTATTGCAGACACTCCATCAGTGCAGGAGTGACATCTGAATCCGGGCACGTCAGCTTGCCGGCGGACTTGCTCATCGTCTCGATGAATATCTCCGCCAGTATCTCGGCGTATTCGGCTGAGTCCCGCGATACGTGTTGACCGTCCAACGCAGTCGCTTAAGCTCCTTAATGAATAAGCTACTTTATTATACCACCGGATCGGGTCGTCAAACCAGCTCCGCCGTAAGAAATGATGGAGAAAGCCGCCGGCTCGACGGTCACAGTTTGTCCAATGTCCTTGCAGGGTACACCACAAATAGGTATCGCAAGGATACTCGGGTCAAGGGAGGCGCAAGTGGGATGCACACAAGGGTGTTTATATACGCGCTCGTCGTGATGGCGATCCTGTCCACGACATGCGCCGCTTCGTCTAAGGCTCCGAGTTGGCTAGCTACCGGCACGGTGACTAGAGTGGACGGAACTACGGTCTTCTTTCTTAGCAGAGACAACGTCGTGTTCCGGATCGACGCGGGTGGCGCAGTCATACTCAGCGACAGCAAGTTTGGTCCCGGTCCCATGCGGACGGGAGACAAGATACGGGTTTACGGCAGTCTCGTAGGCACAAACCAGGTCAAAGCGGCTCGGATTCGGATGCTGACTTCGGGCGGGTACAAGAACGCGTCGTCAGGCGCGGGACCCGCACCTGAAAAGGAAGTCAAGATAATCGTAGAGAAGGAACAGCCCGCCGTGACGGAGTCCGCTCCCTCCGCGGTTCCGGCCCCCGCTGCGGGTGGTCCTCCCGGTGGAGAGGCATGCCTGGATTATACTTGGCAGGGGAAAGGTCTCGTGACCGACGTGGACTACGTAGGACGTCAGGTCAAGATCCAGACCTCTGATGGGCAGTTTACAGTCAACACGGACAATGCGGTCATGGTGAGGGGCACTGTGCGCGTTGGGCTCGGCCGATTGAACAAGGGCGACACGCTCTGGGTCGGGGGCAACGAGATTGCGCCTAACGTGGTAGACGGCCGAATGATTCGTGTGCTCAGGACGTATACCGACGCGCAGAACGCCGTGCCTATGATGCCGGTGAGCGTCGTGGGCGTCATCCTGCAGATCGACTATCCCTCGAGGACATTCAAGATGACGGGCAGGAGCACCTGGGCAGTGATCTCGGTAGACGACAACACGGTGATTCAGTTCCAGGACGTGAAGAAGACGTTCCACGACCTCAAGCCGGGCACCAAGATCAACATGAGCGGCTACGGCAACCTTACTGACGGCTATGCCGCACAGCACATCCAGATTATCGGTCTCTCGCCATAGAGAGACGCCACCTCCGACGCTTAGTCAACAAGAATGCTCCCCGAGCAAATCGGGGAGCCTTTTTGGCACTGCAGACGTAGTACTATGAGTCGATCATTGCCGCGCCAGCCAGGCCGAACGCTTACTCATTGACTTTTGGCTCAAGCGGCAATAGAATTCTCGCATATACTCCAGCTCGAGGTGTGTCTTAGTGTCTAGAATCCCTCGTATCTTCTTCGCTGTACTTGTTGCGTGCATTGTTGCCCTGCCGATCGGCGCGTTTGCTCAGTTCTCTTTTGAGCAGCCACAGCCGGTTCCGGGCAAACCGAAGGCCCAGGTGCAGCCGCAGCAGAAGGCTCCAACCGAAGCCCAGAAGCACTTCGCGAATGCAATACAACTGGCTAAGGCGGGAAAGGCCGACGCGGCCATTGCGGAGCTTCAATACGTCAAGAGGCTTATGCCTAAGCAGCCTGCGGTGCTCATCAACCTAGGGCTCTGCTATATGCAGAAGCGGGATCTCGGCAGCGCGGAGAGCGCGTTCAGGCAGGCTCTTGCTATCGATCCCAAGAATCCATTCGCTCTGGGACAGGTGACGAGGGTGCTGATGATGCGCGGGAAGAGTGCTGAAGCGCTAACTTACGCAAAGAAGGCGGCTTCCGCATTCCCCAAGGATCCATCCACGCAGTTCATGCTGGGTGTCATCTACCTGCAGAATAAGAATGTGGATGCCGCAGTGCCTATCTTCAAGAAAGTCATAGCGCTGGACCCCAACAACAAGGGCGCGCTTTATAACCTGGCTTACTGCCAGATCAGCTTGAAGCAGTACTCCGACGCTCGCAAGACCCTCGACAGGTTCCTCAAACTGGTTCCCGATGATCCGCAAGCTCACATGCTTGCTGCGATGGCGTGCGAGCAGAGCGGCGACAAGGCCGGAGCTATCGCCCACCTGGGAAAAGTCGCTTGGTCCGATTCCCCAGCGGCGCACGGAGCGGTGATGAGCTTGGCTCAGCTCTATAGCTCTACAGGCAAGACCGACGACGCCATCAAGGTTCTCAAGAAAGCTCTCCCGAAGAACAAGAGCGATTATGACATCAACCTGGCTCTGGGTCGGATACTCAGCAGTAAGCAGCAATACAAAGATGCCGAACCCTATCTGCTAACGGCGAAGCAGACTCGCTCGGATGAGTTCGTGAATATGGCTCTGGCACTCAACAGCGCGGCCCTCAACAAGCTTAAGGAAGCCGACATTCAGGCAGAGACCGCTGTGAAGATGGCCCCCAAGGACAGGCAGGCTCTGGATGTGTATGCCTACGTGCTTGATATGGAAAAGCAGCCCGAAGAGGTCATAAAGGTGATGCGGGACTGGGAGAAGTACTATCCGACGGACCCTACGCCCAATCTCAAGATAGCGGGCAAGCTACAGATGCAGGGGAAGTATGATCTGGCATCCGCCGAATACCAGAAGGCCATGAACAAGAAGCCCGGGACCGTGTCCATGATGCTGAGTGCGGCTTCCTGTCTCCGGCAGGCGGAGAAGTACGATGATGCTATCAAGCTACTGAACAAAGCCTCTACTATCGAGCGCAAGAATGAGGCGCCGCTGCAGTTGCTTGGCGAGATCTATGAACAGCAGAAGAAGCCTGACCTTGCCATCGCGCAGTACAAGAGCATGCTGGCGATCAACTCGGCAAACTCCAACACGCTGCGTCGGCTGGCGAACGTCTACGACTCGCAGAAGGATTATAAGAACGAGATCGACACTTACAGGAAGCTGGTCAAAGCGGAGAAGGGCGATGTGCGCACCGCGATGAACATTCCCAGGCTCTACGACCAGATGGGCCAGCTCGATACAGCCATCACTGAGAGCAAGGCTCTTGTGGATGCGAATCCGAACGACTCGGCAGCCAGAACACAGTACGGAGATCTTCTTGCCAAGAAGAAGGACTACGACGGCGCCCTGGCCCAGTATGCGGAGTTGATCAAAAGCGACGATGCCGCGACCAAGGGCAGCGGCTACTTTCTGAGCGGAGGCATCCAGGAAGCAATGGGCAAGACTGATGATGCAATTGCTTCCTACAAGAAATGCATCGAGGCAGTTCCGAACCACGCTAAGGCCCTTGATGCGATCGGCAAGATATATGAGTCCAAGAGTCAGAAGGACGAGTTCTACGCATATCTCAAGTCCGCGATAGCCGCGGGCAAAGACAATCTTCCCTACGGCTACTATCGTGATGCGATGAGGAAGGCCGGGAAGCCTGAGGATGCTGTCAAGACACTCGAAGAGCTGGCCGGCAAGTTCCCGGACAGCACGCCCATTGGCGCTACGCTTGCTCAGGCCTACGTCGACGCTGGGGCAAAGGACAAGGCCGTCGAGCAGTACAAGAAGGTGATTGACAAGACTAAGACGGATTCCTGGACGCAGGCTGGCCTGCAGCGCAGTCTCGGCGACCTCTACAAGGATATGGGTCGTCTGGAGGAGACTGCGCAGTGCTACGACGCATCGCTGAAGGCGTCGGGCATGTTCGTGAACATCAACTTGCAGAAGGAACTCGGCGACACCTATGTGAAGTTGGGCAAGAAGGCGGAGGCGCTTGAGGCGTATAAAGAGTATCTGAAGTCTGTCCCGATGGACGAGGAAGTCAGTGGATACGTCAAAGACCTTGAGGCAGGCAAACTGCCCACTCTCAAGGAGACGACGAAGCCGGGTGAGGTGAAAATCGAATCCGTGCCAATTGAGGTGAAACCGGAGACGAAAGCCGTTGCGCCCGCGGATGCGGTTCAGCCGGCGAAGTGATTGTGGCTTGAATGCTGAAATCCAGCCCGGCAGCCTTGATGACTGTCGAATGTGAGGTCAAAGATGCGATTTTTGAGATCGATCCTTTTGGTCACGTCTGCGCTGGCAATAGTGCTTGCGCTGGTGTCGTGTGGAGCAAAGAAGGAGAGCACGAGCGAAAAGCCCGGTAAGAAGCAGTTCACGGTCGGCGTGACACTGCTTACCGAAGAGCATCCGTTCTATCGTGAACTCAAAGCGGCTTTCATCGACGAGTGCAAGGCGCGCGGCCTACAGCCGGTGATCTTGTCCTGCAATATGGACTTGCCTACGCAGACCTCGCAGGTGGAGAACTTCATCACGCAGCGAGTGGACGCGATGGTGGTGTGCCCCGCCGACTCTGCGGGCATCGCCGGCGCTGTCCGCAAGGCTGAGGCCGCCAAGATACCGGTCTTCACTGCGGACATCGCGGCGCAGGGCGGGAAGATCGTTTCGCACATCGCTTCCGACAACGTCGCCGGCGGCAAGCTTGCTGGTGAGTATATGGCCAAGCTGCTCAACGGCAAGGGCGATATCGCGATTGTGAACCATCCCATCGTGCAGAGCGTGCAGGACCGCGTCAAAGGGTTCAAAGAGGCGATTGCGAAGTACCCGGGCATAAAGATCGTTGACGATCAGGCTGCTGAGGGCAAACGCGACCTGGCCGTCACAGTCACAGAGAACATCCTGCAAAAGCATGCTAAGCTCAGCGGCGTGTTCGCGATCAACGACAGCACCGCGCTGGGCGCGCTCGCCGCGATTGATCAGTCCGGCCGGAAGGACGTAGTCGTTGTCGGCTATGACGGCGATCCTGAGGCTCGTGCCAAGATCGAGGCTGGAACAGCTTTGAAGGCTGATGCGGTGCAGTACCCTCGCGAGATCGGCAAGGCCACAGCCGACACAGTTGCCGACTACCTCGACGGGAAGAATGTGCCGGCGTATGTGCCCGTGAAGGTGGGCTTGATCGATCAGGCTTCCCTCAAGAAAGCGAGCAAGTAGGCGTATGGCGGCTGTCGCGGCAGAAGTCAGGCCGGTTCTGGAGATGCAGTCCATCTCCAAGTCCTATCCTGGTGTCACGGCTCTGAGCGCGGTGGATTTCTCGGTTCTACCCGGGGAGGTTCACGCCCTTGTAGGGGAGAACGGGGCAGGCAAGTCCACCCTGATGAAGATCCTTGCAGGCGCGGATACGAAGGATGCCGGGCGGATCGCGATCGATGGCGCTGAAGTCCACATCAGCAGTCCCCAGGAGGCCATGAGCCTGGGTGTGTCCATTATCTACCAGGAGTTCAATCTCGTGCCGTACATGAACGCGGCAGAAAACATATTCCTGGGCAGAGAGCCCGCGAGTTCGGTGCCGGGCGTCATCGACTTCAGGAAGATGTATGCCGACGCGGAGGCGATTATCAGCGAGTTGGGCGTGGCGTTGGACGTACGCGCGCCGATCAACACCCTGTCAGTTGCACAGCAGCAGATGGTGGAGATAGCGAAGGCCACGTCGCGCAAGTCTCGCATTATTGCCATGGATGAGCCTTCCGCAACCCTCACCGACCACGAACTGGAGAACCTGTTCGCGTTGATGCGCAGGCTCAAGGCGGAGGGCGTCAGCATCATCTATATCTCCCACCGGCTCGAGGAGATCTTCGAGATCGCGGACCGCGTGACCGTGCTGCGCGACGGCGAACTGGTCGAGACAAAGAATGTGTCCGATACCGACCGCGATGACATCATCAGAATGATGGTTGGCAGGGAACTCAAGGAGAGCATTCCGAAGGTTGCTGCCGACCATGGCGATGTTGCGCTGGAAGTGAAGGTCCTGACGCGCGCTGGAGCGCTTCGAAACGTGAGCTTCGCGGTCAAGCGCGGCGAGATACTGGGGCTTGCCGGACTGGTCGGCGCAGGCAGGACGGAGGTCGCGCGAGTGATATTCGGCGCAGATCCCATAGACAGCGGGGAGATACGAGTGGGCGGCAAGAGCGTGAACATAAAATCGCCGCGGCATGCGATCTCGCTTGGGATCGGGCTCGTTACCGAGGATCGGAAAGCTCTGGGCCTGGTGCTGGGGATGGCCGTGCGCGAGAACATCTCCCTTGCCAATCTTGGTGTGCTGTCGCGGCTGGGGTTTGTCAGCAGACGCCGCGAGCGCGAAGTCGCGAGGAAGTATGTCGAGGACATACTGATCAAGACGCCATCCGTCGAGCAGGCTGTGCAGAATCTGTCGGGGGGCAACCAGCAGAAGGTAGTGCTCGCGAAGTGGCTGTTTACGGAGTCCAGCGTTCTCATCTTCGACGAACCCACGCGCGGTATCGACGTTGGCGCCAAGACTGAGATCTACCAACTGATGAATCGGCTCGCCGCCAACGGGGTCGCGATCATCATGATATCCTCCGAGTTGCCTGAAGTCCTGGGAATGAGCGACCGGATCCTCGTTATGCACGAGGGAGAGATTGCCGGCGAGCTCAGCCGTGACGAGGCGACTCAGGAGCGCATCATGCAACTCGCCACCGGAGGCGAATGATGCCGCGTAAGTCCCCGTCTACTTCGGCCGGCGGCCTCATCGGCCAGCTAGTGTACTTCGGCTACATGCTGGTGTTCCTCATTGGGCTGTGCCTGTTTTTCCAGATAATGACTGGGCGCGCGATGAACCTCGAGGGCAGCTTGTGGGGATGGATGACCAGCGGAACCTTCATCACCGGTGAGAACTTCTCCAATGTGCTCCGGCAGACGTCTGTCACGACCATAATAGGCGTGGGCATGACGATGGTCATCATCAGCGCTGGGATTGACCTCTCCGTGGGGGCGGTGCTGGCGCTTGCGGGCGTTCTCTCGACTGCGGTGATAATGCGCGGCTTTCCGATGCCGTTTCCGTATCCCTCCGACTCAGCGATGACTCCTATCTGGCCGCTTGCCGCGAGTCTTCCGGTGGCGGTGCTGGTCGCAGGCGTCGTGGGCGGCATCTGCGGGGCGCATAACGCAATTCCGATCGTTAAGCTAAGGGTTCCGCCGTTCATCGCTACCCTAGCGATGTTCTCGCTCGCTCGCGGATTTGCCTATATCTACGTGGGTGGGGGACAAGTAGGCAACTTGCCGAGTTCGTTCACCAGCATGGTCGGGGAAGGCTACCTGATGCCAATCATCGCCCTATCCAGCGTGCTTATCGGCTACGTGCTGCTGTCCTGGACGAAGTTCGGTCGAGCGGTGTACGCGATTGGCGGCAACGAGCAAGCTGCCCGGCTCTCGGGAGTGAACGTCGGCAAGGTCAAGTTCTGGGTATACGTGATCTGCGGCATGCTTGCAGGCGTCGCCGGGCTTCTTCTTGCGGGGCGAATCGGGGCAGGGGACCCCAAGTCCGGGATGGGCTACGAACTCAACGCCATCGCGGCAGTCGTGGTTGGCGGCACCAGCCTCATGGGCGGCGTCGGCACGATCCCCGGCACGCTGCTTGGGGCGGTGATTATCGGTTCACTCGATACGGGGCTCGGGCTGATGGGCATAAACTGGTTTGTTCAGATGGTCGTTAAGGGTTACGTAATCCTGATGGCCGTTGTCCTCGATCAGATGAAGAAGCGGGCCTGAGACAACTCTGTGACACACATCACCAAGACGATGTGGCGATGGGTGACACTACTGTGTGCAAGTTTTAAGGGCAAAGTTAGAGACAGGGCGCATTAGAGACAGGACTTGCCTGGTTGGTTGTGGAACACTCACAATGAGCGTATTAGGGAGGTATTGCCATGATGCGTTTTGTCTTGTGCGTCCTATTGCTCGGTGTGTTGTGTTCGTCTGTGCTTGCAGTTGATGCGGCCTCGCTCAAAAGCCTGCCAACAGTCGATCTCCTAGCCAATTCCACCATGATCACCATCCCTGCGGGCCCGTTCGTCATGGGTAGCAACCTGGGTGATCTCGAGGAACAGCCCGTCCATAAGGTCTACCTCGATGCCTATCAGATAGGCAAGTGCGAGGTGACTGTGGGGCAGTATCGCGCATTCTGCGAGGCTACCGCCAGGCAGATGCCCAAGGAGCCGGCGTGGGGCTGGAGAGAGGACTATCCGATTGTGAATGTCACCTGGGATGATGCCCAGGCTTACTGCGAGTGGGCGGGTGGAAGGCTCCCCACAGAGGCCGAATGGGAGAAAGCGGCCCGCGGAACAGACGGCCGCATGTATCCCTGGGGCAACTTGTGGGACAGGAGCTGCTGTGTGAACGGCGAGCTTGGGATCAAGTCAGCCATGCCCGTTGGAAGCTGTCCCGCGAGCGCGAGCCCTTACGGTTGCCTCGATATGGCAGGTAACGTGTGGGAGTGGTGCTCGGACTGGTATGGCGCGGACTACTACAAAGCGTCGCCGTCGAAGAACCCCACCGGCCCGGCCAGCGGTGATTTTCACGTGATGCGCGGGGGCTGCTTCTACAGCTACGAGGGCGGCACACGCTGCACCTATCGTGGGAACTTCTTCCCATCCGGGAGTTGGTATTCGGGTGGCTTCCGCCTCGCGCGGTAAGAGCCGAATGCATTTGCGTTGTGCAAAAGAGGGCCTGCACCTAAGCCCAGGCCCTCTCTGAACTCTCTGCCCTGAACTCTCAACTACTCCAGGTAGTCTCTGAGTTTGCGGCTCCGGCTCGGATGCCGCAGCTTCTTGAGGGCCTTGGCCTCGATCTGGCGAATGCGCTCGCGGGTGACCTTGAAGTGTCGCCCGACTTCCTCGAGGGTCCGCGAATAGCCGTCATCGAGACCGAAGCGCATCTTGAGCACGTCGCGCTCCCGAGGAGTCAGGTTGTTGAGCGACTCCTCGATCTTCTCCCGCAGGATCAGATTCGACGCAGCCTCGGAGGGCGAAATGGCCTCGCCGTCCTCGATGAAGTCCGCAAGCCGGCTGTCCTCTTCCTCACCGATCGGCGTCTCGAGCGACAGCGGCTCGGGCGCGATCCGCATGATCTCGCTTACGCGGTCCGGCGCCATACCCATCTCGCTCGCCACCTCGTCGAGCGTCGGCTCACGTCCCAGGTCCTGCAGAAGCTGGCCCTGGGTCTTGATAAGCCGGTTTATCGTCTCGACCATGTGGACGGGTATGCGTATCGTGCGGCCCTGGTCAGCGATGGCACGCGTGATCGCCTGCCGGATCCACCAGGTCGCATAAGTGCTGAACTTGTAGCCCTTTCGGTAGTCGAACTTCTCAACCGCGCGAATCAGGCCGATATTGCCTTCCTGGATCAGATCCGGGAAGCTCATACCACGCCCAGAATAGCGCTTGGCGATGCTTACGACCAGCCTCAGGTTAGCCTCCGTCAGGACGGCCTTGGCCTCGTCGTCGCCCGCCTCGATTTTCTTGGCCAGCGAGACTTCCTCGTCTATCGTAAGCAGCGGAGTCTTGCCGATCTCGCGAAGCCACATGCGCACGGAGTCGTCAAGCGGCATGCCCTCAATGGCGGCCAGTTCCTCATCGGCGGGCTCGGTCTCCTTGCCGCCGTATTCGTCCTCTATGTCCGTGTCGATCTCTTCAGACACGTCCTTGACCTTCTCGACTACGCGAATGCCCTCATCCGCGAATGTCTGCAGGATGTCATCAACCTGCTCGGCATTGATGTCCTCATGGCTGAGGGTGTCGTTGATCTGGTCGTAGGTCAAGACGCCGCTGCGCTTGCCTTCTTCTATGAGCCTTTGCAGGCGATCATTTCCTTTCAGTTCAACAGCCACCGCGCTCATCTCCCTTCAACTGCCGGAGCCGGTTTGTTCGGTAATCACTCATAAACTCTCGACTGTCCATTCATCGACGCCACGGGTTGGAGGTGTCTCGCACGAGCCTCAGATACTCCTCGTATTCCTCATCACCGTGTCGCACGGATCCTTCCTCGATCTTTGCTGCGAGGTCCCGCATCCGCGCACGTCGTTCGTTTTTCCTGTGGTCTACTATCACCTGGATCAGCCTATCGACGGGATGATCCAGTTCACATTCGTCCAATCCTACAAGCAGGTCAAGCAACAAGCTCTCGGCCCGGGTGTCGGAGACTCGTCTCTGCAAGTCCTCCTGATCTATTTTTCCCAGCTCCGAGTATTGCTTACTCAACGCCTCAGCTAGGGCGATGCTGTCCTCGCCCGTGAATTCCTTCGGCGAAAGCGCCTCAAAAACCTTGCTTGCATCGGTACGCGAGAAAAGAATTATACCCAGCAGCAGCCTTTCCCACTTCTGGACCGGGCTGAGATGGGCCACGTGCCGCTGTATGCCAGTTGCCGGCACAGCGCTCTTCGTCGGCGTATTGCGTCCGGCCCCTCGGGATCTCTTGCGGCTTATCTCACCTCTTATGTGATCCTCAGCCAAAGTCGTCCCAGTGCTGAAGTTTGGATGGTATTTCGCGAGAAACTTGATCAAACGCTCGCGCTCCATCGCCCCGTCAACTTCAGCCAGAACATCGATAGCTTCTCCCAATGCCCCGGTTTTACCTTCATCACTTGCGAGATCGTGCCTTGATAACGCGAGCTTGATTCGAAAATCCGGTATCGGTAAAGCTCTGTCCAACAATTCCGTAAATCTTGAGACATCTCCGCCTCGCAGCAGGCTGTCCGGGTCCTCACCTTTCGGCATACTGAGTATACGCACTCGGAACCCAGCTTGTTCAAATACCGGAGCGCTCCTGAGCGCGGCCTGCATACCCGCGGAGTCTGAATCGAATGCGAGAACTACGTTCTTCGTGAACCGACCTATAACAGTTACGTGTTCCTCTGTGAGCGCCGTTCCCATCGTGGCGACGGCGTTCTCGAAACCCGCCGACTGAGTGGTGATCACATCCATGTAGCCTTCGACTACGATCACCTTATCGTCGCGCGCGATCGCCTTGCGCGCCACGTTTAGACCATATAGCGTCTTGTTCTTTATGAAAATGGGCGTCTCAGGAGAATTGAGATACTTCGGCTGCTCGTCTCCGAAAGATCTCCCGCCAAACGCGATAATGCGGTCAGAAGCGTCCACAATGGGGAAGATCAGCCTGTCCCGAAAACGATCATAGAAGCCGCCGGTCGAGCTTTCGCGTGCGACGAGCAGCCCGGCCTTCACCGCATCGGCGATATCCACTCGCTGCTGCTGCAGGTGATTGAGCAGCCCATCCCATCCATCCGGCGCATAGCCCAACTTGTAGCGCTCGACAGCATCGGCAGAGAGACCACGTCGCGAGAGATAGTCTTTCGCCTTCGCGGAACGGTCCAGCGCAACGCGAAAGAACGCGCACGCGACGCTATTTGCACGCAGTAAGCGCTCTCGCTCGCTGTAGGCCCGCACGGCCTGCTCGGAGCGTTCGATAGTCACTCCGGCCTTCCGGGCCAGTTGCTCGACTGCCTGCGGGAAGGTCAGATTGTCCATCTTCTGGACGAACTTGAAGACGTCCCCGCCTTCGCCACATCCGAAGCATTTCCAAATCTGCCGCTCCGCGTTGACGTGGAACGACGGCGTTTTCTCATTGTGGAATGGGCACAGCCCCGTGAATCCGCGTCCCGCCTTGCGAAGCGCAACATGAGCAGAGATGATCTCCACCAGGTCGCACTTCTCCCTGATTTCCTCGATGGGATAGCGGAAACCGTCCACCTGCTATGACCCCGACAAAGAATTCGCCTCCGCAAGCACACCTGCGGAGGCAATCAACGCCTGGGACCTGCGAACTATCGCAGATCCCAATCGCAAATCGTTAAGCTGAACCTACTACTGCTGCAACTGCTCAGGCACCATCGCGATCGTGACGCCCACGAGCTTCTTGTTCAGGAAAGTATAGAGCGCGCGGCTCTTATTCACATAGCTGGCCCGAAGGAAGCGGCTGGAGTATCTCTGGTTTTCAGGATAGCCGCAGACCCAGAGCACGAGCTTATAGGTATCACCGAGTTGAAGGCCAGTGCGCGTCTTGGAAAGACCCCACGGACCCTGTCCGCCAACGGTGATCTGCGTCACAAGTCCATCAGTCACGATGAACTCGAGCGTTATGCCATTCTGAAGATCATACGTCCACGTGATCTCTTCGGATGTGATCGTGCTCGGTCCACTCTGGACCGTAGGTGCGACTTCCGCTCCAGGCGGAGGCGCCAGACCGGGCGCGTTCATATTTCCCATCGGCGGAAGTGGCTGGTTCTGCAGCCCCAGCATCTGAGCGGCTTGGTTCACTCCAGCTTGCAGTCCGCCACCAAAAATGTTCGTCTGCGGAGGCGTGTAGGGAATGCCAGGCACGACAGGGGCATTCTGCTGAGCAGCCTGCGACTGTGTAATGCCGATAGTGATGCGGCTGGGGTTGCCCCACTTGGCAAGGACTTCCTTTGCGGGTCGCCCGAGGCGTATTCCGGCTAACGAGTCCTCAGGAAGCCGAGGCGCGTAGAAAGATCGGCCGGTTGTAACGGCGGATCCAGCGAGAATATTGCCGGGGACGCCGACTTTTCCAGTGCTGGACGAGACAGGCTTCTTTGCAGCACCGAAGCACGCCGTTGTCAGCATCAGCGCCACCGCGGCTGCGAGCGCTACCCTAACGGCACAAGCCCTGCGGGATATGAACATCAAACGTAACTCCTCCGCGCCATGCGCGCCATAGAATCCAATAGAACTTAGACCCGGCATCTCTCTATTCCTCCGTGGCAGTTCAGTTTTTTGCCGTCTCTAGCGCGGCAGTTCAGATACGGTAACGAACTCGTAGCCCCTGCGCCGCAGCGAGTCGATGATATCGGGCAGCGCTTGCAGCGTGACCAGTTCCAGGTTGTGCAGCAGGATGATGCCGCCGGGCTTCGCCGACGACACAACATAGTCTGTCAGCTTCTTGCGGCTCTTACCCTCATAGGGCGAGCAATTCGAAGACCAGAACACGGTCGTAAGGCCGAATCTTCGTGCCACATTGGGCAGCTTCTTTCCCTCGTGACCACCCGGGGGGCGCAGATAGCGCACGTCCCGGCCTGTCAGCATGCGAACAGTCGCGGTCGTCTTGAAGATCTCCTGCGTGATCTCGGATTCAGTCAGGTATTCGAGGTCGCGATGATCGTAAGTGTGACAACCGATCTGATGTCCCTCGCTCGCAATACGCTTCACGGTCTCTGGAAACGCGTCAGCCTGCTTACCCACCAGAAAGAACGTTGCCTTGACTCCCTTTGTTCTGAGAATATCCAGAATCCTGCCGGTGTCGGCCTTCGGGCCATCATCGAATGTCAATGCTATGACCTTCCGCGTTGGTCGCCCCTCATATAGCGCTGATGCGCCTGCGCTCGGGCCATATATGGCCGACAGACGTTTCGCTGCCTCGCTGCAGCCGGGATCCGCCGCCAGCACGCGCTCGAGCGCCGCCTTCTCTTCGTCTCTGTCCCCGCGGTGCGCCGCGCAGAGCGCTATATTGTAGTTGACTACTGCGGACGATGGCTTGACGCACATACAGGCCCAGAGGCGCTGCCACAACTGGTCGGCTCGCTCACCCGTCGCACGGGCGGACGGGCGGGCAGCGCCTTTGTTGGCAACAGCGACATTCATGGACTTGGTTGTTACGGCGGCCCCGGTCGAGTCTGATCCTTCGATCTTCACTGTGTGGACGCCGTTTGGCGTCTTGGTCGTGTCCCACACGTAATTGAAAGGCGGCGTGTTGCTCATGCCGACGAAACTGCCATCGACGAAGAACGAGACAATGTGCACTTCGCGCGCATTCGTCAGATCCGCCCTGAGGCTAACGTTGCCCGAGACTTTCGTCAGATTGCTCTGTGTAGCTGCCGGTGCACTGTAAGGCTTACTGATCCCCCATCCGGTGAGCGCGAGTGGGCGTAATCGGTCGAATGTCATCGAGCAGCCGAGTCGTTCTCCGCAACCGGCTCTGAAAGCCTTCTTCTGAAGGTCACGCCAGACAGCTTCGGCGTCGCCGTAGGCGCCTGTTCTCATGAGCGCGAGCGCGCGCAGCGCCTGCAGCGACTCATCGTACGGGTTCTCGGCCGGAGGGTCGTAGTTGCCACCCGCGATATATCTGACGTATCCGATCGCGCCGGCCATGTCCAGATCGGGACGCTGCTGCTGGGCCTGACAAAACAACCTCGCCGCCTCGGATAGATCGGGCTTGGCTAACGCGACCAGGCCGAGCCCGTAGTTCGCCGTGGCGCAGTCCGGATCGAGGCGCAGAGCCTCACTGAACTGCGCACGCGCCTCGGATGCCGGTCGTCCCCCCACCAGCAGGGCGAATCCCAGTTCGCAGTGCGCAAGCGGGTCGTTGGCGTTGACAACCAGAGCCTGACGCAGACTCTTCACGGCATCAGGCATGCGACCGGCCTCTATCGCGCTAGTGGACTCGCTGACCCAGTCCAGATATGTTTTCTCAGCAGCATTCGCGTTTGCGGCGACAAGCATCGTCAGCGCGAGTGTGCAGAGTAGAAATGTCTTGTTCAATGGCGGGCGAATATCCAACTCCCGGTTTCCCTTGCCGTCCTTGGCACAGTCTTCACTCATGATATGACGACGCGTGCAGCGAAATAGTTTCTCAACAGGCACATCAGGAACACGAACCACCGCCTTGTAGTCCTATCTCATGATAGGCCTTCGCGGCAAACGGACGCAATGAGGGCGCTTGCGTTGACTTGCCCGTGGGGGATGTAGTACCATTTGCTTAACCTTAGCCCTAACGAAGAGTGGCGCTCGCGATTGCGCTCAGACGCGGCGGGCGGCGCCCTTTGGTGGAGAGTTGAAAATGTCTAGTCGTTGCACTAAGTCCGTATTGTTCGCGGCTGCGATCATCATCTTGTGGGCCGGCTGTTGTGGTGCTTTCCAACTGATCTCGCCGACGCAAGGCCAGGCGGTTCGCGAGGACGTGAAGATCCAGTTGCCAGGCAGTGTGGTTCCTGATGGCGGGTTCATCTCGGTTCTGATCGGTCAGCCGGGCCAGGAAGTGTTCGTGGTTGCCATCGGAAGAGACGCGGCCAAGCTGGACAGCAGCAACAACCTGACTTTCTTCTGGGACAGTAAGGCGCCGTATTTCGAGTCCAGCGATCCGATGAAGCCGCATTACTTCAAGGATGGCCGCTACGACATGAAGGTACAGGTCCACGACTCCTCGGGCAAGGTCATACAGGTAGATGGTCCGGATGGCCCACAGCCCGACGTTGCTACGGTCACGCTGGAGCTCAAGAACCGGGTTCCAAGGACAAACCCAGCGCCCGGCGTTTCCCTCGTCAACTCACTTGCGTTTGGGCAGGTCAACAACTACCGCGTTCACTGCGACGTGTCGGTCTTCGAGGTGGTCAACCGCGTCGGCCTGCCGATGTTAGGTGGAATGGGCCTGTCGGGTGAGGCTGAGGTGATACAGAGCGTTGAGGACGCCAGGCCTGGAGGCGAGTACTTGCTGCGGTTACGTGAGGATGAGAAGACGTGGGTGTCCGCCTATGGCGTGAAGAAGTACATCTACGCAGATCAGGAGTTCAAGCCTCAGCTCTACAGATTGATCGATAAGTACGGCAAAGTTATCGATCCGAATATGTTCGCCAAGCAGGCGAAATACCAGATAATGGATATGCTGCCAACTCTGCCCAGGCAGGCTGTCAAAGAGGGCGACTCATGGCCCGACAGCATGACTCTCAAGATTGACGGTATCACGCCGTTGCTCAAGTTCAAGGGCAGCGCCATGCTCGATTCGTTCGAGTGGGAGAGTGGGCGAGAGTGTGCAAAGATCAGCTCGATGTTGTCTTGTGACAGTCGGCTCTCGCTAGGAAACGGAAAGATCAGGAGCACGGGTCCGCTGAGCGCGCAGGTTACCACTTACTTTGCCTACAAGACAGGTAAGATGCTGGAGCGGGACATCAGACTTACGTTCGATGCGTCGATCAGCGTCGGTGACGCGGCCACAGAGGTAGCGCAACCGGCCGGTCCTCCCACCAATCTGCCGCTTGGCGAAGACCAGTTCAACGAAGATGTGTACGGGCCGCCCAGAGCCGGTAACCCCATACCCGGCTATGGCCAGCCTGGAGTCCAGCCGAATACGGGAACCCAACCCGGCGCCGATACCAGTAGAAAGAAAGGGAAGGCGGAGCTGAACATAGTCGTGAGACTGGAGAAATAGCTCAAGTTGGCACAGGATACAGAGAAACGCGCTGAGCTCATCGAGCACCTTTCTGAACTCAGAACAAGACTCGTTCGGTCACTGGTGTATCTAGCCGGCGGGATGATAGTGGCGTACTTCCTATACGGCCCGATCTACACCGCGCTTACGCGCCCGATAATGCCAGTTCTGACCGCTCACCACAGCAAGCCGGCATTCCTGCATATTATCGATCCATTTATGCTCAAGGTGCAGGTGACGCTTGTGGCCGGTCTGGTCCTCGTATCGCCGCTAATCCTGCTTGAGATGTGGGGGTTCATCTCTCCAGGACTGACCAATAACGAGAAGCGGCCTCTGCGCTGGATGGTGCCGCTATCAGTATTCCTGTTTGCGGCGGGGGTAGCGCTCTGCTACTGGGTACTGCCGTATGCGTTCAGGTGGTTCGCGTCGTTCATACCCAAGGACGCGGTGGTGATGCAGTCCATTCCGGCGAACATGCGGTTCGTGCTGCTGATGCTGGTTGCGTTCGGCTGCGCCTTCGAGTTGCCGGTGGTGTTGATGCTGCTCGCGCAGATAGGCATAGTCAACTCGAAGATGCTCAAGGACAACTGGCGCTACTCGGTGGTGGCCATCTCGATACTGGCGGCGACGTTCACACCATCCAACGACGTGCTGTCGATGATGACGATGGCCGTGCCGATGGTGATCCTCTATCTCTCCAGCATCTGGCTCGTGAAGTTCGTGGAGCACAGACCCAACAGAGATTAGCTGCCCTATGGATGCAATTGGCTTCCTGGAAACGATGAAGTCTTCGGCTGACTATCGTAACCAGATAGCCTGCGAACGGATCATCCCCGCGCGAGAGGCGCGATATGCCGACGTGGAGCCTGCGGTCTCGGGGGAGATCGGTGCGGCGCTGTCCAGCCTTGGAATCACCCGGTTCTACTCTCATCAAGCGGAGTCGATCGAGGCCATAAGGCGGGGCGAAAACATCGTCGTCGTGACGGGCACCGCCAGCGGCAAGACCCTCTGCTACAACGTTCCTGTCATGGAGGCGCTTGAGCAAGACCCTCACGCTCGAGCCCTCTACGTATTTCCAACGAAGGCCCTCGCGCAGGATCAACTCGGCAAGCTCAGGCTCTACGGACTGACACACCTCAAGGCGGCCACCTACGATGGCGACACCCCCAAACAGGACAGACCGTTCGTCAAAGCCGGGGCCAACATCGTTCTGACGAACCCCGACATGCTCCATGTGGGCATCCTACCGTACCACACTACGTGGTCCGAACTCTTTCGCAACCTGAGGTACGTGGTTATTGATGAGGTGCATACGTATCGGGGCGTGTTTGGTGCAAACGTCGCGAATGTGTTGCGCAGGCTCCGGAGGATCGCGGAGTACTATGGCGCGACTCCGCAGTTTGCCTGCGCATCTGCGACTATCACCGACCCGGGCAAGCTCGTGATGGAGCTGACCGGCGTCGGTGCCCGAGTCATCGACCAGGACGGCTCTCCGGCGGGCGAGAAGGTGTTCGCGTTCTGGAACCCACCGTACGTTGCCACGAAGGGCGAGCGCAGAAGCGCGAATTCCGAGGCGGTCGGCCTGTTCACGCGACTGATAGGCAACGGCATTCGGACCATCGCATTCACTAAGGCCCGCAAGACTGCGGAACTGATACTGCGCTACGCTCGGACCGCGCTTCGAGACGAGAAGTCGCCGAACGCGGACAAGATAATGGCATATCGAGCCGGCTACACCCCCGCTGAGCGGCGAGAGATTGAGAGGCTGCTCTTCAGCGGCGAACTGGTGGGTGTCACATCGACCACCGCCCTTGAGGTCGGTGTGGACATCGGCGGTCTGGATGCGGTTGTGATGACCGGCTATCCTGGGAGCGTGGCCAGCACGTGGCAGCAGGCGGGTAGGTCGGGCAGAGGGATGCAACAGTCGCTCGCGGTCTTGGTCGCATACGACGACCCGATCGATCAGTTCCTGATGCGAAATCCCGATTTCTTCTTTGGTGCTTCGCACGAGCGCGCCATAGTCGATCATCAGAATCCATATATCCTTGCGGAGCATCTGGCATGTGCCGCATACGAGCTCCCGATAGAAAATGAGGAAGTTGACAGGCTATTCGGGGAGCGGTCGTGGGAAGTGTTGGGCGTGCTGGAGGAGATGGAACGGCTGGGCTATAACGGCCGATGGTACTGGCCGGGTGGCGAGTACCCTGCGAAGGAAGTGAACATCAGATCATCGTCGAGCGAAAGCTACAACATCGTCAGCGTAGAGAAGGGTGGGGCTCTGCTGGGCACTGTGGACGGAGCGAGCGTGTTTGACATCGTCCACCCTGGCGCTGTGTACTTGCACGCGGGCGAGTCGTATGTCGTAACTTACCTCGACCTTGATGGAAAGGTCGCCTACGTCGAGCGCAGCGAAGTCAGCTACTACACGACCCCTGGCAACAAGACATGGGCCAGTGTGCGTGAGCAACTTGACACGTGCTCAATAGGCGACACCGAGGTTCGGTTCGGTGATGTCACCGTCGGCAATCAGGTCACGCACTTCTGGCGCAAGCGGCTGTTCAGCGATGAGACAATAGATAGGACTCCACTCGACCTACCAGAAACCGACCTCAACACGGAGGCTCTGTGGCTCGTGCCGCCGCAGGCTTTGACAGACAGGTTGGTTGGCGGAGGATTCGATCCTGTCGGGACGATACATGCAATAGAGCACGCTGCCATCGGGATACTGCCTCTGATCGCCCTGTGCGACCGAAACGACATCGGAGGGGTGTCTAACCCATCGCATCCCGACACCGACGGTCGGGCAGCCATATTCATCTACGACGGTCATGCCGGCGGAGTGGGGATCGCTCGAGCCGCGTATGACCATGTAGAGGAGCTCTTGGATGCCACCTTGCGGACCATCGAAGACTGTGCGTGCGACGATGGCTGCCCGGGTTGCGTGCAGTCGCCCAAGTGCGGTAACAACAACGAGCCTCTTGATAAGGCGGGGGCCGTGTTTCTCCTGCGCCAGATTCTGACCGACACTGAGCACGTTGACATAGGGGCGACCATTTGATAGACTGACCCCGGCGGGCGAGTGGCGGAATGGCAGACGCAGCGGACTTAAAATCCGCCGGGGAAACCCATGTGGGTTCGACTCCCACCTCGCCCACCAGGGCTGCGTTGCGGGCAGGCGAAACTATTCAGGTGGAATTGCCGTCTAACAACGAGTGAGCCTGCCGCCGATAACATGCATGATGCTGTCTTGTTCAACACGGACTCCTGGAGGAAAGGATAGTTTGGTTCGACGACTGCTGCTTACCGTAGCGCTGGCGTGCGTGTGTTCGAGTGCGTTCTGCGCGCAGGAACTGACTCTCAACCTGGAAACGCCCTCCCTCGGGAATGGCGCGAGATCTGCTGCTCCTCCTGCGGTGCAGTCCACGCCACCTCCCACCACAGCCAAGTCGTCGCAACCGCCCACGGTCAAGATCGGGCGCGTGGGGATAGTTACGTCGTCCGCCGCCATTTACCAGTCGAAGTCTGCTTCCAGCCGACTGTACGCCCGCGTGACCGCGCAGACACCCCTGGCCGTTATCAGAGAGGAACGTGACTGGCTCGGCGTGCTGATGGTGAACGGCGCTACCGGCTGGATCCCATCCAGGTGCGTCAAGTTGATCGGCTACGATCTCGTTGCCAAGAAGAGTGACCTCGATCGTGGTTCTGTTGCTTCTCGCGGGATGTCTGTCCCCCGTGGCACGATGGCCGACACGGAGATCATCCGCGCTGCCATGAGCTACATGGGGGTGCCTTATGTGTTTGGCGGAACGTCACCCATGACAGGCATGGACTGCTCAGCATTCGTTCGGTCGGTTTTCAAGCAGTTCGGTGTTTCCCTGCCAAGAACGGCCAGGGAGCAAGCGCAGGTCGGAATGGGCATCTCCTTTGATCAGCTCCAGCCTGGTGACCGCCTCTATTTCGCGTGCAAGAATCCCTATCCGGACCACTGTGGAATCTACGCCGGTGGGGGGTACTTCATACACTGCTCGGCAAGCAAGAAGGGCGTGGCTGTGGACAGCCTCGGCTCGGGCCTGTTCGCCCGGAGTCTGGTCGCAGCACGACGCTCGTAGATCCCCGAATTGCGCGTCTGCGCGAAATGCCGCAGGTTCTTTGCCCCCTGTATGTTGTATAGTTATCAGGGCAATGTACCAAGACAACGACGCCGAACTAATGCTCAGAGTCGCAGGCGGGGAGGTATCGCACTTCCGCGAGCTGTTTGAACGCCACTATCCGCGAGCGGTCTCCATCGCATACAGGTCCTTGGGCGACATGGAACACTCAGAGGATGTGGCAATGGAGGCATTTGCTCGAATCTTCGACGCCAGGAAGTCCTACTCCCCGAAAGCGAAGTTCTCCACCTATCTGTTCCGTGTCGTTGTGAACCTCTGCCTCAATGCTGCCCGACGAAAGAACGCCATCCAGTTCCAGTCCCTCGACGAAACCCTAGTTCCGGCTGCCGATTCGGATCCGGCCGACGCCCTGCAGCGTGCGGAAATGGGCGATGCGGTTCGCGAGGCTGTAGTCTCACTGCCGGCGAATCAGAGGATGGCGTTGGTTCTTACGCGTTACGAAGGCATGAGTTACTCGGAGGCGGCTGAGCTCATGCGTGTGTCCGTGAAGGCACTGGAGTCTCTCTTGCACAGGGCTAAGGCGAATCTGCGAAAGAGACTGTCGGATATTCTTGATTGAGCTGCGTGTCTGCAGCAGGTATTCAGCGGATGGAGTGTTATATATAGTGAGGAGTTCGAGAATGCGGTGCACCAGCGCAAGGAAGTTGATATCCAGGAGCCAGGATTCGGCAGTTTCCGAGAAGGACGCGGCTCTTCTTGCGTCGCATCTGTCTGAATGCAGGTCATGCAGGGCATTACGTGACGCTGAGGCGCGCGCCCTGGAGCTTCTTGACCTCTGGTCGCTGCCGGAGCCGCGCTTGGGTTACGATGCCCTGATGGCGCGGCGAGAGGGCCGCATACGAAAGTCTCAGCAGGGCTGGCGCCTGCCGAGCTTGCCCAGATGGGCAACCGCAGGTCTTATGGCCGCAAGCATCATTTGCGGTCTCCTCACAGGCCTTGCGGGGGAGCGGACGAAGCCGCACCCCTCCCCATCTGAGCAGACAGTCGCGAGCGCTATGGATCTGACTGGGTTCGGCGATGTTATCGAGGGCTCACTTACCCGCGACGCAACCTCGGATGGCGGGGAAGTTCAGACAGGAGGCGGTGACTGATGAGGAGAGCGCTTGTTCTGGTCGGATTGCTGGTGCTGATGGCGGCAGTGGCGTACGGTGCGACGAGATTGGCCGTCCGCAGCGCGCGCGTGCAGCCGCCGACCTGCCAGGCCCTGGCCACCCTCGAGGACTATCTCGCCGTGACGCCCGACCAGAGGGAAGTGATGTCGGGGATTGACGCAAAGTACGCAGCAATCCGGCCGGGACTCCGGGACCGCGTCTGGCAGACGCGCGACGAATTGATTGCCACGTTGAAGGACCCCAGCTCGACGCGCGAGCAGGCCGTGGAGAAGGCGAAGGAGTTCTCCGAGGCTCAAGAGGCGATGCAAACGAACACGGTGGAGTACGTTATGGAGCTGCGCCAGCACCTCACTCCGGCGCAGAAGCAGAAGTTGACTGGACTCTTGGGGAGAGGCATGTGTGCGCTGACGGGCGGCCAGTGTCGACGCGGAATGGGCACTGGGATGGGGCCGGGGATGGGTGGCGGCATGGGGCCTGGCATGGGTGCCGGAATTGGTGGTCGAGGCCGCGGTTATTGCGGCGGCCGTGGCAGTCGTGGCGTTCGGCCATAGGTGTTTGCGCGGAATATTGTCTGGCAATAACAAACAAGTGTCGTTGGGACGACGAGGAGGATCGAAATGAAAGTGAAGATCGTGGTCGCAGTTCTTGTAGTTGCTCTGGTGCTTAGCGCGGGAGTTGTCCTGGCCCAGCGAGGCAGGCAGCCGATGAAGCCGGCGGGTCCGCCGGCGATGGCGCCTGGGGCTGGCGACGGTTGGTGTATGGGTATGGGTATGCTCGGTAAGCTGGGAAAGGAACTCAACCTGAGTGCAGATCAGATAACCCAGCTCAAGACCATACAGAAAGACTTCATGGACTCGACTGCGGCGACGCGATCGGAGATCCAGGCCAAGATGAAGCAGATGATGGATCTGTGGGCGGCCGATCAGCCCGATGCAGCCGCGATTAAGTCGATGGCCGCTCAGTTGGATGCGCTGCGGGCCCAGGTTCGTGACGCGGCTATTGACCATGCCGTCTCCGCGATCGGGGTCCTTACTCCCGAGCAGCGGGCCAAGATGCAGCAAATGATGAAGAACAATCCCGGAATGTGCATGGGCATGGGCTGCGGGTTGTGCTGTAGTGCCGGCCTGTGCGGCCCTGGCATGGGCTGCCCGATGGGCGGACCTGGCGCAGGCAGAGGAATGGGAGGCCCCGGCATGGGTGCTCCTGGCGTAGGCAGAGGAATGGGAGGAGCAGGCAAGGGCCTCGGCCCGGGCGCGGGCGGCGCCAACTGCCCGTACGCGAAGTAGCGAAGCTGTCCAGTCTGAGCGAGGGGCCCTCCCAATCGGGGGGGGCCTCGCCTTTCTTGCCATCCACTTGACGTTCCCCGTCTGTTTGACCTATCCTAGTCGTATGAAAACCCCCTCGCTGTCGTCTTCTGTGATCCAGGAATTGCAGGCGATCGTTGGCGCGGAACACGTCTTGACATCCGATGCCGACCGTATCTGCTACGCCTACGACGGGCAGAGGGTCGAACGTGTTCCGGACGCCGTCGTGCGGCCTATCGATGCTGATCAGATATCCAGAATCCTTAGCCTCGCCAACGCGCAATCCTTTCCGGTCGTTCCCAGGGGCGCTGGAACCGGATTGAGCGGTGGCTCGGTTGCGTCGAGCGGCGGGGTGGTGCTTGACGTGACGCGAATGGACAGGATCATCGAGATCGACGAAGGCAACCAGCACATGGTCGTCCAGCCTGGCGTGATCGCGGCTGTGATAGCGAGCGAGGCTGAGAAGCGCGGTCTGCTGTATCCGCCCGATCCGGGCAGCATCAAGGTATCGACCATCGGCGGCAACGTCGCCGAGAACGCCGGCGGTTTGCGGGCCGGCAAGTACGGCGTGACGCGGAACTACCTTATGCAACTCAGCGCCGTGGCACCAACCGGCGAGCATCTGACGAGTGGAGCAAGGACGCGCAAGTGCGTCGCCGGTTACGATCTCGTGTCGCTTATGTGCGGGTCCGAAGGGACGCTGGGGGTCATTACCGAGGTGTCGCTGAGGCTGGTCCCGATGCCGCGATATCGCAAGTCTATGATGGCGACGTTTGCGAGCGCGGCCGCAGCGGGACAGGCCGTAGCCAATATCGTTGCCGCCGGGGTAGTGGCGGGGACTCTGGAGATTATTGACAACTTCACGCTGCGGGTGATCGAGGACTACGCCCATCTCGGCCTGCCAACCGACGCCGGCGCGCTTGTGCTTGCGGAGTTTGACGGGCTGGTCGAATGTGCCGTGGAAGAGGAGTGGCGCCTCGGAACCAAGGCCCTCACCGAAAGTGGAGCCCTTTCGATCCAGCAGGCAGATGATGCCGGAGAACGTGACAGGATCTGGCAGGCCCGTCGAGTGGCGCTGGCCGCTCTGTCGCGCGCCAAGCCGACGTCGATCCTGGAAGATGTCACGGTTCCTCTGCCTAAGCTGGCTGAGATGATTGAGCGAGTGGAGAGTATCGGGCGCGAGCAGAATATCGCCGTGGGCACGTTTGGTCACGCGGGGGACGGCAACCTGCATCCGACGATCCTGACCGATGAGCGCGACGAAGACGAGATGAAGCGCGTCGAGGCCGCAATCGAGCAGCTATTTGCCGCCGCGTTGGAACTTGGTGGCACGGTCAGCGGCGAGCACGGTATTGGCTTCTGCAAGGCACGAGCGCTGGTTGGTGAAGTAGGCGAGGGGAGCATGGAGGTTATGCGGCGGATCAAACGTGCTCTCGACCCCAACGGCATTCTCAACCCCGGGAAGTTCGTGTAGCTATGATTCCCAAGCAGATCGCCGATCTCGATGAGGCCCTTGCAAACTGCATGAAGTGCGGATTCTGCAAGGCCGCGTGCCCGGTCTTCGTTGGCGAGGAGACTACATCGCCGAGGGCTAAGGTCCGCCTTGCGAGGGCGGTCGTGCGTGGCGAACTGGAAGTAGGCGGCGCGTTCAAGAGTCAGATGGAGCGATGCCTCAACTGCCGCGCGTGCGCAGACGAGTGTCCGAGCGGCGTCGAGCCGAATAGGATCGCGCTGGCTGCCCGATGCGGGCTCGTTGAGAAGAACGGCCTGCCTTTGCTGAAGCGCGCGATCTTCTCCGGTGGCCTCAAACATCCTCGCGCGATGGCGCTGGGGATGCGTCTGCTGGGCCTGGGGCAACACGTATCAGCCGTCGATCTCCAGAACAATCCTCTCCGTTATCTGCTGCCGATCATCGGCCTCCGCAAAGATAAGGACTTTCCCGCGCTGGGCCGGAGATCGCTGTTTGCGAGGCTTCCTGAGGTAATCGAGCCAACATGCGAGGCCAAGATCACCGTGGCTTATTTCCCTGGCTGCGCCGCGAATCTGATCTATCCGGAGATCGGCTTGGCGACTGTGCGGGTGCTTGGCAAGCTGGGCGCGAGAGTGATTCTGCCGCACGATCTCGTGTGCTGCTCGACCCCTGTGTTCAACTCCGGTGATATCAGGGACGCGCGCGAGTTGGCTTCGCGAAACATCGACGTGCTGTCGGGGATCGACGCAGACTTCGTGGTCACGTCGTGCGGATCGTGCGGCTTGACCATATCACAAGAGTGGACGGAACTGCTGGGTCTGTCCGAAGCCGAGCCAATTGGCCGCAAGGTTATCGACATTTCCGAGTTCGTAGCTCGCTATACGCCCGACGGCGGGCTCAAGGCGGTCGATGACACACGGATCGTCACATATCACGACTCCTGCCATCTGCGCCGCGGGATGGGGGTTCACGCGACGCCGAGGCAACTGCTCAAGTCGGCGCTTGGCGACCGATTTGTCGATATGGAGCTTGCGGATCGGTGCTGTGGGGGTGGGGGGACGTTCAGTATCACACATCCCGAACTCTCCCAGACGGTGGCCGACAAGAAGATGGAGTGCGTTGCGATGAGCGGTGCGGACTTGGTCGCAACCGGCTGCCCGGCGTGCGTGATGCAGCTTCGGGATTCGCTCGTGCACAAGAAGATGCGGCAGCGGGTGATTCACACTATCGAGATCATCGATGGCGCGCTGCGATCCTGAATCAAATCCAGGATGACGCTGAGCACATTGCGGTCAGATGAATAGCTTCTCGCGTCGCCGGCGTCACTTTGCTCAGTTCTGACGTGACGACGCCAACCACCCACAGGATCTTCTCATCGTCGCAAACGACCGCTGCCCGAGCCCGCTGGCGCTTGGGGATCTTCTTGTCCACGAAGACGTCCTGCAGCTTCTTGTGGCCGGACATTCCGAGAGGGACGATGCAGTCGCCTGGCTTGACGTTTCGGACCCGCAGCGCACCTACCACAGCACGCACATCGATCAGAGCCTCGTATGACGTCAGCCCGGCGACCGAGAACTCGTCAGTCACGGCGGTCTGAAGCCGCAAGCCGATCTCAGGCGCCATCGTTTCGCCGGGAACGGACACCTGGTGCTCGAACGCCGGCACAACAGCTATCTGGTCAGCACGATGGAATCTGAGAACGCCGTGCTTGAGCGACGCGTAGATGCGTCCGGAGGGCAGGGTGATGGTGAAACCCTCTCCACACCTAACACCGCACACAATCCGCTCGACCTGTTCGAATGTCACGTCAGCGAGGTCGCCCTTGAGACGGCGGATCTCCGCCCGAACGACCTGGAACTGGAGCGCCTCCGGCAGACTCGCGAATAGCTGCGCGTCGAGGCCGTCGCGGTAGGTAAGCGCTCCCAACGCGGGGGGTGTGAGCGTTTGGATGAGCTCCGACTGCGAAGCAGCTATCTCTCCGAGGCGGATCAGCGCGGGCTTAACCTGTGCGTTGAACTCGTGCTCGATTAGAGGGATCAGTTCGTGCCGGACGCGGTTGCGGGCGTAGGTGGTGTCGGCATTCGTCTCGTCTATTCGGAACGGCAGTGAGTTATCGGCGATGTACTGCTCGACTTCGGCACGCGTAGTCTCGATGAGCGGTCGAACGATCATTCCATCCACGGCTCGCATCGCGGCCAGCCCGTCCACGCCGCAGCCGCGTATGATGTTGAGCACGATGGTCTCGGCGCGGTCGTCCGCGGTGTGGGCGATGGCGATCTTGCTGGCTGCGACTGACGCGGCCGTCTCTCGCAGGAATCTGTGCCTGGCCACGCGGGCGGCCTCTTCGATTCCGATGTGCATTTCAGCGGCCAGCGCGGGAACGTCTGCGCGACGGGTGGTCACCGGCAGCCCGAACTCGTGTGCTAGATTGCGCACGAATTCCTCATCAAGGTTCGACTGCTCGCCGCGTATGCCATGGTTGAGGTGGGCGACGTGGAGTGTGATCTCTAGCTCAGAGGAACTCGCGTGTAGGGCGTGCAGCATCGCGACCGAGTCCGGCCCGCCGGAGACTGCGGCGAGCGCCCTGTCACCGGCGCAGAACATCAGATGTCGTTTCGCTGCGGAGATGATATCGGTCGCCGGCTCTTCGCTCTCCACTCTCTTCTCTCCACTCTCAGCTTCCGAGAAGCATCTTCATCAGATCGGGCGCGAACTCCACGACCAGCTTCGTGTCCTGCGCGCCCCGCTCGTCCATTGGCAGGTTGTTGTGCTCGGGCTTGGTCGAGTCGAAGAGCAGGAACGGCACCTTCTCGGACGAGTGGGAGCCGGTTGCAATTGGCGTAGGGTGGTCCGGCATAAGCAGAACGCGCACGTCGTGGCCCTGCTTCTTGACGCCGTCCAGTATCGTGCCGAGAACCTTGCTGTCGCAGTCCTCGATTGCCTTGATCTTCTTCTCAATGTCGCTCTCGTGGCCTGCCTCGTCGGGCGCCTCGACGTGGACCCACACGAAGTCGACTTCGTTGAGCGCAGATAGTGCGTACTGCCCCTTGCCGAGGTAGTTCGTATCGACGTATCCCGTGGCGCCTGGCACATCCATGACCTTCAGGCCAACCATTCGGCCCAGCCCCTTGATCAGATCTACTGCGGCCACCACGGCGCCGGTCTTGCCATACTCTCTAAAGAAGCCCGGGATATCAGGCAAACGGCTCTCGCCCCAGAACCAGATCATATTCGCGGCAAGATGACCTTCATCCCGGCGGCGGCGATTGACGGGATGATTGTCCAAGATTTCGAAGGAATCTTCGATAAGCCTTATCAGCTTGGCGTCACCATCGCCCTCAGGCAGGTGCTCCCGAACCGGCTTGCCGTGGAACTTGTACGGCGCAGTACAGTGCACGTTGTCCGAACCGCCCCGCCAGACCATGATATGCCGGTAGCTGACGCCGGGGTAGAACTTGATGACGTTGGTAGACAGTTTCTCATCGATGGTCGCAATCAACTGCCGCGCTTCGTCGGTGGAGATGTGATCGGCACTGGAGTCGATCATCTTCTCGCCGTCAGTCGCGACCAGATTCGTGCGGAAGATCGCGTCGGTCGTATCCATGGGTATCCCGAGGCTGGCGGCCTCGATAGCCCCTCGACCCCTGTAATACTTCAACGGGTCGAAGCCAAGAATGCCCATGTTTGTGACGTCGCTGCCCGGGAGCATACCGGCTGGAGTCGTGTTTGCGGCACCGATCTTGCTCCTGGAGGCGAGATCGTCGATATTCGCAGTCTTCGCGACCTGCAGCGGCGTCTTGCCGCCCAGTTCGGCAAGCGGCTCATCGGCCATTCCATCGAATATGATAAGTAAGTACTTCATTGCGGCAGATCCTTGCCCACGATTCGTCGATACGCCTCGCGATACTTGTCCGCGGTCATTTCCGCTATGTCCGAAGGCAACTCAGGCCCGGGGTAGCTCTTGTCCCAGTCCAGCGTAAGCAGGTAGTCCCGAACGAATTGCTTGTCGAAGCTCGGTTGAGACTTCCCCGGCTCGTAGATGTTCGCATCCCAGAATCGGGAGGAATCCGGCGTGAGAACCTCATCCACCAGGATCATCCTGCCCTCGTACTCACCAATCTCGAATTTGGTGTCGGCGATGATGACGCCTCTCTCGGCGGCGTAATCGGAAGCAGTCTTGTAGACACCGAGGCTGATGGATTCGAGACCCAAGCCGGCTTCGTTGCCCACGATTTCACGCGCCCGCTGCGCGCTGATGTTGATGTCGTGCCCCTCCGACTCCTTGGTGGACGGCGTGAACACCGGCTGCGGCAGCTTCTGCGACTCGACCATGTCTGTCGATAGCTCCACACCGTGCAATACGATTGGCTCGCCATTGCCTGAGGCTTGCTTGAGCGCAGAATACTCATTCCAAGCCGATCCTGCCAAGTATCCTCGGACGACACACTCGATCGGATACACATTCGCCTTGAGCACGATCATCGAGCGGCCATCCAGCATGTCGCGATGCTGCTGCACGTCCTTCGCGCCAGCGACACTCATACGGTCAAGTATCTCGTCCACATCGGCCGTTATCAGATGGTTCTCGACGACGTCGCGCGTCATGTCAAACCAGAACAGCGACATCTGCGTCAGCACCTTGCCCTTGTCGGGGATCCCTGTGGGCAGCACGACGTCAAAGGCCGAAAGGCGATCCGACGCGACGATCAGCAGCGAATCACCGAGGTCGTAGACATCGCGCACTTTGCCGGTCGCGTGCTTCTTGATGCCCTGGATGTCGGTCGAGGTCACGATCATATCAGGTTCATCTCCTTGGCGACGGCATCGGTGTCGGGCGGCAGCTCGATGAACGGCGGGCAGATCTCGATCGCTCGTTTCGGGTCTTTGAGCCCATGCCCTGTGAGAATGCAGACGACTTCGCACTTCTCGCTGAAGAACCCCTCGTTGGCCTTCTTGATGACACCCGCCACTGATGCAGCCGATGCGGGTTCGCAGAAGACTCCCTCCGTCGATGCCAGCAGCTTTTGGGCGTCAGTGATCTCTTCGTCGGTGACCTTCTCGATCAGCCCACCGGATTCGTCTCGTGCAGCCTCAGCCTGCTTCCAACTCGCCGGGTTGCCGATGCGGATGGCGGTCGCGATAGTCTCAGGATTCGTAATGGGGCGGCCCTCAACGATCGGCGCCGACTTGGCAGCCTGGAATCCGAGCATGATCGGCAGCCTGTCGATCATTCCGGCTTCACGATACGCTTTGTAGCCGGCCCAGTAAGCCGTGATGTTGCCCGCGTTGCCGACCGGTATTGCATGGTAGGTCGGCGGATGGCCGAGATCATCGCATATCTCAAACGCGCCCGTCTTCTGCCCTTCGATTCTGAACGGATTGAGGGAGTTGACAAGCGTGATGGGGTAGTTGTCGGTGATCTCCCGAACGATTCGCAGGGCGTCGTCGAAGTTCCCGTCAACGGCGATGACCTTCGCGCCATGCATCATCGACTGCGACACTTTCCCGAGCGCAACTTCGCCTTTGGGCAGTATGACCGCGCACACAAGCCCAGCTCGAGCAGAATAGGCGGCCGCGGACGCGGCAGTGTTTCCTGTGGAAGCGCAGATTGTGGCCTTGCTCCCTGCTTCAACGGCTTTGCTGATGGCCATCGTCATGCCGCGGTCCTTGAAGCTGCCCGTTGGGTTCATCCCCTCGAACTTGACATACATCGTGATCTTGTCGCTGATCTTGGATGCGAGCCGGTCCACGCGAACCAGCGGCGTATATCCCTCAAGCAGCGAAACGATCGGCGTCGAGTCACTGAGCGGGAGAAAACCCCTATATCTCTCGATGAGAGGGAGCCTCGTGAAGCTGGAAAGCCGCGCCCCTACTGTTGCCATTGCCTACTCCTCCACTCTGATCCAATTGCTAACTTGCTTGACTACAGGCAGCGCTCGAATTGCTTCCAGGGCGCGCCTGGTATTCGGTTCATCGGCTTCGTGGGTCAGCCAAACTATCTCAGCGGTGGAGTCGGGCAGTACCTTCTGAAGCACGCTTTCAATACTGACATTGTTGTCGCCAAAGGCTGTCGCGATAGACGCGAGTACCTTGGGCCTGTCCTCCGTTCGCACGCGGATATAGTTCTTGCAGCTCACGCTGTCCATCGTGAGCATCGGCTTCCTATTGAAACACGTGCAGGATATGCGTGATGTCGAGCCCCAATTGATGTTGCGTGCGATGTCAATAACGTCTCCGACCACAGCACTCCCGGCAGCCAGCGAACCGGCGCCCGGCCCATAGAACATCAGATCGCCAACAGCGCTGCCCTTGACGAAGATGCCGTTGAAGACATCGTTGACGTTTGCAAGCGGATGGGTCTTAGGTACGAAAGCGGGGTGCACCCGCAGAAGCATGGAACCGTCGATCTGCTTTGCGATGGCCAGAAGCTTGATCACGTAGCCGAGAGCATCGGCATACCGCATGTCCTCGGAGGTGATGTTCGTGATGCCTTCAGAGTAGACCTTTGTCACGTCTACCCGGCTCGTGAACGCGATCGAGCCCAGAATCGAGATCTTGTATGCCGCGTCAAAGCCCTCGACATCCGCGGTGGGATCGGCTTCGGCATAGCCCTTGGCCTGCGCATCCGGCAGCACTTCGCTGTAATCGAGCCCTTCTGAGGCCATCCTACTCAGGATGTAGTTGGTGGTGCCGTTGACGATGCCTTTGACTTCAAGAATCTCGTTGCCGGCTAGGCAGCTTTTCAGTGGGCGGATGATCGGAATGCCGCCCCCGACACTCGCCTCGAACATGAGATCGCGCTTCAGTTCCCCTGCAAGGGGAAGCAGCGACTCTCCCTGCTTGGCTATAAGCTCCTTATTGGCCGTAACAACGTGCTTACCACCTTGCAGTGACCTCCGAATGAAGTCGCCTGCGGGCTTGAGGCCGCCGATCGTCTCGACTACGATATCTATGTCAGGATCATCGATGATCTCGTTGGCGTTTGTCGTGAGCAGTTCGTTCGCGACGTTGACGGGCCGCGGAGTCGTGATGTCGAGGTCGGCGATCCTGGCGATGCGAACAGGTGACCCGACTTTCCTCTCGATCGAGGCTGAGTTGGCTTGCAGTATGGAAACGGCTCCGGCGCCAACCGTGCCAAAGCCGATGATGCCGATGTTGATACTATCCTTCAAAACGGGTCTACTCCTGGTTTACTCGAACGCGGACCAGCACTTCCCCTTCGCGTACGAGCTTGCCGTTCTGGCCGGGAATCTCCACGACCTCGCCTGCCACCTCGCTGGGGATTGGACTAAACACCTTCATGGCTTCGATCAGCCCAACCTCAGTGCCCACCTCAACCACGTCGCCGACATCCACACACGGTGGCGCGTCGGGTGCAGGCGCTCGATAGAAGACTCCGACCAACGGCGCTACGATATCGACTATGTTACCGTCGAGCGCTGGGGCAGGTTCATTGGGTACAAATTCCTGGGCCACATGTTCGGATGCGGCTGGTGCCGGGGCAGGGGAGGGATGCTCGGAGGCGGCGACCTGAACCGCGGGCCTGGATGCCTTGCCCTTGACGGTTACGGAGACGTCGGCGTGCTCCACGGTGAGCTCCGCGAGGTGATGCTTCTCCACCAGCTCGACCAGCTTCTTGATCTCGTTGACGTCGATTTCGAGTTTGCCCACGCCTGCCCCCGTATGCCAAAACAGGAGAACAGTGACCTCTGCTCTCCTGCGTATCGCCCCTATTTCGGGTCAACGGTAGTATAGCACTGGGCTCCGAGCACTGTCAAGCAAGAAAAGAGGCTCCGCAGGTCACCCGCGAAGCCCGGAGGGAAGGAGGAAAAGATGGTGTTTTGTGCCATGTAGAGTGTTCCATAGGCGTAGCTTATCTTCACACGAATTATCGGCAGAGTTTTCCCGGAAGGAAAGGACCGTTTCAATGCGTAAGGTACGATCGCGCAACAGAACAGAGAGGTGAAGGTATGGTTAGCGAGGCTGTGCTGATAGGCAGTGATGTCCTGGGATCATCGGACGAGAAGCTCGGCAAGCTTCTGATGTCGAACTTCCTGAGGCTGCTCGGGCAGCGACAGGACCTTCCGCGCTACGTGATACTGTGGAACTGCGGCGTGAAACTCGCGTCTGTCAACTCGGAGACCGTGGATCACCTCAAGGTGCTGCAGGATCGCGGGGTGGAGATCATCCTGTGCCGAACATGCCTGGAGTACTTCGGCCTGGAGGACACCATCGGCGCGGGGGAGATCGACGGCATGGTGCGCATCCAGGACGTGCTCACCACTCACCATGTGCTCACGGTGTAGAAGTGGCTTCGGAAGTTAGGGCCATCCTGGGAGGCTCTCTCTGGGCTACCCGCCCAGCGTCATCCGCATCTCCTGGAACGCCTCTGACCAGACCATTCCCTGTGGCAGCTTGCACTCAATGATGAGCGTAGCTTTGCACTCGAGCACCCGATACGTGTGCGCAAATGTCGGCCAGTCTATGTTACCGACGCCAGGGAACGCGTGCTGGTCGGCGGTGCCGTCGTTGTCGTGAAGGTGCATCGTTACCGCTAGGGGCAGCAGCGCGCTTGCATATTCCAGAAAGTGGCCTGACAGGTTCGCGTGCCCGCTGTCGAAGCACACGCCGACCGATCCGCGATCCGTCCTGTCCAACAGCGAAATGATCTCCTCGGGCGTGCACCCAAGGAAGTCGGGCGGCAGGTTCTCGAGGGCGAGGACAATTCCGGATTCCGCGGCGATCACACCCATCTCGCGCAGCACGCCACGTGCCCGTTCCATGCGCCGGGACCTGTCACCGTTGAGCCTTTCGCTTGCGTGGACGATGACTTTGTCCGCGTCGATCACACTAGCGAGTTCGATCGCGCTGATCAGGGAATCCACTCCCTGCTCATGTACAGAGTCGTCAAGACTGGATATGTCATACCGCTCCCCAAAGGGCGCGTGTATCGAGTGCGCGCGAACACCGGATGAGCTTAGCGCATCAAGCAGCCTCTGCAGTTCGGCGCCGTCGCGATAGTCGAAGAACTCGGGGGAGTTGAGGCCGATCTCCAGCGCAGTAACACCCTGGTCTGCCAGAACCGGGATTGCTTCGATGAGTTTGTCTGCGCCTGGGTACCAGGCGGGGCATACGATCTCCAATTGGGACTCCATTCTTCGCCCGCGGCCAAGAAGATTGTTCACGCCATTGTGGCTTGCAGCCGAGCGAACACTCCTCTTTGGGTGCCAACAGGATTGCATTAGCGTTCGCGCGCGGAACTTCCTCTGTGTTTTGAAGATCGTTGAAAATGGTTCTGCAGAACGTGGAGGCGGTTCAGTCGAAGGAGAAGTTGAGGTCGAGGCGGCCGACAGTGTCACCTTCCCAGGGGTTGATGGAGCCCTTCTCAACCCCGGACTTTCGCTGCAAAGTGAAGGATATGTAGCGGCTGGCATCGAGTTTCATATCGTATTTCGCGCGAAACACGTTCTTGTCGCCTCCCGCTCCGTTCTCCGTCAGACTGCACCGACCGTAGTACAGCTCGTAAGACGACTTCGGGGAGATCGTGCGGCTTACGCCGAACCCGATCACTCTTGCGCTCCGTGCTGTTGCGATGTTGCGATCCGCGGTGTAGTCAGCTATGAACGTGGTCGGTCCGACAACCCTGCTCAGCTTCAGTACGGTGCCACCTACTGCGTTCACCACCCCATTCGGGCCATCCTTGCCGAAGTAGGAACTACACGTGACAGTGGTATTGCCCGCCGCCTTGATGTCGAGGGAGTAGTTGCGCTTGTTGGCCCGTTCCCCAGCGGGCGTCGTGAGATTCTGCCTGAAGACCGTCAGGTGCATAGGCTTCTTGGGGTCTTTGCTGGACTCGTACTGAAATATGCGAGACGTGTAGTAGATCCCGTTCTTCGGATTGAGCTTGTCGGTGTTGTCGAATGTGAGCTTCCCGCCAGCGAGTCCTGCGTCGACCTTGAAGGCGTTGTCGCATACCGTCTGCTTGCCATGCAGGGCCGTCTGATTCGTGCCTGACGCAACGACTATGTCCTTGAAGCACAGGAAGCGCTTGGCGATGGGGCCATTAAGCGAGAATGACGAGCTCTGCTGACCGCCTTTCGGGCCACCGTTGCGGTTCGCCATGCTGAACGTCATCTTGAGGTCTTTTGTCGCCGCCCACTCGAAGCCGAACTTGCCATTTGCCTCGGAGTTGCCCGAATCTCTCTGAGTGTTGGACATCCCGGCAATGAATGAGAGGTTGCGTACGGCAGCGGACTTCACCGCAACCGACTGAGTGTTGTCGATGTGCCCAGTTCCGTAGTCTATGTTGACCATGTCAGCAGTGAACGATGTCTTCGCGTTCTGATCCGACTGAACATGGCTTTCGGAGATCGTCGTTGTCTTGGGGGCCGCCATGGCCTCTTGATCGGTGTACACGACGCTGCGTCCACTGAATGCGAGGCCCCCGAACAAATTGAGCCTGTGATCGACCTTTACCTCTTGGTGTGAATAGCTGGACAAGTTCCCGCTATCGGATATGTAGGAGAAGTCGTCGTGCAGTATGTTGATCTTCGGCCCACGCAGCGGGCTATAGGCGATCCTGTGCCTGGTTTGTCCGCGAGTCTGGCCTTCGGTAACGTTCGTGGAGTCGTAGAAATATGAGTCGATCAACAGTGATTTCGTGGCCTGGCAGGTGATCGCGTAATCCGCCCGCCTGAAACCAAGGTCTTGCTGAAGATTCTTCTTGTCTGCGTCGGAGAGATCCATGATCCTGCTGAATCGCGGATCGATGTCCTGGAAGTTGGCACGGAACGAAACGCGGGAGTTCTTGAGCGACAGCGCCTCGCGAAACACGCCCGCGCCCTTATCATCGATGACGCTGGCTGTGTCTATGCTCATATCGGCACCCGCGACCTTGAGCTTGCCACCCATCTCTGTACGCGTCATGCCGAACTCATTGCCGAAGTGTGCGCGCTCGATTGGCTGCAAAGCAGCGATCCTGTGGAAGCCCCCACCGATGGTCTGTGTGCTGATGTGAGCACTCAACGGCCCCGCAGCTATTCCGATCGCCTTCCTGCTGACCCCGCCTCCCGCCGAATCCACGCTGGATAGCGACAGCCAGGTGTCAACCGCTGACCCATCGACTGTCACAAGGCAGGTGGTACGATCGATGCCCTGTTCGTTGACGATCTGTGCCTTGTCCTCCGCGGTGACCTGTGCGGGAGCAGCGGTGGGGTCGAATTGCCTGCGCGCCATCAAGGCCATACGGGCCCGCTCTTCGTCGGACAGTGCTCCAAGCTTTGTGAACGTCTGATCCATCGTTCGAACGTCAGCCTGAACCTTTATCTTTCCGATGTCCACGTCGGCCGACTCGTAGGATAGCGTACCACCATCGCCGCTCAGCTGCGTGAAATTGAGCCCGCTCCAGACCGGCTTCTTGTCGCTTCCGACGCCTGTCCGGAACTGCATGCCGATGCCCTGGCGTCGTATGCCGACCTCCGCGGCCAGTTGGGCCCGGTCCGCCTCGCGGATGTCCTTAAACCGCGTAAATGCCTTGCCGACTTCTCTGCCACTGTAGGTGAACCGGAAAGCATCGGATCTGTATCCCAGGCTACGAGACACGATATCGTCGTTCTTGTCCGACACTTTGCTGACCCCGAATGTGAGCCCTTGGTCCGTTCCCGACGGTAGCTCGCCGGAAATGCTCATCCGGCGAACGCCCTTTTCTTTCTCGAGTTGATCGATGACGTCCTTTGCCGCCGCCTTTGAGTCCCGCATCGAGGCAAATCCCGCAAAGTCCTGGCCAACGTCTTGATAACCGAGCTTCAGGCGGACCTTGCCCGCGCTGAGATCCGCGTCCTGAACCATCAGGCGATCCTTCTTGACCTTCGGCGTGTTAGCCTTTGGACCCGTCGTGTCCACGGCAAGGCGGTTGGCGTTCTGAGGGGAAGCAACGTAGAACATGCTGCTCAACGACGAAGCTCCGCCCAGCTTGGTCAAGGTGTTCATCCCGTACGTAAGGATGTCCTGACCGCCCAGGCCCAACGCGCTGTCAGCGGCGCGATAAGCGTAGAGCATGTTGCTCTGCGTATTCCCTCCGAGCTTGAGCGATACGAACCCCGGAGCAGCAACGGATCTCTCGGCCGTGGCTGTCTTGGAGTAACGATAATCCACTCTGACCGAACCCGACGTCGATACCGGTTCAGTGAAGAAGATCGCGCCGGAGGCATAGTCGATAGCATAGTCCCGGTTTCGAACGCCGTGGTGCGCGTCGATATCCACCCATTCGCTGCCAGGCATGACGCTCCCATGGCTGAGCATATAGCCCGCGCGTGTGCCGTTGCCCGGGAGTATCTCGCTGGCACTCGTGCCAAGGTCCTCAGCGGGCGCGGCCGCGGTCTGCGGCTTGCCAGACTCAACGGTTGTATTGAGCGCTCCGACGAGTGTGTTGACGACGCCGTCGGCAGCCGCGAGCGACGCAAGGCAGAGAATCGCTATTAAGGCTATGAATGCAACCTTCCTCATCAAAATAACGAACCTAGAACCTGGCGTTTATCAAGCTGAGGCCGCTCTGGGCGCCTCGGCTGTGCATGGATGCGGCTGTCTTGGCATCCTTTACCCATTCGGCAACCTGATCGTCCTTGGGAAGCGGTGAAGAAGCGACTTTTACGGACACTCGCTCCACTTTGGGGTTGCTCTCGGCTGCGACCGGCTCGGGTGCATGGATATCTGCGGGCGTGATAGTCCGTGCGACGGTTGTGTCATCGACGCCATAGACATTCGCGTTGTCCTGATCGGCAACCGGAGTCACTGACTTGGCAGCGGCCGCCTTGTGAACTGGCCCACTTGGCACGCTAGACGGCACGGCACGCTGCGCGATCATTGTATGAGCGACTCGGCTTGGATGAATGCGGCGAGCGAAAGGCGGTTTCTTAGGAGTAGCTACGGGTGCCGACATCGCCATGCTGGGCGCGACAGGCGTTGGAGCCAGGGCCGCAGGAACAGGCGCGCCCGAATGCTTGCGCGCGATCTGCGGCGACGGCAGCTCCGGGGTCAGCGTTGTCACCAACGCTGCCACAACCACGGCGGCGGCCCCGACGAACCCGACCGCCCATCGCACGGTAGGAGGGGCGAGCAGAGGACGGAGGCGCGCGAGAAGACTCCTCTCGGCTACCGGCTTGAGCGTAGTCGCGGCCGCGATAGATGCTCGAAGGTCTATAGGGGGCTCGATCTCCTCAATGCCACGAGCGGCTTCGATCATCGCCGTCAATGCCGCCAACTCCGCGCGGCACGCCTCGCAGTTCACGAGGTGGTCAGCGACCTCACCCATCTCGCGTTCGGACAAAACCGCGTCAACATAGAATCCAAGTATCTCAGTAACCCTGCCGCATTTCACTTCGACACACCTCCCGGATCGCGCACCCAAGAACCGTGCTTCATGGAGGTTGGACACAGCACGCGCAGCAAAGTAACAGCTTTTTCTGTATAATGATCGCATGCAAGACAAAGGCAGAGGTATCCGCATGTGGGTTTGCCTGATTTTTGGCGCGCTTTCGCTGTCTTGTGCGGCTGTCGAGGCCTCCGTGCGGCCGGCAGATAAGCCTGGGATGGTAGTTGTCGTCGAGGCGGGCGACTATGAGTCAAGGGGGCACAAAGTGCGCGTCCCACAAACGACGGAACTGCACGTCTACGGCCCAAATGAGGTGTTCGTGAAGTCCGAGGCGCACGTGCTAACCAACGAGAAGCCGGCGGCATACCACGGCGGCACGGCCCTCGCCAGGACCCTCGGCCCGATTGACACGGGCACGAGGCTCCTGTTCGCCATCCGACCCGAGTCCGTCATGGTGCATTCCGAGAGCGATGGAGGCATCGTATACGATGAGGGCAAGGACTATTTCCTCGATCGAGATTGGGGCGGAGTATCGCGTGTTGATGGCGGCCGGATCACTGAGGGTCAGCGAGTGTTCGTGGACTACGGGGTTCATCTCCAACGCGTCGATCTGGTTCAGGTTTCGGCGGATGGACGTCCCAGTATCAAGCAGGGCAGTGCGGCTGCGGTCTGCGCCCAGACTCCCGAACCCGACACAGACTGCACGGCCCTTGCCACCGTCTACGTTCCATATCGCTGCCGCTCGATCACTGAGGACAACATTTGTCCGATGCCTGGCAAGAATTTGACTTGGAAGCAGTTCGTGAGTGTCGGCGGCCAGGAGTATCTTGCCCACACCATCGGTCTGCTGCATGCCGGCAAGCCAGTCAGCATTGTATGCTGGGGTGACAGCGTAACGCAGGGCGCATCAGCAAGTTCGCCCGAGAAGAGCTACGTCGGTCTTTTCCGAACCAGACTCAAAGATATGTATCCGAGATCAAGCATAGAGGTGCTCAACGCCGGAATCGGGGGGTCGAACACGGACTCGCGGCGCGATGGCTACGAACGCGAGGTGCTGTCGTACAAGCCTGACCTGATAACGGTTGAATTCGTCAACGACGTCGGCAAACCCGCCGAGACGATCAAGTCCAACTGGGCGGAGTTCATCACCAAAGCTCGGGCTGCGAACCCGAACGTCGAGTTCATACTCATCACCCCTCACTTCCTGACGCCACCGTGGATGGGCAGTTTTCAGGTGTCTGTCGATACGATGCGCGAGGCAGCGGCGGGGAACAAGGTCGCACTGGCGGATACGACGAGGATCTGGGAGAGCCTTCGCGGACTGGGCATTCCCTACGAGACACTGCTGGCCAACGGGCTGAACCATCCGAACGACTTGGGTCACGAGTTCTTCGCGGAATCGCTGATCCAGTTGCTAAGACCCAGGAGATGAACACAGCGGCAAGGATTCGTTTGCGGACCCTTGCCGCTATGGAGCTTATCGCAATGGCGTTACATCTGCGTGATTGGCGTTACGTGACCAGGGACGCACACGTCGTCCCGAGAAGAGGCCAGCCTGCTGATGATCGATATTCCGTAAAGGCCTGCCAGTCCCACCAGTGCGTAGATTATACGCTGGACTATCACACCGGCAGGGCTATAGCCGAATATGACCCCTATCAGGCTGAACCCAAAGAACCCGACGAATCCCCAGTTTATCGCGCCGATTATTACGAGCACCAGGGCTGCTATCGTAAGGCCTCTCATGGCAATTCACTCCTTCAATGTGTTGTAGCGTGCGCCCGGCTGTCTTCAGGCCGGGCCCTTCCATGGATGTTATTCCCATCATACGTCGTCTGGGAACAACCACAGGCAGAAGGACATATATGATGAGTGGAACAATAATATCGTATGCCTGCGAATGCGGCTGCATGGAACGAATTCTGACGATCCTCGTCAAAACTGACAGGATTGGATTGCCGCCAGGTCCCGCGTTCGCCGATTCTGGGCTGGGGAACACGCGTTGACTTTGGGGCCGAGCGATCAGGCAATAGTTGATCGAGTTGTCAGGGGGGATGTGGATGCGTTCGGAATTCTCGTAGAGAGATACCAGGATCGCATCTACAGCACCGTGCACAACTACATTGCAAATCCGGATGACGCGGTTGACGTCGCGCAAGACGCGTTTGTCAAGGCATACGCGAAATTGCGTACATTTGATGCGAGTTCTGCATTCTACACATGGCTGTACAGGATCGCAGTCAACACGGCCATAGACTTCCTGCGACGACGAAAGAGCAGGGCGGCTGATTCACTGGATGATGAGAAATATTCGGCCGTTGGCTTCGAACCCGCGTCAAGCAATCCTCGGGCGAATCCCGAGAGGGTGGCCGTCCTCAACGAAGAGACAAAGGCTCTCAAAGCGGGGATCGGACGCCTTTCGAATAAGCTGAGAACAGCACTGATCCTGCATGATGTTGAGGGGCTCTCGCAGGAAGAAGTTGCGGAGATACTGAGAATACCAGTCGGAACCGTGAAGTCGCGCGTATCACGGGCAAGATCGGAACTCAAGGCTCTGCTGGGCCGGCAACTGGGAGATGCGCTATGAAATGCAAGGATGTTAGGAATCTCATTTCGGACTACGTCGACGGGTCTCTGCACGGGGCAGCCGAGGCAGAACTTGAGTCCCACATCGACGAGTGCCCCGCATGCAGATCCGAACTGCACGAGATGGCTGAGCTTATGGCTTCTCTTGCTTCTATGGGCGGAGAGAAGTCGCCCGTTGATCTCTGGGGCGGCGTACGCGCGAAAATCACCTCCGCTGAACCGGCAAGACGATCGTGGTGGGTCTGGGTCACACGACCTCTCGTGGCAGTGCCAGCGGCGGGCTTGGTGGCACTGTTTGCGATAGCCCTCATTCGTCCCAGCGGTCAGGCCCCATTGGATAAGGGGCTCGCTCGCGAATACACCTACTACATCGGCTCGCACTGGAGACTGCAACGACAACAGGCGTTTGTCGATCCGGACGTTGTGCTCGTACGAGCGGAGCTTCAGAAATCGGTGATCACAGGAGAGACGGAGAAGCAATGAGTCGGAAGCTCGTTCTGGTCTGTGCACTGCTGGTGGCGATCCCGTGTATCGCCAACGCTCTGACTGGCGCTGATATCGCTCGGCGTGCATACGAATCAGACAAGAAGGTAAGCTATCGCGGCGTAAAATCCACATTCGTCCGAGTCGGCGAGACAAGTACTCGGGCAATCCTCAAAGTAGTCCACCTCATGCCGGACAAGACCCGTAAGGAGTACTTCTCTCCCCCGTCGTTGGCGGGCACCATCGTAGTGCAGAGCGGCCCCGAAGTATGGAAAACCGACAAAGCCGATCCGTTCTGGGAGGTCGGACGATCAAGCAGCTATGGACCGGGCCGATCCCGCAATTGTGCAACGGCGCTGACCAATTTCGAAGTGAGACTCCTGGGCTCAGCGCGCGTCGCCGGACGCGACACGTATGTTATCAGCGCGGTTCCAAAGAACGGCAAGGAGCCGTCGCGAAGGATCTGGGTGGACAAGGAATGCTTTGTGGTTCTCAGGATTGAAGCAGTGTCCCGTGAGAAGGTATTGCTGAGTTCGTCCGGGTTCACCGCGATAGAGGTTAATCCCAGTGACATATCGCCGAACGTGTTTACGGTCCCGGGTAAGGTCAAGAGCTTCCCAACGCCTGAAGGACTGGACTTCCGCGTGCTCAGGCCCACTTATCTGCCCGCAGGCTATCGTATGGTCGGACTAACGAAAGAGACTGCGAATGGCCACCACTGTGCACATCTTCAGTACTCGAACGGTGTCTACACGATGTCGCTGTTCGAGCGCAGGTGCCGGGGCGAATCGGTTATCCCCAGAGTGCCGGACAAGCTCACGACGATCTTAAGCTGGACCAAAGACGGCACGCTGCTCACCCTGGTCGGAGAACCGCCTCGCGCGGAGCTCGAGAAGGTCGCTAAGTCCACCAAGTGATTGGCTCTTTCCCTTGACGGGTATCCTCTCATAGCCCACAAGCATGGGTGAAGAACATCGTCAGTAGCTTCCTCGACATTAGCCGAGCGAGCGTTCTTCTTTGGGAGGGTGACCTTATGTTGCGAGCGACTGCGAGTCTGGCGGCGATACTATGTCTTGCGTTCGTGGCTGGATGCGGCGGGGGTGGCAGCAGTGGGGGCGGCAGCAGCCAGTCTGCTTTTGTGCATATCCTCGATACGTCACTTAACCCGAGGTCGGTGAGCGTCAACGTTGGAGTCCCTGTTCACTGGGTCAATAGCACAGGGCAGCCTCAGCAGGTTGTTAGCGGGGTGCTGGCTCCTCAGCCAACCGGCGCACCCGCCACCATCATCCGCATTACGGGCGGAGGGCTGTTCAATCCTCCCTCGACGCCTTCCAATCCGGTCCAGGTGAACCTCGGCGACACGGTTGAGTTCAGCAACGATTCCGCGGTTGCGCAGACAGTCAGCGTGTTCAACGATAACAACGTGCTGGTGTTCACAGTGCCGCTGGCCCAGGGGCAGTTGGCTGATGTAACGAACCAGTTCCTGAATACTGGCGCAGGGCTGTACACATTCAACCTGGGTGGTGTGGGACAGTCGGGGGCAATAGTCCTGTTCGGAAGACCGGTGCCTGACACGATCTCAGTGAACAGCTTCCAGAGCCCGGCTCTTGCCAGTGGAAGCACGTTCACAAGGGTGTTCACGCAAGCTGGACTGGTCCGCTACTATTCTCCCGACATCAACAACCCAAATCGCAGCTTCAGGACGGGGACGATTACGATTCCGTAGGCGACTAGATGAGCTTCTCGCGGATTACTGCGCTGGCGTAGTCCATCAACATGACTACACCGGCGATCATCCAGATCGCGACAGCAGCCTGCTGCCACTGGTAGAGCTGCATCTCCTGGAACAGAAGCGCGCCTATGCCCCCGCCGCCGACCATGCCTATGACTGTCGCCATGCGCACATTGATGTCCCACCTATAGAGCGTGAATGCAATGAACTGCGGCACAACCTGCGGCACAACTCCATAGAGAACCACCTGGAACTCATTGGCGCCGGTAGAGCGGATGGCTTCGATGGGGCCATGCTCGATGCTCTCAATGGACTCGGAATACAGCTTGCCAAGGGCCCCAACACCGTGTACGGCCAGTGCAATGACGCCCGCCAGAGGTCCGACACCTACGGCGGCGATCGCGATAAGTGCAAACACTAGCACCTCTACGGATCGGAGAACGGTAAAGAGCCCACGTGTCAGGCCGTACAGCGCCTTGAGAACAGGGGAGCTCCACATAAGGTTCCGTGCGCCGAAGAAGCTCAGCGGGATGGCAAGCAGAAGCGAAAGCCCCGTGCCCAGCAGAGCAAGATAGATCGTCTCTATCATCGGGCGGGCCGCTGTGCGCGCGGTCTCGCTCCAAGTGAGATGCCCGGCAGCCGTGCGCGTGAGCAGGTCCGGCTTTGCAACGCTGCCGCCGATCTCGCTCATCGCACCCCGCTGCTGTGGCCCGAGTTGGGGTATATGGAACTGCGTAACCTGAGTGGACGCGGCCAGATTGAGCACTACGACGATCAGGACGGGGATCGCCGCGGACGCTGTTCGTCCCTTGGCTGCGACGGCGGCATCCACGATATTCCAGAGGTAGATGAGCAGTAGGCAATATGCGAGTGAGTCGAGGTCTACGCCATGGAAGAGTACCGCCTGCACTGGCAGGCCCAGTGTCAGCGTGAGACCACGGCGCCATGAACCCGCGTAGATATGGCCGAGGCCGGGCACTACAGCGGACAGAACAGCAGCGAGTACCGCGTTGCGCGTTTCTGTTTTGGTTTGCTTGGCAATCACGCTATTTCCACCTGAACGGCGTCTTCACCATAGATCTCCCTGAAGCGCGCCTCATCGATCTCGTCTGGTGTGCCGTCGAAAACGATCTGTCCCGACTTGAGGGCAATAACCCGGTCGGCGTACCTTCGCGCCAAGCTCAGAAAATGCAAGTTGCAGAGCACCGTCATACCGTCACGCTTGTTCATCTGCTCGAGGTGGTCCAGCACCGAGTGGGCGGTCGCGGGATCGAGCGACGCGACGGGCTCATCAGCCAAGATGACTTCAGGCCGTTGCATTAGTGCCCTCGCGATTCCAACACGCTGCTGTTGGCCTCCGGACAGCATGTCCGCCCTCTGGTGCTCCTTGTCGGCCAATCCGACACGCTCAAGGCATCTCCGGGCGTCGGCGTAGTCCTCGGCTGGAAACACGCGAAACAGGCTCGACATCGACGAGCGGTAGCCGAGCCTGCCGCTGAGCACGTTGGTAAGCACCGTCGATCGCCTGACGAGGTTGAAGTGCTGGAATATCATCCCAATCCTGCGTCTGACGAGCCGCAGATCCGTGACCGCCGTGATCTCAATGTCGTCAAGGAAGATCCTGCCTGACGTCGGCTCGATCAGCCGGTTGATGCACCTCAGAAGCGTGCTCTTGCCAGAGCCTGAGAGGCCGATAACGGCGACAAACTGCCCCGTCGGTATCTCCAAAGACAAGTCGCTGAGTGCCGGCGTGCCCGTTGGATAGACTTTGGTCAGGTTCTCGATGCGCAGCATAACGCCTACTTCTTCTTGTCTATCTGCTCAAGCTGGATCTTCTCTGCCTCGGCAACTTTCCGGACGCTGTCGTAGTCTGAGTCCTTTGCGGGGACAAACCCGTCGATGCCATACAAGTCAAACACGGCCTTCTTGCCTTCCGGCGACTTGGATATCTTGAGCAGACCATCAGTGATTTTCTTCGCGATCGCGGGCGGCAGCCCCGCTCTTACGCTGACTGTGTCATTGGGGATCTCAATGCTCTTCGCGATGATCCTGGTCTTGGTCATTACGTCCGGCAGAGCCTTTAACACCTTCTCGCGGGCATCGGTCTTGACGCCGCCATAGATCGCGCCCGCATCAACCTGTTTGTTGTAGACCGCCATTACGACCCTGTCGTGTGCGCCTGCGTAGATCACCTGAGAGAAGAACCTCTCCGGGTCATAGCCACTGGTTCGAATGAGGTGTTTGGGGTAGATGGCACCCGATGTCGAGACGGGATCGCCGTAAGCGAAGCGCTTGCCCTTGAGATCGGCGAGAGTCTTCACACCGCCGTCGGCGCGCGCAATGATGAAGCTCCAATACTTGTCCGAGTCGTCACGCACGGTTCTGAGCACGACTTCCACATTGTAGCGGTCGTGCGCGATAACGTAAGGAAGTGGGGAGAGCCATCCCACGTCAACCGTTCCAGAGCCCATCGCTGTTATGACAGCGGTATAGCTCGTAGGAACGCTGATTTCATATTTCAGGCCGGTCTCCTTCTCCAGCAATGAGGCGAGCTTGTCACCGCTCGCGACCAGCTTCTGGCTGTCGAGCGACGGCACCATAGCCATCTTGATCGGGTTCGCGGCAGTGCCGATAGCGGCAGACCCAGATGGCGCCTGCTTCCCGCACCCGCATGCCAAGAGGGCCACAATCAGAAGTGAGACTGCTAGATGGCAATATCGCCTGTACATCCTGTCCTCCAAGTCGTCCTTCTTACAGTGTATTACTTCTTTCCGAGAGAAGTCTATCCTTCAGGTGACTTTGACCTTGCGGGTCCAAGGTGGTAAACTCAGTCCTGCAAACTTGTGTGGAGGGTGAGTTGGCTCGTAGATCTGGAAGCGCGCTCGTTCGCGCGTTGGTGGTACTAGCGCTGTGTGCCGCAGTCGGCGGCGTGGTGGCTCAGCGCGTAAGGGAAAAGCCTCGTGGCGTTCTCTGCAAGCTCGATCATTGCGTGGCGGCAGTGGACTTGCGCAGCGGTCGGTTTCGGGTGGCGCCCGCTCTAGCGCATATCGCCCGCGAAGAGTCGTTCGCCGCGCAGATGCAGCGTCTCAAGCCGTACGCAGCAATTACAGGCACGTTTTACGGACCGGATCTCAGGCCGCAAGGCGATATTCTAGCGGATGGAAAACTGATCAATCGAGGTTTTGAGCGCCAGGCGATTGGATTCAGAAAGGACGGCCGCATCTGCTTCCTTGAGAGGCACGGTTCAGAGAGGCTCAGATGGACGGGCTGCTACGCGGGGGTCGCGTGCGGCCCGAGGCTCGTGCGCGACGGCCGGATCGACATCAATGTGCGACGTGACGGATTTGGACCACGCGCCCTCACAATCCAGGCAACAAGGTGCGCTGTGGGAGCAACTGCAGATGGGAAATTGCTGATGCTTGCCATCAGGGAGCGTGTAACGCTGCGGACGCTGGCCCAAGCAATGGTCGAACTGGGTGCCGTGGATGCGGTCAACATGGACGGGGGGGCTTTGTGCGCATTCTATGCCGCCGGCAAGTGCGGCGCGGAACCCGATCTACCAATCAACAACGTGATCGCGGTGTATAAGGTGAAATAGGAAAGGGCGGGACTTTCGTCCCGCCCTTTGAATGCGTCAGGTTTTACCAGCCGCGCCCGCGATCCCTGCCGCCACCGCCGCCGCCGAAGCCACCGCGATCGGCCTTCTGGGACTTGCGGATATCACGGCAAGTCTTGCACCGGATCGGTTCGCTGAACCCGCGAGTCTGGAAGAACTCCTGTTCACCAGCCGTGAACGTGAAGCTCTGCCCGCAGTCTTTGCAGGTCAGTTCCTTGTCCTGGGACATTAGCTTTACCCCTTCAAATAACTTGTGCTTTCACTTCTGTCAGAGCTTTGGACCATTGAACGGGGGTCGCTAATGCACCCAAGGGTTCGTATTACCTTTAGCCGATTCTTTCAGTCCGATCCGGAAGCTAATCGACCATCGTCTTCCGGAGAGCAGAAGCCAACACCATTATACCTCACGTTGGGTTGTTTCAAAAGAAAATATAGTGCAATGCTGAAAAAACACTCGTGCAGGGGCGTCTAATGGTTATGGCGAACATAGGAAATGGGGAATAAACAGCCTGTAGAGTAGTGCGGATCACTAAGATGGCGGACGAGATCACGGATATAGAGCGCGGAATAACCGCATTCAAACAAGGCGAGTTCGCAAACGCGGCAGTTTTGCTCGAGGATGCCTCCCGAAGGTTTCCTGAGAGCTACGACGCGTTCGTGTACCTGGGCGCGGCATACGCGCAGCAGGGGCGCCACAACTCGGCTATCGGCGCGCTGAAGCGGGCCTCCGAGATCAGGCCGGATTCACCTCGCATTCACTACAACCTTGGACAGGCCTACGAAGCCGCCGGCGTGCCCAGGGAAGCCTGGTTCGAGTACAAGAAGTCCCTGGAGATCGATCCCACCTATGGCCTTGCACGCGGGGCGCTCATCTCGTTGACACAGCGCTTGCCCAAGCTGCTCGCCCCCGGCATCGAGGTCGCTGCGTAGCGTTCTGCCGCCTGCCGCTCCGTGCCACTGCAAACTTCTGCTGCAGAGCTTTTTCCAAATGTGTTCTATTGGCACGCTTTCTGCAGAGTTTGATGTTGTACGAAATACTGAACCAGTGTAGCAGACTCTGACCGCCACCAACCGGACGGGCAGTGTGGGAGTAGTGATTTGTCGAAAAGCGCTTTGCTCCAGTGCTTTTCGATTCCACGAGCCCGCATAGACGGGCCGCTCACTCCAAAGGGCGGGTATCTGCCACAACACTGGGAACGCCCCAGGAGGACACCCCAAGGAACTCCTCCTGGGGCGATATTACGTCATCCACCGGTCCACACAAAGAAAAACGGCCCCGCTCTGGCCAACGGGGCCGCATCGGAAAGAAAGGAGAGAAAGGGATTCTGCTACTACTCTCGCACTCTTATGTACCCCTTGGCGAATTCGGCTAAACTCGGTCGAATGCCGCAAAGAGTGGAGAGATTTGCCGGGTTCTGACTGCTAACCGCCAAGGATAGAACGCAAAATGGTAAGCGCTCCCTGCTTGTCGGGGATCCTGCCCCTGGCGCCGGAGTCCAGGTCGCTCATTGCGAACGCAGGCATAGCTGAACCCACACACGAAGGGCATCCGGTCTCACAGGAACACCGGCTGATCACTTCGTATACCGCCTGCATCAGTTCCTCCATAGAGTCGGCACATCGCTGGGCATAACCCATCCCCCCCGGGTAGCGATCAAACAAGAAGAGCGCATCCTTACGCAGATTCGACGAGTCCACGACGACACCGATATCTCGCACGTCGCACATCACGTAGAGAGGCGCGCACTCCACCATAGCGTTCGCGATGCCAATCAACCCCTCGGCGAAGACGCGACCTTCCTCGCATACGGCCTCCACGGCGGTATCGGGTGGGACAAGCCACAGGCTGACGGTCTCCAGTGACTGGGGCGGCATTTCCAGCTGCTCATAGCCTAGGCTGTCGCGCGAGTGGAACTTGATCTTCTTGAACATCGGGATTGTCGTCGTAACCGTGACGTCGCCGAATCCGATGGTCCCGGTCCGCCAGGGCTTCTCCTCCTCGACTTCGTCGATTCGGATCTTGCTCGTCTGGATCGACTGGGTGTAGTAGTCCAGATCGCGCTTGGCGACGAACGCGATCTTCTTGTCGAGATCGAGTACCTCGACGAAGTACGTCTCCGCTCCGTGGATGTAGACGGCGTGGGTGTGAAGCTGCGCCAACGCGCTGACTTCGTCCATTGTGCCGATGACACGGTTCTCCTTGCTCGCATCCTGAATCGTGTAGACCGGCCCGGCGATGTTGCGCAGGTTGACGTCAGCCGCGGGGTACTCACTGGATGCCCAATACCAACGGTCTTGAATGTGCTTGACTACGCCCTCGTCTTCGAGTATCTCAAGCATGGGTAGCGCATATTCGCCGAAGAACGGCGCCTCAGCATCACTAAGGGCCATCTCGAACGCCGCGCTCTTGATATGTCCGATAGCGATGTGCGGGTTGTCAGGATCTATGATCGCTTGCTCAGGGCTCTGCGCGAACAGATACGAGTCGTGAGCCATCATGAACTGGTCGATGGGGGAATTGTCGCCTACCAGGAAGACAATGGACTCGCCGGCCTTGCGGCCGGCACGGCCAGCCTGCTGCCAAGTGCTCGCAATGGTGCCTGGATATCCCACCAGTATGGCTGCATCGAGGCTGCCGATATCTATGCCGAGTTCGAGGGCGTTCGTGCTCGCGACGGCAAGCGTTTCGCCGCTCGCGAGCTTCCGCTCGATCTCTCGTCGTTCCTCGGGCAAGTAGCCGCCTCTATAGGCCTCCACACTCCTGGCAAGCCTGGGAGAGACCGCTCCCAGGTACTCGCGCGTGGAGCGCAGGATCAGTTCGGCCATAAGGCGGGTTCGCGTGAAAGCGATGGTCTGCACGCCGCCTTTCACAAGCGACGTCATCAGCTCTACAGCCTCCCACAACGGGCTCCTCCGCTCCCCGCCGGTATCGAACGTTGCCCCAGCTACGCCATGATCCGCAAGCACTGGCGGATTCCAGAACACAAACCTTTTGGGGCCCCGTGGACTGCCGTCGTTGTCGACAAGGACCATATCGGCGCCAGTGATCGACTCTGCGTGGGACCTGGGATTCGCTATCGTCGCCGAGCAGCAGATGAATTGCGGATTTGAGCCGTAGTGCTCGCAGACCCGCTTGAGTCTGCGGATGACGTTTGCGAGATGTGATCCAAACACTCCCCGATAGGAGTGCACTTCGTCCAGCACCACATATCTGAGGTTGGCGAAGAACCGGTTCCAGCGCGAGTGCTGTGGCAGTATGCCTTGGTGGAGCATATCCGGGTTCGTGAGAACAACTGCGCCCTTATCCCTCAACTTGCGGCGTTCGTTGGCGGGCGTATCGCCATCGTAGGTCCCCGCGAGAAAACTGACCTCGCGATTGGCCTCTCCGAACCTGTTGAGGCCGCGCAACTGGTCCTGTGCAAGCGCCTTGGTTGGATAGATGAAGAGCGCCGTGGCCAGTGCGTCTTTGAGAATCGTGTCTACGACAGGGATCGTGTAGCACAGCGTCTTGCCGCTGGCTGTGCCTGTTACGATCACGACGTTCCGCCCGTTCATTGCCGCACTGATAGCGTCGGCCTGGTGAACGTAGATATTGCCGATACCCATTGAGCCAAGCGCGGCAGCCAGCCGAGCGTCGATAAGCCCGTCGGGCAGCTCGCCATACTGGGCAGGTCGTTCCGGCAGACTTTCGATATGCACTGCCTGCCCGCCGTAGGCATGCTGAGTCGTCAGCGATGAGAGAAAAGCATCGACATCCATCAAGTAATAGGTTCGACGCTGTCGGGCGCCGAACCTTCGCGGCGCCGTTACGCGAAAAGCCTGAGGAGCATCATCCCCAATACATCCCCCAGGTTATCCGAGGCCGCGAGGGAATTCTTCCTCAGTCTCCACAGGTCAGGCCATACGTGCGGGCACCGCAGCAGATAGCCGAGGCGGCTGAGCCTGCCGGGCAAGCGTGCGAGAACGTCGATCTCGATGGGCAGATCCTGTTCAGCTGTATCACTTATGCCCTTGATCACGACGAACGGCACCCCTCTGCACGCGCAGACTTCACCGACCGCCGAGGACTCCATATCGAGAGCGGCGGCGCGCGTACGAGCGTAGATGTCGCGTTTCGTTGAGGCGGAAAGCACCATCGTGTCCGTCGTGACGAAATCAGACCGCCAAACCGAGTAGCCGAGCCGGCCGCTCGGCGGGATTGCCGCGAGAAGCGAGGGGCAGCACGAGACCGTGCCATCACCGGACTCGATGTGACTCACGCTGTCTGCAACAACTACATCCCCTGCGCGAGCCTTGTCGTCCAATGCAGCCGCGAAGCCCGCGCATGCAATCCATCTCGCGCCCTGGTCTATCAGTCGGTTGCACGACTCACGAGCACGCTGCGTACCGATACCCGCGACCTCCATGACGACCCGCGCGCCTCCCAGCCGCCATGCCGTCTGCTCGGCAGCTGGCGTGCGCGCCCGTTGGGAATGCGACAACACGCGCCTGAGCCCACGTGCCTCGATCTCAAGGGCAAACACTATTCCGAGTGTTGCTGTCTCCCCCAACTCAGACAATCACGTATCCTCCGCTCTCACTCAGGGGTAATACCCAAATCGAGGGCACCACGCAATGGACAAACGCCAGGAGATGATCCAGCTCCGCCGGGAAGCCGAGCACATACGCGCAACCGTGTGTGATCCTGCGTCCGCGCTCGTGTTGGGCGAGGGCGATCTCGACGCGCGTCTCATGATAGTTGGCGAAGCGCCCGGCCACGTCGAAGACGAGCGGCAGAGGCCGTTTGTCGGCCCCTCAGGGCAGTTTCTGGACGCAGAGCTGGCACGGGCAGGAATCGAGCGCGAGCTGACTTACATAACCGGCGTAGTGAAGTGCCGCACGGTCACGCCGGGCGGAAACGCGAACCGCACGCCCACGAAGCGTGAGATCGACGCGTGGCTGCCGATTCTGCTGCGCGAGATCGAGATCGTTACCCCGCGGATCATTCTGTGTCTGGGCAGCACTGCCGCTTCGACGCTGATCCACGAGCGCTTTCGCATGTCGGGCGAGCGCGGGGAATGGCGCGACGGTCCCCATGGAATACGTACACTGGCCACATATCACCCGGCGTATGTCAAGCGATGGAGTAATGTGAGTGGCGAACGCCTCTACGAGTTCCGTCGGGATATTCAGGCAGTTGCACGCGCACTGGCTACTTGAAGCTCGGGATAATGATGCCGCGCATGATCACGTTCTGTGCGAAGATGAACACAAGCAGCGTCGGTATGGCGGCGACCACAAGGGCGGCCATTGTTATGTACTGTGGCGCTGTCGTCTGCAACTGGTAGAGCCACACCATTATGGTCCACATCTTCGGATCCTGGCAGACGAGCATAGCATACATGAATGCGCCATACGCTCCGGTGAACGACTGCAGTGCGATCACGGCGAATATCGGCTTGCTCATGGGCACGGTGATCTTGCGGAACATCGTAGCCTCGCTCGCTCCATCGATTATGCCCGCCTCGTAAAGCTCCTTTGGCAAGCTATCAAAGAAGCCCTTGAGCAGGAAGATTGCGTAGCCGTTCGCCATACCGGGCAGAATCAGCGCCCAATAGGTGTTGAGCAAGTGGAACTGCTTGAGCAGCAAGAAGCTGGGGATTATTGCCACTTCGGCTGGAAACGCCATTGTGGCCAGCAGGAACAGCAGGACTTTGTACGCGTAAGGCAGGTTATACCGCGAAAGGGCATATGCACACATCGGGTTCACGATCAGATGAATCGCGATAACCGCGAAGACGAATATCACGGTGTTGAGCACCGCACGGCCGTGCAGCAGAACGTATCCGAACACAGTAGAGTAGTTGCGCGCAAGAAAGTCCTTGCGGATCTCTCCGGTGTGGGTCTGGACCCGATACCAGTCCGCGCTGTAGACGGGTGGGACTACATCAGCCATTGACGCGTAATGGGTGCCAAATGCGTGGTTAGCACGGTCGATGGTGCCGAACTCCGACGCCAAGTGCGCCCTGTAGAGATTCTCAGCGCTCGCAGCCGTGACTAGCCTGATAGGGACTGCTTTCGCGATGAACTGAACCCAGTCCACTTGTGGCGCCCCGCCTGCCGGGGCTGTGCTGGGAAGACCGATATCGCCAAACGAGGCGTAGTTCGACTCGTGCATCTTGTTAAGCAGAGCCAACTTGCCACTGTATCGCTGTGTGAGGAACTGCCTGTACGCAACCACGGCCTGCGGGGCGATCTTCATATAGCGGAATGCGAGGTTCTCGCGCACGAACCGCTCCCAATCCTTAGCCTGTCCGGGCTGAGAGGGCAGGGTGGGGGCAAGATGGATCTCTCGGAAGTCTTTGTAGCTGGTTCCCCATGCCTTGTTCAGGTCGGCTATCTTCGCGTCGTATACGGTGTCTTTGAGAAATGCCTGGAAGCTCGGATCGACCATGATCGGCCGCATGAAATAGCCGGGAAGCTTCTTTTTGAACTCGATGTACTCGCGCATCTTGGGCGAGTCGTCCGGTTCCCATTCGCGCATCTTGAAGCGTTCGAACGGCGTCGTTACCGTCTCAAAGGTCTCATTCTCCTCAACATACAGGCTGTTGAGCTTGCGTATGTCATCGCCGAATCTATGCCGGCAGTATGCGCGGTATCTGCTGCGCAACTGACTCGGGGTGCTTCCAAAGCCCTCGAAGCTGGCCTGCTTATAGCTGATCGGCAGACCGGCAACGAATCGCTCCCAGTCCTCCGCCTGAGCTTTCAAGGCGTCCGGGGCGACGGTGATCTTCGGCGGCAGGACGCTGTCGATCTTCGGGAAATCCGTGCCGTAGAGCTGGTTGATTAGGTCGATGTCCCCGGCGTACCTATCGACTGCGTACTTTGGGAACAGAGCTTTCGTAGAGTATACGTAGCGCGGGATTACGGCATATTCGGTCATGTCTGCATCGCTGGTAAGCGACGACCCGATCATCAGCATGAACGGATAGACCATACTCACCGCGCCGGACGTCAGCACGAGATACAGCAGAGCAATCACGATCCGAGTCTTGAGTGATCTTCGGCCTACTTTGGGAATGATCGCCATCTGCTAGTCCTTGACTCCTGCTGAGAACTTGATGTCCTTGAGTATGCGAAGCTGATACATGGTGAACCCGATCAGCAGACTGCCCATTATCCAAGCCTCGCTCGTGGCGAAGCCGAACTTCAGATACATGAACGCGTTGTACCAGATGTCCAGGCCGATCACGTGAGTCGCGTAGTTCGGGCCACCTCCGGTCATGATGAACACGTTCTCCATGGCCTTGAACGCACCGATGAAGGCTCCAACAAAGTTGATGATGATAAGAGGCTTGAGCATCGGGAGGACAATGTGGCGGATTTTGACCCAGATCCCCGCTCCATCAACGTCGGCAGCCTCATACATCTCCTCAGGTATGCTCTTGAGCGCCGCCAGGTATATGATGCTTCCAGGCCCGGCGCCAGCCCAGATGACTGGTAGGATGATGCATACCATCGCCGTCAAAGAACTGCCCAGCCAGAGCTGGGTTGGTATGTGCAGAAACGTCAGTATCTGGTTGAACAGTCCCTGCGGGCTCGGATCGTAGAAGATCTTCCAGAGGAACATGATCACCACGCCGCTGGTGATCGCAGGCAAATAATACAGCGTCCTGTAGAGCATCTTCCCCCTGGGAACCTCGGAGAGCATCAGGGCAAGAAAGATCGGAGCGAAGAAGCCTAGCGTCAGCGACAGAAGAACGTATTGCAGGCTGTGCCAAATACCCTTCCAGAATGTGTCCTGGGATAGCACCTGAATGAAGTTGTCCAGCCCCACGAAGTGCCCGCCGCCGAGTATTCTGAAATCCTGAAACGCCATCACCATGCCGCGCAGCAGCGGATAGTACGCCCACACGAGCACCGATACGAGCGCTGGGAGCATGAAGACCCAAGCAATGAGTTGTGTCCTCATGCCTCGTCTTGCCGCTATGCGGGAGTAGACGGAGTCACCCGCCTGACTGACAGCCACTTGCCTGACCTGTTTGGTGACGACTACCGAGGCCATCATGAGCATCGCCAACACTATTCCCCATGCCAACGGCCTTTTCCAGCGCAGCTCCTCCTTGGACACGATGCCGATCATGTTGCGGTTGGTCCGCGCGCAGGCCTCGTCCATCAGCTTCTTCGGATCGGACGTCGGTTTCTCGTAGATTGCCTGCATAGGCGTGTCCAGCTGGCGATAGATCATCTCGCAGTTCGGACCGTTGGGCTCAGGCCTGCCGTGCTTGAAAGCATCGACATTGGCTTCCATCCACGACTTGGGAATCTCGCTGGTGTACTCCTTGTATCCGTATCTGATGAGCTTGTCGGGATTGACGTATTTCCACATCCCGTTCTCTACATAGCTGCGGGTACGAATCTCATCGGCCTTGGGGCCAGTCACGAACTTGATGTATTCCCAAGCGGCTCTCCTAACCCTTGGATCCTTGATCTGACTGCTGATTCCCCACATTCCGGCGTTGATCTCATTTGCCTTTATCCCTGTTGGTCCGGCGGGCAGGGGAGCAATGCCCAGCAGTGACGGATTGAGGTCCGATTGGGTAGCCACGACATCCTGGGAATACGCCATCCACATGCCGATCTTGCCGAGCTTTATGTCTTGCGACCAGTTGCTGGAGTAGCTTGCTACACCGTAGTAGGTCTTGCCGTTGCGCTTCCACGGGTCCTTAGTCAGCTTCTTGAAGAACCTGAGCGCCTCAACTCCGCCTGGGTCGTTGAATACCGCACGATACCTGCCGTTTTGGTCGCGCGCGATGACATCGCCGCCGGCCTGCCAGATGTAGTCGGTCAGCAGCCACGAACCGGACTGCATAGGAAAGATCGTGCCCCACTGTCCCTTGTCCGGCACAGTGAGCTTCTTCGCGTAGTTGTAGAACTCGTCCCATGTGCGCGGCGGCTTGTTGGGGTCGAGGCCAGCATCTCTGAACAGGTCCTTGCGGTAGTGAAGGGCCATCACACACTGGAACCACGGCACGCAGTAGAGGTGGCCGTTGACCGTAATGACCTTGCGTATCTGAGGGTGGATGCGGCCGAGTATTTCCGGGTCATGCTTGACGAACTCATCGAGCGGCTGCAGGAAGCCCTGGGCCATATAAGTGTGGAGCTTGCGGAAATTGACGTAGCATACGTCAGGCGCAGTCCCTCCTGCCATCGCAAGCAGGAAGTTGGACTCCGACGCCGGGCCCTGGATCGAGAGACCGCTGACGGTGACGATCTCTATCTCGGGGTGTTCTTTTCGGAACGCGTCGAACACCGCGCGCGACGACCTGCCGAATGCCGTGGTGTCGTCTTTGGGAGGCACTCCCCAGCTGGCCCCGCCCCATAGCCTGAGGATGACTCTTGGCTTGTGTGCCGGATCCTGCTCGGCCTTTGCCGGGCAGAAAAGGCTTAGGAAACCCAGAACCGCCAGTAAAGCAGAAGCAAGCAAACGGTAGTTGGTCGTCACTCTGTCCCTCTCTAGAGTCAAGTATAGCCGGGACAGAGGCTGCAGGTCAACAACCGCGAGCCGTTACGCGTGAGCGGTGAAACTGGTCACGATATCAGTCACGCTGAAATAGCGCCGCTCCGGCAGGTCCTCAATCGCATCGAGAATGGCGTCGGGAGCTTCATTGTCTTCCGCGCAACGCAGCAGCTCTTTGCGCGAACACGGGAAGATGATATCGTCGAGGTATGCTCCGAGCTGAGCAGTTGTTCTTGCACCGATATTGGCCGCCATCGTGGTCTCCTCCTTGTGTGAGCTTGTCCGGGGAAGTTTGCTGACTTTGCCTCTAGCATACCCACAACAAAGGAGTTCTTAACACTGATCGTTTCTCTTGTATCATACTATCGCCACATTGTGCCTAGTCGCGCTTGAGCAGGCGCATGCTGTTAGCGATCACCAGCAGTGCACTCGCCTCGTGCCCGAGCACACCTGTCGCCAGCGTGACTCTGCGGGTTAACGCCCCCGCCAGCAGTGCGAGCACCACCGCCAACGCGAAGACCGTGTTCTGGATTATGATACTCCTGGTTGTGCGACTCAGCGTGATGGCGTAGGGCAGCATCGAGATGTCGTCTGCCATCAAGGCGACATCGGCAGCCTCGATGGCCATCTGACTGCCGGCTCCACCCATGGCAATCCCGACGTCAGCTGCCGCCAGCGCGGGGGCGTCATTGATCCCGTCACCAACCATTGCCACGCGGTCACCGCCGGACCGAAGCTCGCAGATTACCGCCAGTTTGTCGTCGGGGAGAAGCTCCGCGTGTTCCTGGCTGATACCGACCTGTGCTGCTATGACGCGTCCGCTTTGCGCAGTGTCGCCGGTGAGCATGACGGTCTTCGTCACGCCTGCGGCCCCGAGACGACGCACGGCTTCGGCTGTGTTCTCCTTCACCGTATCCGCAGCGCCGATTGCGCCCCAGAGTGACTGCGAGTCAGCCAGGTAGATCACCGTGCAACCGCGAGTCTGCAACTCAGCCATGGCTGTCGAGCCCGGCACCTCCACTGATATCTCATCCATGAGTCGTGGACTGCCGATGTAGAATGCCCCGCCGTCCACGACCGCTCGCGCTCCTTTGCCCGGCAGCGCTTCAAAGAATGACACATGCGCCTCGGCAAGCTCGGCTTCGCGCGCGGCCTGCAGGATGGCGTCTGCAAGAGGATGCTCCGACCGACTTTCTATCGCCGCCGCTATGCGGAGCACTTCATCCGCGGTGTGCCCGTTGAACGGTACCACGCCGCACAGCGACATTTCGCCTTTCGTGAGCGTGCCCGTCTTGTCGAATGCGCATACGGAGACGACGCCGAGTGTCTCAAGATGCGCGCCGCCCTTGATGAGTATGCCGGACTTGGCAGCGTTGGCTATCGCGGCCACTATCGCGACCGGGGTCGAGATCACCAGTGCGCACGGGCACGAGACGACGAGAAGCGTCAGCGCGCGGCCCACCCACGACCCGTAGTCTCCGCCAAACCAGAGTGGACCGATAGTCGCGACCGCCACCGCTAGTCCGATCACGATCGGTGTGTAGTATCGCCCAAACCCCTCGCTGAGCCGCTGCGAAGGCGCTTTCTGTGCCTGTGCCTCTTCAACCATCTGCACGATGCGGGCAATTGTGTTGTCCTCGACAGTGTTGGTAGTCCTGACCTCAAGCGAACCGCGGCCGTTGACGGTGCCGGCGTAGACGGTGTCCCCGGCCGCCTTGTCTCTGAGCGTAGACTCGCCTGTCACGGGCGCTTCATTGACCGCCGATTCCCCGACGACCACAGTGCCGTCCACAGCGATCTTCTCGCCAGGCTTGATCAGCACGATCTCGCCTATCTCTACATCCTCGACCGACACGGTCTCCAGTCTGCCGTCTCGTTTGACCGTTGCCGCGGAGGGAAAGGCTTCGATCAGTGATGCTATGGACCTGCGAGCTTTCTGAACCGTGTAGGCTTCGAGCGTGGAACCGAGGGAAAAGAGGAACATAACAGCTGCGGCGTCGAAGTACTCCCGCAGGGCGATCGCGCCGGCCGCCGCTACTGTCACTAGCAGATTCGTGTCAAGGACTCGTCCTCGCAGGCTCAACAGCCCACTTCGAACCGTGAAGAGTCCTCCAGTGATCGCTGATAATATAAAGAACACATCCAAGAGGACGACCGGCCCACGGGCAGCCCACGTGATTCCTGCCGCGGCAAACATCATCCCGGACACGGCGGTCAGCACGAGTCTGGTGTTTCGCCTGGCGCGCGCTTTCGGCGAGATCACGACGGCAGGTTCGTGAGGCTCCACGTCGTACCCGAAGTCTCGAACCTTGCCCTCGACGGCGCTGAGCGAGGTTGTTGCCGGCTCGAACTCGACGATCAGGACGGAGGTGGCGTAGTTCAGCGACGCCCACGCCACGCCGCGCACTCGGCGAATGGCGGTCTCCAACTTCCCGGCGCAGTCAGGGCAGTCCAGGCCAACTACGCGCAGCGACTCGTGAACATAGCGCTCGGCCACGCTGACTCCGAGCAGACGGGCACGTTCCTTGATCTCTTCGAACGTGAGCAGTTCCTTGTCGTAGGAAAGCTCGATGGTACGGCGATCTGGATTGATCGAGACGCGGCGCATTCCGTCGAGGCCCGAGAGCATCTCGTGCAGTCGTTCAATGCACTGCTCGCAATCCTCGAAATAGTTCGGCCATACAACCGGTATGTCCAGCGTTTGCGTTTCCATAGCTTCACCAAGTTCGCCTCGCAAAGCAGAAGCGCGAGACGGAACAGCTATGCTTATTGTTCCCATCTCGCGCCCGCTTACCTCAGGCTCAACCCAATTCGCTTCAAAAACCGAATAGCTTTGCTGCGTTGTCGTGTAGAATTGCGCTCTGCTCGTCGAGCGTCATCTCCGCCTCTTCATAGAGTCCCATGCAGAATGCCGGGTCAAACAGACCTGCGTCGGTACCGAACAATACGCGCTCTGCCCCGACGGCGTCGATGGTCTCGCGCGCCTTCGCGGGATCGGTCGCGCTGTTGCAGAATTCTGTATAGACATTAGGGCTATTCTTGATCACATCGATCGCCTCACGCCAGCCCGTAGCCCCGCCATGGCCCATTATGATGGGCAGTCCGGGGAACTGCTGGGCAAGCCTGCCTACTTTGGCGACCTCGGACGCACCCCAGGTATGGATCAGAAAAGGCGTCTTTCGGTCGGCAAAGTGCTCAGCGATCTTGAACGTAGCCGGGCTATCGATCGAGACGGCCGCGTATCCGGGATGATACTTGACGCCCACGAAACTGGGCAGATGCAGGTACTTGTCGATCTCACGGATCGACTCCTCTACGTAGTTCGAGTTGATTGTGACGTAACCGTAGAGGTCGTCCGATCCTGCGATAGACTCCGCCAACTCGGCGTTCCCCTCAACGAAGTCGTTCACTATCGCCTTTGTGTGGGACAGGATGGTCTTCGTGATACCCCAGCGCCCCGCGAGGTCTCGCACGCAATCGGCGTCCGGGTTGCGCATCGGGAACGGCCATGGCCCAAGATGACCGTGAACATCTATGATCGGGCGGGAGAAGCGCCGACCAAGGTATACGCTGTCATCGACTGTCGCCGATAGGGTCTTTCCTAGCTTTGCCATCCGCTCTGCGATGACCCTTCGCATATTCCCGCTCAGAAGCTTCTGCTGATCCTGCTTCGGCAACTCTGAGCCTATGATCATGTTCACTGCAGGCCGGATGCACGATTCTGGGCTTCCGGATCCAAACACCAGATTCTCCAGCCCGATCATATCCACAGCAATCTCGACCGCGCCGGGGGTGATGAACCCCGAGGTAGACACAAGGGTATTCGGGCGCTGAGCAGCGGCAGACAATGCCTCACCAAGAGTGCCATACCCGGGCCCCAATAGCACGATGGGGTAGTCCGTATGCTCTGCCCGCCGCAAGACTTGCGACGCGGCGCCTGCCCCCTTCACTGCCACCATAAGTGGCAACTGATGCATGTAGCAGGCCTCGACAATCCGCGAGAAGAGCTGCGAATCGATCTGCCAGCCCTGCAGTTCGGGGAACACGCGAAGGGCCGCGGCACCCAGTTCCGCGACCCTCGCGATCTCGTCCTCGAACTTGTAGCCGGCTCTCGGATCGACCGTGGCCACAGGGAGCAATCCCGGGTTCTGTCGTGCCGCCTCCAGCGTGTCGTTGTTGCCCTCGGGCGCGTCGTAGCTGCGAGCCTTGATGGAGCAAGCCATGGTATAGGCCACTCCCTGTGCTCGCTGGGCGCTGAGCAGCGTCTGCAATGACACGTCAGACCCGCCGCCTGCGCGAAAGCCGAAGAATGCATCACAGTCGATGATTTGCACAGCCGCAGCCTCCGACCTTACTTAGAGTAAGCCTCTGCGACCTTCGCAATGGCTGCAGCGTAGTCGTCAACATCCCGCTGAGTGAACTTCTCGTTCATCGAACCCACAAGCAACCTCCGCAGGATCTCGAGCGTATTAGGGCAATCCTCAGCCCTGTATTCGATCTCCTTGCCATACATCGGACAACTGAACGGGCACTGGCTCTTGCCGTAAGTGTTCTTCTCCTGCATTATGTGGCACATGTAGATCGGCTGTCCAATATAGCCGTGGCCAATGCTGATGCCTTCAGCGCTGACTGCCGCCGCGAACTCCTTGGGCGCGATGCTGATGACGTTCTCGTCGATCATGAATGGGAACTGCCACCATGAGTGCTTGCACCCCTCACGGACCTTCGGGAGAATGACTCCCGGCACGCCGGCGAGCTTCTCACACAGAGCATCGGCAGCCATGCGCCTGTTGGCGACTACTCCCTCGACTTTCTCGACCTGCGCGCAGGCAACAGCGCCGGTGAGCTCGTTCATGCGGTAGTTCACGCCCAAGAAGCCGTAGTTGCGAACCGTGCCGCCTCGCGGCCAGCCCTTGTCGGCGAACAGCCTGGCGCGCTCGGCGATGTCGTCATCGTTGGTCACGACGATCCCACCGTCGCCGCTCGACATGTGCTTCGACTGTTGCAGGCTGAAGCATCCGATATCGCCCATTGTGCCAACGAGCTTGCCCTTGTACTCGGACAGGTAGGACTGGCAGCAGTCCTCAATCACCAACAGATTGTGCTTCTTGGCAATGGCCAATATGGCGTCCATGTTGCCCGGCTGGCCAAACAAATGGACGATGATGATGGCTCGGGTTTCGGGGGTGATACGCGCCTCGATGCTTTCGGGCAGCAGATCGAAGTACTCCGGTTCGAGGTCGGCGAAGATCGGGATGCAGTTCTGCATCATGATCGGGGCAATGGTGCCCATATCGGTGATCGGTGTGGTGATGACTTCCTTAGCGACATCGAGGTTCAGCGCGCCGAGCGCCGTATGTATCGCCGCAGTACCAGACGTTATCGCGACGGCGTGTTTCATGTTCAGCTTCGTCGCGAAATCCTGCTCAAACTTCTCCACGAACTTTCCGCCGTAGCGGAATAACTTGCCGGAGTTGATGACCTCCGTCAAGTTGGCAAGTTCGGCGTCCCCAAATGTCCTCCCGCTAATGTCCCCTACGCCCGGCAGCGGCGCCGTTCTCACAGGTTGTCCACCATTGACAGCCAGTTCACTCATCGAAATCCTCCCCAATGATCTTCTTAGACGTCCACAACGATAGCGTCGATATCCGAGGCTGGAATCTCGGCTCCGGTGGAAGCTAGAGACTGCAGGCGAGACGTAACGGCATTCGCCGCAAAGCGCAGCGCCTGCTCGCGCGTGTGAGCCTCCGCGTGAACTTCCGGAACAGATGGGATCTTCACTGACACCCAACCGTTAGCGTCCGTCGTAACCTCGACCCGATATCGTCGAATCATGCTCCGCAAATCCACCTTCCAACCAGCCTCAGAAAACGTAACTGTCATTGTACTCCTGTGCGGCTGGCGTGTAAATAGCCGCAGGGCCCGCAAAAATGCTAGAATAGGTGCGTTATGGCCCAGACACTCGCGCTCACGCGGCAGTTCATAGAGGAACACACTGTCGACTATTACCGCACCGCCGGCGGCACTCGTCCGGATCTGCGAGTCGTCGACACGCCCGAGGGGCGCGTCGTCGTGAAGGACTTCAGCCGAGGCGACTTCCTCTTTCGCACGATGGTTGGGCCGATTCTCATCAGGCGGGAATATGGCGCGCTTTGCAAGCTGATCGGCGTCGAGGGTGTCCCACAGATCATCGCCAAGATCGACCGATATGCGTTTGCCGTACAACACATCCCCGGTACGAGCCTGGATCAACGCTTGCCTAAGCCGCTCACAAACGTTTTCTACACCGATCTGAAACGTGTGGTCGCTGAGATGCACGCACGCGGCGTCGCCCACTGCGATCTCCGCAGCAGAGGCAACGTAATGCTCGGCGACGACAGCCGTCCTTACGTCATCGATTTCGCTGCCTGCGTGTTCCTTGGCAGGGGCTGGAACCCGTTCTTGAGGTGGCTGTTCGGCCAGTTCGTTCTGGCGGACCGAAACGCCGTTCTGCGCATCAAGCAGCGCAATTCCCCCGAACTCCTTTCCGACGACGAAGCGGCCGAACTCGCCACCCCGCTTCCGTTCGAGCGCCCCGCGCGTGCCTTTGGCGAGACAGTCCGCAGGATCACTCGCAGACTGCTTACCCGCAATAAGCCGGACACGTCACTTTAACGCTCGCTTAATCCCCACGAAACAGCTCCAGCCTACACTATCCATGACACACATTACGCGCTGCCGCGGTCCACGCCCGACGACGTGCGTGGACAACGGCAGCCGGAGGAGGGCTAGGTACTATGAAAGACTACAAAACACTCATCGGTCTCACAATGATGTGCTGCATGCTCGCCGTGCTTGCGATTCCGTTCCAGGCTCAGGGGGACACGGCGGTTTCTTCGATCACGACCAAACTGGATCTGCCGTACGTGAGCAAGTACGTGTGGCGGGGGCTTGTGGCAAACCCCGACCCGGCGTTCCAGCCGTCGTTGACCTTCACACACAAGAGCGGCGCCAGCCTCAACCTGTGGGCCAGCCTGGATGCTACGGACGTCAACCGAGAGCAGGGCCATCCCACGGAGATAGACTACACCGGCAACTACGCCTGGACGCTGGGCAAGCTTGGTATGAACGCCGGCCTCATCGACTACACATTTCCGAACACGGCGTTTGCTTCGACGAAAGAGGTCTACGCCAGCGCTTCGCTTAGCAGCTTTCTGTCGCCAACCTTATCAGTCAACTACGACTACGACCAGGCCGACGGTTATTACGCAAGCCTATCTGGCTCCTACTCTACGCCGATGGCGTCAACAAGCGCCACTTTCTCGGCGCGGGTCTCGTACGCAACGTCAAACTACAATAAGCTGTACTTCAGGGTGCCTCAGAGCGCGTTCACTGATCTGTTGCTCAGCGCAAGTGTGCCGTTTACAGTGGGCAAGTCGATGACCATCACGCCTGCTCTGAGCTATTCCACAATACTGGATTCCTCGCTCAGAGACGCTGTGACCGACCCTGACAACTTCTTCACGAGCCTTACGGCGTCGTTTGCATTCTAGCGGCGCGGCATTACACATGAAAGGGGCACCATATGTCGAATCACTCGCGAACCTGCGCCGTCATCGTTCTGATCTGCGCATTGATGGCTGTTCTCTGCGCCAGCGGGGCGATGGCTGGGTCGGTAGGTGACCCGGCCGGCGCGACTACGGGCGGCAGCGGCGATGTCATAGGCGCTGCGCCAAACTCGCCAACTCAGAAGGATCTCGATGCGGCTGACAAGACCGAACCGTTCGCCAAGAAGCTCGCGGAGACGGTCGGGCAGAACAGAGTCGCCATCAATATGTCCTGGACGCTGATAGCCGCATTCCTGGTCATGTTCATGCAAGCGGGCTTCGCGCTCGTGGAAACAGGGTTCACACGGGCAAAGAACGCTGCGCACACCATGTTCATGAACTTCTCGGTATACGCCATCGGCATCATCGGATTCTTTGTGGCCGGCTTCGCCATCATGTATGGAGCAGCGGGTGCGATTGGCAATCTCGGCGGGACTCCTACGTTGGCTGGGGGACACGAGTTCGTTCTCACGATTCTGGGCAAGAAGTTCGGCCTATTCGGCACGAGCGGGTTCCTACTTCAGGGACCATACTACGATATCGGCGTCGCGGCGCTGTTTGTGTTCCAGATGGTGTTCATGGACACAGCCGTTACGATCCCGACGGGGTCGATGGCGGAGCGGTGGCGCCTGGCGTCGTTCTTGGTCTACGGCCTGTTCATGTCCATTATTCTCTACCCCGTTTTCGGCAACTGGGCCTGGGGTGGGGGGTGGCTTTCGCAACTGGGAGCCAACTTCGGCCTGGGCAACGGATATGTAGACTTCGCAGGCTCCGGTGTCGTCCACAGCGTTGGCGGACTGTGCGCCCTAGCAGGAGCGGTGGTTCTCGGGCCGCGGATCGGCAAGTTCAGCCGCGACGGCAAAGCAAACGCCATACCGGGTCACCACATCCCGATGGCCATCTTGGGAACCCTTATCCTCGCGTTCGGCTGGTTCGGATTCAATCCGGGAAGCACGCTGGGGATGTCCGGTGGTGGTAACTTGCGGGCAGCTATGGTCACGCTCACGACCATGCTCGCGTCAGCATCGGGCTGCGCTGCGGCGGTTATCTACATGCTCTGCAAGACGGGCAAGCCGGATCCCACGATGGGAGCCAACGGAATGTTGGCGGGCCTCGTTGCGATTACGGCCCCTTGCGCGTTCGTTACGCCGGGCGAGGCCTTCATCATCGGCGCGATTGCCGGCGTGCTGGTCTGCATCGGGGTGGCGGTTCTGGACAAGATCCACGTAGACGACCCGGTCGGCGCGGTGGCCGTGCATGGCATGAACGGTCTGTTCGGTGTGCTGTGCGTCGGGCTTTTCGCCGATGGCACGTTCGGAGGCGGACTGAACGGCGTCTCGCACGGTGTGGTCGGGCTGTTCCATGGCGGAGGCTTCGGGCAGTTGGGAGCGCAGCTCATCGGCTGCATCACGCTGCTCGTATGGGCCCTTGGTGGAAGCTACGTCTACTTCAAGGTGATGAACAAGATCATCCCCATGAGAGTCTCGAAGGACGATGAGCTGGCTGGGGTTGACATGTCTGAGACCGGCCTGCTTGCCTATCCGGAGTTCGAGGTCAAGTAGGGGCTGTGGAGGATAACAATGACCAAGATTGAAGCGATCATACGACCTAATAGACTTGACGAGGTCAAGGCGGCCCTCGATACACTGGGCGTGATGGGGATCACCGTGACCCACGTGATGGGCAGTGGGCGGCAGCGCGGCCGAACCCAACACTACAGGGGGCAGGAATACGTGGTGAACCTGCTGGACAAAGTCAAGATCGAGACAGTCGTTCTCGATGACCGGGTTGACGAAGTCCTGAATGCGATCGCTGATGCGGCCGGAACAGGAGAGATAGGTGACGGCAAGATATTCGTCTACAAGGTCGACAATGCGATGAGAATACGGACGCGCGAAACCGGCGACACCGCCGTCGGATAGCCGTCACATCAGGGCAGCGGGGCGCGCTCCCCCCGCTGCCTTAACACCCCCGCAACGAAAGAGTAACTCGTTGGAAACGTCTCCGAAACACCCCTGCAGGATAATGAAATCACACACTTGCTGTGCTTATTGATCGTGGCACGAACTCTCTCGCGACTGCTCAGGAGCGATGTCGAGTTGGCCACGAACGAAACGAGAATGCTTGGCATTCGCAGGAGGTTGAGCGGTGAATAAGTTGGCGAGGATTGCTGGGATATTGGGCGCGGCGATAGGCATCGTCGTTGTGACGTGTGGGGCGTGCTCCGCTGATGGCTCAGCGAGAATAAGCGCTGGCGATACGGCATGGGTGCTCGCGTGCAGCGCACTTGTAATGATCATGACCCCCGGCCTGGGGCTCTTCTACGCAGGCATGGTACGCAGAAAGAACGTCCTCGGCACGATTTTGCAGAGCTTCATAATGGTCGGCGTTATCGGCGTCCTGTGGGTGCTCTATGGCTACAGCACGGCGTTTGGCCGGGACCACTGGGGCCTCATCGGCTCTTTGCAGTGGCTGGGCTTGAATGGCATCGGGCTCGAACCCGCGAAGGCGCCGTATAGCGCTCTCTACGGCTCGACGATTCCACAGGAAGCGCACATGATCTTCCAGGCAATGTTCGCTATCATCACGCCCGCCCTTATCACAGGCGCTGTAGCGGAGCGAATGCGATTCAAAGCATTTATGATCTTCATGGTCTTGTGGGCGACAGTGATCTACAACCCCGTGGCGCATTGGGTGTGGGGTGTGGGCGGATGGCTCGGGAAGTTGGGGGCGCTTGATTTCGCCGGTGGAACCGTTGTCCACATCTGCTCCGGTGTCGCCGCACTGTGCTGCGCGCTGGTTTTGGGCCGACGCAAAGGTTACGGCAGAGAGGAGTTCAAGCCTCACAACCTGACGATGACTCTCATTGGCACCGCGCTGCTGTGGTTTGGATGGTTTGGCTTCAATGCGGGCAGTGCACTCGCCGCCAACGGCCTGGCGGCGAACGCGTTCGTCGTAACCAACACGGCCGCCGCTGCCGGAGCGGTGTCGTGGCTGTTCATTGAGTGGATGCACAGAGGCAAGCCGACAGCTCTCGGCGCTGCCAGTGGTGCGGTTGCGGGGCTAGTCGCCATTACCCCGGCGTCGGGATTCGTGGGGCCACTGGCGTCGATCGCCATCGGCGGAGTCGTGAGCTTCCTGTGCTATGGGGCGATAATGCTTAAGGGCAAGCTCGGCTATGACGACTCGCTGGACGTATTCGGGGTCCATGGCGTTGGAGGCACCTGGGGCGCGATCGCCACCGGCCTCTTTGCTTGCACGGCGATCAACGCTGCCGGAGCTAACGGTCTGTTCCACGGTAACGCCGCGTTGCTCGGCAAGCAGTTGATCGCTATAGCAACTGTTGCGGCTTACTCATTCGTGGGAACATTCTTGCTTCTCAAGCTCACAGGCCTGATCACTCCGCTGCGAGTCGATAAAGACGACGAAGACACCGGGCTCGATCTGAGCCAGCATGGTGAAGTAGGTTACATCCTGTAGGCAGGGGCGGAAACCTCAGCGAAACAACTCGGAAACACGCCTTAACAACGACGCAACAAACCGGAAACACGACGGCTATAAACTCGATCTAAGCGAACAATCGCGGGAGGTCGGAATGAATAGCCGGTTTGTTAGAATCGCCTCTCTGGCCGGAGGACTGTCGGCGTTGCTGTTACTAGCCCCGAGGCTGGCCTTTGCTAGCACGGACGGAGGCATAGACACGGGAGATACGGCCTGGGTTCTCGCATCCACAGCGCTCGTGCTGTTGATGACACCGGGGTTGGGACTCTTCTATGCCGGGATGGTGCGAAGAAAGAACGCCCTGGGAACAATCCTGCAGAGCTTTGTGATGGTCGCCGTTGTGGGTGTTCTGTGGGTCTTGTTTGGCTACAGCCTATCGTTTGGCAAGGACCATTGGGGATTCATTGGATCCCTTGATCTTATCGGACTGCGAAATGTGGGCTTCGATGCCTATCCAGGCACCCACATACCGAAGCAGGCGTTCATGATCTTTCAGTCGATGTTCGCTGTGATAACACCTGCGCTTATCACGGGCGCGTTTGCGGAGCGCATGCGCTTCAAGGCGTATCTGATCTTTGGCATCCTGTGGGCGACGCTGATCTACGATCCGATCTGCCACTGGGTCTGGGGACCCGGCGGATGGCTGCAGAAGGCTGGCGCGATGGATTTCGCCGGTGGCTTGGTTGTCCACGTGTCGTCGGGAATCGCGGCGCTGTGCTGCGCTATCGTGCTCGGCAAGCGTAAGGGCTACGGCCGCGACGAGTTCAAGCCGCACAACCTGACGATGACTCTCACCGGCACAGGCCTGCTGTGGTTCGGTTGGTTCGGGTTCAACGCCGGCAGTGCCCTCGCAGCGAACAGCGTCGCAGTGACTGCATTTGTCGCAACAAATACTGCTGGAGCGACCGCCGCGGTCGTTTGGATGATAGTAGAATGGTTGCATCGGGGCAAACCGACTGCACTAGGCGTGGCCAGCGGCGCGATTGCGGGCCTCGCTGCGGTGACTCCCGCCTCGGGCTTCATAAGCCCCATGGCTGCGATGGCTGTGGGCCTGGTTACGGGAGCAGTCTGCTACCTGGCCATCATGCTTAAGGGCAAGCTCGGGTATGACGATTCACTCGACGTGTTCGGCGTGCACGGAGTCGGTGGGATCTGGGGGGTGCTCGCGGCAGGGCTGTTCGCCAGCACGGCGCTGAACTCGGCCGTCCGAAACCCTGGCTTGTTCTGCGGCGGCACTCTGATCGGAAGCCAGATCCTCGGCATCGTCGCTGTGGGGGCATATTCGTTTGTCGGAACGTGGATTCTGCTCAAGATCACGGGAGTATTCACGCCGCTGCGGACCGAGAAAGACGACGAAGAAGCGGGATTGGACCTGAGCCAGCACGGAGAAGTCGGTTACAGTCTGTAGAACACGGGAGGAAAGAGACATGACCAAGTTGGAAGCGATAATTCGTCCGAGCAAACTCGACGACGTGAAGGACGCGCTCGATGAGATCGGAGTCAAAGGAATCACGGTGCTTAGCGTCATGGGCGCCGGCAAGCAGCGCGGAAGGACCCAGTACTACCGTGGACAGGAATACGTTGTCAATCTGCTGGACAAGACGATGATCATGTGCGTCGTGTCCGACGACAAGGTCGAGGCTGTTATCGAGGCGATAACCAAGGCCGCTTTCACTGGTGAGATCGGCGACGGAAAGATATTCCTGACAGATGTGAAGGATTGTATCCGGATTCGCACTAGCGAGCGAGGAGAGATTGCGCTGTAGTGCTGCACGGCGGATGCTTTGACAACCTGACGGATGCGCACGAGATGGCAGCCGCCCTAACCCGTGAGCGCGAGACTCTTGCCGAGCGCGCCCGGACGATGGGCGGAGTGGAGTTGATGAGGGCATACAGCGACTTGACTGATGCCCTCATCAGCCGCATATTCGAGGTCGCGGTCGGTGATGGCCATCCGACGCCTCTTCAAGGCGACATTGCTGTTGCAGCCGTGGGTGGGTACGGCCGCCGCGAAATGTCCCCGTTTTCGGACGTTGACGTGGCGTTCCTGGTAAGGGGCGATGAGAACGACGAGATCGACTCGGTAGCCAAGCGCGCGTTCCGCACGCTCATGGACGTGACGGATGAGGCTGGACTCAGGGTCGGCTATTCATACCGCCGAATTGACGACGTCGAGCATCTTCCCCTCGACACACAGACAGCCATGCTTGACGCCCGCTGCATCGCGGGCAGCGAAACGGTTGCCGGAGCCTTTCAGGCTGGGCTGCACGCCGGGATCGTGCCGGTCGCGTTCGTCAAGGGTCATATAGACGCCCGAAAGTCACCGTCGGGCACTCCGTTTGCCGTCGAGCCGGACGTCAAGCAAGGACAGGGCGGTCTGCGCGACATCCATGCAGCGCGTTGGATCGCGCAGATTGCTTTCGGACTAGCCAATGGGGACGTCTGGACAGGCCTGCGCGCTCGTGGAGTGCTGACTGACGACGAGATCGGGCAGATGGAGACCGCTCGCGAGTTCCTCTCGCGCACCCGCAACGCGCTGCATCTCATCGCGGGTCGAGCACTGGACATACTGGGGGCAGCCCGTCATGAGGAGGTCGCCGCAACGCTGGGATTCGCGCACGCTCAGGATTGCGTCTCTTCGTACTATCAGCACACTCATCTAATCGCGCGGATCTTCGCCAAGACCGTCGACGCCGCGCTGGAGTCCGAGCTCGGCGTCGAGCCCGGCGTTGTATCCAGAAATGGGCGTCTGTGCATTCTGGACAGAGGGTTGCTCCAGCGTGACGACTCCGCGGCGGTACGTCTGTTTCGATATGCCCAGATGTTCAGTCTTCGCTTTGATCGCGACACCGCGAATCTCGTAGCTGAGCGCGGTCGGAACTTCCAGCTCACACCCGATGGGGCGATGTACTTCCTGGACATCTTGTCTAGCCCGGGGGCGGCTGTCGCGCTCCGCCAAATGGTCGATCTCGAGTTTCTCAGATCTATTGTGCCTCGATTCGGCGACCTGATGTATCTCGTGCCGGGCGACGCCGCGCACGCCTACACAGTCGGAGAACACAGCCTTCGTGCGCTGGAGGAGATCGAAGCCGTCTTCGAAGATCCCGATCCCAGGTTGGCCGACGTCTTCTCCCGGATTCAGAACCTCGAGGTCCTGTTCCTGGCGGTGCTACTTCACGACATAGGTAAGCTGGACGGTGCCGCGGACCACGCGAAGAGCGGCGCGTTTCAGGCCGCAAGGCTGGCGAGGCGGCTGGGCATGCCCGAGGACGCAGTGCAGAGAGTGGAGTTCCTCGTTCGCCACCACCTTCGTATGAGCGAGACCGCGCGCCTTCGTGACCTCGGTCAGCAGAAGACCATATCTGACTTTGTTGCAGTCGTGAACGACCAGCAGCTTCTGGACATGCTTCTCCTGCTTAGCATCGCCGACGCTCGATCTACTGGCACCACCGGGTGGAGCGAGGTGCAGTCCCGATTCCTGCTGGAACTGCACGAGCGGGCGATGGCGGCCTTGAGGTCCCCCGACGCCCCACACCCTGATATCGAACGTCATCGAAGCCGCGTTCGTCGTGAGCTCTGCCTTGCAAACATGCCGGCGGACGAAGTCGACGAGCACTGCGCATCTATGCCGGCCAGCTACTTGCTCAACACGCCGTCTGAGGTTCTATGCGCGCACATAGGCCACATCCGCACGGTTCGCTCGGGAGGCGCGGCTGTTGAGATCACTGACGAGCCCGGTGGGCAGTTCACCGAACTAACGGTCGTTGCGATGGACCGCGGCGGACTGCTGGCGGATATCGCCGGAGTGCTGCACGCTCTGGGTGTCGATGTGCACGCCGCGCAGATATACACGCGGCACGCAGCAGATGATATCGCGATTGACCTGCTCTACATCGATTTCGAGGGACGCCAGTTGGCAGAGACCAAGAAGTGGCAGGTCGAGGGCGAGTTGACCAGCATACTAGGTGGGGAGGCCACTGTCGCCGATCTGCTGCGCAGGAGGGGCAAGGGGGCGTTCTCCAGGCCGGAGACGATGACTGTTCGCGAACTCGTCAACGCCTCCGACCATCACACGGTGCTCGAGATACGCGCGTCGGACACTCCTGGACTGCTCTACTACCTAACCCATCGCCTCTCCGAGCACGGCGTTCACATCCACAGCGCCAGAATCGCGACATGGGGCCATGAGGCACTTGACGCATTCTACGTAAGCGACTCCACCGGCAACAGGCTGCCTCCCGAGCGCGTCGCCGCCCTGGCCGCGGCGATATAAGTGCTTAGTCCTCGACAATCGGCGTCCGCTTCACGTTCGGGTCTGTGAAGATGTCGGCCTCGTCAACACTGGGTGAAGAGAACTCGGACACTATCGCGCCGTCGGAGCCTGCCTGAAACCAGTGCAGCGTCTCTGGCGCAAGGGTATACTGGTCTCCTGGGCGAAGAACGATCTCCTGAAATACCGTGTAGTGCTCACTCGGGATTCTGGCCTGCGGCTTGGCTGCGGGCTCGCCGGGTACATAGAGGTAAACCTCGCCCGCCCTGCAGCGGAATGTCTCCTGCTTGCCTGGCCTGCCCTGCACCGGCGGATGCATGTGCTCAGGGCAGCTTTGGTGGGGGAAGAGCACAAGCTCTTTGGCGCAGTAACGCTCGTTGTTTTCGTAGACCACTATCTCGAGCCCTTCGCTCTCAAGCCTGCCCAGACCGAAGTCGGCGACCTCGAGATTCTCTTTCTCTGCCGGCGTTATTGCAATGCCCGCCGCGCACAGGATCTCGGCGGCCCGCTTCTGGGCCGCAGCAAACTCAGATCGTTTCATAGAACATCCTCCGAGGTCTACTTCTTCACGGCCGGTCGGTATTCCTTGACAATCAGGCTGTGCCGGGCTAGACTTTGCCTGGGGGGCCAGGAAGGGTCCGCAATGGATGTGTGCATCATCGGAATGTCTGCCTGTTTTGTCGCGGTGCTGTCGGCATGCTGCCAGGCGGAAGGGGAAATCGCCTTCTGCGACAGATGGGCCAACCAGGCGATTGTTGGGCAGACCGTAGCACCCGCACCCTCGGAATCCGGCATCGACGTCCGGCGTCAATGGTGGGGTAGTCTTGGTATCCGCCAGTCTGTAATCGGCACGCCGCTCTGCATAGGGGAGAAGCGTTACGACCGAGGTCTGGGCAGCCATGCCGGCAGCGAACTTGTAGTCACGCTGCCGGGGCCCGCGAAGGCGTTTGAGGCCGAAGCCGGCATCGACAACAACTCCCACACAGCAGGCAAATCTGCCGGGGCCATTTTTGCTGTGAGAGCGTCCGAGAAAGAGCTATTCCGCTCAGGGATTTGCAGATGTGGGCAGTCTCCTGTGCCGGTCGAAGTCGACGTTGGTGGCGCAACTCAGATCACTCTAGTCGTGGATGACGATGGCAGCGGCCCGAGCTTTGGCCACGCCGATTGGGCTGATGCGTCGGTAGTACTTGCCGACGGCAAACGAATCTGGCTCGACGAACTTCCAGTGACACCGGGCACGCACTTGTCGACCGGCATTCCGTTCTCGTTTGCTTACGCCGGCAAACCGTCGAGCGAGCTGTTGCCGAAATGGAAGCACGCCACTCGTTCCCTTGGCACCAGCCGGCACGTCGTAACCTATACCGATCCGAAGACTAGCCTGGAAGTCGCGTGTGATGTAAAGATTCTCAAGGACTACCCAGCTGTCGAGTGGGTCCTGCGTTTCACCAACGGCGGCGACACTGACACGCCGATCATCGATAGCATACTGCCGCTCGATCTCTCGCTGTCCGTGCCGGCGAGTGACTCTCTGACGCTCCATACCCTCCGCGGGAGTGACGCCTCCAGTAGCGATTTCCTCCCAATCGAGGAGGTGATCGGCGCTGGCACCCAGAAACACCTCGCTCCAGTTGGAGGGAGATCTTCGAATACCGCCGCTTTCCCATTCTTCAATCTCCAATGGGCCGAGGGCGGGGTTGTCGGAGCGATCGGCTGGTCTGGCCAATGGGCCATGGACGTCTCGCGCGGCGGCGGTACCGAGGTGAGCCTGCGTGCAGGCCAGGAGCTCACACACTTCAGCCTTCACCCTGGCGAATCGGTGCGCACACCTCGCATCCTGCTCGTGTTCTGGCAGGGCGATGATCGAATGCGCGGAAGCAATCTACTCCGCCGTACTCTGCTGGCTCACTACGTCCCAGAGCGTGACGGCGAACCGATACCGGCCCCCGTGACCCAGAACACCTGGTTCACGTACAACGAGGGCAACGGCACGACCGAAAAGAATCAGCTTGAGGCACAGCAAGCTATGAAGTCCATCGGTATCGAGGCCTATTGGCTGGACGCAGGCTGGTTCGAGGGTGGCTGGCCCGGCGGCGCGGGGAGTTGGGTTCCGAGAAAGGACAACTACCCCAATGGGCTCAAGCCCTTAGGTGATGCCGCTCACGAGAAGGGTATGCAGTTCGTCCTTTGGTTCGAACCAGAGCGCGTCACGCCAGTAAGCCTCATCGCAAAGGAGCATCCGGAGTGGGTGTTGCACGCCGGGGACGGCGACGGCCTCTTCAACCTTGGAGTCCCCAGTGCGCGGCAGTGGCTTACCGACTACCTGTCCAAGTGCTTTGCGGACTGGGGCGTCGATATCTTCCGCAACGACTTCAACATAGACCCTCTTCGTTTCTGGAGGGCGGCCGATGCACCGGACCGGCAGGGCATTGCCGAGATTCGCTATATGGAAGGCCTTTACGCCATGTGGGACGAACTGCGTGCCCGAAAGCCTGGTCTGTGGATCGACAACTGCGCCAGCGGGGGACGCAGGATAGATCTGGAGACCACTATGCGCAGTATCCCGCTGTGGCGCAGTGACAGCCAGTGCTGCGGCAAAGCGATGCCCGTTCAGGACCAGGTCCAGACGGCCGGCCTGAGCCAGTATGTCCCTATACATGCAGCAGGAGTCTGGGGCACTGAGCCTTACGTCTTCCGGAGCGCGGCCACGACGGGCACGAACTTGTGTATGGATCTGACTGCCCCAGACTTCGATGCAGATGCAGCCAAACGGTGTATCGCCGAGATGAGGTCACTGAGATCGTGGTACACAGGCGACTTCTACCCGCTGACGCGTGTGTCGCTCGATGAGTCGCAGTGGATTGCCTGGCAGTTCGACAGACCCGAATCGGGTGGGGGATTTGCCCTGTTCTTCCGGCGCTCGATGAGTCCATATACAAACGCTGAGTTCGCCCTACGCGGCCTTGATCCCGAAGCCCGCTATGAAGTGACCTATGTCGACGCCCAACGCACCACGTGCATGACAGGAAAGCAGCTCGAGTCGATGCAGGTTGAGATTCCGAAGCTCGCATCCAGCGTTCTCATAACATATCGCAAGCTGTGACCATCCTCACCGTGCAGGGTGGACATAAACGATTAAAGCGCATGAAACAAAGTCGAAACAAGTCGAATGGATAATGGATGTTGAGCTTACCCAGGAGGTTTGTTGCAATGTCTTGCGATCAGAGACAATCTGTGACCGCTATCTTCGGCTCCAACGTCTTCAGCGAAGCCGTAATGCGCGAGCGCCTGCCTAAGGACGTCTACAAGGCGATGAAGCGCACCATCGACGGGGGCGCTCCGCTGGATCCGTCCATCGCCGGGGTTGTGGCCAACGCGATCAAGGATTGGGCCATCGAGAAGGGCGCGACCCACTTCTGCCATTGGTTCCAGCCCATGACCGGCATGACCGCCGAGAAACACGACTCATTCATCTCGCCCACCTCAGACGGCCGCACAATCATGGAGTTCAGCGGCAAGGAACTCATTCAGGGCGAACCAGACGCATCTTCATTCCCCTCCGGTGGCCTCAGAGCGACATTTGAGGCGCGAGGATACACTGCGTGGGACTGCACCTCACCCGTGTTCGTCAAGGAGAACGGCGACAACGTAGCGCTCTACATCCCGAGCGCGTTCTGCTCATATACAAGCGAGGCGCTGGACAAGAAGACGCCTCTGCTTCGCTCGATTGACGCGCTCAATCGCCAGGCGATGCGGGTCCTGCGCGCGTTGGGCAACAACACCTCTAATCGCGTCGCCTGCACCCTTGGCCCCGAGCAGGAGTACTTTCTGGTCGACCAGAGCTTCGTGAAGGACCGCCTCGACTTGGTTCTCGCTGGGCGAACGCTGTTCGGCGCCCCTCCGCCCAAGGGCCAGGAGATGGAGGACCACTACTTTGGGACCATCCACGAGCGCGTTGCCTCGTTTATGAACGAGATCAACATAGAGCTGTGGAAGTTGGGCGTTTCCGCCAAGACTCAGCACAACGAAGTCTCGCCTGCGCAATACGAGCTCGCTCCGGTGTTTGCCACTGTCAACGTGGCGACCGACCACAACCAGTTGACCATGGAGACGATGCAGAAAGTCGCGCTGCGGCATGGCTTTGTCTGCCTGCTGCACGAGAAGCCGTTCGCAGGCGTGAACGGCTCCGGCAAGCACAACAACTGGAGTATGGTGACGGATGATGGCTGCAACCTCCTCGACCCGGGTAGCACACCGCACGATAACATGCAGTTCCTCGTATTCCTGTGCGCGGTCATTCGTGCCGTGGACAAGTACTCCAAACTGCTGCGAGCGGCTGTCGCAACGTCGGGGAACGACCATAGGCTGGGAGCAAACGAAGCTCCGCCTGCGATCGTGTCCATCTTCCTCGGCGAGCAGTTGACCGACATCTTCGAGCAGCTTGCCAAGGGCGGCGCTAAGACGTCCAAGGCGGGTGGGGAACTCAAGCTGGGCGTTACGACACTCCCGCCGCTGCCCAAAGACTGCACCGACCGCAACAGAACATCACCGTTTGCGTTTACAGGAAACAAGTTCGAGTTCAGAATGGTCGGGTCCGGGCAGTCCACGGCCGGACCGAACTTCGTGCTTAACACTATCGTTGCCGAGATTCTGTGCGAGATCGCAGACGAGCTTGAGAAGGCAAAGGACGTGCAGGCCACCGCACAGGGCATCCTGCAGAAGATCGCGACCGAGCACGCGAGAATCATCTTCAATGGCGACAACTATACCGACGAATGGGTCAAGGAAGCCGAGAGGCGCGGCCTGCCGAATATTCGCAACTCGGTTGACGGCCTGAAGGGCATGATCGACAAAGATATCGAGAAGCTCTTCGCGAAGCACGGCGTTCTCTCCAAGCAGGAACTGCACGCTCGATATGACATAATCAGCGAGCGCTACTGCAAGGAGATCAATGTCGAGGCGCTCACGATGCTGCACATGGCCAAGCGACAGATAATGCCGGCCGTCGTGGAGTACTCCGGGCGCGTGGCGAGCACCGTCGCGGCGCTGAAGACTGCTGGCGCGACAGCCAAGGCTCAGAGCCGCCACCTCAAGGAGCTCTGCACGCTGATCGACGAACTGCAGGTCAACATCGTCGGCCTTGAGGAAGCGGTGGAGAAGGCTGCTGCAGTCAGCCCAGCACCGAAGCAATCGGCCGCGTATCGTGACCTCGTGATTCCGGCGATGGCTGCGGTGCGCGAGTCGGCTGACCAACTGGAAACCATAGTCGATAGCGATTCCTGGCCATTGCCGACCTACGCTGAGATGCTGTTTCTGAGGTAAGCAGCATTCGCAGTCAATGAGAAGGAAAGGGCGGAGACGCGACGAACTGCGCGACTCCGCCTTTTTGCTGTCGGGCTTCGCGGATCACGCGAGTATGGCGTCTCAGCGTCGCCCGCATCTTGACTAGACCGGCCTGGACGCGAGACTGGGCTTCGTACACAACAAAGGGGAAGCGAACCGTGTGGCCGCTTCCCCTGAGTAATCCCCTCAACCAACCGACTAGAGAATCGGCAGCAATTTCTCCAGTTCGTAGGGCGTCACCTGCACGCGGAACTCGTCCCACTCGTTCTTCTTGTTCCAGATGAAGCGTTCGAATGCGTGCTCTCCAAGAGTGTCGCGGACAAGCTCGCTCTGTTCTGTCGCCGCTATCGCCTCGCCGAGGCTGCCTGGCAGGCTTTCAATTCCGCGGTCCTTTCGCTCCTCCTCGGTCAGCTCGTAGAGATTCTCAGTCATCTCCTTCGGGAGCTCATACTTCTGCTCGATGCCCTTCAGGCCCGCGGCAAGCATAACAGCGAACGCGAGATAAGGATTGCAGGCCGGGTCAGGGCATCGGAGCTCGGCACGAGTTGCCAGTTCCTTACCAGGCTTGTAGAGCGGCACTCGCACAAGGGCCGACCGGTTTCGCTGTGACCACGCTATGTACACTGGTGCCTCGAATCCCGGCACGAGCCGCTTGTAGGAGTTGACCCACTGAGCGAGAATCGACGAGATCTCTTTCGCGTGCACCAGAAGTCCGGCTATGTAGCTCTTTGCAACCGCTGAAAGGTGGTTGGGATCATTTGCGTCGAAGAACGCATTGCGGCTCCCGTTGAACAGCGACTGGTGCGTGTGCATTCCGTTCCCGTTCTGGGAAAAGATCGGCTTTGGCATAAACGTCGCGTACACACCGTGCTGATACGCAATCTCCTTGACGACCAGTCTGTAGGTCATCGCAGCGTCCGCCATAGTCAGTGCGTCGGCATAGCGCAGATCGATCTCGTGCTGACTGGGAGCCACTTCGTGGTGGCTGTACTCCACCTGGATGCCCATCTGCTTGAGTACGAGTATGGTGTCCCGGCGCAATGACGTCGCGACGTCCAGCGGGGTCAGGTCGAAGTAGCCGCCCTCGTCGAGCGTCTCCGTACTATGTTTGTCCCTGAAATAGAAATACTCTAGTTCGGGTCCCACGTAGAAAGTGAACCCGAGGTCTGCGGCCTTCTTCATCTGCCTCTTGAGGATGTACCTGGGATCGCCGGCGTACGGGGTACCATCGGGAGTAAGCACATCGCAGAACATCTTCGCGACTGAATGATCTGACGGCCTCCATGGTAGCAGCGTGAACGTGGAGGGGTCAGGCATTGCGATCATATCGCTTTCCTGGATGTCCTGGTAACCCGTGATGGAGGAACCATCGAACCCTATGCCCTCGTCGAGCGCTTCCTCAAGCTGCTCGACAGTGATCGCGAAGCTTTTCAACATGCCCAGCAGGTCCGTGAACCACAGCCTGATGAACTCAACGCCTCTGTCTTTGCACTCTTTCAGGACCCATTCCTTGCCTCTGTCAGCCATCTGCTGCCTCCTGTCTCACTGACTAGGGAACGAACTTATACCCAACACCGTGGACGGTCTGTATGAACTGCTCGTATTTGGCGCCGAGCTTCGCGCGTATGCGGCGCACGTGGACGTCTACGGTTCTGAGTCCGCCGAAGTACTCATACCCCCACACCTGGTTCAGCAGCGCCTCGCGTGTGTGGACGCGCCCGGGATGACTCGCCAAGAATCTCAGGAGTTCGAACTCCTTGAACGTAAGCGCGAGCTGCCTGCTATCAACAGTAACCTCGAAGCTCTCGGTATCGATCTCCAATCCATCGCAAGCCAAAACCTTGCCCGCGCGGAGCCGTTGATTGCGGTCCAAGAGGCGGGCAATGCGCAGCGAGAGCTCCGACACATCGAATGGATCCAAAATGAAATCGTCGAGGTACTTCGAGTCGGCGCCCTTTACGCTGGTGGATTCAACCACGGCGAGCCGGGGTGCCTCGGCAACTTGATCGTAGCTAGCGATCAGATCCTTGGCGGAATCGAGAGAGGAGTCGGCGGCAGTCAGATCGATGACCACAAGGTCCGGGCTGCCGTTCGCGACGGCATCGGCCAAGGAGTCCTCGTCGCAGGCCGACTTCACGAAGTGACTCAGTCCGGCGACCGAAGCCGTCAAACCCAAAAGTGCACGTTCGCTATTGCCTATGACGAGAATTCTAGCCATCGACTCGTCTTGGAGTGGAGTGGACTCATTGAAACCATTATATGCGCGATCCATAGCCCTGTCCAGGAAATGTTGGCGATTTGGTCCTGACTACATGATGAGCTAGACCGGTTTCGCCACGTTTGCTGAATTGTTAAGGGTATGTTTCGCGACCAAGTACAACGGGGCCGGGCGAGCATTCGCCCGGCCCACTATCAGATATGCTGTTCGAGAGGATCAGGCGTTGACCTTCTCCGGCTCGGCTTCGGCGCCTTCGCCAATCTTTTCGATCCTGTAGCCTCCCTTGGCCCTATCGGCCAAGTAGACACCTATGAAGATGACCAAGGCGGTCACAGGGAGAAGAATGACTCTCTGCAGCGCCCCATCAGCACCAAAGGACTCGTAGAGCTTGCCCATAGCGGGCTGGGCAAACGCGGACGAAAGCATCCCTGCTCCGCCCATCAGGGCAAGCAGCAGCGCTCCGCCCTTCGGGAAGCGCTCACTGGTCACTCCCAACATGGTGGGCCAGAAGTAGCAGCAGCCGACGGCGAACACAAAAGACGCAACGAACGCCTGCGCCGGGGTCTTGACCACACTCATCGCCAGCAAGCCGATGGTCGCGGATGTGGCCGAGAACATGAGTGTGACAAGCGGCGAAATCCGATGAACGAACGAGCCGACCGACAGTCGTCCAAGGCACATAACGATGCTGATCCACGCCAGAACGAGGATGCCAGGCAGATTGCTCTTCGCAGTAACCTTGCCCATGATCTCGCCGATCCACTGATTCGTACCAAGCTCCGTGGCGGCGGTGCAGAGCATGCAGAATAGCCATATAAGGAACAGCGGTCGCACAGCCTCTTTGTACATGGCCTTTGTGGAAACGCCGGACTGCACTCGCTCTGTCTGCGGGAATCTTACACCAAGGAACATAATCCCGTAGATAACCGTCGGCACGAGTACTGAAGCAAACTTGATCTGCCACGGTATCAACCCGAACCACGTTGTATGTGCCAACGCCATACACCCGAGCGAACCGATCACGATTCCGCCCGGGAACCACGCGTGGAACATGTTCAGCATGTGCGTCTTCTTCTCAGGATACAAGGTAGCGATCAAGGGGTTGCACGCGGCCTCCACGAATCCGTTTGCGATTCCGATCGCCAGAGTCCCAGCAGCCAGCATTGTGAAGCCCGACGAGAACATTATCATAAACGTGCCGGCTACGTGGGCGACGAATGCCAGGAACATTATTCTTCCCATCCCCACAATGTCGCAGAGCTGGCCCCCAATGAAGATGGACAGCGTGAACCCCCAGAACGCGCCGGACATAATCCAGCCGACCTGTGTGGGTTCCAGTTTGAATGCCCCTCCGAGGGCATTAATAGTGTCACCCCTGATGGCGAAGGTCATGGCCGTGGCGATCAGGGCCACGCAGCTCGCGATGAACAGCGTGGTGCGATGAGTAGTTACGGCTCCGCCAGAACCGGATTTGACAGACTCCGTGCTCAAGTCAAGTCCTCCTCTCAGTGCTCCGATGCCCCGCTGTCCCAGACAGAGATAGCCAAGCCGTGGACTGGCAGAGCTACGGATATGCTCTATCACTTCTAAGCCCAGGGCTGCGATTCCTTCTTTGCGTTGACGCCCGCACCAGTCCTCGCACAGGTGACAGCAGGGCGAAAAAGACATGGATGGGAATAATCGTATGACCCGGCGCGCTACACGGTACCGCGCAATACCGCAAGTAGGCGCCAGTAAGGATGAGTAGTGTCAGTGGCGCAGGCTCTCCTTGGTACGTGCATCCGACCTACAACACGGGAACGCTGGTGGGGCAGGAGACTCACGGACGCACACGTAAAAAAGGATCTGGCAGCGGCGGCGATCTGCGACTACACGCAGATGGCGCCCGGCTAACTCCACTCGTTGTCAGAATCGTTTCGTGCCGTCAAAGTGGTTGACAGTCCCTCCGCTCCCAGTGTAGAATATAATGCACGCGGACGTGGCGGAATGGCAGACGCGCTAGGTTGAGGGCCTAGTCCACGCAAGTGGGTGTGAGTTCAACTCTCACCGTCCGCACCAATGGAAAAGCCCATCTCATCACCTGAGGTGGGCTTTTGCGCGTAATGCAGCGGCCTAACGCCTCTGCCACGGATTGGCCAAGCACAGAGAGACGAGTTCCGACACACTCCCGATAGCCAGTCCGATGCAGGTATCCGCGGCGCCGTAGTAGACCTTCAGTTCGTCGGGGGCCCCGTGACGCAGGGCAGCGGTCGGGAACACGACGTTGCTAACGATACCTACCCGCTCGTAGTACTCCTCTGGGCTCATGATGCACTCGTTGCACTTGCCCCTGATCCGGCTCGGGTCTTCTAGGTCGAGCAGCATGCAGCCGATCTGATAGATGTATCCATTCATTCCGAGTCGACACGCGTGGTAGATCACGAGCCATCCCTCGTCTGTCTTGACCGGGGGCGCACCGGTGCCTATCTTTGCGCTCTCCCAGTACCGAGTGTTCTTTTCGAGGAGCAGCCTGGTCTTGCCCCAAAAGATGAGATCGGGCGAGTAGCTTATGTATATGTCGCCGATACTTCCTTCACCCATGGGCCGTTCCAGGCGAACGTAGTACCCGCCGATCTTCTCAGGGAAGATGGCGCAGTTGCGATGATCAGGCCCGGCAATGAAGCCGAGCGTCTCTATCGACTCGAAATCTGTCGTCTGAGCAAGCATGATTCGCCCGCCGAGCGATGAGGCGACGTTATAGGTTATGTAGTAGGTGCCATCTATGGGCGTGATCCTAGTGTCGAAGATGCCCTCGTGCTGGACGTAGGGGTATTCCTTCGGCGGCGTAACCATGTTCCGCCCGCCGACTTCGAAATGAACACCGTCCTTGCTGCGACCGACAAAGAAGCGAGGGATCCATTCGCGGTCCCAGACGTTGACGAGTCCCACGACTTCGTCACCGAATATCGTGAACCCCGTGTTGAACACACATGCGGCTCCGCCGGGTATGTCGTTTACCGTGATAATAGGGCTCTCAGGGTGGCGGCGAAGCCGCCCACTGTTGACGGCGGGCTTGATGGCAGAGTAGTCATATCCAGTGGAACTGTCGTTCGACAAGGGAGCACCTCCAGAAAACCGGTTGGCTATGATATTGCGTGGCTGTCGATGATTGTACTATGGCGGCTGTGTCATGGTCAACAGACACCATGCAGGCCCGGATTGGTCTCATTTGTGGGTAGTGCCTATTGACGAATTTGCCACGCAGGGAGTATAATCCATGCACGCTCGGGCGATTAGCGCAGCGGGAGCGCACTTCGTTCACACCGAAGGGGTCACTGGTTCGAATCCAGTATCGCCCACCAGTTCCAAACTGCGGGAGTAGTTCAGTGGTAGAGCGTCAGCTTCCCAAGCTGAATGTCGCGGGTTCGAATCCCGTCTCCCGCTCCATTTCCGGGGCGACGTAGCCAAGTGGCTAAGGCAGCGGTCTGCAAAATCGCTATCACCAGTTCGATTCTGGTCGTCGCCTCCACCAAACAGCAAACGCACGCTCCACTGTGGGGCGTGCGTTTTGCATGCAGATAGCCGATGTTACCCCGACCGGGGTTAACCTGCTCCTCAGGTTCCGCCTGAGCAGCCGCTCAGCCACAGGGCGAGGGCTGCAAGCGCGGCAAGCTTTGCTGCTATCAACGCGATTCTCACTGCATTTGCCCTCCTACGACCGTGTTCACCGGACGTATGCGCTCCAGGTGCTGCGGATCAACCGCATATGGGTCCTCCGAGAGCACTACGAAATCAGCCAACTTGCCGATCTCCAGGCTCCCCTTTGATTGTTCCTCAAATCCGATGTATGCGCTGCCCATCGTGTACAGCCGGAGCGTCTCATCGACCGTCAGGCACTCCTGCCGGCTCATCGAATCCCTGGTCACGGCTCGATGCAGGAGTTGCATTGAGTCGAGGATCTCGACAGGACAGTCGGACCCCATACCAAATCTTATTCCCGCATTCAGCATGGATTTGAACGGGTAGGTGAACCGATATCGCTCCGGCCCGACGCGTTCGTGCGTCCAGAAGTCAGTGATGATGAACTGCGGCTGCACGGAGGCCATAACGTTCAGCCTCACCATGTCGGCCAGTATCTGTGGGCTGGTCTGGGCGACGTGTTCCAGACGATGGCGCATTGCGTTGCCGGCGTTGCCTTCGGGCATTGCAATCTCAATGGCTCTGATGGATTCAGCGATAGCACGATCACCAATGGCGTGAATGGCGGCCTGGCAGTTGTTTCGCTGCACGGCGACGAGCATTTCGGCCAGTTCCTCCGCCGTCCTGAACAGCTCGCCGCAGTTGCCGGGGTCGTCGGCGAAATCCTCGCACATCGCGCAAGTCCGGGCGCCCATTGACCCGTCCATGAATATCTTGATCGAGCCAACGCGCAGCCAGTCGTCGCCCGAAGTGGTTCTCATTCCCTCGTCAACTAAGTGGCTCATAAGGTGGTACGGCCACTGGAACCGCACGCGTACAGGCAGGCGCCCTTCATCGCGCAGGCGACGCAGCAGTGCGAGCTCCTCCAAGCTGTCGATCTGGCAATGCACGCCCGTCAGCCCGGCTCCCCGCGCGTCGTTCAACGCATACAGCGCAGCCTTCTCGAGTTCGTCTTCAGTGCAGTCAGGGATCTGTCCCCATAGCAGCCCAACGTTGTCTTCGGTGAGGATGCCTGTCTCCCACTGGTCCTTTGTCAGCTTATCCCTTACGGGCAGTAGCGCGGCGGTGTTGCCAACGATGGCGTGATAGCATAGCCTGGCGACGAGGATCGGCACTTCGCTGCTGACCTGGTCGAGATCATCTCGCAGGACCCATCTACCGTCCGAGAACATCTCCTGATCGAACCGCTCCCCGATCAGCCATGCCGCATGCGGGTTCTTCTCCCGGTGTGTTCTGAGCCTGCCCTGGAGCTCTGCAATCGACCGGCAATCCGTTAGGTTAGCCGATCTGGTGCAAGCCAGCCCATGCATTATCAGATGCGTGTGCGTGTCGATGCATCCGGGAATGACCGCCTTGCCGCCAAGATCGACCTCCTCGCTGCCGGATCCCGCGAACGCGCGGATGTCCTGGGTCGAACCAATCCCGGTAATGCGCTCGCCACTTACGGCGATCGCCTCAGCAATGGTGCCGGCGGCGTCGAGAGTGTAGATGCGTCCGTTGACGAATATCCTATCTGCAGCCATTAGTATGCCTCGCTCAGCGGATCAAGGACGGTTGTCTCGCTGCCGTCCGAATCGACCTGCCTGAAGAAGCATGTGCGGTAGCCTTTATGGCACGCCGCTCCAGTCTGTTCGATCTTGACGAGCAGGCAGTCCTTGTCGCAGTCGAAGTAGACGCCCTTGACGACCTGCACATTGCCCGAGGTCTCCCCCTTGACCCAGAATTTCTGCCTCGACCTGCTCCAGAAGCAGGTGCGACCTGACGTCAGCGTGCGGGAGACTGCCTCGCGATTCATATAGGCGACCATAAGCACGTCGCCGTTCTCGTGATCTTGAACAACGGCTGTGATGAGGCCGTTGTCGTCGTACTTCAGGCTGTCCACAAAGGATTCTAGCATCAACGTTTCTCCTGATCTCTTTATGATGCCATTCTACACCAAGTAAGGCCTGGCTTACTAGTGCACGGCGCATTGAGCACCTGCAGGATAATGCGGCAGCTTCGCCTAACTGGTTCATCAGTCGGAGGTGATCTATAATATGGCTACGCTATTTGGCAGGAACTACACAAAGGCCGAGTTGCTTGAGCGAGTAGGGGACGTATCCCAACTCGGGGGCGCCAAGCCCATCAAGCTTAGTGGAGGGCCTTATGAGGGCGTTGAAGCTGTCGAGTTTCGCACGGGTACGGGATTCTGCTTCCTGGCCGTACCGGGCAGAGGGCTCGACATCACGATAGCAGAGCACAACGGCCGCTCCCTTGCATGGCGGTCGGCGGCGGGCGAGATCGCCGCGCCATTCTTTGAGGAACCCGGCCTGGGCTGGCTGCGAACGTTCCCCGGGGGCTTGGTGACTACGTGTGGCCTGACGTATGCCGGGGCCCCGTGCGAGGACGAAGGCCAGAAGCTGGGCCTGCACGGACGTTTCTCGTGCACCCCTGCCGCCAATGTGTGCGTAGATGGCGAGTGGGAAGGCGATGAGTACCGAATGTGGGCAAGCGGTAAGATCAGGGAGTCGTGTCTCTTCGGCGAGAACGTGCTGCTCAAGCGTAAGGTTTCGGCGACGCTCGGCGAGAACCGGTTCTTCATCGAAGACGAAGTTACGAACGAGGGCGCGCGCCGGGTCCCGCACATGATACTCTACCACATCAACGGTGGTTTCCCAGCGGTTGACGGAGGTTCGACCCTCGTGTCGCCAACTCTCAGCGCCACCCCGCGCGACGCTGATGCCGAAGTGGACGCGGAGCACTACTACCTTAATGATCCGCCCACCCTTGGCTATAAGGAGCGCTGTTACTATCACGATATGGCATCGGACAAAGACGGATTCGTGACAGCGGGCCTTGTGAATAAGAACATGCCGGACGGTGGGCAGTTCGGTTTCTACGTGAAGTACAACATCCACGAACTCCCAGTATTCACACAGTGGAAGATGAACGGCGCGCGTGAGTACGTCGTCGGTTTGGAGCCGGCAAATTGCCACGTGCAGGGCCGCGCTAACGAGCGCATGCGCGGTACTCTGCAGTTTCTTGAGATCGGCGAGCAGCGCCGGTATAACATCGAGATCGGTGTGCTTACAAACGCGGAAGATGTAGCGAAGTTCGAGCAAATCGTGCGGTCGCTGAAGGGGTAAACTTACCATGGGGCGCGAGGCCGGAGGTGAGTTATGATGGTCATAGATCCGGTATGCCTCAAGCGACTTAGCCTACACGATAGGCCCTACAAGTCCGAGTTTCGAGGCCACACGTATTACTTCGAATGCGAGCGATGCCGCGAAGTCTTTGAGGAGAACCCCTCGGACTTCGCCGGCAAGATACCGCAGATCGTCTATGGCGACCAGGGACGCAAACGCCGGCCCGCGTCATCGTGAACCGAGGTGGAGACGGCGACGGGTGCGCAGCTCGGCGGTGTGACTCTGGTCTAGGTTGGCGGCATCTGGTATAATGGGGTTCTACCACGGATGAATCCGGGGCTGTCGCACAAACGCGGCAGCCTTGATTATTGTAAAAGGTGGCTTGGCAATGACGGAACACGAGAAGTCTACTTGGCGGACCAAAGTCGGTCTCGCCGAAATGCTCAAGGGCGGCGTGATTATGGACGTGACCAACGCCGACCAGGCGAAGATAGCTGAGGACGCCGGCGCGGTTGCCGTAATGGCACTCGAGAGAGTCCCGGCCGACATTCGCAAAGAGGGTGGCGTCGCCCGGATGGCCGACCCGCTCAAGATCATCGAGATTCAGAAGGCTGTCACGATTCCGGTTATGGCGAAGGCGCGCATTGGTCACTTTGCCGAGGCGCAGGTTCTTGAGGCGCTGAACGTGGACTACATCGACGAGAGCGAAGTCCTTACGCCTGCGGATGAGTCCTTCCACATCGACAAGCACCAGTTCAAGGTTCCGTTCGTTTGCGGGTGCCGTGATCTTGGCGAGGCTCTGCGTCGCATTGGCGAAGGCGCGGCCATGATCCGCACAAAAGGAGAAGCCGGCTCAGGCAACATTGTTGAAGCCGTGCGCCACATGCGCACCGTCACCGCCCACATGCGCAAGATCCAGAGCATGCGCGAGGACGAGCTTATGGCCGAAGCCAAGAACCTGGGCGCGCCGTATGAGCTCGTACTCGATATCCACAGGACAGGCAAGCTCCCCGTACCCAACTTCTCCGCAGGCGGGATCGCCACTCCGGCAGACGCATCTCTTATGATGCAGTTGGGAGCAGAGGCCGTCTTCGTAGGCTCCGGCATCTTCAAGTCGGAGGATCCGGCGCCGCGCGCTAAGGCCATCGTGGACGCGACTACCCACTACATGGATCACAAGCTGATCGCCGAGCTCTCCAAGGGTCTTGGCAAAGCAATGGAAGGCCTCGACATCAGGCAGATCGAAGAAAAGGACCTCCTCGCCACTCGCGGTTGGTAGCAAGATGGCAACGACGATCCAAAAGTCAGGCGAGGGTGTCTCGGGACTTGGGAAAAGCGCAAGACCCGAGACATCACCCAACCCCAGGACATCGGTGCGGATCGGTGTGCTTGCACTTCAGGGCGACTTCGAGAAGCACCTGGAGATGGCTTCGAGCCTCCCGGGTGTAGTCGGCGTGGCAGTGAAGACCCCTTCGGAAATCGACGAGTGCGACGGCTTGATTATCCCGGGCGGCGAGAGCACGACCGTCGGGAAGCTGATGGACCGCTACGGTGTCGATAGGGCCATCAAGCGCAATGCGGCCCGTGGTATGGCCGTATTCGGCACCTGCACCGGCATGATTCTCCTCGCGAAAGACATCGAAGGCAGCAATCAGCATCGGCTTAGCCTGATGGATATAGGCGTTCGCCGTAACGCGTTCGGTCGCCAGATCGACAGCTTCGAGGCCGACCTCGAGATCGAGGGCATTGACGGCTCACCTGTTCGTGCGGTGTTCATCCGAGCGCCGTTCGTCACTGACGTTCGCGGCGATGCCCAGGTACTGGCCAGGCTGGATACCGGCGAGGTAGTGATGGTGCGGCAGGGCAATCTGCTCGCGGCGGCGTTTCACCCGGAGCTTACTGACGACTCGCGCGTACACGCGCTCTTCGCGGACATCGCGAGGAGATCAGCCCTATGGCAAGCAAACGAACAAAACGCGTGATCTGAACCTCCACGGCGCTCCGCGAGGAGGCGCGATCATGTACTTCTTCGTCCGCGATACGGAGTCCACAAAGTAGCAGGTGAGCGAGCTACTTGCGCTTGACAGCCACGACGTCTTGCTTGAGCTTGATAATCGTGTTGGGAGCATAGTAGCCCTTCTTGAGCGACGTGTTGGGGTAAACGAGCGTGTTCTTGCCGATGAGCGTCCCGGGATTGGTGACGACATTGCAGCCGATCTGACAGCAGTCCCCAACAACCGCCCCGAACTTCGCAAGCCCCGTATCGTATTCCTTGCCCTCAACGGTGATCTTGATGGACGGTCTCCTGCCGGTGTCCGGGCATTTCGAGCTTGTGACTGGTACGTTGGAGAGCCGGGTGCCGGCGCCGAGGTTCACCCCTCGCCCGAGGATGCTATCGCCGACGTAAGCGAAATGGGGAGCTTGGGCGGTATCGAGCATGATGCAGTTCTTGAGCTCTGTGGCGTGGCCGACGGTGCAGTTATTGCCCACGATCACGTCCCCGCGGATGTAAGCGCCGTTGCGAATCTGGCAGTTCTTGCCTATGATCGCGGGCCCCTGGATGAAGACACCTGGTTCGACCACGGTTCCCTCGCCGATCACCACGGCGTCCCTGTCGTCGATGTACGCGCCGTCCATTACTATCCCGCGGATTGTGCTATCTCCGTCTACGCTGGTGATATACTCCAGCGTATACCGGCCTACTCGTCCCAATACCTCCCAAACGTGCTCGACGCTGTCGAACAGGGCTCTGAACTCGAATCCGTTCAGATCAAAGAAATCGGATGGCCTGAGCATAGATCGTTTCCCCTCACACAAGTAGGCCGGGCGCGCCCGGTAGGTGCATTATAGAATCCGTGCGCGGTCGTGTCAATGATTGGGAACGAGACTGTTTCGAACACTAGCGCGGGGAGACGGGTATCAAGTCCAAGACGCGCGACGGAGGTTGCGACATGGTGACGTGGGACGCGCAGGACTATGCACGTAATTCAGGCGCCCAACACCGCTGGGCGCGGGAGCTGATCGACAAGCTCGACCTTTGCGGATCTGAGCGGGTCATGGATCTCGGATGCGGCGACGGGAAAGTCAGCGCGGACATCGCACGGCTGGTGCCGAACGGCGAGGTTGTGGGAGTCGATAAGTCCGAGGGCATGGTCCGCTTCGCGTCTGCAAGCTTTCCTCGGGACGAATGGCAAAACCTGAGCTTTGTGCACGGGGATGCCTCTCAACTGGCATTCTGTGACGAATTCGACGTCGTGTTCTCGAACGCCACACTGCACTGGATTATGGATCATCTCCCGGTCCTGCGAGGGATAACGCGAGCGCTCAAGCCAGGAGGCAGGGTGTTGCTGCAGATGGGCGGTCGGGGTAATGCCGCTGCCGTGCAAGCTGTCCTCGACGAGGTCTGCACGACGAGTCGGTGGAACTCGTACTTCACAGGATTCACGCATAGCTATGGATTCTACGGCCCTGAGGAATACGCTTGTTGGCTGCCTAAGGCTGGGCTGCGAAGCATCCGCTCGGAGCTGATTCCCAAGGACATGGCTCAGCAAGGCAAGGAGGGGCTCGCCGGCTGGATGCGAACAACCTGGCAGCCCTACACGCAGCGCGTGCCGGAGGATCTGCGCGATGAGTTTGTCCGCGAGGCCGTCGATCGATATCTGCGGGATTGGCCGCCGGACACGGGTGGGAACGTGCATGTCCAAATGGTGCGGCTCGAGGTGCAGGCGGTTAAGCCGGGAACGCGATCATCCGCGAACGGGATATGGATGATGGGGTAGAACCGGCGGGGACGCCTTGTCCCCGCCAATCCCATTTCTAGAGTATGTACCTGCTCAGATCCTCGTCCTTGACGATATCCGCCAGTCGTTCACGAACGTAAGCTGCGTCCACCGTAACCTTGTCGGCCGCTGCGTCCGGTGCGGAGAAGGAAACCTCCTCAAGGAGCCGCTCCATGATGGTGTGGAGCCTGCGAGCACCTATGTTCTCCATCGAAGAGTTGACCTCTGTGGCGATCTTCGCGATCTCGCTGATGCCGTCCTCGGCGAACTCCACTGTAACACCCTCGGTCGCCAGCAGAGCTGTGTATTGCTTGACCAGCGCGTTCTTTGGTTCAGTGAGAATCCGTACAAAATCGGCTTCAGTGAGGCTATCGAGTTCCACGCGGATCGGGAGGCGGCCCTGAAGCTCCGGGATCAGGTCGGAGGGCTTGGAGACGTGAAACGCGCCTGCAGCGATGAACAGAATGTGGTTCGTCGACACCGGGCCGAACTTCGTGGTGACCGTCGACCCCTCGATAATCGGCAGGATATCGCGCTGTACGCCTTCGCGTGAGACCTGAGGCCCGGCTTCCTTGCCCTCGCGTCCGGCGATCTTGTCCATCTCATCTACGAATATGATCCCGTTTTGCTCGGCGCGCTCGATGGCCTCACGCGTGATCGCGTCTTGGTCGATCATGTTGTGAGCCTCTTCCTCAGCGAGAATACCCTTCGCCTCAGCTACGGTCACCTGCTTACGCTTACGACGCTTGGGGAAGAGATTGCCGAGCATGCCGGACATGTCCATGCCCATTTCCTCGAGCCCCTGCTGGCCGAAGACCTGGAAGTGCGGCATCGCGCTGTCCTCGACCTCGACATATATCTCGCGATCATCGAGTTCACCGGCCAGAAGCTGCTCGCGGAGGCGCTCACGTATGCGCTCCTTGCGCTCGACCTGGTCGCGAGAGTACTCGTCAGGCTGCGTTTCCTCCTCAGCAGGCGTTTCGATTGGCGGCGGAGGGTTGCCCGTGCCCGGGAATAGATGACCCATAGCAGACTGCAAGGAGTCCATCCACTGCCTCGGAACTACGTTCTGGCCCACCCGGCGGGCCGGCGGTTCGAGAATGTCCAGTATCTGCTCGAGCGCTCGCTGTTCTGCGACGGGCTTGACCTCCTCGATCATCTCGCTTTCCACCATCGCAACCGAGCGTTGCACGAGATCGCGTACCATCGAATCTACATCGCGCCCGACGTAGCCCACCTCGGTGAACTTGGTGGCCTCCACCTTGGTGAATGGCGCGTTGGCCAGGTTCGCAAGCCTGCGCGCGATCTCCGTCTTTCCGACACCCGTGGGCCCGATCATCAGTATGTTCTTAGGAATGACCTCGTCACGGAGATCCTCCGACAACATTCTGCGACGGTATCGATTGCGCAGAGCAACAGCTACAGCCTTCTTGGCCTTATCCTGGCCGACTATATATTTGTCCAACTCCGCCACGATCTGTTTGGGAGTGAGCTCGACTGTCTCTTTCAAGGAACGCTCCTATAGTTCGTCTACCGTGATGTGATTGTTCGTGTACACGCAGATCTCAGATGCAATGGTAAGGGCCTGCTCGACGATCTCGCGGGCAGAGAGGCTCGTATTGCGCGCGAGGGCCCTTGCAGCGGCGGCTGCGTAGGCGCCGCCGGAGCCAATGGCCGCAATGCCCTCGTCGGGCTCGATTACCTCCCCGCTGCCGGAGAGCACGAGCAGATACTCCTCGTTGCCGACTATCATGAGAGCCTCAAGTCTGCGAAGGATGCGGTCTGTCCGCCACTCTTTGGCGAACTCGATAACCGCGCGTTTGAGGTTGCCGTTCGCTTCTTTGAGCTTGGACTCGAACTTATCGCTCAATGCCTGAGCGTCAGCGACGGAGCCCGCGAAGCCCATCAGAATCTTATCGTCATATAGCCTGCGCACCTTGCGGGCGCTGGACTTCATTATCGTGTTCTCAAGCGTTACCTGGCCGTCACCGGCAATAGCGACCTTGCCGTCCTTTTTGACGGCACAGATCGTGGTCCCGTGCATCTCGTATCCCATGTGTCTACCTTTCCAGCCTGTCCGCACCCTCCGAGGCCCGCGGGTGGGCGCGGTCATAGACCTCCTTCAACCTTTCCCGCGAAACGTGGGTGTAAATCTGGGTTGTCGTCACGTTTTCGTGTCCGAGAAGCTCCTGGACGCTCCGCAAGTCGGCACCGTGGTCCATCAGATGAGTGGCAAACGAGTGCCGGAGCGTGTGCGGGCTTATCTTCAGCGTGCCGCTTACTTGTTCGACATACTTGTCCACTATCCTGCCGACCGTGCGAGCAACCATCTTCGTTCCCAACTGGCCAAGGAACAGGGAATCGGGACATCGGTCGGACTTGGCGGCAAGCCGCGGGCGGCCCACGTTGATGTAGACGGTCAACGCATCCATGGCGCGCGAGCCCAGAAGCACGGTTCTCTGCTTGCTGCGCTTGCCGATAACTGTGATCTCGTCAGCACCCTCGACGATATCATCCACGTGCAGACTCAGCAGTTCACTCACCCGCAGGCCGGTCGCGTAGAGAGTCTCGAGTATCGCGCGATCACGCAGGCCGAGTGGAGTGCTTGCATCAGGCGCATCCATGAGATGGCTCACGACATCCTCTGTCACTACTTTCGGCAGAGGGCGCGACTGCTTGGGAGGCCGAAGGCCCTCGGTTGGGTCGATCTCGATAACGCCACGCTTGACAAGATACCTGAAGTACGACCTGAACGCAGCCATCTTGCGGGCGATCGAACTCCGCGCGTGATCCGTCTTCTGAAGATGCACCAGATAGCGACGCAGCAAGAGTTGGTCGACATCCGCGCCGGCCTGCTTTGCGTAGTCGAGCATCGCGAGCACGTCTGAAGAGTATGCTCTCAGTGTGTGCTCGCTTGCACGACCTGCCAGGCGCAGGTGATCGAGATAGGCGTCCAGGTGCTGTTCCACAACGTGACGATTTTAGCATGCATAGTTGCTTGTGTGGAATACCTAAACAAACGACCTCACGTGGCCGATAATCAGGCAGGGTTTGGATATGCCCCTACAGGGTATCAACCACAGGCGCGTGGCGCGCAGACTGGATAGCAATGAAGAATCCGACTGACAGCAAACTCAAAGTCATAAAGATAATGGACCCGCTTCTCTGCGTGCGATGCGAGAACGCATACATTGCTGACGTGGTCATGCGCGACGGCGACCGCAAGAAGATGTTCTATTGCTCCAGGCTAGACTGCGACAACTGGGTCGCCAAGCCGACTGCTGGGGCTGACAACACTGACCTCGATCTGGCAGCCTAGGCCTGTCTGTGAATCGCGTTCGTCAACCACGGTCATCCAAGATTCACCAGCTTCGCTCTCGCGCGCGTGCGCATCCACAACGCAATCACAACTAGCGGTGTCAGGAGTATCCTGGGGCTGCGAGAGTTGTGTTTGATGAAGTACAGCAACATGCTGCGGTGGTGCTGCCTGATCATGGCGATGGGATTCTTGTCCGATGCGGCGCCAATGCGGTGCGAGACCTCCACTTCAGGGTAATAGACGACACGCCATCCTGCATCTTTTGCCCGCTTGCAGAGATCGACATCCTCGCAATACATGAAGAACCGCTCGTCGAAGCCCCCGATCTTGTCGATCATCGCCCTGCGCACCATCAGCGCTGAGCCAGAGACCCAGTCAACATCCATCGTCCTGTCGTGCGGGTTGTCAGTCATGAGATAGCCCCGCACGAAGCGGTTCTTCGGGAACAGCCTGCCCAGCAGAGTGTGGCGGAAGATTCCGGCGAACATGGGCGGAAACCGTCTGGCTGAGGACTGCAGCGTGCCGTCTGGGTTGAGGATCTTTGGGCCGAGCGCGCCGATGTCGGGATTCGCCTCCATATACCCGACCATCTTCGCCAGGACGTCGGCCTGTAGAAGGCGGCTGTCGGGATTGAGAACCAGAACATACCGGCCCACAGACGCCGCGATCGCCTGGTTGTGCGCAGCGCCAAAGCCACGGTTCGTGTCGTTGGTGATTAGGGTGGCCTTGTCACCGAATTCCTGGCAGACCATATCCGCGCTGCCGTCGGTTGATGCATTGTCCACAACAACGATCTCACGCACGACGCCGTCTTGTGAAAGAACAGAGCTAAGGCATTCGCGCAGTTCATCGCGGGTGTTCCAGTTGACTATGCTAACCGTAACCTCAGGGTCCAAAGTCATCCTCTGATAAGCATGCTGAGTCTGATGCATGCTACTGTGAAGTAGTAGACCGGTGCGAAGATACGTCCCCTGAAGTGCTTTGCATAGAACCGCAGAAGCGATCTATGCGACTCCCGCGCCATCACGCGTCGCTTCACCTGACCTGTGCTTCCGGCGCCGTGGTGTATCACCCTCGCCTCCGGGACAAAATATACCTCCCAGCCCTTCTGCTTCGCCCTGTACAGCCAATCGACCTCGTTGAAGAAGATCGGGAAGTCTTCGTCCATTAGTCCGACGTCGCGAACGGCCGCTCTGTTCAGTATCAGTGCAGAACCCATCGGTTGGTCCACCTGCGCCGGTGCTTCATAGCTGAACCACGTCATCCGGTATGCGCCAAAGAACCTGCTCCTCGGGAAAAGCCTAGACAGCCCCAGATATTCCCATGCTATGGGACCGGGGTAGGGGAAACCGCGGACGGAGTGGTCGATCCGGCCATCAGGCCTTATCAGCTTGGCGCCGGCTGCGGCCGCGTTCCCGTGCGACTGCATAAACTCAACGAGTGACTCGAGTGCGCCATCCGTGACCTCAGTGTCAGGATTGAGAAGCAGGACGTAGTCACCCGTCGCGATCTCCAGCGCCTGGTTGTTTCCGCGTGCATAGCCTGCGTTGGAGCCGTTGCGAATCAGCGTGACGTCAGGATGCTCCGCCCGAAAGGCCGGTTCGTCAAAGTCCTCGGAAGCGTTGTCCACGACTACGATATCGACAGGAAAGGCATGGGGCCCGTTCTTCAGAGACCGCAGACAGTCGGCAAGGAGCGCGCTCGTGTTCCAGTTAACTATCGCAACCGATAATCGCACCGAGCGCCTCCTGCAGGTCGCGTACGACGATGTCAGGAGCGACGTCATCGAAAAAGTCGCGGGGCCTGTCCTCACGCAAGAAACCTATAGTCTTCATTCCTGCCGCTTTTCCAGCTTGCACATCCATTATATGATCGCCGACCATTATCGAGTTCCGCGGTTCGGCGCCAAGCGCACCCAATGCAAGAAGAACGGGCTCCGGGTGGGGCTTGTGGTTGTTCGAATCCTCGCGGCAGACGAGTACGTCGGCCTGTATCCCGGCGATCCCGAGGGATATCTCGCTGGCCGCGCGGCAGTTGCGCGTGACTATGCCGATTCGAACAGCCCGGTCGCGCAGGCGCTGAAGCACATCGCGGGCATGGCCTATCTCCTTCGCGCCTCGTGCGTGCCTTAGCTCGATCTCCTCAAGAATCGATAGGCCGCGCGAAACCAACCGCGACGCCTCATCGGGGCGCCCAACATTGGTCAAGAAGTCCGCTGCTCTGGCCAAGACGCCAAGTATGTCGAGGCGCTGAACATCATTCGCTTGCATTCCTGCCTCAACAGCTAAAGCCACGACTTCTCGCTTCATTAGCGGGAAGTCGATGTTGGTTTCTACGAGAGTGCCGTCAAGATCGAACAGGACAGCTTCAACGCTGTTGAGAAGAGGCTTCATCGGGCGTATCGTCACTAGATGTACGCTTTGTATACGTCGTCGTTCTCCCGAACGTGCTCGCTGACTTTGATGCCGATGTTCTGGCCCTCCGTGGCCTCCACGATCTGCTGGTGCTCCAGTTCCATCGAATCGACGTTCTGCTCCAGGTCGGTGGTATGACCGTGTATGTGGATGTGATCGCCCTTATGAAGCTTCCCGTGCTCCAACTCGACTGCGGCCACACCGAGCTTGCTGTAGTAGTGCGTTACTTTGCCTATCTTTTGTTCCATCGTAACTCACCCCCACTTGGATATTACCCGCAGGGCTGAGATATTGACGCATGCTAGTTGTTCAGGCTGGTGAGCGGAGCCGGTATTCGGCCGCCCATTCTGACGAACGCGTCCGACGCATCGTTGCGGATGTGCATAATTGGACTCTCGCCAAACAGGCCGCCGAAGACGGCTCGGTCGCCCGCTTTCTTGCCTGGGACAGGGATAAGGCGGACCGAAGTAGTCTTTTTGTTGATGACGCCGATGGCAAGCTCGTCCATTGCTAGGGCAGCCAATGTCTCCGGTGACGTATCGCCCGGCAACGTGATCATGTCCAGCCCAACGGAGCAGACACTCGTCATGGCCTCAAGCTTCTCGAGAGTCAGATACCCAAGCTCCACGGCTTTCGCGAGCGCGGAGTCCTCCGCTACCGGGATGAACGCACCTGACAGACCGCCGACCGATGATGACGCAAATGCTCCGCCCTTCTTGACTGCGTCATTGAGCATCGCGAGCGCGGCTGTGCTCCCGGGACCACCGACCTTGCCGATTCCCATAGCCTCGAATATCTCGCCCACGCTGTCTCCGACCTCGGGTGTTGGAGCAAGCGACAGGTCAACGATTCCGAACTCGGCCCCAACCGCCTCTGCGACCTCGCGACCGATCAACTCGCCGCACCTGGTGACCCGAAATGCCGTGCTCTTTATCTGCTCAGCCAGGTCGCCGAGCCCACCGCAATGTCCGGTGCCGCAGAACTTCTCTATGGCGCTCTTCACCACGCCCGGTCCGCTGACGCCGATATTGATGACTGTCTCCGGCTCACCGATCCCCTTGTAAGCGCCGGCCATGAAAGGATTGTCTTCCGGAATGTTGGCAAAAATGCTCAACTTGCAGCAGCCGAAACCGTCGGCGTCGGCCGTCTTTGCCGCAATGTCGCGTAGGATCCGACCCAGCAGAAGCAGTGCGTCAACATTGATGCCGGCCCGCGTGCTGGCGGCGTTCACCGAGGCACAGATGCGCCTTGTGTCGGAGAGAACATCCGGCAGGCTTTCGATCAGCGCGCGATCGGAGACCGTCATACCCTTCTGAACCAGCGCGGAATAGCCGCCGATGAAGTCTACGCCTGCTTCCTCCGCGGCTTCGTCGAGAGCATGCGCGAGTTGCAGCAGGTCTTCGACGCCGTGGCCGGCCATTACATCCGCAACCGGGCTGATCGCGACTCGCTTGTTGACCACGGGGATGCCGTAGCGCCTGGAAACCCGCTGGCACGCGCCCACCAGTGGTGACGCGCAGCGCACTATCTTCTCCTTGATCAGCTTGCAGGTCTTGTCGATGTCACGGTCGGCGCAGTCGAAGAGATCGATGCCCATATTTACCGCTCGGACATCGAGGTGTTCGCTCTGAAGCATCTCTATGGTCTGGAATGTGTCCTCGTAACCCGGCATCAGCTTCTCCTTTGAAGATCGATAACCGGCCTGACCTCATTGGTGGCGCGGAAAATGTTCTCGTGCTGCAGTTGGACCGTGAGTTCGAACTCCTTGCCCAGAATCTCGATCTCGGACCGCACATCGTCGGCATCCACACCGTCGGGTATAGACACCTGGACAAGCATAACGAATCGCCCGTCGAGCACGTACGCATAGAAGTCGTCGATGTTGATATCACGTCTGGCGAGGTAGTCAGTGGCCCGTGATATGATGCCGGGGCGATCTTTGCCCACCATCGTGAGCGTGAAGTGCTCGGCATTCCTGGACCGCGATTCCGGCACTACTTCATAGGGACGCACATTGACTTCGAGTTCCCCAACTTCGCCCTTTCGCTCCACAGCCTGCCGGATCTCCAGCATCGTACGCTCATCAGGCATCTGCACGGAGATTATCAGCGTGAAGTACCCGCACATAACAGTCTGGCTGACATGGGTTATGTTGCCGTCAAGCGCGGACAGCGCCGATGCGACGTCCCTTACGATTCCGACCCGATCACGAGCCATTACGGTGAGTATGTAGTCTTTCATGTATCCTCGTGCCGCCCCCGGGCCTATTGTAGCAGAAACAAGCGTGTGTTTGCATGATATCATTGAGTGTTCTACTTCGTTCGACGGGGGCGCTGCTTGGATTCGATCGACCTGAAAGGGCAGCCGCTGGACCTTGACCTGACCCTGGGATGCGGGCAGGCGTTCAGATGGCGCAAGCGTGAGGACGGTGTCTGGTATGGCGTTGTGCGAGATCGCCTGATCGAACTACAGGTCGAGGGCAACTTGGTGTATTGGAGAACCTACCCAGATGGCGGCCGCGAGCTGATAGTGGACTACCTACGGCTGACTGACGATGTCAACGCGGCCAACAGATGGTTATCCGAGCGCGATCCACATATTGCCCAGTTGGTCGAGAGATTTCATGGTATGCGGCTCCTGCGCCAAGATCCAACAGAAGCGCTGCTCTCGTTCGTTTGTTCCGCGGCGAACAGCATTCCCAGAATAAGCGCGGCAATCGAGGTGCTGGCGTCGCTATACGGCGAGTTGGTGTGCGAGAAAAGAGGCGTGTGCTACTACGCGTTCCCGAAACCCGAGCGGTTGGCGGCGCTTGAGCCCGGAGTCCTCAATGTGCAGGGCTCGCTTGGGTTCCGGGGAGAGAATCTGAGGATGGTAGCCCAGCAGATCGTCGATCAGAGCGAGGGATGGCTGCTCGGACTTCGGAACGTTCCCTATGCCTGCGCTCATGCCGAACTCGTTGCGGTGCGTGGCGTCGGACCCAAGATCGCGGACTGCGTTTGTCTCTTCTCGCTGGATAAGGACGAGGCCGTGCCAGTCGATACGCATGTCCGGCAGTTGGCACACAGACTGTTTCTGCCTGACCTAAAGGCGAAGTCCATCACCAACGCTGTCTACAGACGCGTAGTGGACGCATTCAGAGAGCGCTACGGGGAGCTGGCCGGCTGGGCGCAGCAGTATCTGTTCTACGAAGACCTGCTGAGGTCAAGAGCTTAGCCCGACGAATATTGCTCCGAGCGTGACCAGCGAGACACCCATCCACCTCTTCCAGTTCACGCGCTCCCGCATGGCGACTGCCGCGTAGACCGTGACCAACACATAGCTCAGCGCAGTGAGTGGATTAGCCACACTCACATCCGTATACGCGAGCGCCGCGATGTAGGAGAAGAAGAAGAACATCATCATCACAAGGCCGGCGAGTATGAGCGGACGTTTGAACACGATCCGTATGTTCTTCGGGAGGTCGGAGAGCCGACGTATGTTGATCTCATCATTCTGGCGCATACCCATGCTCAGCAACACGTCCCCGATCGCGCCGAAGAGTATCGCGAATCCGAGTGCTATAGCGACTTCCATACGCTAACTCCTCGCCACCAGTATGATGCCGGTCGCCACCAACACACTGCCTGCCCAGCGAAGAGGCGTGACCGACTCGTGCAGCACAACAAAGGCGAGCAGCGTGACAAGCACGTACTCGCCGGCAGTCAGCGGCATAACGTAGCTGAGGTCCTCCCACGAAAGCGACGCGAGATACAAGAGCAGGAATGCGAACATCAGCGAGACGCCCACGAGAAAATAGGGCTGTGTAACAGCGCCGACTACTGCATCGTGTGCGCACTCGAAACCCGACTCGCCGACGCACCGCATACCATGGCTCAGGGTTATATTGCCAAGGGAGCCGAAAACGACTCCGAGGAGCATTGCCCCGAGCACTTTTATCTTGTTGCGTCGTTTGGATACCGTCGTAATATCGTCCATTCGGGCACTTCGTTTGTCATGGCTCGGCGAAGGCGCGATATCCTCAAAGGAAGAAGAGGTGTCGCACTCCATCCCCCTGGCGTCGTCGTCCTTCGCTTCGGTCCCTAAGCATTTGTTTCCCAATTCGCGGCATCACCTTTGCACTGGAGTAGAATATCGTGAAAATCGGTCTCGACGAGCCCCAAAACCCCAATCGAACCGTGCTACGATGGCAAGTGGTTTGTAGACGTCTTAGCTCCTCGCCGGACAACACGAGACGGTGCCACCAGAGCCTCGGAGTGAAGGGGGATTGGGGGACAGAGTCTCCCTCGTGCTTCGTATTTGCCCTCTGGGAAGCTGGCGTAAACGACAAATGGGACTGCAGAGACGCTTCCGGGGCGAAAAGTGCACCCGGAAGCGTCTTGCGATCAAGCAGAGGAAATCGGCTAGGAGGCGCGTGATTTGATGAAGTTCAGCCGGCCGCCTGCGAGAACAATCTCACGCTCACGCTCTGACAGATCGGCTGTCAACTCCGCGGACAAGCCGGTGGACCTGTCCATCAGCGTAAATGTGGAGCCGCCGGCGCGCAGTGTGGACGCGACATCGGCAATCTCGACATCATCGAGTTGACTGATCCTCTCGTAGTCGGCAGGGTCAGCGAGCTTGAGAGGCAGTATCCCGAAGTTGATTAGGTTCTGTCGGTGAATTCTGGCAAAGGACTTGGCGATCACCGCCTTGACGCCGAGATACATGGGCGCCAGCGCAGCATGCTCTCGAGATGAACCCTGGCCATAGTTTTCAGCGCCAAGAACCAGGCCACCGCCGTACTCCTTTGCCCGCGTCGGAAACTCCGTGTCCTTAGCGGTGAAGACATATTCCGAAATGGCGGGTATGTTCGACCTCAGCGGCAGCACCTTCGCACCTGCGGGCATGATGTCATCAGTCGTGATATTGTCTCCGACCTTGAGCAAGATCTTGCCGGAGATCGTCTCGGGGAGGGGTGTGTTCCGAGGCAGTGGCTTGATGTTTGGACCACGGATAATCTCGACATCGTCAGGGCTGTCGCTTGGTGGCAAGACCATCGTGTCATCAGTGAGGTATCTCTCAGGAGTCTCGAACACTATGGGATCACCGAGCTTGCGAGGGTCTGTGATCTCGCCGAATATGGCGGCTGCGATCGCAACTTCGGGGCCCGCCAGATACACCTGCGCACTCTTTGTACCACTGCGGCCCTCAAAGTTGCGGTTGAACGTGCGAATGGAGACCGCATTGGTGCGCGGGGACTGTCCCATCCCTATGCATGGGCCACAGGCCGACTCGAGTATGCGTGCCCCAGCCGCGATCATATCAGCAAGAGCGCCATTGCGCGCAATCATCTCAAACACCTGTCGGGAGCCAGGGGATATGACAAGGCTGACTGACGGATGGACGGTTTTCCCTTTGAGCGCGCCTGCCACGACCATCAGGTCTCTCAGCGACGAGTTTGTGCAACTCCCAATGGCAACCTGATCGACTCTCGTGCCGGCGACCTCCGCTACTCTCGCGACGTTGTCTGGGGAATGCGGCTTGGCGATCATAGGCTCAAGCAAGCTTAGGTCGATATCAACGGTCTCGTCGTACTCAGCGTCGGCATCGGCTGCGATCTCCCGCCAATCGCTCTCCCTGTTCTGAGAGGCCAGGAATTGGCGAGTAACCTCGTCGCTGGGGAAGATCGATGTCGTAGCCCCGAGTTCGGCGCCCATGTTCGTAATTGTCGCGCGGTCAGTAACCGATAGGCTCCCAACACCCTCACCGCCATACTCGATTATCTTTCCAACGCCACCCTTCACACTCATTCTGCGCAGGACTTCCAGGATGACGTCCTTCGCGGAGACCCATGGCTGGAGCCTGCCGACAAGCCTGACCAGGACGATCTTCGGCATAGGCAGATAGAACGGCTGGCCGGCCATCGCCGCCGCCACATCCAACCCACCTGCACCAATCGCCAGCGTGCCGAGGCCGCCCCCGGTAGGAGTGTGGCTGTCCGAGCCAAGGAGCGTCTCGCCGGGAACATCGAAGCGCTCGAGTTGGACCTGATGGCAAATGCCATTTCCCGGGCGTGAGAAGAACACGCCGTGCTTGGAAGCAACGCTCTGCAGGTACGCGTGATCGTCGGCGTTCTCGAAACCCGTCTGCAGGGTGTTGTGGTCGATATAGCTGACCGAACGCCGCGTGCGGACTTGCGGAACGTCAAGAGCCTCGAATTGCAGATATGCCATTGTTCCTGTGGCATCTTGAGTAAGGGTGGAATCGATTCTTATGCCGATCTCATTGCCGGGCGACATCTCGCCCTCGATGAGATGGTCCCTGAGTATCTTGTAAGCAGCGCTGTAGCCCATTGCACGCCTCCTGTCAAAGGGTATTATACCAGCGCACACGCACGCTTCTCAAGTTGAGTGGCGCTCAGAAGGAAACGGACACAGGGAAGGCGTATAGAAGTAATTGTGCGCGCTCGCGCAGTACAGAAAGGTGATTTGCTATGGCTACCAAGATGCTTATGCCCCTCCTCGGACAGACGATGGAGGAGGGCACGATTATTCAGTGGTTCAAGAATGAGGGCGACACCATCACGGCGGGCGAGCCCCTGCTGGAAGTTCTGACTGACAAGGTCAACATGGAGGTCGAGGCACCGGAGTCCGGCGTGCTGCGCAAGATCCTCGCCCAGCCTGACGACATTGTGCCTGTTCAGGACCCAATCGCGATCATCGCAGGCGCCGACGAGTCCATAGATCACTTGCTCAGCGACGCCGCCGGCACTGTGCCCGCCGAGCCGGCTCCCGCCCCTGCAATGGCCGAGCAGGCACCCGCTTCTGCTACCGTCACCGCGGCGCCCCCGCAGACTCCTGCAGCGCAGGGTGCCGTGCCGTTGGCGGGCGAAAGGTTGTTTGTGTCACCTGCGGCCAGACGCGTGGCGCGTGAGCGTGGTATCGAGGTGGGCAGTCTTGCTGGAAGAGGCACCGGCCCCAACGGGCGAATTGTTGAGAAAGACGTGCTGGACTACGCCGCATCCGTCAGGACCACGCCACTCGCGGAGAAGGTTGCGGCTGACAAGGGCGTGGGGATCGGGGCGATTACCGGTAGCGGAGTAGGAGGCCGCATCACACGCGAGGATGTAGAAAGCGCGGAGGCAGCCCCCGTGGCGAGCATCGGTGCCACCATTCCATTCGCGGGCATGCGCCGAATTGTTGCGCAGAACGTAGAGGCAAGTGCGCACGCGGCTGTTCACGTCACCCTGGTCACCGAAGTGGATATGACGGAGTGCGTTCGGCTTCGCGAGCGTATTCTCGCACAGGTGGAGAAGGATTCTGGCGTAAGAATATCCTATACCGATATCATCACTCAGGGTGCGGCAAAAGCGGTCCTGCAGAAGCCGATTGTAAACGCGTCGCTTCACGGCGACAAGATCGTCATTCCGGACAGTGTCAACGTCGGTATCGCAACGTCTATCGAGGGCGGTCTCATGGTTCCGGTCGTGAAGAACGCACAGTCCAAATCGCTGACGGCGATCTCGAAGGAGATCAAGGCACTGGCGGAGAGGGCCCGTTCAGGGAAGGCTACTGCCGATGACCTGAGCGGCGGTACGTTCACAATCACCAATCTCGGCATCTACGGCATAGACAGCTTCACTCCCATCATCACTCCCGGGCAGAGCGCTATTCTGGCCGTGTGCCGAATCGTCGAGAAGCCCGTAATTGTCGATGGGGGCATCAAGATTCGATCCATGATGAACCTCTGCCTCTCGTTCGACCACCGCGTTATGGACGGAGCGCCCGCTGCTGAGTACCTGGCAGTGTTGCGCGGGCTGCTTGAATCTCCCGATTGGATCAGCCTGTAAGGAGGCCTTGTTGATGCAGAAAGTGGCAGTGATTGGCGCCGGCAAGATGGGCGCAATGCATGCGAAAGCATATGCGGCCATGCCGAACGCCGAGCTTGTCGCTATATGCGACCCTCGACTGGACGCGGCAGAGGAACTGGCCAGGACCAACTCAACTCGTTCGTTCGAGCGAATCGAGCAGGCGTTGCGGGAAGTCGATCCTACAGTGGTAGATATCTGCACTCCAACGCCGACCCACATCGACTACATCAAGACCGCGGCCGCGGCAGGCAAGCATATATGCTGCGAAAAGCCGCTTGCCAGAAGCATCAGCCAGGCGATGGAAGCCGCGCGGCTCTGCGAGGAGGCCGGCGTAACGTTGTTCGTGGCGCACGTTCTGAGGTGGTTTCCCGAATACAGGCGGCTCAGGGACCTCATAGCTGGCGGAGTGATCGGCGAGACTGTGGAAGTCCGCACTACTAGGTGCGGCAAGGCTCGCCCAGGCGTCGACCACTGGTTCAGCAACCTGCAGATGAGCGGTGGGGTCGTGCTTGATCTTATGATACACGAGTTCGACTGGCTCCGGTCCTGCTACGGCAGCGTGCGACGGGTCTATGGCAAGGGACTCTACAACTCCCATATCCCCGACATCGACTATGCACTGGTTACGCTCAAGTTCGATAGCGGCGTCATAGCGCATGTCGAGGGCAGTTGGGCGAGACCAAGCGGCTTTGTCACAAGCGTCGAGGTCGCTGGCACCGAGGGACTGCTGCACTTCCGCAACACGGAATCGAAAGCACTCACCATCGAGCGCAAACACAAGGGCGGCGAATGTTCCGAGGACATAACGCCTCCGAATATGGCGGTGGTGGACCCCTACAATCAGGAACTCGAGCACTTCATAGGCTGCCTGGACGCGGGCATTACGCCTGACGTGACGCCCGAAGACGCCATCGAGGCTGTTAGAATCTGCGAGGCAGCGCTGCGATCGATCACAACCGGTGAACCGGTCACGCTGGCATAGGAGACTACGAATGAACCCCGTGAAGATTGGAATGATGAGCTTCGCTCACATGCACGCTTACAGCTATGCCGCGTGTCTGAAGCAGCTGGGCGACGTGGAGTTTGTCGGCGTGGCGGACGAAGACAAGAAGCGTGCCGACGAGGTTGGGAAGCAGCTTGGAGTCAAGGCGTTTGCAACGTACGAAGACATGCTGGCAACGGATGTGCAGGGCGTCATTGTCTGCAGCGAGAATGTCAACCATCGCCGGCACGTCGTTGTTGCGGCGCAGCATGGCAAGCATGTGATGTGCGAGAAGCCTCTGTCCGTCACCAATGAGGACGCGGAGGCTATGATAGAGGTCTGCAAGCGCGCCAACGTCAAGCTCCAGACAGCGTTTCCGTGCAGGTTCCATCCTGCGTTCATCAACCTCAAGAAGGCCGTGAAAGCAGGGGATCTGGGTAAGATTCTCGCGATCAAAGGCACCAATCAGGGCCAGTGCCCGTTCGGCTGGTTCGTAGACACCAAGCTGTCCGGTGGTGGCGCCGTCATCGATCATACCGTGCACGTCACGGACCTGATGCGCTGCCTGACCGGGGCGGAACCTGTGAGAGTGTACGCGGAGATCGGAAACCGTATGTTCGGCAAGGACTTCGACGACACCGGTCTGCTGACCATCGACTTCTCTGACGGGATGTTCGCAACGCTGGACGCGAGCTGGTCACGGCCCAAGAGCTTTCCGACTTGGGGAAACGTCAAGATGGAAGTGACCGGTACCGATGGCACCGCCGAGATGGACATGTTCAACCAGAAGATTGATGCGTTTTACGACAACTCGATGTCATATAGACAGGAGTACTGGGGGGACAGCATCGACCTCGGGCTGGTGAGATCGTTCGTGGAGAGCGTCGGCGAAGACAAGCCTGTCCAGATAACGGGTGACGACGGAGCAAAGGCCCTCAGCGTAGCGCTGGCAGCGTATCAGTCCGCAAAGACGGGAAAACCGGTAGACCTGACCTCGTAGGTGCTTAGCGGGCTTACCGGGCTCCGTTTGACAGCCAGCCGGCAAATCCCTACAATAGTGCCTGCCACGACTTGGCAGGGAGTTTTGCCGTGATCTTGACTGTTACCCCAAATGCTTCCATCGACAAGACATACGTCGTTGAGGGGTTCGGAATTGACCGCATGCATCGCCCCAACGCATTCCACAGTACGCCCGGAGGCAAAGGAATCAATGTTCTTCGGGTGTACAGAGAGTTGGGGGGCGAGGGCACAGCCACAGGATTCGTTGGCGGCAGGGTAGGGGACGCCATTACTGAGGGACTGAACGCTGAGGCAATACCGCACGACTTCGTGAGGACACGGGCTGAGTCGCGCCTATGCATCAAGATCATGGACCCTACGAATGGCACTCAGACGGAAGTCAACGAGGTCGGGCCTCACATCTCGCAGCAGGAGACGGCGCGGCTGATGGCCAAGATCGAGGGGCTGATGGATTCCGCCGAGTACGTCGTGCTCTGCGGCAACGTGCCTCCCGGTGTGCCTATCTCGTTCTATGGCGACATCATACAGATGGCCAAGAGCAAAGGCAGGAAGGCTGTTCTCGACGCGAGCGAAGCACAGCTCAAGCAGGCGATCCAAGCCGGACCTTATCTCGTAAAGCCAAACGTTGCAGAGCTGTCCCAGTTGGCCGGTCAGGAACTGGTCACCAGGGAAGAGATATGCAGCGCTGCCAAGAGTCTGATTCAGTACGGCGTGGCTATCGCCGCGGTTACGATGGGCAGAAGCGGCGCGATTGTGACGGACGGAGTCCGAGCTTGGCAGGCTATTCCCCCTGAAATCGAGTTTGCGAGCGCGGTCGGGTCCGGTGACTCGTTTATCGCGGGCTTCCTATACGAGCTGTCCTCAGGAGGGGTTCTTCCCGAGGCTCTGAGGCTGGGCACCGCAGCCGGCGCGGCAAATGCTACAACTTATGGCGCAGGATTCTGCTCGAAAAGTAGTATAATGGAGGTAATGCGAGGGGTCTCCCTTGCGGAGATAGACTGATCTTCGGAGTAAGCGACAATGTTTCCACCTGCCGGGCCTGAGTTGATCGTGATCCTGATACTGGCTCTGATTGTCTTTGGGCCAAAGAAACTGCCGGAGATTGGAAGAACCGTGGGCCAGGGGCTCAGAGAACTGCGGAAGGCGTCCCGAGAGATCACCGATGCCTTCAGCACGATAACCGAAGACCTTGACGACAGAAGCGTTTCGAAGTCCAGTGCAAGCGCAACGTCGAATAGCAGTTGCGACACACCTCCATCGTGGTCTGATGACGGGCCCGAGATGGAGATGCACCTAGAAACACCAAAGGAGAACGAACAAGATGCTGCCGATAGCATGGGGCGGGAGCCCGCAGGATTGGGGGATCATCATTCTGGTAGTGGTACTGCTATTCGGAGTGAAGAAACTGCCGGAGATCGGGAAGTCGATGGCGGAGGGGATCCACGAGTTCAAGAAGGCGTCTCGTAAGCTCAACGAAGATGTCGATGACGACGAGCCGAAGAAGTCTGAGGCGAAGTCGGAGTAGCGCGGCCCTGATGTATTGACCGCAGGCTGCCGATCTGGTAACATAGATCGGTTAGATCAGACGGAGGAGCAGTTACCACCAGATATGGGGACCATATTCATCGTTTTGCAGTTGGTCAGCGCAGTTGCGCTCATAGCTATAGTGATGTCTCAGGCCACGAAGAGCGAGGGGCTGTCGGGAACCATCGGCGGAAAAGCCGAGTCGGCGTTCCAGGGCAAGCCGGGGCTGGAAGAGCGCCTTGGTGAGATCACCAAGTGGTCGGCGGTGTTCTTCATGGTAACAAGCGCCATAGTGTCGCATGTGATCAGCTAACAACTGGCACTGAAATCAGGTGTTGTTGAATGGCCCATGATTGCTTCATGGGCTGTTCGCGCATCTAGGGGTTAGGCTGCGCGCTTCATCGCTTCCCGGGCGGAGGCCACGATGTGCGGGCAGTCCGAGCAGTCATGCAGTCGACATTCCACGCACTCATCGTGCGGAGCCTCTCTGGCCGTGACATACATGCACACATAGAGGGATATGCTCCCAACGACCCAACCGATTGCAAGACCAATCCACATCTCGCCATCCTCCTGCATGATTATCGGCCGATGCGATGCCGTTCCTCAGTTGCAGAGGTCGGCAGGAATTCTTGCACGCTTGCTTAAGAGGGTCATCGGATATATAATGAACCACAGCAATACCGCCCAAATGTGTTTCCGAGGAGGCTTGATATGGAGCAACGCCAGTTTTTGCTGAGTCAGAATGATATACCGCAGGAATGGTACAACGTCGCTGCGGACCTCGGGGAGCCGCCGCCACCGCCGCTTCATCCGGCCACCCAGCAGCCTTGCGGGCCGGAAGATCTTGCTCCCGTGTTCCCGATGGCCATCCTTGAGCAGGAGATGAGCGCCCAGCGCTGGATCAAGATCCCGGACGCCGTGATGGAGAAGCTGGCTCTTTGGCGGCCAAGCCCGCTCTATCGCGCTCGCGATCTGGAGAAGGCTCTCGGCACCCCTGCGAAGATATACTACAAGTACGAAGGTACCAGCCCCGCCGGCAGCCACAAGCTTAACACAGCCATCCCGCAGGCCTACTACAATAAGATTGAGGGCACCAAGCGAATCGCCACGGAGACTGGAGCGGGGCAGTGGGGGAGCGCGCTTTCCATTGCGTGCAACTTCTTCGGCATCGGATGCACCGTCTATATGGTGAAGTGCAGCTTCTACCAGAAGCCCTATCGAAAGTCCATGATGCAGACTTTCGGCGCTGAGGTATTCCCGAGCCCGAGCGAGAAGACCGAATTTGGCAAGCAGATCCTTGCCAAAGATCCGGAGTGTCCGGGAAGCCTCGGCATCGCAATCAGTGAGGCTCTTGAGGACACCGTGCATCATGACGACGTCAAGTACTCCCTGGGCAGCGTGCTCAACCACGTTATCCTTCATCAGACTGTGATCGGTCTGGAGTCCAAGAAGCAGATGGAGATGGCCGGGGACTATCCGGACGTGGTCATCGGCTGCGTCGGAGGGGGCAGCAACTTCGGCGGAATCGTAATGCCATTCATGGCAGACAAGTTCGCCGGCAAGAACGTCCGCGCTGTCGCGGTCGAGCCAAAGGCCTGCCCGACTATCACCTCGGGCGCTTACAAGTATGATTTCGGCGACACGGCATCCATGACCCCACTGCTCAAAATGCACACCCTCGGTGCGGACTTCGTCCCGCCGGCAATCCACGCGGGTGGCCTTCGATACCACGGCATGGCCCCACTCGTAAGCCTGCTGGTTGACAAGGGCATGATCGACGCGGTCGCTCTGGATCAGCTGGACGTGTTCAATGCGGCCGTGCTCTTTGCCAGGACCGAAGGCATTATCCCGGCGCCGGAGTCCTCGCACGCGGTGTGCGAGGCGATCAACGAGGCCAACCGGGCTAAGCAGGAAGGCAAGGAGACAGTCATTCTGTTCAATCTCAGCGGCCACGGATTCCTTGATCTTGGAGCCTATGACGCGTATTTTGCGGACAAACTTGCCAGCACCGCACAGGCGGAAGGTTAGCCGCGCAACTGCGTAGAAAATATACTCAGGCATGGGGGCCCGTTTCCGATTCGGAGACGGGCCTTTGCACGGTGAGGTCCACATGAAGTTTGCGATATGCAATGAGATGTTCGAAGGATGGGAGTTCGATAGAGTATGCGCGGCTGCGCGCCAGGCCGGGTACGCGGGCGTGGAACTCGCACCGTTTACACTAGGCAAGCCGGCTGGTGAAGTGTCGGCTCAAGAACGCCGGTCGTTGAGGGACGCTGCTTTACGTCAAGGCGTGGAGATCGCCGGCATACACTGGGTATTGGCCCATACGGAGGGTTTTCATATCAACTCGCCGGATGCCGCCGTACGGAACCGCACCGTATCCTACCTGATCGATCTCGTGAATCTCTGCGCGGACATCGGCGGAGCTGTGATGGTGTTTGGATCACCCAAACAGCGCAACGTGTGCGAAGGGCTCTCACGTCAGGATGCGTGGTGTCTCGCTCGACAGACATTCCAGGCGGTTGTGCCGACACTCGAGGATCGCGGCGTTACGTTCTGCCTGGAACCACTCAGCCCAGTGGAGACGGATTTCATCAACACCGGCGAGGAAGCGGCTGCCATGATCCGCGAGGTCGGGTCCGCGAACTTCCAGTTGCTCTTGGATGTGAAGGCTATGTCGTCCGAGACAAAGCAGATTCCCCAGATCATTGCTGAGAACGCGGGTGTGCTCAAGCACTTTCACGCCAACGATGCGAACTTGCGTGGCCCAGGCTTTGGAGATGTGGACTTCACACCCATCGCCGCGGCTCTTAAGAAGATCGGGTATGATGGATGGGTGTCGGTGGAAGTGTTCGACTTCTCACCCGATCCGGTGACCATTGCCAACGAATCGATAAAGTACCTGAATTCGGTCTTTGACTGACGAGAGGAGTTAGAAATGCAGCTTATTGTAACCGCGGGAGCCGATGAGCATATCAACTGCCCGGTCAGGGCTCGAGTCGGAGTGCGGGACCTGGGATATGGTGAGAAGTCGCTGATCTGCGAGGACGGCAGTCGGATTCCGTGCCAGTTGTTCAGCGAAGCCGGTGAGGATTATGTAGCATGGATCGAGAGCCGACTTCGCCCAGGTGAGACCAAGACATACCGATTGGAGACGGTCGCCGCCGGAGTCGGCAACGCGGTCGAGATCGAGGATATAGGAGATGGGAAGCTCGAGGTAAGGATAGGCGGCAAGCTGCTGACGCGATATCACTATGGCGAACAGTGGCCGCGGCCGTTCCTATATCCGTTCATTGGTCCGGGAGGTGTCGCTGTGACTCGTCACTTTCCCATGAGAGACGACGTCGAGGGTGAGAAGCTCGACCACCCCCACCACAGATCGATCTGGGTGGCCTACGGCGAAGTCAATGGGACAGACAACTGGAGTGAAGGCGAGGGCCATGCGTTCATCCGCCACCGCAAGTTCGAGGAAGTGACTGGCGGCCCGGTCTTCGGACGGATTCGCTCCGTCAATAGCTGGGTCAGCGCCGAAGGCGCAAAACAGATGGAAGACGTTCGCGAGTTCACATTCTACAACTGCGAGTCTGAGCGACTGATGGATGTAGATGTGCGTTTCGTCGCGACAGATGGCGACGTTCTTCTTAGTGATACCAAGGAGGGTGGGGTGCTCTCCGTTCGCGTGGCCACTACCATGGATGGGGAGAGAGGCGGGCTGATTGTCAACTCCCGTGGCGGCTCCACCGAATCGCAGACTTGGGGCAAGCCCGCGGAGTGGGTGGACTACAGCGGACCTGTCGGTGACAAGACGATGGGAATAGCCATAATGGACTCGCCGGCCAGCTTCAGGTATCCCAGCCGCTGGCACGTGCGCGACTACGGGCTCTTCACGGCCAATCCATTCGCGCTGAAGTACTACGAGCCTGACACGGGCATCAACGGTGACCACACCATACCAAACGGGCAGCAGATCGAGTTCAAGTACCGGGTCTACGTGCATGAGGGCGGCGCGGACCAGGCCGAAGTCGCTAAGCACTACGCGGACTTCGTGTCTCCGCCGGAGGTTCGCGTCGAGGTCGGCTGAGGGCGTACGATCGCGTCAGCCATCCGCGCAACTCTGACCATCTCCTTGACATCGTGTACTCGGACGATGTCAGTTCCGTTGGCGATCGAGAGGGCGACGGTTGCGGCCGTCCCCTCAAGTCGCTCGGATGGAGGAAGCCCACCCAGGACTCTGCCGATGGTTGATTTGCGCGAAGTCCCAATCAGAATCGGGCGACCGATGGACTTGAGCTCGCGCAGCCGGCGCATGATCTCCAGGTTGTGCTCGGGAGTTTTGCCGAAGCCGATGCCTGGATCGACTATCAGCAACTTCTCGTCCACTCCTGCCTCGATAAGTGCGTGCACACGGGAACGAAGATACCTGCAGACGTCAGCCATCACATCCGCGTATTCGGGACTGACCTGCATGTCCTTAGGGGTGCCCAGAATGTGCATCAGTATGGCCGGGCATTGCCTACGGGCAAGTAGCGCCGGCATCTCAGGGTCGAAGCTCGCCCCACTGATGTCGTTGACTATCATTGCCCCCGCTTCCAGCGCAGCGTCCGCCACCTCCGAGCTGTACGTGTCAATCGATATAGGTATGTCTAGGTGCGGCGCTAGTTCCTGGACAATCGGAAGCACGCGTTCGCTTTCCTCCGAGGCCGGAATGGGATCAGCGCCAGGTCTCGTGGAGAGACCACCTATGTCGATGACATCCGCGCCGTTGGCGGCCATGTCATAAGCGTGGTCGATGGCTGCGGACGGGTCCGAGTAGTATCCTCCGTCGGAGAACGAGTCCGGAGTCACGTTCAGTATGCCCATCACGACCGTCCGAGTGCCTACCAGGTCAAAGAATCGACCAAGGCGAGGGTCAGACAGTGCTTCCGAGCGCGGAACGTTTGGGAGCCCGTCGAAATGCCTGATTGCTGCCTCGACCTCCGTCGCAAGGACATCACAGCCGAATCCCTGCTCTCGAAGAGCCAGCAGCGCTCTCTGGAAGTGCTTGCGCGTCCCGGCAAGTATCACATCGCAGTGCTCGACACTCGCCGTGATGATCTCGCGGCTCACGACGGCATCGCCCCCATTCGAAAGAAACGTCTCCTTGAGAATGTGGGCAATCGGTCGCCTCACGTTCTCCAGTTTGACAAGGTAATGCCGCGCTTTGGGCAGCATGTGTCGAATGCCGGCTTCTTCCGCATTCACGCTCCGCATCTCGTGGACGACATCTTCGTCGGAGGGCAGACAGAGCACCCGGGCATTGTATGCCATTCTAACCCCCTTGGTCGGCGTACTCGGTATTGAGCAGCCTTTGGGCGTATTCACGTTGTCGAGGATATCTTCCCCTCTCCAGCGCAACGAAATCCCGGAGTTCGGACTCGGCTTCTTTGGATCTTCCAGCACATCGAAGCGCAATTGCGAGATTGAACCGAGTGGGAGCGTCCTTTGGATCGGCTTGGGCTGCAGCTTGTAGCGCGTCGGCAGCCTCAGTCCATCTGCTGGCCGCAAGGTGGATGCAAGCGATGTTGAAATGGGGCAGCGGATCGGCGGGGTCAAGGCCGGAAGCACGCGAGAACGACAAGAGCGCCGCATCCGGATCGCCCAGGTCAATCAGGGCTACTCCAAGGTTCGTATGCGTATCGGAGAAATCAGGATAGATGTCCGCGGAACGAACGTAGGCGTCCCTGGCGTGGACGTGATCTCCGGCCAGGTCCAGAGCAAGACCAAGGTTGAAGTGCGCCGCCGGATCTTCGGCGTCGGCCTGAACCGCCTGCTCGAACCGCTCAGCGGCACGCTCGTACCGGCCAATCGTGCCGAGGCGGATGCCCCAGTCCATGTGGTCGATCTCGGGAGGTGTGCCGCTCTCTTCGCCGGGACCCTCTTCCACGGGCTCGGGCTCCTCGCGAGCGGCGCGGCGAAACGGCCATACGGCAATCGCGAATGTGCCCAGGACTAGAAGCAAGGCGTGGTGGTCGGTCATACTGGTCATGTTAGCGGCACATACGCGCCTATCCTGCAAATTCTGACAGCTGGAGTGGCACGGGTGTTGCAGTATACCTCCTCTGGAGGTATGCAGTATGCCACATCTGCCAGTGCGGATCACGATCATGGTAGACAGGAATGGTGGCCGGCGAAGAAGACCGCGCATGTTCAAGTGGCTCGGCTACGAGCGCAGGCTGGCCGCGTTGTGGGATAACGGCTTGCTTATATGACGAGGCCAGTGTTGCTGCCGCACAAGCAGCTTCGTTCAGCCCCCACCAGACCTACCGCGTGCGCCAAGATGTCCTTGAGGCGTTGCGACGACGACGTCATTGCTGACCTCACCTCGTCGTGACTCAGCTCAGTAGGTGACAAGCCACCTGCAAGGTTTGTGACAACCGCTATTGCCGCATAGCAGAGCCCCGCTTCGCGCGCAAGTACGACTTCGGGAATGTTGGTCATGCCTATCACATCGGCGCCCCATGATGCATAGAGCCTGATCTCGGCCGGAGTCTCGTACCTCGGTCCTTCAACACCAACGTACACTCCGCTCGACTCGAAGTCCACGCCCACATTCGTACACGACCTAACAAGTGCGGCAGTCATCTCTGGGCAGTAAGGATGCGTGAGATCTGTATGGACCACCGGACCTGCCGCGTCGTCGAAGAACGTATCCGTGCGATGCTTTGTGAGATCGACGAAATCCGACAGGATCACGAGTGTACCTGGCCGAAGATCGGTCCTCAGCGAACCCGCAGCACAGACCCCGATCGCAGCCTGGACACCGATCTTCTTGAGAGCCGCGATCTGGGCTCGGTAGTTGATCTGCGCGGGCGGAGTGGCGTGCGCAACGCCGTGCCGGGGAACGAAGATCAGGTCCCTGTCGCCGAGCCGCGCCTCCACTATGTCACAGTCACCGAAACGCGTGGTCACGCGTGACGGTGCTCCTCCCGCGAGGCACTCCATCTCGTCTACTCCTGTGCCGCCGATGATTGCGATCCGCACGAACCCCAACCTCCTCAGTTGACAAATCCCTCAGTCGGTTGCTAAACTCCTTCATGTTTGGTGCGTTTTCAGGCGGCGGAATAAGTACGCGATACCATCGCGCGACCCCGGGGACGCTCCTCTGCCGCTGTCCACGGCGACAATCTTGATCAGCAGCGCTGCTTACGCAGGTGAGTTCGTGCCGTAGATAGAAGTAGTCTGCGTAGGCGCTGGTTGGTCTGCCTGATAAGGAGAGTAGTACTCATGGAGATGGATCTTGTTATTAGCGTTCGCCGCGATGCCGCAGTCCCCATCATAGACCTTGCGGGCGAAGTCGATGCCTATACATCCGCCCGGTTCAGAGAGGCTATGATCGACCTGATCGAAGCCGGCGCTGCCAATCTGGTAGTCAGCATGATGAAGGTCGAGTATATCGACAGTTCCGGGTTGGGTGCTCTGGTCGGCGGATTGAAGCGATCCACTGAGCATGGAGGAAAGATCGTCATTGTCTGCGACAATCCTCAGATTCGCAAGGTTTTCGAGATCACGGGGCTTGAGAAGGTGTTTCCGCTCTATGACGTGGAGGACGACGCCGTCGGAGTACTGGTCGCGAACGACGGTAAGGGCAAATAGAGTCAAGAAGGAGGAGTGCCCCACAGGATGACGGGGTGTGTCGAGTTGCATGAGTGAAACCGAAGTAGGGGTGAACCAGGACGTCATATCCGTTCCGGAGGAGTTCGCTCTGCGGGATGAGGTCAGATGGCTCAAGAGCGAGGACCGCGATCTGTTCAGCTTCATAAGGGCGTCGATGAACAAGATCGAGCCAGCGTACCTATCCACCTATCCGCCCAGCGAGTGCGGGATAGCTACGTTCTGCAAAGACGTGGCGACGTCGGTGGCGAAGTATACACCATTTTCGAAGCCTTCCGTGATCGCCGTCAAGCGCGAGAACGAGATCGAGCCCTACGAGCGCGTTGTACGTTTTCAGCTGCTCAAGGAAGACAGGCAGTCTTACATCGACGCGGCTCACTATGTGAATGATTCCTCCATAGATATTGTCAGCGTTCAGCACGAGTATGGCATCTTCGGGGGGCCTGACGGCGAGTACATTCTGGACTTCCTTCAAGCGCTAAAGAAGCCAGCCGTAGCGACACTACACACTGTACTGCACAGTCCGAGCCCCAATCAGAAGCGGATCACCCAGGAGATGGGCAAGCTGTGCGATGTGATGGTCGTGATGGTAAAGACCGGCCGTCAGATTCTGCTGGATTCGTATGACGTGGATCCTGCAAAGATCACGATCATCCCCCACGGGGTGCCGAACGTCCATCGCGTCTCTGCAATGAAGGTCAAGCGCGCTCTGGGCCTCGCGGAGAACCAGATTCTTGCGACGTTCGGCCTTATCAATCGAGGAAAGGGCATCGAGAACGTCATCAAAGCGATGCCGAAGATCCTCGAGAAATACCCCAACGCGATCTATCTCGTGCTGGGCGAGACGCATCCCGGCGTCAGGAAGCACGAAGGCGAGTCCTATCGCAACATGCTGGCCGAGATCATCGCTGAACTCGGACTGGAGAACAACGTCAGGTTCAACAACCGGTTCCTCAAACTCAACGAGCTCGTGCGCTATCTCTGCGCTACGGACGTGTATGTCACGCCGTACCTTAACAAGGATCAGATCTCGAGCGGAACACTTGCCTACGCTCTGGGCTGCGGAAAGGCGACTTTGAGCACGCCTTACCTCTACGCCGAGGAAGTGCTAGCGGATGGCCGTGGAATACTGATCGATTTCGATTCGCCTGATAGCATAGCCAAGACTGTGATTCGTGTGTTGGACGACAAAGAGCTCAAGGAGAGCATGGAGACGGCCGCGTATCGCTATGCGCGTCGCGCGGCATGGTTCAACGTCGCGATCAGCTATCTCGACCTGTTCGACAGAGTGCTGCGGCGCTCAGGCGTTGTGAAGCAGGAGCCTGCATAGTCGCCACAATCGCGAATAGGAAGAAGTATCTAGAAGGAGAGAGCAGACATTTACCCACCTATAGTATTCGAGCACCTGGAGACCCTTACGGATTCCACCGGCGTCATTCAGCACGCGATCTTCTCTATCCCAAACCGTAGAACGGGATATACCACCGACGATAATGCTCGCGCCCTTATCGCCGCGATCATGGAGTTCGAACGTACTGGTTCGCGTGAAGTGCTGCAGTTGGTGAGCACTTATCTGAGTTTTCTCCACTACGCGCAGACCTCGTCGGGTCGTTTCCACAACTTTATGAGTTACGACCAGGTATGGCTGGACGATATGGGGAGCGATGATTGCTTTGGTCGCGTCCTGTGGGCATGTGGCTACGCGCTCCACGCCGACCTGCACCCGAACGTCAAGAAGGTGGCCAAGGAGCTCTTCGACGCGGGGATCCGTTGGATTCCCTTCACGCAGAGCCTCCGAGCCAGGGCATATATGACCCTCGGCTGCTATCACTACCTTCACTTCGAGCCCCATAACGAGGCAATCAGGGCCGCAATGGTGGATATTGCCGATTCCTTGATCAAGGAATACAGGTTCAACGCCAGTCAGGACTGGTCATGGTTCGAGGGCGTACTGACGTACTCCAACGGCATGCTGCCGCGAGCGCTGTGCACCGCGTACACGCTTACTAAGAATCAGGAATATCTGGACGTAGCGCTTGAGAGCCTACAGTTCCTGACCTCTGTAGTCATAGTTGACGGAATGCTGCACCCAATCGGGTGCAACGGTTGGTATATCAAGGGATACGAGCGAGCGTGGTACGATCAGCAGCCTGTTGATCCGCTTGGGCACCAGTTGTCGTATCTGGCCGCCTACGACGCAACGGGCGACCGCAAGTTCCTTGACCTTGCCAAGGTATGCTTCGATTGGTTCTTCGGTCACAACTCCGTCGGCGAAGCGCTATACGATCCCGTAACTGGCGGATGCTACGACGCGCTTACCCAGGAAGGCCCGAACTTTAACCAGGGTTCCGAGTCCACGATATGCTGCCTGCTCGCACAGCTCAACATGCAGCCGTATCTGGAGAAGCTGTAGTCCTCTGAATGAATACGCGGAGGTTTTCGGTATGAAACGTCTTCTGGCCAGGAAACCCCTCAGTCTGCTATATGAGGAGATGGAGGGCGAGAACCGCCTCCGCCGCGTGCTTGGGCCCATCTCCCTGACCAGCCTGGGGATTGGGTGCATTATCGGCACAGGCATATTCGTTCTGACAGGCATCGCTGCCCATGACAAGGCTGGCCCAGCCCTGATGGTCTCGTACGCTTTGGCAGGAGTGGCGTGCATCTTCGCCGCGTTGTGCTATGCTGAGTTCGCGTCAATGGTACCTGTCGCGGGATCCGCGTTCACCTATGCGTACGCCACGCTTGGCGAGCTGTTTGCGTGGATAATCGGGTGGGACTTGGTGCTGGAGTACACCGTCGCGTCGGCTACGGTGGCACATGGGTGGTCGAAGTACTTCCAGGACTTCATCGGCATCTTCAACGTTCACATTCCTCGCCTTCTGGCAAACGCGCCGTTCGACTTTGATCCGGAGAAGGGTCACCTCTTCTTGACGAACTCAGCGGTGGACTTGCCTGCCATCCTTGTGGCAGCGCTGGTTACAGTGATTTTGGTTGTTGGCATCAGAGAAAGCGCTGGGTTCAATGCTGCCATGGTGATGCTCAAACTCGCTGTAGTCTTCTTCGTCATCATCGTTGGCGCATTCTACGTCAACCCGTCCAACTGGTTCCACAGCGGATCCGGTGTCCACCACGGGTTCGCACCCTTTGGGTGGACGGGCATAAGCTTCTTCGGGAAGACACTACTGGGTCAGACTGGCGCTGGTGGGGTTCCGCTGGGGATGTTCGCTGGGGCAGGCGTCATATTCTTCGCGTACATAGGCTTTGATTCGGTGTCCACTCACGCCGAGGAGGCGAAAAACCCGCAGCGAGACGTGCCGATTGGCATCATTGCCTCGCTGCTGATATGCACGCTGCTCTACATCGCTGTGACCGGCGTGATTACCGGAATGGTCCCTTTTGACAAGATCAGCGTCGAGGCGCCTGTGTCGAACGCGTTCGCTCAGGTGGGACTACCGTGGGCCCAGTTCCTGATATCTGCCGGCGCCGTGGCTGGCATCACGTCGGTATTGCTCGTCTTGATGCTTAGTCAACCACGCGTTCTGCTCGCAATGGCTCGCGATGGTTTGGTGCCACAGGGATTCTTTGGCGCGGTGCACGAACGCTTTCGAACGCCTTGGAAATCCACGATTCTCACTGGTGTGCTGGTGGCAAGCATGGCTGCAGTAATCCCACTAAGAATACTGGCAGAACTCGTTAACATCGGAACGCTACTGGCGTTTACCATAGTCTGCATCGCAGTAATGATAATGCGCCGGACGCATCCAGAGGCGAAACGGCCGTTCAGATGCCCGATGGTTCCTCTGGTTCCCATACTTGGCATTGTCTTCTGCTTGCTGCTGATGTTCGCGCTGCCAAAGGAGAACTGGCTGCGCCTCGCGATCTGGCTGGTCGTAGGCATACTGATATATGTTCTTTACGGACGTCGCCACAGCGTTCTCGCCAAGATGCGCGCGGCACAGGCCAGCGGAGCCACGACCGAAACCCCGGATCCCGTGGGGACCGAATGACGTAGGGTAGAGGACTCAGCCTTCAGTTTTCGTTGCATCTCGCCGACAACTGTGATGTGCGTGCGGCGATTGACTGAGGCCCGCTCCCGTGATATACTTAACGAGATTGATTCAAGCTCTTGGGAGGTTCCGGCGTGCCGAAGAAGATTCTTGCCGTTGACGACGAAAAACACATTGTCCGCCTGGTTCAGGTGAATTTGGAGCGGGCGGGGTATACAGTTGTAACCGCGAACGACGGTAAAGAGGCGCTGCAGAAGGTTAGCGACGAAAACCCGGATCTGGTCGTCCTGGACGTCATGATGCCGTATATGGACGGCTTCGAGGTCCTGCAGAACCTGCGGCGCAATCCCAGCACCAGGGACATTCCGGTTATTATGTTAACCGCGAAGGCCCAGGACGCGGACGTATTCAAGGGTTGGCAGTCCGGTGTTGACTGCTATCTTACCAAGCCATTCAACCCGATGGAACTGCTGTCGTTCGTGAAGCGCATTTTTGACTCTATGGATGGAGGCCCCGGCGGAGATAAGCGTTACGAGATCAACATCTGACCGGGATCGAGGAGACGGATCTGTGAGCGACAGAAAGACGATGGCGATCATTCTAGGCGCAACCGTTGGTTTGGCCGCAGTTGCGACGGCAGTAGGCATCTACGTAAGCAGGCAGAGCGAATCGGAACCTGCAGCTCAGGACGTCAATGACGTTTTCGAGAAGGCAAGGCTGACGGTTAAGAAGCTCGATGAGGCAGTGGACGCACTTCGCAAATCCGCTGCATAGCTGACAGCCATGACTGCGAAATCAGGACATCAGGCGACGCCGCCAGGGGACTGACGGTGTCGCCTTTCTTCGCCAAACGACACCGCCCGATAATATATGTTATGTTAATAGCTTCTCTGCCCAGCAACCGCTCGCAGTCCCCCAGCCATTCCCTGAATCCTATCTACAACCGTATATTGAGGTCCTCATTGTCGACTGAGCAGCGTCCTTCCTTATTGAGGCCAACAATTCGCGTCGTGTAGCGCGATCTCTCTAATGCCAGATTCCCGCATTCGGGGCAATATGTGTTTTCGCCGGTTTCCGTGAGCATATTGCCGATGTAGACGAACTCCAGCCCGCACTCCCTGCCGATTTTGGCGGCGCTGAACAGCGTCTCGGGCGGCGTTGGAGGCACGTGCGAGAGCTCGCCGTATGGGAAGAACCTCGTGACGTGCCATGGTGTCTTAGGGCCGAGGTTCTCAGTGATCCAACGGGCCGTCTTGCTGAGGTTGTCTTCAGTGTCGTTCCAGCCGGGAATGACATTCGTGACGCATTCGACATGCATCTTCCACTTGTCCTTGGCCCTGACGATCACACCGAGGATACCTTGCATTGACGGAACCTTGATGAGCTCACGGTACATCCGATCGTCCATGCTCTTGATATCCACGCGATAGACGTCGAGGAAAGGGCCGATAGTATCCAGGTGCTCCGGCGTAGCGTATCCGTTCGTCACATAGACGGTATAGAGACCGTTCTCGTGGCAGAGCTGTGCCGATGGCAGCGTGTAGTTCAGCCATATCCCAGGCTCATTATAGGTCCACGCGACGCCCGCACAGCCGTTCGCTTCCGCGTGCCTCACGAGCTTCTCCGGGGTGACACCGGTCCGACATCGCTCGGCAGCCGTTTCCACTACGTCTGCGTATGCGATCTCCCAGTTCTGGCAGAACACGCAGCGGAAATTGCATCCCAGCGTCCCAACCGAATAACAGAAGCTCCCGGGCTTGTAGTGAAAGACGGGCTTCTTCTCGATTGGATCGGCAGCCGCCGAGGAGATGACGCCGTAGATCGTGTCGTAGAGCGTTCCGAGATAATTGACCTTTGTGCGGCAGTACCCCACCCCACCCTCTTCGATTCTGCACCTGCGCTGGCAGATGTTGCACCGGACTCTGCCATCTGCAAGTGGTTCCGAGAGCAGTGCCTCAACCAGTGCGCCGGCCTCGCGGAGTGTTTCGATATTGCGTTCGCTGACGCGTATTGTCACAGAGTCATCTCCGATCGGATGGTATATCGTCCTATATTGTGTCTCCCACTTAAGACAATTCTCTCCATTCCATGGTCTGTGCTGCCGATAATGGGTGTGTGGGACTCAGACAACACAGGCACCGAGCAAGGCACTTGACATACCTTGCTTTTATACCGATATTGCTAACTTTCCTACCATTGCTGCTGCCGGGCCACCATGTTCGCCTCATGCTTGCGGCGGCTGGTCTCTCAGCCGCGTCTATAGGAGCAGCCTATTGGCAACTTGCCCGTCGCACCCAGCCACAAGAAGCGTGCGAGCACACACCCCGGACCGCACCTGAAACTCCGGACTCGCGCTTCAAGCACATGATAGCTGCGTCCGACATTGTCGGCAACCTTGGCCCCAGCGCCGACCTTGCCGAGACGAAGCGGATACTCGTACAAGCCTGCAGCGCCGCGATGGACACCCCTCTGGCTGCTCTCTTCACCATCGATCCATGTATGGGCAGCATCGAATGCGACGCAACAGAGGGCGTTACGGATTGTCTGCAGCAGGCGTCGTTGCGACTACTCGACCAGCGCGTGACAGACCCTTCATTGACCCGAGCGTGGACAGTGCCGGACTTGGCCAAGGTCGAATCTGAGGAACCTGACTCATTACAGGTACTCATCGATAGTGGGCTGCGGGCTATGGTGATTTGCCCTATTAGATCACAGGCTAGCGCGTGCGGGGCACTGGTAGCTTTCTACACTGAACCTGTCACCAGATCGGAGGACCTCCTTCTCGCGATCGAAGTACTGGCTGCACAGGCCTCAACCGCTTTGTCCTACGCGCTGTCGCTGGAGCAGTCGCGATTCTTGCTTGACGACCTCGCGGGAGCCAACCAGGAGTTGTCCCACCAAGCAACCGTAGATGGCCTTACGGGCTTACCCAATCACCGCACGTTCCAACAGACCTTGAACGACGTCTGTAGGAGATCGCAAGGCAAGAACGGCAAGCCGTTCTGCGTGGTGATGGTCGATGTTGATCACTTCAAGGTCTACAACGACACCTATGGACACAGGGAAGGCGACGCGGTCTTGCAGAAGGTCGCGAAGACAATGGCAGCAGGTCTGCGCCAGGGCGATCTCGCCGCACGCTACGGCGGCGAGGAGTTTGCGATGATATTCCGCAACATAGGCAAGGACGACGCCTTCGCAGCCGCCGACCGCATCCGTCGAGCGATCGCTGAACAGACTTTCCGTAAGGGCATCGTGACAGTCAGTATGGGACTTGCCGAGTTCCCTTTGGATGCTGCTGCGCCGGGCGAGGTCATCGAGCGCGCCGATAAGGCGCTCTACCACGCCAAGGTCACCGGCAGGAACAGAGTCTTCGCCTGGGGAACCATGTCCACTGGCGGCCATGAACGCTCCGACAAGGAAGACGCCAGGGAGAAGACTGTGCTGGTCCTCGAGCAACCCGACGACTCTTGCGCAGGCGTGCTGCGTGACACACTGTCGGCTCACTCGTGCGGAGTGGAACTGGCGGGCACTATCACCGAGGCCGCCGAATTGCTCAAGACCAGAACATTCGATATCGCACTGGTGAGCTTGGAGGCACTGCCGGAGCGGGATATCAAGTCGCTTGGCACGTTGGCCGCCATTCATCCCCACATGCCCATAGTGCTTCTCACCGTAGACCTGCCCGCGCATGAGAGCCGTGAGGCTCTGAGACGAGGCGCTACCGATATTCTCCTCAAGCCCTTCAATCCCGCCGAGTTGCCTGTCGTTGTGGAGAGAAACATCGAGCGGCAGCGCTTGGAGTTGCAGAGACTTATGCAGAAGAGCACAGGAGTAATGCTGCAGGCTATCGAGGCGCTCGTTGCCGCCATCGATGCAAAGGATCCTTTCACCGCCGGCCACAGCCACCGCGTCGCCGCAATGTCGATGGCCCTCTGCGACGAGCTCAAACTCTCGAACGAGGAGCGCTACGCGCTTGAGTTGGCCGCAAAGCTCCATGATATCGGGAAGCTTGCCCTTCCCGACAGCGCTCTCAATAAGCAGTCACCTCTCACTGAGGAGGAGTGGCAAGCGATGCGAGAGCATCCGGCGCAGGGCGCGAGAATCGTCGGGGCCATCAGTGAGCTTGCATACGTAAGCACGATAATCCGACATCACCATGAACGACTCGACGGCACCGGTTACCCTGACGGGCTCGTGGGGCCGGCGATTCCCTACATGTCTCGTATCATATCTGTCGCCGACGCGTATGAAGCGATGACCTCCGAGCGCGCGCACCGCAGCCGTCTGACTCCCGCCGAGGCCATCAAGGAACTCAGGCGTCACTCAGGCGAGTACTATGAGGCGGAAGTCATCGACGTTCTGGAAAGGCAGCTCACGGCACGAGGCGAGATCACTCCGAACCAGGGCAAGAAGAAGGCTGCGTAGCGAGTCTACGGACCGCCTTGAAAAGTGCCTGCGTTCCTTCCTCGCTGAACCCCATCTCTTCAGCAACGCCGAACTCATTTTGAACCAGGCTCGTTCCCGCCAACGAGAGGCAATGCTTCTGGGCAGCTTCAAGGGCCAGCCTCAGGTCTTTGCGCTGCAGAGCAATGCGAAATCCGGGCCCCCAATCTCCAGCTACCATCTTCGGCCCGAGGTTGCTCAGCATCCATGATCCCGCGGCGCCGCCGCTGATCGCGCCCAGCAGAACGTTGGTGTCCAAACCTGCTGCCTGTGCGAGCGTGAGCCCCTCACAGACGGCGAGGATATTCAGGACGCAGACGACCTGGTTGCAGAGCTTCGCCCACTGCCCGCTTCCGCTCGGCCCAATACGCGTGACCTTGGAACCCATCGCCGCAAGGACATCGCCGACCGACTCCACTATCCTTTCGCTGCCGCCCACGAGAATCGACAGGGTCCCCGCAATCGCGCCTGACTCGCCACCCGTCACAGGGGCGTCCAAGAAGTCTACACCACGCTCAGCACACGCGTCCGCGACCTCCACGGCGACCGCCGGCGAAATGGTGCTCATATCTACTATGACCGCGCCTTTTCTGCAGCCGCTCAGGACACCGCCCTGACCCAACACGACCTGCCGGACGTCCGGCGAGTCCGATACCATCGTGACAACAACGTCCGCATCCTTGGCGACGTCGGCATAGGACGAACCAGCTTCGGCGCCTGCGGCAACCAGCAGGTCCATCTTCGATTGCGTCCGATTGAACACTCTGACCACATAGCCGGCCTTGAGCAAGTTACTGGCCATCGGGCTGCCCATAGTCCCGAGCCCGACAAATCCGATGCGCTTCATAGCAACCTCCAGACCCAAAAAGGGGTTCTCCGATTGGAGAACCCCAGATCAATGCCTATCAGATGAATTCCAGCTACTCCTCTTCGCGGACCGCAGCCCTCTCCAAAACCGACTCCGCCATGTAGATAGGCGCCTTTGCCCGAAGAGCTAGTGCAATGCCGTCGCTCGGACGGGCATCGATGTCGATGGATCTGCCGTCGTAGCTTATGGAGACCTTGGCATAGTACGTGTTGTTCCACAGATCATCGATCAGGACCCGATCCACGATCCCACCCATGCGGGCAACCACGTTGTTGAGAAGATCGTGCGTAAGAGGACGATCAGCCGAGGTACCCTCAAGCGCAAGCCAGATCGACATCGCCTCGAATTTGCCGATAAATATGAGGACAGAGCGCTCTGTCGCGTCACGCAGCAACACGAATGCGGTCGGCTGAGGCTGGTCTTCGGCACGGTGTTCGTAGACGCCGATGACCTTTACCTCTTTCTCCTCGATCGGCCCTTCGCCACGATCCGGCGGCTCCCCTTCTTCGGGCGTATTGAAGAAAGAGCCATCGAACCGATCTTCCTCTTCGAAGTTGAAATCATCCGGCATCAAAGAACGCTCCTACCGCAAAGACTAGTCCGTGTCGTTCTTCATCGTCTTATCGACTATGGCCAGGAACTCTTTGTTCGACTTGTAAGCCCGCAGCCGTGAGATCAGCAGCTCTGTCGGATCGCCTAGTTCCGGCGCCACAAGAACCCGTCGGAGATGCCAGATCCGTTTCAGCTCGTCATCCGCAAACAAGAGCTCATCGTGCCTCGTGCCCGAGCGCCTGACGTCGATAGCAGGGAATATGCGCCGTTCGGCAAGTCCACGATCCAGAACCAGCTCCATGTTACCCGTAGCCTTGAACTCCTCAAAGATCGCATCGTCCATTCGGCTGCCAGTTTCCACCAAAGCGGTGCCGATCACCGTAAGGCTGCCGCCTTCCTCAATGTTGCGGGCAGCCCCGATGAACCGCTTAGGCCTGTAGAGCGCGCTGGGATCAAGTCCTCCCGACAGCGTTCGGCCACTCGGATTGACTGTAAGGTTCGACGCTCGTGACAGCCTCGTGATGCTGTCCAGGAGCACCACGACGTCCTTCGCCGACTCGACGAGCCGCTTGCTCATTTCCAGAACCATGTCCGCAACGCGCATGTGGTTCTCCGGCAGCTCATCGAAAGTAGAGCTCACTACCATTCCGTCCACGGAGCGGCGGATGTCCGTGACTTCTTCGGGGCGTTCATCAATGAGCAGGACTATCAAGACAGCATCAGGATAGTTGTGCGTGATGCTGTTCGCGATTGTCTTGAGCAGTGTGGTCTTGCCTGCCTTAGGCGGAGCAACAATGAGCCCTCTCTGACCCTTTCCGATAGGCGCAATCAGATCGATCAAGCGAGCGGATACGTTCTCGGGAGTTGTCTCAAGGACGAACTGCTCATTCGGGTAGATCGGGGTGAGGTCGTCGAAGTTCTTCCGAGACCTGGCCACTTCAGGATTCACATCGTTCACTGCCTGAACCCGAAGCAGGCTGTAGTATTTCTCCGAATCCTTAGGAGGACGCACTTGCCCGGATACCCTGTCCCCCGTCCTGAGGCCGAAACGCTTTATCTGTGATTGCGAGACGTATACGTCGCTAGCCGCCGGCGCGAAATTGGAGTGTCTCAGGAAGCCCCACCCGTCCGGCAGGATCTCAAGAACTCCCTGGTCGAAGATCAAACCACTGCTCTCGGCGGTCGCCGTGAGGATCTTCACGATCAGTTCCTGCCGTTTCGAGTAGCCGTCCTCGATGCCAAGCGATTTGCCCAGCTCTTCGAGTTCTTCGACACTCTTCTTCTCTAGTTCTGAAAGCTCTAATGGCTCCAATCCGCTCACCTCTTTGGGAATTGCGTAGGAATGGTGGTTCTTTGAGGCTCGTCGCAGGCGACCAGCCATACACAGCCCACTTCGGCATGGGAACCTTGGGAAGTGTTGGATAGTGAAAGCCCGCGGAAGTCTATAAGCACAAAACGAATGAGGATTCGCTATCGACAGCAATGATTATACAGCTAATACCACGTTTTGTCCAGCCCCTAAACAAGAAAACTCATGCTTGGCCAGGCCCCGGCTTCACAACACCCACGTACCGCAGGTTTCTGTAGCGGCCTTCGTAGTCCAGTCCGTAGCCCACCACAAACACGTCGTCGATCACGAACCCGCAATAATCGATCCCAACATCGACTTGACGGCGGCTCGGCTTATCCAGAAGTGCGCACACCTTCACGCTCGCGGCCTTTCGCGCCTTCATGTTCTCCGCCAGATAACTGAGACGAAGCGTCCAGCCGGTATCCACGATGTCCTCGACGATCAGCACATGTCGCCCCTCGATGCTTGTGTCCAGATCCTTGAGGAGCCTCACGATCCCCGACGACCTTGTGTCAGCGCCGTAGCTCGAGATGGCTACGAAGTCGTAGTCGAGTGGCAGATCAATGGCCCTGATGAGGTCAGACAGAAACACGGCCGAGCCCTTGAGAATTCCGATGACGAGGAGCGGTTGACCCGCATAGTCGTCGGTAATCTGCCGTCCCAACTCGCGGATTCGCGCCTGCAGCGCTTCCTCGCTCAGAAGGACCTCTATGAACGGCTTCTCACCCTCCACGACTACTCCCACTCGATGGTAGCAGGCGGCTTGGAGCTGATGTCATACACAACGCGATTCACACCGGCAACCTCGTTGATTATGCGATTGCTGATGCGCTCCAAGACATCGTACGGCAGCCTCGCCCAGTCGGCAGTCATTGCGTCCTTGCTCGTAACGGCACGAACGACGACCGTATCGGCGTATGTGCGCTGGTCGCCCATCACGCCGACACTTCTGATGGGGGCGAGAATCGCCAGCGCCTGCCAGACATCTCGGTACAGCCCTGCCTGCTTGATCTCGTCGATTACCACGTCGTCAGCCAGGCGCAGGGTCTCCAGCCGCTGCTTGGTGACCTCGCCAAGAATGCGTATGGCCAGCCCCGGACCAGGGAAAGGCTGTCGCCAAACCATGTCTTCAGGCAGACCTAGTTGCTCGGCAACGGCACGGACCTCGTCCTTGAAGAGGTAGCGAACCGGCTCTAGGACCTTCAGGTTCATGTCCTCAGGCAGGCCGCCGACATTGTGGTGAGACTTGATCGTCGCGGCGTTCTTTGTGCCGCTCTCGATGACGTCCGGATAGAGTGTCCCTTGCGCGAGGAACTTAGCCCCCTCGATCTTGGAGGCGTGCTCCTCGAAGACACGTACGAACTCTTCGCCGATGATCTTGCGCTTCTCCTCCGGATCGGTCACTCCGGCAAGGCGCTTCAGGAACCGTTCTTCCGCATTCACATACACTAGCCTGATCTTGAAGTGATCCTCGAAAGTCCTACGGACCTTCTCAGCTTCGCCCAGCCTCAGGAGGCCATGGTTCACGAAAATGCAGGTCAGCTGATCGCCGATGGCCTTGTGAACGAGCGCAGCCACACAGCTTGAGTCGATCCCTCCACTCACGCCGCAGATGACCTTATCCGAACCAACTTCCTCACGGACGGCCTTCACTGCCGTATCTACGAAGCTGGCCATGTTCCACAGGCCATGGATGCCTGCCTGTCCGAACAGGAAATTCCGCAGGATTTCCATGCCGCGAGGCGTGTGAACCACCTCAGGATGGAACTGGACCCCGAAGAGCTTACGCTTCGGATTGCTCATCGCCGCAACCGGCGTGCTTGCCGTCCGCGCAGTCGTCTGAAAACCGGGGGGCACGGACTCAACAAGATCGCCATGACTCATCCAACATTGCATCCTGTCTTCCAAGCCGGCAAACAGATCGGATGAATCCACGACCTCAAGGTCAGTCTTGCCGTATTCCTTCTGGACACCAGGCTTGACGACGCCGCCGAGCTGGTAGGCCATGAGCTGAGTGCCGTAGCATATTCCTAGGATTGGGATTCCCAGCTCGAACAGTGCCTTATCCGTACTCGGCGCGCCGGACTCGTACACGCTTGCCGGACCGCCGGAAAGGATGATGGCTTTGGGCGCGCGCGCGCGCAGTTCCTCGACAGGTGTGTCGAACGACACAATCTCGCTGTAGACCTTGCACTCGCGCACGCGTCTGGCGATAAGCTGGGTGTACTGTCCGCCGAAGTCGAGAATAAGAACGAGTTCCTCAACAGCGGCAGGTGGATTACTGGTCACGGACGCCTCCAGGCAATAAGGGCAGGTTCGTTGGAAGTACAAATCATAGCAGAGCGACTGCCCACTGTCAAACTCGAATCCTTGCTTCCTTGCTTTGCTTCGAGCGCCTTGCGGAAATGCCTCGGGCGCGAAAGCTGGCCCGAGGCATTTCGTTACTGCTCAGTCCCGAAGCATTACATCATTCCGCCCATGCCACCGCCGGGCGGCATCGCCGGTGCCGGCTTCAGCTTCTCCGGCTTCTCCGTAACGACAGCCTCGGTGGTCAACATCATCGCGGAAATGCTTGCTGCATTCTCCAACGCCGATCGAGTCACCTTCGCCGGATCGATGATGCCGGCCGCGACCAGGTCCTCGAACTCGCCGGTCACGGCGTTGAAGCCCTGGTTCTTGGTCAGAGACTTGACCTTGCCGACCACAACGGACCCCTCGGCTCCAGCGTTCTCCGCAATACGGCGAGTCGGGGCTTCGAGAGCCTTGGCAATGATTCTCACGCCGATCGCCTCGTCGCCTTCGGGTTTCAGCTTGGACACGGCCGGGATTGCGCGAACAAGAGCAACTCCACCACCAGCGACGATCCCCTCCTCGACTGCGGCACGGGTTGCGTGCATAGCGTCCTCGATGCGAGCCTTGCGCTCCTTGAGTGCCGTCTCAGTGGCTGCGCCGACTCGGATGACCGCAACGCCGCCGGACAGCTTCGCCAGACGCTCCTGCAGCTTTTCGCGATCGTAGTTGGAGTCGGTCGTCTCGATCTCTCTCTTGATCTGTGCGATGCGTCCCTTGACTGCCTCGTCGCTGCCGCTGCCTTCGACTATCGTGGTATTCTCTTTGGTCACGATGACCTTTTTCGCCGAGCCTAGCATGGAGAGATCGACGTTCTCCAACTTGATCCCGAGATCCTCGGTGATGAACGTTCCGCCGGTGACAATGGCGATGTCCTGCATCATCGCTTTGCGGCGGTCGCCAAATCCTGGGGCCTTGACGGCCACTACATTCAGGGCTCCGCGCAGCTTGTTCACCACGACCATCGCAAGTGCCTCGCCCTCGAGATCCTCGCAGAGAAGCACAAGCGGCTTACCCATCTGCATGACCTTCTCCAGCACCGGTACCAAATCGGCGATAGCGGAGATCTTCTTCTCGTAGAGCATGATCAGTGGCTCTTCGTAGACCGCCTCCATGCGCTCCATGTCTGTCGCCATGTAGGGCGAGATATAGCCCTTATCGAACTGCAGGCCCTCGACCCACTTCAGGCTGGTGTCTGTGCCTTTGGATTCCTCAACGGTGATGACGCCGTCCTTGCCGACTTTGTCCATCGCATCCGCCAGCAGTTCACCGATCTCGCTATCATTAGCAGATATGGCTGCCACCTGAGCGATATCACTGCGCTCCTTGACCGGCTTGCTCATCTTGGCAATCTCAGCCACAGCGGCCTCGACGGCCTTCTCTATGCCGCGCTTGATCGCCATAGGGTTGGCACCGGCTGCAACATTCATGAGGCCCTCACGGACGATCGCCTGCGCGAGCACGGTGGCGGTGGTTGTTCCGTCTCCGGCCACGTCGTTGGTCTTCGAAGCGACCTCACGAACGAGTTGCGCACCGACGTTCTCGAATCTGTCCTCCAGCTCGATCTCTTTGGCGATAGTCACGCCGTCGTTGATGACGGTCGGGCTGCCGAACTTCTTCTCAATCACGGCGTTCCGGCCGCGCGGTCCGAGCGTGGTGCCGACGGTGTCGGCCAGCGCGTTAACACCGCGTTCCATGGCGCGGCGAGCTTCTTCGTCAAACCTGATGTCCTTAGCTGCCACTCTTGCCGCCCTTGCCTTTCTTCTCGATAATGGCGAGAACGTCGTCCTGCCGCAGAATCATGTAATCCTCGCCGCCGACCTTCACCTCGGTGCCGGCGTACTTGCCATAGATAATAGTGTCGCCAGGCTTAACATCCATTGGCTTCATCTTTCCCGACTCCAGCTGCGAGCCCGGACCTACCGCGATAACCTCGCCCTCTAGTGGCTTCTCTTTCGCCGTATCCGGCAGCACTATCCCACCCGGCGTAACTGCCTCAGCGGACAGCGCTTTGACAATGACTCTGTCTCCTATGGGCTTCAACATAGCTATACACCTCCGTATGGCAAACAAGCCTTGCTGTTAGCACTCAGCAGCGACGAGTGCCAGCCGACGTATTTTACAGACTTTCCGGCACTATAGTCAAGTAGAAATACAAAGAAATGGGGCGAGCATCTGCTCACCCCATCCAGCGATCCGTTTGCGAGCATCAGCCTAGCGCGCCGATTTGATGATAGTTGCGAAAGCGTCTGCCTTCAGAGACGCCCCGCCGACGAGCGCACCATCGATGTTCGGCTTGCCTAGCAGCTCGGCTGCATTCTTGTCATTTACACTGCCGCCGTACTGGACGCGAACGGCCTCTGCAACGTCGGCGCCGTACATCTCCCCGACGATGGCTCGAATGACACCGCAGACACGGTCGGCCTCGTCGGACTCGCACACCTGACCAGTGCCAATCGCCCACACGGGCTCATACGCGATGACCATGCTCATGGCCTGCTCCTTGGCAAAGCCGGCGAGATCAGTCTTCATCTGTGCGGTAATCACTTCGTCAGTCTTGCCCGCCTCGCGCTCGGAGAGGAGTTCTCCGCACGCGATGATCGGAGTGAGGCCGCACTCAAAAGCGAACTTAGCCTTCATGTTGACCGTCGCGTCGCACTCGCCGAAGTAAGTGAGCACCTTGCCAAGTTCAGCGTCGACGGTGCCGAAGCGCCCACGCGTCTCTGAGTGACCGACGATGACCCACTTGCAGCCCGCGTCCAGCAGCATCTGCGGGGAGATCTGACTCGTCCACGCGCCGGACTCCTTCCAGAACGTGTTCTGGCCGCCGAGAGTGATGTTACTACCCTTGATCGCCTCACCTACGGAGGCGAGCGCTACAAACGTCGGACATACGGCGATGTCTACGTCGTCGATGCCGGCAACCAGCGGCTTGAGCTCGTTGGCAAGCGCCACGCCCTCCGCGATGGTCTTGTTCATCTTCCAATTGCCGGCTATGAATGGTTTTCGTGACATGATTGCTCCTTACTTGTCCTGCAGACACACGACTCCGGGCAATTCCTTGCCCTCGAGGAACTCGAGCGATGCGCCGCCGCCGGTCGAGACGTGGCTCATCTTGTCGGCGTACCCCATCTGTTCGACGGCAGCCGCGGAGTCGCCGCCGCCAACGATCGTCGTGCCACTGGACTCCGCCATCGCTTCGGCGATGGCCAGGGTGCCCTTAGCGAACCTCGGATCCTCGAAAACGCCCATCGGTCCGTTCCAAACGACCGTCTTGGCACTCTTGATCTTCTTGGAGAAGAGCTCGATGCTTTCAGAGCCGATGTCCAGGCCCCTGTACCCGTCGAGCATGGCGTTAGTCGGCGCTGTCCGGATGTCCACATCAGCCGGCACACCGGACGGGATGTCGAAATCCGCAGCCAGTTTCGCCTCAACGGTGTCTATTGGCAGAAGCAGCTCGACGCCTTTGTCTTTCGCCTTCTGAAGGGCCTGTTTGGCGAGGGGCAGCCCGGATTCCTCGACCATCGAGTTGCCGACGCTGAGTCCTTGCGCGGCGAGGAATGTGTAAGTCATCGCCCCGCCGACGATCAGCACGTCGACCTTGTCTAGCAGTCTGTCTATTACATCGATCTTGCCGGACACCTTGACGCCGCCCAGAACCGCCACAAACGGTCGCTCGGGATTCGCGACGGCGTTGCCCAGGTACGCCAGTTCCTTCTCGATCAGGAAGCCAGCCACGCCGGGCAGATACTTGGTTACGCCTTCGGTGGACGCGTGCGCCCGGTGGGCAGTGCCAAACGCGTCGTTGATGTACAGCTCGCCAAGACTCGCAAGCTCCTGGGCGAACTTAGGGTCGTTCTTCTCCTCAGCGGCATAGAAGCGAACGTTCTCCAGAAGCATAACGTCGCCGTCTTTGAGCGCCATCGCGGCCGACTTCACTTCGTCGCCTATGCAATCGCTCATCTTCCGGACGGGCTTACCGAGCAGTTCAGAGAGCTTGGCCGCAACCGGATCGAGGTTGTACTTCTTGACCGAGCTCTCGTCCGCCTTGCCCGACTCGTCGGACTTGGGGCGACCAAGGTGACTCATCAGAATCACCCTGGCGCCGTTATCGATCAGGTAGTTGATGGTCGGAAGAGCCGCCGTGATTCGGCGGTCATCGGTGATATTGCGGTCGGCATCAAGCGGGACGTTGAAGTCCACTCGGACCAGAACGCGCTTCCCGCGAACGTCGATATCTTTGACGGTCTTCTTGTTCATCTCTACAGACCTTTCTTGACCATGAAGTCGATGAGGTCCCCCACTCTCTCGGAGTAGGCCCACTCGTTGTCATACCAGCTCAGGACCTTGAGGAACTTGTCGCCGAGCATCATCGTGGACAGGCCATCGAAGATGGACGAACGGCTGTCGCCCTTGAAGTCGCAGGAGACGACCGGATCCTCAGTGTATCCAAGGATACCCTTCATCGGGCCTTCCGCCGCAGCCTTGATGGCGGCATTCACTTCTTCCGGCGTGGCCGGCTTGACCAGGTTGCAGGTCAGGTCAACGACCGAAACCGTCGGGGTGGGAACTCTCATGGAGAACCCGTGCAGCTTGCCCTTGAGCTCGGGAATAACCAGGCCGATGGCCTTCGCGGCGCCGGTGCTGGTCGGGATCATGTTGCAGGCAGCGGCGCGAGCCCTGCGCAGGTCCTTGTGGGCCTGATCAGCGGTCTTCTGGTCGTTTGTATACGAGTGAATCGTATTCATGAAGCCCTGCTCGATGCCGAACGTGTCATTGATGACCTTGGCAAAGGGAGCGAGGCAGTTTGTTGTGCAGCTTGCGTTGGACACGATGTTGCAGGTAGCCGCATCGTAGATGCCCTCGTTGACACCCATAACGATGGTGGCATCCTCGTTCTTGGCCGGAGCGGAGATGATGACCTTCTTCACGCTGTCGTGCATGTGAGCCTTGGCCTTCTCACCGTCCGTGAAGATGCCAGTGCTCTCGACTACTATCTGCACGCCGTGGTTCTGCCACGGGATGGCCGCCGGGTCCTTCTCGGCGTAGACGGCGATCTTCTTGCCGTCGATCACGATCGCCCCCTCTTCGGCCGTGACTTCACCCGGCCACGGGCCGTAGTTGGTGTCGTACTTGAAGAGGTGGGCATTGGTCTTCGAGTCGAACAGGTCGTTGATGGCGACGACCTCGATGTCCTTGGGGTACTTCTGCAGCATAGCCCGCAGGGACAGGCGACCGATCCTACCGAAACCGTTGATACCTACTTTGACTGGCATTTGTGTTGCGTTCCTCCTCCGCATAAGCTTCAGAGGCGCCACGCATAGTCTGAGCTGCGACGCCTCTGATCGAAAGCAGCAAAATAGCCCGACGTGTAGCCGTCGAGCTGACTCAAATCATGATATTTTAGCGGCCCTCGCCCGGTCTGTCAAACGCGCCTGAACTTGCGATCCAGCTCCCAGTTGGAGAGGCTGACAATGACTGGACGGCCGTGCGGACACGTGAATGGATTCTTGCACTTGAGCAGGTCCGCAACGAGTTGGTTCATCTCCTCCACCGACAGCGGATCGCCCGCCTTGACGGCCATCTTGCAGCATGCCGTAATGAGAACCTGTTCGGCTTTCACAAGCAGATGCTTGGTGACGCTCAGATCGACGAGCTCGGAGATCATGTCACGCAGGACCGCCTCCGCGTCCGCAGGCTTGATCGATGCCGGAGCGCCTCGCACCATAAACGTGTCGCCGCCGAACGGTTCGAGCTCAAAACCCGCCTGCCGTAGTTGGTCCAGTCTCTGCGAGACGATTGCGGCTTCCTTAGCGCTCAGCGATAGCGCAAGCGGAATCACAAGCCCCTGCACTGCAATCCGCCTGGCCTCATCGGTTTCGATCATCCGATCGAACAGGACTCGCTCGTGCGCAACGTGCTGGTCGATCACTAACACCCCGTCATCGCACTGCGCGACGATATACGTGTTCCGAGCCTGGCCAATCACCTTCACCCCACTCAGCGCGACAGTGCGAATCGCGTCGAAGTCCGCCTCCGGTACCGGCGACTCCTCGACCGGCACCCCCACCCCGCGCTCCCACACGAATGGGTCCACCTGCTCCCCGGTTGTCGCCCTGCGCTGCGCCAGTGCTTCTTGGAATGCTTTGAGGTCAACCACATTCGGGCGGTCGATGAGCGTGCCCTGATGGAATTGCGGCGGATCAGGTGCAAGCGACAGAGACTGCGAAACCCGCTGGATAGGGTCACCTAAGATGGTAGGTGCAGCGGCCCCGGCCATTAGTACCGCGTTGACCGCCCGATGCACCGCGCTGTGGACTTCCTGCTCGCTGGAGAACTTGACTTCGGCCTTGGTTGGATGCACATTCACGTCAACAAGCTCAGGAGTCACATCGAGAAACACGATAGCAACTGGATAGCGCCCCGGTTGCAGCAGACCGCGATATGCCTGATCCAACGCGTGCGTCATTGACTTGCTACGCACGGGGCGACCGTTGACGAAGAATATCTGGTAGTTGCGGTTGATGCGAGTGAGGGACGCGTTCGAGACAAACCCGGACACCCGCATTGCCGGTGTCTCGAACGAGATCGGCGCAAGCTGCTTCGCGATGTCCTTGCCCAGTACTTGCGTGATGCTGTTGAGCGGCTTGCCGGTTGCGGGCGACGAGAGCATCTCGCGGGAGTTGTGCGTAAGCCGGAAGTGGATGGATGGGTATGCCATTGCGAACCGGCCTATGAGGTCGGTGATGTGGCCCTGCTCGGTCTGCGCGGACTTGAGGAACTTTAGCCTGGCAGGAGTATTGAAGAAGAGCTTGCGTACCGAGATCGTGGTACCCTGCGGCACGCCAACGGATTCGAGATTGGTGATCGTGCCCGCCTCTATCTCTACGCGCACTCCATCAGCCTCGGCTTCATGCTTCGTAACGATCTCCATCACCGACACGGACGCAATGCTCGGCAGCGCTTCCCCGCGGAAGCCAAGCGTCGAGATGGAATCTAGATCATCGGCCGTGCTGATCTTGGATGTCGCATGGCGCTGCAGCGACAGCACGGCGTCCTCGCGCGTCATCCCGCAGCCGTTGTCGGTAATCTTGATAAGCTCCTTGCCGCCCTCCTCAAGCGTGACCGTGATCGAAGACGCGCCCGCGTCGATGGAGTTCTCGATAAGCTCCTTGACAACCGACGCCGGGCGCTCTACCACCTCGCCCGCGGCAATGCGGTTTGCCGTGTGCTCGTCAAGGAGGGTTATTCGGTTGCGCGCGTCAACCACTGCTCTTTGCCCGCTTCTGCAGCTCGTACAGCTTGTTCATCGCCTCGATTGGCGACATGACAGATGTGTCCAACTTTTCGAGCTCTTCTATGACAGGGTGCTTCTCGGACTCGAAGAGCGTCATCTGGAGAGTTTCCGTTCGGGCCTTGATCTTGGCGCCCTTGCTGACGGCCCTGGAGCCTGTGCCGTTAGATTCGAGTTCCTTTAGGATCTCGCCGGCGCGATCGATGACCTCGCTGGGCAGGCCAGCAAGGCGCGCGACCTCGACGCCGTAGCTGCGGTCGGTGCCGCCCGGCATGATCTTGCGCAGCCAGACGATTCGATCCTTCTCCTCGCGCACGGCGATGCGGTAGTTGCGCACGCCCTTGAGCTTGGCTTCGAGGTCGTTGAGGTGATGATAATGCGTCGCGAAAAGCGTCTTGGCTCCGAGGCGATTGATCTCCTCAGCGACCGCCCACGCAATGGACAGTCCGTCGTAGGTCGAGGTCCCGCGGCCGATCTCGTCGAGAACGATCAGGCTCGAGCGCGTCGCATTGTTAAGAATGTTGGCGGTTTCGTTCATCTCGACCATGAATGTCGATTGCCCGCTGGCAAGCTCGTCGTGCGCGCCGACGCGCGTGAATATGCGATCCACCACGCCGATCGTCGCCTCGTCGGCGGGCACATAGCTGCCCATCTGCGCCAGCAACACGATAAGGGCGACCTGCCGCAGATAGGTGGACTTACCGGCCATATTGGGGCCGGTGATGATCAAGAGCTGGTCAGTTTCGCAGTTGATCAGAGCGTCGTTGGGCACAAACTGCTCCGCGATGAAGTGCTCGACCACAGGGTGACGGCCGTTCTTTATATGAATTTCGTCCCCGTCCGTCACGATGGGCTTCGTGAATCCCTTCGCCGATGCGATCTCGGCAAGAGACGCAAGGACATCCAACTCGGCCACCGCACGCGCGACCTTCCCCACGCGAACGGCCTCATCCGCGACTTTGCTGCGCACCTCGCAGAATATCTGATACTCCAGCTCAGCCGCCTTCTCGTCCGCGCCGAGCACCTTCGCCTCCATCTCCTTGAGTGATGGAGTGATGAACCTCTCTGCGTTGGTCGTCGTCTGCTTACGAATGAAGTCCTCGGGCACCAGGTGAAGGTTAGGTTTTGTAACCTCGAGGTAGTACCCAAACACAGAGTTGTACCCGACCTTCAGGTTCCTGATTCCGGTCCGCTCGCGCTCGTCCGACTCGAGGCTCGCGATCCACGACTTGCCATCCTTGGACGCGCGTCTCAGGGTGTCGAGATCTGCGTTGTAACCCTCGGCGATAATCCCCCCGTCGCGCAGCACAATCGGCGGCTCCGCCGCAATAGCCTGCTCGATGAGTTCCACCAGCGGGTCCAGGAACTCGATCGCGGCCAGAATCGTCTTGAGCCGTTCAGCCTCGACACTACGTATAGCCTCCGACAACCTCGGAAGTTGCTTGAGCGACTGCGCGAGGCCGACCAAGTCGCGCGCATTGGCGGACTCACTGACGATGCGCGACATCAGGCGCTCCAAATCCTGAACCCCGCCTAGGATCTCTCTGATCTCGCCGCGCACCAGCGCGTCGCCGAACATCTCGTCGACCGCGTCCAGCCGGCGGTTGATCCGCTTCACGTCGAGCAAAGGCTGGTCGAGCCACTTCCGCAGCAGCCGTCCGCCCATCGCCGTGCGCGTCTTGTCGATGATGGACAGCAAGCTCGCGCCACGCGTGTCCGCCGACATTGAGTGCGTGAGCTCCAGATTGCGCCTCGCCGCAGCGTCAAGGACCATGAACCCGCTGGTCGAATAGGTCGAGAGGCTCGTGACGGACTGCAGAGCGTTCATATTCGTCTGCTTGAGGTAATCCACGATCATCGCTGCCGACTCGACGCCCGCTCGCATGTCCTCTGCACCGAACCCGCGTAGCGAGTCTGTATGAAAGTGCTCCTTGAGCGCCTCCCGTGGCGCCTTGCGGTAGATCGAGTTGTCCTCGTATCGAGTGATGGTCGCGCCTGTCGTGCGACGGATCGGATCGGTGAGGTCGATGTCGATCTCTTTGAGTAGCACTTCCGCGGGCGCGAGCCGGCCCAGTTCCTCCAGCAGCTTCGTGGACGCGTCTTTCCCTGCAATCTCGGTGACGGCGAACTCGCCGGTCGATATGTCCACGACCGCCACACCGTAAGCATCCGGCTCGCTCGACACGGCAACGAGGTAGTTGTTTGCCTTCGCATCGAGCATGCCGTCCTCGAGAACTGTTCCGGGCGTGACCACCCGAGTGACGCCACGCTTGACGATCTTCTTGGTCTTCTTGGGGTCCTCTAGCTGGTCGCAGATGGCGACCCGATATCCTTTCGAGATCAGTCGGGCGACGTAACGATCGACTGCGTGAAATGGCACCCCGCACATGGGGACATCCGTGGCGTAGCCTTGCGACCGAGAGGTAAGCACGATCTCGAGTTCGCGCGACGCCGTTACCGCATCATCCCCGAACATCTCGTAGAAATCGCCAAGTCGGAACATGAGAATGACGTCCGGGTACTGCTCCTTGATGGTCTGGTACTGCGCCACCATCGGTGTGACCTTCTTAGCGTCCATCGCTTACCTCGCCCAAGAATCCGTACAAGTGCCCCTCCGTCACGCGAACCTGCACTGTTTGTCCAACCATTTCGGACGATCCAGCGAAGTTGATGGTCTTGTTCTGTCTCGTCAGTCCGGTAACCCTTCTTGGGTCTTTCGGGCTGACGCCTTCCACAAGGACCTCATACATTCGTCCCACAGACGCGTCGTTGATCTCGCACGTAATCGCATTCTGCAGCTTGATCAGCCTGCCCAGCCGTGCGTTCTTAGCCTTCACGGACAACTGCCCTTCCATTGTGGCGGCAGCGGTTCGCGGGATTGCATTGTACGCGAACATGAACGCGGAGTCGAACCGTATCTGGGCAGCGAGCCTCATCGTGTTCTCGAACTGCTCCTCGGTCTCGCCGGGAAAGCCGACGAGGAAATCAGTGGTAATCGCGATCTCGGACACTGCATCCCTCAGAGCCGCCACCCTCTCTACTATATGCGCAGCCGTGTACTTGCGGTTCATGCGCGCCAGAACCTCGTCATCGCCAGACTGAACCGCGAGATGGATATGCTCACAGACCTTGGGCAAGTCTCGCATGGCCGCTATCAGCCTGTCGGAGAGGTCCTTGGGGTGCGATGTCGTGAACCGAATCCGCTCGATGCCGTCTATATCACCGAGCGCGGCGAGCAAATCTGCAAAATCCACATCGTCGCTGAGAGTCGCGCCGTACGAGTTCACGTTCTGCCCAAGCAGCGTAACTTCTTTTCTTCCCGCTCCGGCAAGCTCGGTGACCTCCGAGACCACGTCCGCTATGTCCCGGCTGCGCTCCTTGCCTCGTACGTATGGCACCACGCAGTACGAGCAGTAGTTGTCACAGCCATACATCACGGGCACAAAGCTCTTGATCGAGTGTCCCTGTCTCAGTGTGCGGGAAGGAACGGTAACCGGGTCGGAGTCAGACTGCGGCAATCCCAGCGCCGATCTGAAACCGCGCTTGCGCTGGACCTCGCATATCAGTTCGGGTATTCGCCAGATGCTCGCCGTACCGATCACCATATCGAGATACGGCCGATGCTTCCGCAGCAGCTCGCCCTCCTTCTGGGCCATGCAGCCACAGACTCCTATGATCATCGCCGGGTTGGATCGCTTCGCAAGCGCCAGCTCGCCGAGCTTGCTCTTGGCCTTGTGCTCAGGCTTAGCCCGCACACTGCACGTGACGAGCATTGCCACATCAGCCTCTTCCTGGTTGTCCGTGGGTGAATAGCCCATCTGCATCAGGAGGCTGGCTATCTGCTCTGCGTCGTCCTCATTCATCTGGCAGCCCCAGGTGAAGATGATGAATTTGCGGTCAGCCGTGGTCACGTTGATCATGGTAGCAGGAACGGAGGAACTCAACAAGAGGAGTGTCTACAGACAATGGCGGAGAGGGTGGGATTCGAACCCACGGTGACTTGCGCCACAACGGTTTTCGAGACCGCCCCGATCAACCACTCCAGCACCTCTCCGCGCCATACAAGTCGAAAAATCGGAAGTCCGGCGAATAGCCGACTCCCGACCTGACTTCGCTGGTGGCCGATGAGGGAATCGAACCCCCAACGCCCGCCTTAGGACGGCGGCGCTCTATCCATTGAGCTAATCGGCCATAAAGTGGCGCGCTTGGAGGGAATCGAACCCCCGACCTAATGGTCCGCAACCATTCGCTCTATCCCCTGAGCTACAAGCGCGCGTCCACCGCAGCCAAAGTATAACATAGCCGCCCTCCGACTGTCAATCCGGAGGACGGCTCACAAGTCTCCAGTCAAGCGTCGCGGTTTAGTTCGGCCTGGACGCGGTTGTCGCCGGAGCGACGCCGGCGTGCGCAACCTTCGGGAAGTATGTCTTCTCGTCATACGAGGGGCTGCGCTCCTTCGTGTGGCAGCCCACGCACAGCTGCGGATCCACCTTCACGTGCACCGCAACGTCTTTGCGCTCCAAGCCGTGTGGCAGGGAGTTCATATGACATGTAGCACACTCAACCCCCGCATAAGGGGTCTGCGTAACCATGTACTTCTCCGTTGCGCGATACAGCTCCGAATGGCACGGCAGGCACTCCGCAGTGGTGCTCTTTCGGTCAACGAGAGTCTTCACCGCAACCGCATGCTTCGTCTTGGACCAGTCGTCATACTGCTTCTGGTGGCAAGCTTTGCAGAGCAGCGGCGAGTAGTAGGGCTTAACATCAGGTGTGTGGGACATCTGCGCAACCGGCATCTCCTGCGGAACCAGTCCCATAGCCAGAATTCCCTTGGCAACCTGATCGGCAACCTGCTTGTCCTCTGGAAACTTCTCATCCAGGTTCACGCTGTTGTTCGTGACCTTCACCGGCTGACCAGGCGAATACTCGATATCCACAACGCCGAGCTGCTTGGACTGGAAGTGAGGAGGCATTATGTGCGTGCTGCCAACAACCTGTTCCTCGCTTATCGTCCGCCACTGGCCGGGTATCACGATGTCCGGCGAGCCCAGCCTGACGCTGTTGCGCTGAAGCCACTCGTCCGTGGTCACCCCGTCCTCGTCGAGGACGATCATCAGGTCGCACTTCGACCGTAGCTCCTTGAATGTCTCGAACCTCGACTTACGAAGTTCGTACTCGTTGACCTTGGCGTCTTTGGGGAACGAGCTAAACGAGATGATTCCCACCCGAACCCCGTCAACGTTCTTGACGACGTATGGCACAGCCTGCTTGTTTGCCAAGGGAGAGGCGTCCAGGATCGTAAGCTTGTTCGCGGCAGCCTTCTCAAAAAACGCCGGTCCCATAACTAGGTCAGACATCCCCAAGCCAATCGCGTCGTATTTCATGCCCGACATCACGGACATTATCACGTCCAGTTTGGCCGGTGAATCGGAGATATTGCCCGCATCCACGATGACCGTGTTGGGGTTTTCCTTCGCATATTGCGCTATTGCTGTTGAGCGACGGGCAAGACCGCCCATCTGTCCGCCGTCGTGCGGTCACCCGCAAGGCTTCCAGTTCCCCATCATATCATCCGTGTAGAGGATACGGATCTTCTTTGGGGAGTCAACAGCATACAGGCCGATGCCGCTGACGGCCAAAGCCACAAGCAACGCGACACCGAGACCAATCCTGGCAACTAGACGCATTCGCAAGGTTCGGAACCTCCGCAATTACAGAGTTATCCCCATCCGTAGTATATGCTCGCACTGCCCAGATGTCAACAACAAACCAAAATCGGGCCGATCCAAAGACCGGCCCGATTCCGTACCAGAGTTGGCAACCCTAGAAACCGGTGAAGACCTCAAGGAACAGCATGTCATTCTTCTTGCTGCTCTGCCCAGGGGGCGGGCTCTCCAGGTTGTCTTCGTAGTTGACTTCGATCCAGACGCCTTTGCTGATCGGCTGAACAACACCCACCGTCAGCTGCTGCACATTCCATGTAGTCTGGAAATTGGTCGGCGTCCTGTCGTTGTTGATCGCTGCCCAGCGAATGTACGCACGGGTCTTGTCCTTGGGCTGATAGCCGGCCAGCACACTGTAACCCGTGACCGTCAGGAAACTGAACTTGCCCTGATAGGCTTCCGTCTGCAAGACCCACGGTCCGGACGAAACGGAACCATCGAAGCCATACTTGCTGTGCGACTTGTTGGTCGTCGGAGCAAGATTGTACTGCTGCGCGATGAAGTTGGCGTCCGCCTGCTGGAGCTGGCCAACCGCGCCGGAGAAGTGATACTGGTAGTTGGGCTTAGTAACGCCCAGCCTCAGACTTCCGGCTATGCGGCCACTCGTGTTGGCAGCGTCTTCCCTGTCACAGAGATGCTGCACGGTGGTAACCAGCGCGTTCGCCGGTGTCGGAGCTCCCGGGGTCGGGGGGATCGTGGTATTGGTGGATCCGGCAAACTCGCCGATCTTGCGGGTCTCGACCTGCATGTCCGTGTACAGCGACGCGCCAACGTCGAAGGTGCCGAACTTCCGGTCGAACTGCGCGCCGATGATCCGGTCCTGGGTGAAAGTCTCTGAAAGGATACCGTACTGGCTGGTCTTCCTGTTCGGGTAGCTCGGCGTCATACCAAAGTTGAGCTGACGCCCCTTTCCGAAGCGAAGCCGACCTTTCGCGAACGGCATATCGACATAAGCGCTTTCCAGGTAAGTCCTACTCTGCTCACCAGTAACTGTGTTGCCGAACGCATTCGTGAAAGCCCTGTCGGTAATCCACGGGTGCAGGTACATTTCGATGTAGCCTGTGGTGTCGTTGGCGAGCTGGCCCACCGCAGACAGGGACACCCTCTCGGTGACAAACCGCGCGCTGTAGCCCTCGTTGGCGTAGAATCTGTTCTGCATGTAGCCGTGCAGTTCCACACACGGGACTGTCTGCTGAGCCGTAGCACAGACTGCCATCAAGCTCAGCAATAGAGTCGCAATCAATAGCGTTGCGAGATGTCTTCTCAACCTTTCCCTCCTTCGAGAATGCGGAGCATTCTCGTTCTTCCCGGGCAAACTCAACAGTGCTCTGGCGGAGCCAGAGTCGCGAGTGAGTTCATGCCGCGATTCCTACATAATGGTGGATTCCGAAAGAGACCTGAAGCAACTTCCCTTGCCCATCACCTCCATGCCGGGCAACGCATCCTGTGCCGCCGTCGAGTGTTTCCACAGTTTCCACCCGTACAGTTCGACCAAGTGCGCCGACGCCCTTAGACTCGGGACGACGTTCCATGTCCCGGCGACGCTCATTTCTCTCTGTTGTCGATAACCCGCTCGGACGGTCCGACTTCGTGCAGCGTGCGCGGCTCAACAAGCCGAACTCTCGGCGTCAGTCCCACAAGCGCGTGCACTCTGTGCTTGATCGTATCCTCCAACTCCACCAACCTCTGCATCTGATCAGATATCATCCCGCCGGATAGCTCTACGCGAAGTGTTAGATTCTCCAAGCCCGCTTCTCTATCGATCACTATCTGATAGTGCGGCTGCACGTGCTCGATCTCGTAAAGCAGAGCCTCTATTTCTTTAGGGTAGACGTTGACGCCGCGAATGATGACCATGTCATCTGTTCTCCTGCGCACCGGCGCCATCCGCGCCGTCGTCCTCCCGCACTTGCATTTGCTACGGGTGATCCGCGATATGTCGTGAGTGCGGTAGCGGATCATAGGCAGCCCTTCCTTGGTGAGAGTCGTTATGACCAGTTCGCCCTCCTGCCCTTCATCCAAGACCTGCAGTGTAGTCGGATCCACCACCTCAACCAGGAAATGATCCTCATTGATGTGCAGCCCGTCGCGGAGCTCGCACTCGCCTGCGATCCCCGGCCCCATAACCGCACTGATGCCGTAGTTGTCCGTAGCGACAACGCCCAACCTCGACTCGATCTCGCCTCGCATCCTTTCGGACATCGGTTCTCCGCCGAACAACCCCACTCTCAGCCACAGCCCCGCGGTGGGAACACCTAGCCGACCCATAACCTCAGCGAGATACAACGCAAAGCTCGGCGTGCTCACGAGCGCGGTGCTGCGGAAATCCTGCATTATCTGGACCTGCCGCTCAGTGTTACCTGAGGAGACGGGTATGACCGACGCCCCGAGTCTTTCAGCGCCGTAGTGCATGCCGAATCCGCCAGTGAACAGACCGTAGTCGAATGCAATCTGAACAACGTCGTCTTTCGTGACGCCGGCTGCGCTCATGACTCGCGCTGTCTGGTCTGCCCAGTGCTTGAGATCGTTGCGAGTATAGCCGACCACGACAGGTTTGCTGGTGGCGCCCGAAGAGGAGTGGATGCGGACGATCTCGCGCAGCGGCACGGCGAACATCTCGTAGGGATAGCCGTCGCGAAGGTCTTCCTTGGTCGTGAACGGAAGCTTCGCGATGTCACAGAGCGATTGCACGTCTTCCGGCGCGATGTTGAGCTGCTCAAACTTGCGATGGTAGAACGGCACGTTCCGATAGGCTCGATTGACTGTCGTCTGAAGCAGCTCGAGCTGAAGCTGCTCCATTTCGGAACGTTGCATGGTTTCCTGTTTTCGATTCCAGATCGGCATCCGCGTCCCCTACTCCACCATCTGCTTGTATCCCTTGCCGAGATACGCGCGTTGAATCTCCGGGTTCTTAGCCAACTCCGACGCGGGGCCTTCCATCACGACGCGCCCAGTCTCGAGAACGTAGGCGCGCTTCGCAACAGCCAGAGCGGCCTTTGCGTTCTGTTCAACAACAAGCACGGTCGTTCCTCCGTCCCTCCTGAGATCGGCTATGACACGGAATATCTCTTTCACAACCAACGGAGCCAGCCCCATTGACGGCTCATCAAGCAGCAGCATTCGCGGCCTTGCCATCAGCGCCCTGCCGATGGCCAACATCTGCTGTTCCCCACCCGACAGCGTTCCCGCAGACTGCCTGGACCGATCCTTGAGCACGGGAAAGGTCGCGTAGATCCTATCAAGATCCTCGCTGACCAGGCTCCTCTTCGCTGCGCGACTCCGGCGGTAGGCCCCCAGCATAAGGTTCTCATAGACAGACATCCCCGGAAACAGCTGCCTGCCTTCCGGGACCTGCACCAGTCCCATCTCGACGAGCTTATCCGCTGTCTTGCCCGCGATATCCTTGCCGTCGAACGTAATCCGTCCGCTTCTGGGAGACAGCACGCCGGATATCGTATTGAGCGCTGTCGTCTTGCCGGCGCCGTTTGGCCCAACGACCGCCACGATCTCGCCTGGATCAACGTGCAGTGAGACCCCCTTGAGGGCAAGTATGCGGCCGTAGTAGGTCATCACGCTCTGCAGCTTGAGCATCATTTGGCCTCCATTCCGAGATACGCCGCGATGACTCGCGGGTCGTTTTGTATCTCTTCGGGAGTGCCCTCGGCAATCTTGCGGCCCTGGTCGAGCACGGTCACCTCATCCGAGATGTCCATGACAAACTGCATATCGTGATCCACCAGCAGCACGGTCAGTCCCTGCGCAACTACTTCCCTCAGAAGACGTGCCAGTTCCGCGGACTCCCTCGTCGACAGTCCTGAAGCAGGCTCGTCCAGCAGCAGCAATCTCGGCCTGCTGGCGAGAGCCCGCGCGATCTCGAGCATTCGCTGCTTGCCGAATGGCAGGCTCCCTGCATCGGTGTCGGCAACGTCGGCAAGCCCCACATGCTCGAGCCGCTCCATTGATTCAGCAAGAATCTTGCGCTCCTCTCGCCAATGCCCCACCCATCGCAGCGCGCCCGAGAACAAGCCCTGCCTTGTCCAACAGTGGCATCCGACCATCACGTTCTCGAGCACCGACATGTTCTGAAAAAGCTGCACATTCTGGAATGTCCTGGCCACGCCAAGTGACGCGACTTCGTAGCACGATCTGCCGACAATGGAGGTTCCGTTGACTCGAATGTCTCCGCTCGTTACTGGCGCGACGCCGGTCAGCAGATTCAGCAGCGTGCTCTTGCCGGCGCCGTTGGGGCCGATCAGCGCCTTTGTCTGCCCTTGACCCACGTGCATGTCCACGCCGTTGACCGCAACAAGGCCCCCGAACGACTTCGTGACCGCCGTCGCCTCGATCAGCACGCTCATTGCTCCTGCCTGCCCTTTCGCCCGGCGGCGCTGCGAGCGCCACGGATCGCGCCTGCGGCAAGATCGGTCAGGCCCCTTACGAGGCCCTGCGGCAGGACCATCATCACCACGACGAGAATGGTGCCGAAGACAATGGGATCGAGGCCCTTGATAGCCAGGCCCAAAACCGTGATATCGCGCTTGCCCAGTGCGAGAATCCAATCCTTGAGAAGCTGAATCGCCGCCGCGCCGAAGAGCGCGCCCCAGACGCTTGCGAGCCCGCCCAACACTACGATGACTACCAGCATCACCGACACGTCGAAGCTGAACTCAGATGGGTGTATGAAGCCTACACCGACATTGTGAGCGTAGAGGCTGCCGGCGATAGACGCAAGCGCAGCACTCACCACGAAAACCTGGACTTTGTATCGCTCGGTGTCCACCCCCAGTGACTCAGCCGCTTGCTCGCTCCCGTGAACTGCTCGAAATGCGCGCCCCACCCGAGACCTCACGGTGTTGACAGCCAGCACAAGCGCCGCGAATACAAACAGCCACACCAGATAGTAATAGGCCTCCTTGGGGCTCACGGCCCGCCCGCGGAACAATGAGAAGAAGTGCTGCATCGCGTGCGGGATCGGGATCGATGGAATCCCGTAGATGCCATCGCTGGACCCTCCCGTCACAGCGACCCACTTCTCGAACACAATCTTGATGATGACGCCGAACCCCAGGGTCGCCATTGCGAGGTAGTGACCCTTGAGCCTAAGGACCAGAGCGCCAATAAGATACGCGATCAGTCCCGTGACAATAATGCCGACGACAATCCCGGTCCAGGGCGATGCACCGCCATTCGCCAACACGCGGGCAAGGAACCGTCCGCATATCGCTGCCGCGGCGATGTCGATCACACCTGACGCAGCCGGCTTCCAGACTCCAATGCGAAGCGGCAGGCCCATCAGTGCCATGCCCACCGCCACTATCATCAGCGTGAACACCAAACCAGCCCCGAGCGCATGACACAGCAACGAAAGGGCCAGCAGAGCCACGACACTTGCTGCCAGCTTCCACCCCGACACCCGCGTCAGAGAGATCAACGCAGCCGCGCCGGCCATCAGCCCGATTCCGGCGCTGATCCCCGGAATGATCGGCTCCTGCACAGGCTGCAGTGTCAGGATGGCTGATACATACGCGCCTATTCCAAAGAACGCGGCATGTCCTAGCGATATCTGGCCTGCATAGCCCATCAGCAGGTTCAGTCCTAGCCCAAGCAGCACGTAGATTCCGATGTAGATGAGCGATGTGAGAACCTTGTCCTCCGCAAATCTCGGCGCCACTAGATATGCGATCGCAAAGACCGCAAACGGCAGCAGCACTCTCGCGTCAGCGCGCGGTCTCCTGCGGGTTATGCTACATGTAGCGTAGGAATCCGCAACTGCCATCTACGCCACCACCTTCTTTCGCGCCAGTATGCCCTCGGGCTTGACCAGCAGCACTATCAGCAAAATCACAAACGCAACCGCGTCTTTGTAGTCGCTCATGGAAGGCATCACAAGCCCGATGAGGGCTTCCGCGATGCCCAATAGTATGCCGGCAACGATGCAGCCGCCAAAGCTGCCCAGTCCTCCGAGGACAGCCGCGCAGAATCCCTTGAGCCCAAGCGCGGTGCCCATGTTGCACTTCGCGTAGAAGTAAGGGGATACCGTAACACCTGCAATGGCGCCCAGTCCAGCCGCCATCACGAACGACAGCACAATCATCTTCTGCACACTGATGCCCACTAGCTTTGCACCCGTCGGATTCGACGAGCACGCGCGCATCGCGCGGCCAACGAGCGTGTACCTGAAGAAGAGGTGTGTTGCCGCCACCAGCAGGATCGTAACCCCGACCACCCAGACTTGCTGCGCGCTGATGACCGCGCCGAGAACGTGAAAAGTGCGGTCCTCGGCGCCGTTGATACCGGTGAAATACGGCACGTGCTTCGCTTCTTCGCCCCAGAACAGCTGCGCAAGCCCGCGCAGCAGTATCGATGCGCCCACGGTGAGGATGATCAGGGAGACTACCGAGGCCCTTTTGAGAGGGACAAGCACGCAGAGCGCGAGCAGCGCTCCGACGACGCAACCCGCCGCAACCGCAACCGGAAATGCGATCACGACACTGAACTTCGTAAGCAGGACCGCCGCCACCATCGCGCCGACCATAACGAACTCACCCTGCGCGAAGTTGATGACCTGTGTGCCACCATAGATGATAGAGAAACCGATGGCCACGATCGCATATATGCACCCGCTGGTGATACCCGACACCACCAGTTGCGGTATTTGCCCTAACTGATCCATTACTCGCCCATCACACGTGCTCAGCCGGAGCTTCCGACATCCGGTGGCTCCGGCTGAACTACTACTTACTCACTTGACCAAGACCCACTTGCCGTTCTTGATCGTAACCAGTGCAAAAGCGCTCTTGTCGAGACCGTTGTGGTCAGACTTGCTCATATCGAACACACCGTCGATACCGACAAAGCCTTTCCGCGCCTCGATATTCGCACGAATCTTCGTCCGGTCAGGACCAACCTTGTTCAGTGCGTCAACGACCAGCATAAATGCGTCCCAGGCATGGCCGCCGAAATGGCTGGCTGGCTGCTTGAAGGCCTTCTGGTAGTCCGTGCCGTACTTGAGCAACACATTCCTCTGCGGGTCGCTGGAAGGAATCTGGCCTGCCACGATGATCTTGCCCGACGGGAACACGACCCCCTCGGCGGCCTTGCCGGCGAGGTCTATGAACGCCTTGTTGGAGACGCCATGACTCATCAGCAGGGGCATCCTCATGCCGAGTGTGCGCATATTCTTTGCAACTATGGCCGGGCCTGGGTTAGTGCCCCAGCAGATGACGGCCTGCGGCTTGGCTGCGCGAATCTTGGTCAACTGCGCGGTCATGTCCGTATCGGCACTGGCAAACGACTCCAGCGCGACGGTCTTGATGCCGGCCTTACCCGACAGCTTCTGCCACTGCTCCCGACCGCTGGCGCCGAATGCGTTTGCGTCGTTGATGAAGCCTACCTTAGTGATCTTTGCTTTCTTCAGGTAGTCGATCAGCTTCGCGACCGCAAGTGAGTCGGTCTGTGCTGTCTTGAAGACGTAGGATTTGACCGGATCAACAATCTTGATACTTGCCGCGCAGGAGATCAGTGGCATCTTGGCGTTCTGGCACATCGTCGCGATGGCAAGACTCGGCCCTGTGAGAGTAGGACCGATGATCGCGACGACAGACCTGTTTGAAAGCAGGTCCTGGCATGCCGTGGCCGCCTGATCGGGCTTGCCTCCGTCATCATAGTAGATGACCTTGATCGGGTGTCCTTTGACCCCGCCCGCCGCGTTGATCTGCTTCGCGAGCATCTCAACGGTGTTGCGCTCGGGAACTCCCAGGGGAGCATTGTCACCCGTGAAAGAGAGAATGGCGCCGATCACATAAGGCGCTTTCGAGGCGCTCTTCGCCGCACAGTTGCATGTCCCAACTGCCATTGCAAAGAGCGCCACGATAAAGACGAATACTAACAAACCACGCTTTCCGAACATTGTTCTGTCCCTCCTCAAGAAACAGATGGCCAGTGCACGAAGAACGCCGTCGGTTGGGGGCAGTCCGCGCAATCGCGGACTGCCCCCAACGAAGATCCTACTTGAGAACCCACTTGCCGTTCTTTATGGTAACAAGGGCGAAAGCGTCCTTGGTCAGCCCGTTGTGGTCCTTCGGGCTCATATTGAAGACTCCACTGATCCCAACGAAGTTCTTGGTCTGCTCGATCTTCGCGCGGATCTTGGCATGGTCCGACCCGACGGCCTTAGCCGCGTTCACCACAAGCATGAAAGCGTCGTAGGCGTGCCCACCAAACGTGTTAGCTGGCTTGCCGAACGCCTTCTGGAAATCCGCGTTATACTTCAGCAGCGTGGCGCGCTGTGGGTCGCTTTTCGGTATCGAGTTCGCCACAAGCAGCTTGCCGGCGGGGAAGATAACACCGTCAGCGGCCTTGCCCGCGAGCTGGATGAAGGCCATATTCGCGATACCGTGACTCATCAACAGAGGCTGCTTCATCCCGAGCGTCCGCATATTCTTGGCGACGATCGCAGGGCCTGGGTTCGTTCCCCAGCAGACCACTGCCTGCGGATTGGCCGCGCGGATCTTCGTGAGCTGGGCGGTCATGTCGGTATCTGCCGTATTAAACGACTCGAGCGCAACCGTCTTGATTCCCGCTGCCTTCGACAGTCTCTCCCACTGCTCTCGTCCACTGGCGCCGAACGCATTGGAATCGTTGATGAACCCTACCTTGGTGATCTTCACCTTCTTCATGTAGTCAATCAGCTTGGCAACCGCAAGCGAGTCTGTCTGCGCGGTCTTGAATACGTATGGCTTAACCGGCTCGACGATCTTGATGCTGGCAGCGCAGGATACCAGAGGCATTTTCGCGTCCTGGCACATCGTAGCGATTGCCAGGCTGGGACCGGTCAGAGTCGGACCAATGATGGCAATGACACTCTTGTTGGCCAGCAGATCCTGGCAGGCCGTGGCAGCCTGATCCGGCTTTCCGGCATCGTCATAGAAGACTACCTTCACCGGATGCCCACTGATGCCACCTCGAGCGTTGACCTGCTTGGCCAACATCTCTACCGTGTCACGCTCAGGGACTCCGAGAGGCGCGTTATCCCCGGACGTGGAGAAGATCGCGCCGATGACGTAGGGCTGCTTAGCCGCGCCGATCGCACAATGCGCCAAGGCGACAAGGCCCACAGCCAGCGCTAACACGAGAAGCCTTTTCCTGATCAAGTTCCTAACCCTCCTTGTTGGTCCCGACCAGCCCGGTCACGGTACCAATATGCGGATTGAGCCTCACAGAGAGTGGAGCTCATCACCTGTGAGTATGCGAACGCCCTTCTCCTGAAGGATCGGTATCGCCTCGTCCACTTTCTCGATTCGGAACACCACTATCGCGTTCTCGCCGGACTTTCCGACGAAAGCATACATATACTCGATGTTGATCCCCGAAGCCGCGAGAATGTCGATAATGCCGGCCAACCCACCCGGCCTGTCCGGCACTTCGATGGCAAGCACTTCCGTTAGCGCCACGGTGAAGCCGGCAGCAGTCAGCGACGCTTTCGCTGAAACGGGGTCGTTGACTATCATTCGCAGAAGCCCGTAGTCGATCGTGTCCGCAATGGAAAGGGCCCGTACGTTGATCGAGTTCTCGGCAAGTGTTCGGGTCACATCGGCCAACCGACCGGATTTGTTCTCTATGAAAACAGAAAGCTGGCTTACCTTCACTAGTCTAGGTCCCTCCTATCGATGACTCTCTTCGCTTTGCCCTCACTGCGAGCAATCGTCTTCGGCTCAACGAGTTTGACCTTGACGGTGATGCCCAGCAGCGAATGCAGCTCGTGGGCGATCTTGCGCTCCAAGGATTCCAGCGCGCGCACCTCATCAGACACTAGATCGGGCGAGACTTCCACCCACACTTCCATCTCGTCGAGCTTGCCGTGTTCGCGATCGACCACGATCAGATAGTGCGGCTCGGTGCCCTCGATGTCGATGAGCACACTCTCGATCTGCGACGGGAACACGTTGACGCCGCGAATGATGAGCATATCGTCCGACCTGCCCATCACGCGGTGCATGCGAACGAACGACCTCCCACACGGACACGGCTCATCGTCGAGATAGGTCACGTCTCGAGTGCGGTATCGCAGCAGCGGCAGGGCTTCCTTGGTGAGGCTCGTGAACACCAGTTCGCCTACGGATCCCGGCGGGAGCACCGCGCCGGTCTCGGGGTCGATGATCTCCGCTATGAAGTGATCATTGTTGATATGAAGACCCGATTTCTCCATGCACTCGTATGACACGCCCGGTCCGATCACTTCGCTGAGTCCGTATATGTCGAGCGCGTCGACTGCAAGCAAATCCTCGATCTCGCGGCGCATGTTCTCAGTCCACGGCTCCGCGCCAAGGAATGCCACGCGCAGGCTCGTCTTCCTCATGTCGATGCCCGCCTCAGCAGCCGACTCCCCCAGAAGCAGGGCGTAGCTGGGAGTGCAGCAAAGCACCGTACTGCCGAAGTCCTCCATTATCTGGAGCTGGCGCTTCGTGTTGCCCCCCGAAATCGGGATGACAGAGGCCCCGATCTTCTCAGCCCCGTAATGCGCGCCGAGTCCGCCGGTGAATAGCCCGTATCCGTAAGCGTTGTGAACAATGTCGCCTTTGGTTGTTCCTCCCGCGCCGAGAGTACGCGCCATCAGCTCCGACCAAGTAGCAATATCGCCGCGCGTGTATCCTACGACCGTGCTCTTGCCGGTTGTGCCGGAACTGGCGTGGACACGCACAACCTGATCCATCGGTACGGCGAACATCCCGAATGGGTAGTTGTCGCGGAAATCGCTCTTGAGAGTGAAAGGGATCTTGGGAAGGTCGTCTATGCCCTTGATATCATCAGGGGTCAGGCCTATCTCCTCGAATTTGCGCCTGTAAGCGGGAACATTCGCGTAGGCATGTCTTACGGTCTTTACAAGGCGCTGGGACTGCAGTTCGCGCAGCCTGGCCCGGTCCATACATTCGGTGTCTTTATCCCAATAATACATCGATGGCCTCGCCAGAGGTTGAAATGAAGCTGTAACAATATCTTAAGCTCTGCCCATTATCGCACAAGACTACTGAGCAGTGCAAACACCCGTGCTAGCTCATCTTTATCAGCGCCGACGGCTCATTCCTTCCTTTTCTTAAGCGAATGTGCAGACAATGGTTCATTGTCCTTAAGGCGACCGCGGCTGCCTCGTCTGTTTGACTTTTGGCTGCCCTGAGCCTATACTTCTACTTGTCACAACACCGACCTCCAGCGGACAGCATGGCCGACGAACTCAGAGAACTTTTCAAATATCGCTATCTGCTCTCCCAGCTTGTCGTGCGCGACATCAAGGTCCGCTACAGGAACTCACTGCTCGGCTTCTTCTGGTCGCTTGCCAATCCACTGCTCCAGGTCGCCACGATCACCGTGGTCATAAAATACGTGATGCAGATGGATATACCGAACTACTCGGCCTATCTGCTCGTCGGATACCTGCCATGGATGTTCTTCCAGATGGCCTTGCTGGACTCCAGCCAGGTGGTGCTGGCCCACAGGGACCTTCTGCGAAAAGTCTACTTCCCACGGGAGGTACTGCCGCTTTCGGTTGTTGCCGCAAACCTCGTGCACTACCTGCTCGCAATGGTCGTCTTCTTTGCCTACCTGCTTTTCTACAGGTTCTTCATGCACGGCGCACCGATAGGCATATCGGCGCTCTGGCTTCCGGTCCTGATGGCACTGCAGACCGCGCTGGTGATCGGCCTTGCGTTCTTCATCTCCTGTCTGAACGTGTTTTACGAGGACGTAAAATACCTGCTGACGGTCCTGCTGAACGTCTTCTTCTACCTGACGCCCGTGATGTACCCGGCGGAGCTGGTCTATAAGAAGCTCAGCAACATGCATTCCCTATGGTTGTACAAGGTGTATATGCTCGTTCCGATGAACGCACTGACGGACGCATATCGCAAGACCTTGCTTCCGCCGATCAGGGCGCTAACCATCAAAGGAACACCGGTCACCAGCCAGCCCTTGGACTATGGAACGCTTGCCGTAGCGGGGGCCGTCTGTATTCTGGTTGCCGCAGCGGGGTACGCATTCTTCAACGCCCGCAAGTCGGTCTTCGCGGAGCGCCTGTGATGGACTACGCGATAAGCCTGGACAAGGTTAGCAAGTCGTTCGATCTCATAAGGGAGAAGCATCTCTCCCTGAAATCGGCTCTCCTGTCGCTGCGACGTGTCAGAGCACAGCGTGTCTTGGGCCTCAATGAGATCACGCTGGCTGTTCGGCATGGCGAGACTCTGGCGATAGTCGGCAAGAACGGCTCCGGCAAGAGCACACTGCTTCGTATAATCGGCAGGGTCTATCGACCTTCGAGCGGGACGGTTGAGGTCCGCGGCAGAATGTCCACGATGCTCGCGCTGGCTGCGGGTTTTCATCCCGAGCTCACCGGTCGTGAAAACATCAACTTCAACGGCGCCATAATGGGCCTGAGCGCGGCTGACATGCGCGACAAGATCCACAAGATCATCGACTTCTCGGAACTCAACGACTTCATCGACTCGCCGGTGAAGACGTACTCGGACGGCATGCTGATGCGACTGGGTTTCTCGATTGCCGTCGAAACAGACCCTGATATCCTGCTCATAGACGAGGTTCTGGCGGTTGGCGACGCCGAGTTTCAGGAGAAGTGCTACGACCGTATTGACGCGTTCAAGCAAGCCGGACGCACGATCGTATTTGTGACTCACGATCTGGACGCGGCTCGCAAAGTTGCGTCCCGCACGGTCTGGATGACCGCAGGCCAGATATGCGCCGACGGTGACACTATGCAGGTTATCGATCAATACTTGCACAGCCTTGCACAGGTGCACGAACCAGCACAAGAGGGAATAGCCAAGATAGATAGCGGAGGTGGGTAGGTGGTTAGCATTCTTATCATTCACGGACCGAACCTGAACCTGCTTGGTTCCAGGGAGACGGCGATCTACGGGGCTGAGACGATCGAGGAACTCAACCAGCGATGCCATTCGCTGGCAAGTGATCTGGGTATCTCTCTGGAGATACGCCAGTCCAATTCCGAGGGTGAGATTGTCGACATGATACAGCAAGCCGCGCGGACGGCGAAAGGCATCGTCATAAACCCTGGCGCCTACACGCACTACAGCTACGCTATCCGTGACGCCATCGCAGCCGTGAAGCTTCCGGCTGTGGAAGTTCACCTTTCGAACATACACGCGCGCGAGGATTTCCGGCACAAGTCCGTCATTGCGCCGGTCGCGGCCGGCCAGATATCCGGATTCGGCGCCGAAAGCTATCTCCTTGGGCTGCGCGCCATAGCGGAGTTGCTTCGCGATGCACGATAGCCGACTCCCGGCGCTCCGCCGCACGATGACGGCACGAAAACTCAACGCGTGCCTGGTCACCAACATCCCTGATGTGTTCTACCTGACCGGGTTCACCGGCTCCACGGCTGCCGCGATCATAACCGATGCCGAGTGCAGCATTCTGGTGGACCCACGTTACACCGTCCAGGCCGAGGGTGAGTGCGCCGGCTGCCGCGTCGTCGAATACGTCGGCAAGTCCACAATGGCCGCAGCCGCCGGGTATCTCAGCGGACTTCCAGGTGGCATCGTCGGCTACCAGGCTGATGACCTCACTGTGGCGTCGTTCCACTCGCTCCGCGCGGCAACCGCGAACACGGTGTCATTCCGCGGTGCCAAGGGCCTGGTCGAGTCACTGCGTCGCGTCAAGGACCCCGACGAGATCGAGCTCATGCGCAAGGCCGCCCGGATCGCCGACGATGCATTCGCCGCGCTGACGCAGGAGATCAGGCCTGGTATGCGTGAGAAAGAGGTCGCCCTGCTCGTGGACACCACGCTCAGGACACTGGGGGCCGACAAGGAAGCATTCGAGACCATAGCCGCCTCCGGCCCGAACTCGGCTTGCCCCCACGCGAGCCCCACGGACCGCGTTCTGCAGGCGGGAGACTTCGTCAAACTGGACTTCGGTGCGCGCTACCGCGGCTACAACTCCGACATCACCCGCACACTCTGCCTGGGGACTCCGAGCGCGAAGCAGCGCGAAGTCTACGACACGGTGCTGCAAGCCCAACTCAAGGCGATCGAGGCCATCGTCCCCGGCCGGACTGGTCGCGAGATCGACGCCGTAGCCAGGGACTTCATCTCGTCCAAAGGCTACGGTGACAACTTCGGCCATGGCTTGGGGCACTCGCTGGGCATAGAGGTACACGACGGCCCGGGTTTCTCGCGAACCAGCGACGTCGTGCTCCAACCGGGCATGGTAATGACCGTCGAACCGGGGATATACATCGAAGACTGGGGCGGCGTTCGCATAGAAGATGACGTGCTGGTCACCGAGACTGGCGTGGAGATCCTGACGCACTCCAGTAAGGATCTGCTCACGTTGTAGGCTGCCTGCGAAGCGCCCTCACGATCAGAACGCAATCCTGTGCCGGCGCATACTGATCCCTTGTAGCAAGCCTATCGCCACGAGGTTCGAAAGCAGGCTGCTTCCCCCATAGCTGAACATGGGCAGAGGTACTCCAGTGACCGGCATGATGCCCATCGTCATGCCCATATTCACCACGATATGGAAGAGGAACATCCCGACAACGCCAGCGGCTATTGCTCGTGCCAAGGCATCCTCAGTCGCCGACATAATATGCAATCCACGCCAGACCAGCATGAAATACAGCCCGAGCAGTGCTGCGCAGCCTACAAAACCTAGTTCCTCTCCCACAACAGTGAAGATGAAATCCGTGTGCTGCTCGGGAATGAAGCGCGCCTCTCGTTGCGTACCCTTTAGGAATCCTCTTCCCGTGAGCTGGCCGGATCCGATGGCAATCCGCGACTGAGTCACCTGATATCCGCTTCCTCTCGGGTCGGCAGCAGGGTCAACGAAGCTTATGATCCGCGCCTTCTGGTAATCCTTCAGCACGCCGTGCACGTGAAAGACGGTCACCCCGGCCACAGCGCAGACTCCCACAAAGACCAGCAGATTGCGCACGTCCGTCCCCATCACAAAAACCATCGTAAGCCATATTCCGAGCAGCACGAGGCTTGTCCCCAAATCGGGCTGCTTGAATATAAGCAGCATGGGAACGGACAGGTACAGCAGCGATAGCACGAATGTCTTAGGGGTTCGGATGCTCTCCATCCGCTTGACCAGAAACGACGCCAGCGCGATGATGAGAATCACCTTGGCGAACTCCGACGGCTGGATTCTTATGGGTCCGTAACCAATCCACCGCTGAGCGCCCTTGGAGGACATACCAACCGCAAACACCCCGACGAGTAGCAGCAAGTTCGTCCAATACAGCTTCCCCGATATGCGCTGATACACCCCGCAGTCGAGGGACGCAGCGACCGCGCCGAAGACCAGCCCGATGGGAACCCACAGAAGCTGGCGCTCGACGTACCCGATACCCGCGCGTCCGCCCTTGCTGGCGCTGTAGATCATCAGGCAGCCGAACGGCACGACGGCCAGCGCCGTCATAAGCAGCGTGATATCGAAGTTGCGCAGCAGTCTGCGATCCATGAACCCGCCCGTTGTTGTAGATTCCCTGAACCATTATAATATAGATGATGAGGTATTGTGGAGAAGAGTTGCCTCGCCCGTCTCTGGAGCCGATGAATTTGAAGATCGCCACCCCATCGCTGATTCTCATTCTGATCGCTGTTGGAGCCTTGTGCCAGCCGCTTGCCCCGTCGATCACCAAAATGGGGAACGGCCTCACCGTTATCCTTCAGGAGGACCATTCGTCCGAGCTCGTGGGCATCGACGTGTATATCAAGGCCGGCAGCGCCCGAGAGACCGCAAAGAACAATGGGGTCTGCCACTTCATCGAGCATCTTCTGTTCTCCACGACTCGGAAGCGCAAGGCCGGCGACATGGACCGCGAGATGGAGAGTCTGGGCGCGACGCTCGACGCGCACACTAACTACGACTACGCCCACTTCAGCACGACCGTCAGCTCCCGCTACCTCCCGAAAGCGCTCGATGTCTTCGCCGACGCTGTGAACAACTCCGAGTTCCGCGAGCAGGATGTCGAGCGCGAACGCGCCGTCATTCTCGACGAGGTCGCCCGCAGACAGAGTGAACCGGAGGTCGTGTGCCATCAGTTGCTGGCGAAACTCGTGTACGGGGCGCACCCATACTCCCTTCCGATTGAGGGCACGAGGGAGTCCGTCAAATCCATCACTCGCGACGACATTCTCCAGTTCTACCATCGCTACTATGTGCCGTCCAACATGGCGATCGTGCTCGTAGGTGATTTCGACAAGCAGAGTGCACTGTCGCAGATCGGCCAGCTCTTCCAGGGCAAGTTTGGGGCTGCCACCGCGCCTTCCGACAAACCGGCAATCCCGAAGCTGACAAAACAACTGACATTCTCGAGCAAACGGGCTTTCGACACAAACTACCTTGCTATCGGCTATCTCGGGCCGTCCGGCGCCGACTACGACGACGTCTGTGCGACTGACGTCTTGCTCACATACCTTGGACTAGGGTATAGAAGCTGGCTATCAGATGTGCTGAAAGCGCGCAAAGGCCTCATAAGCCACGGCAGCGCCGACTTCCTCACCCAGCCCGATCCAGCGCTCATCAGCATCGTGGTCGCCGCGACAGGAACCAATATCAGCACTGCGAGGGATGCCGTTCTCGCACGCATAGAGGACATCAAGAAGAGCGGCCTGACCGACGGCGACATCGACCGCGCCAAGCGATCTCTGCTTGGCGATTTCGCGTTCCAGGTCGAGACCGTCTCCGGCCGCGCCAACAACTACGGCTTCTACTTCGCCGTGTCAGACCCTGCCTTCTCAGCGAAGTACGTGGACTGCGTCCAGTCCGTAACCGGCGATGACGTGAAGCGAGTCGCGCGCAAGTATCTGGACCCCGACGCGGCGGCGGTCGTCACTATCGGTCCGGATGTAGAGGACTCGAAATGATCCGAACCCTCAGAGTCTTCTGCTCCATTCTGATTGCAGTCTGCGCCGCTACGGGCTCGCTCAATGCTCAGGCGCCAGCCGCAAGACCCGACACCAAGATCGTCCGCAAAGTCCTCGACAACGGTCTCACCGTACTGATTAAGCCCGAGGAGGGCAGCGGCCTGGTTGCTGTGGTCGCGACCGTCAAGGTCGGAGCGGGCCAGGAGAGCATACAGACCGCGGGGATCGGCAACTTCGTCTCGCGACTCCTCCTCGCGAGCACACGCCTCAAATCCGCCGAGCAAGTGGCCTCCATCGCCGATGAGGTCGGGGGTAACATTGGGACAGACTGGGATCCTGACATAACAACGATCCGCACGGTCACCACCTCCGTCGGCTTCGACCGCGCGATGAGCCTTATCGGGGAGAGCCTCACGGAGGCGAACTTCGAGTCCCAGTGGGTCGAGCAGGAACGCAAGAAGCTGCTTGCAGAGATGAAATCGGGCAACGACGACGTGTTCCAGCAAGCCTACTCGCAGCTGCGCCAACTCCTCTATGAGGATAACGGCTACAGAAGACCCCCAAGCGCCTCTGACCACGCAGTGACCGTGGCGACCCCCGACGATCTCCAGAGGTTCTTCTCAAAGTACTATGTGCCCAATAACATCGTGCTGTCCATCGCAGGGGACGTGACCGTCGATCACGCGATAGATCGCGTGCAGAAGGCGTTTGCCGGCGTTGTCGCCCGCAAGCTGCCCTTTGACAGAGGTGTCCCGGACGAAACCCTCGACATCCCCAGATTCCGCGCTTCGGAGACGGATGCGAAGGTGGCATACATGCTCGTGGGCTGGCTTGCTCCGTCAGTCTCGTCCCCGGACTACCCGGCGTTTGCCGTTGCTGCCAGCGCGCTGGGGGGAGGCAAAGGGTCGCTCATGTTCCAGGAAATCCGGCAGAAGCAAGGGATCGGCTATGAGATCGGGACGACCTATCCTCGACTCCGGTATCAGGGGCACTTGATAGCCTACATCATAACGGACCCATTCAAGAATGCGCCGCCCGGCTCCAAGCCCAACCTGCTGCTCGACGACGCGAGGAAGTCCCTCATCTCACTGGTTGACGGACTCAAAGACAGCCCGCTCTCTGCCGAGGACCTCGAGCGAGCCAAGGGGTTCACGATCGGAAGCTACGCGCTCGGGCACCAGCACTTGCTCGATCGCGCTCTTCTGCTCGGTTGGGCAGAGGCGGTTGCAGGGAGCTACACGTTCGACACAGGCTACGCGGACAAGGTCCAAAGCGTGACGGCAGCCGACGTGCAACGCGTGGCACGCAAATACTTCACGAACTACGCCGCGGTCGTGCTGCTGCCAAAGCCACAGTCCGAGTAGGAGGCGTCTCCGGACGACGACGTGTGGGGCCACTACAGCAGCTTCCCGGCCATCCGTTCCTGCCCAAACGGGCACAGCTCTATTAGCGGGCAGACCTCACACCGCGGCGTAGGGGCCTTGCATGTCTCCCTGCCGTGCGCGACGATCAGGTGGTTGTACATCGTCTGGTCGGCTTCTGGCACGACCTCCCGCAGGTCGCGCTCGATCTTGGCTGGGTCCTTCTCCTTCGTCAGGCCGAGTCGCTGAGACACTCGGGTCACATGCGTGTCCACAATCACCGCAGGCCGGCCGTAGCAGACTCCCACCAGCAGATTCGCGGTCTTGCGCCCTACCCCGCTGAGTCTCACGAGCTCATCTATGCTGTCGGGCACGCTGCCGCCGTAATCCTGAACGATCTGTCGTGCCGACTCGATCACAGCCTTGGCCTTATTGCGAAAGAAGCCGGTGGGTCTGATATCTTGCTCAAGCTCCGCGTAATCCGCGTTGGCAAACGCCTCGACATCAGGATACTTGGCAAACAACCCGGGCGTAACTTCGTTGACCCGCTCGTCCGTACACTGCGCTGCCAGTATCGCCGCGACGAGAAGCTGGTGGCACGTAGCGAAGTCGAGCGTACACGTCGCGTTCGGATAGGTCTCGCGCAGAATCGTGATGATCTCCCCTATCCGCTCTTTCGCGCTGGCTTTGGATCTGTCACTCATTTCGATCTGCAGGCAACAAACGCGGCAAAGGATCTGTCGTAGGTCTTCTCCACGTCCGCCGGGAAGCAGCACGCGGGCAGTTGGTTCATACCCAAGTGGTAGTGCAGGCACTCGCAGCACTTGCCGTGCCGCGAGCAGCCCGGATATGAGCAGGTGCATTTCTTGTTGTTCTCAGAGATTCGTTCGCAAGCCATCACAGCGCTCCTTGGGAGTTGGTGGCATTATTCTAGGAGAAAACCCGAACCTCCGTCAATGCACATTGACGAGTCGCGCCCGGACTGGTATATTCAGCCCATGCGCATAACCTTCTGTCTTGCGGTCCTGTTGCTATTCTTCGGGCGTTGTGTATGGGCGGAGCTCGACTATGCCTGCATCGATCCCGTAGTCGAGGTCCGGGGGATCTGGATCGATGCTGGCGCCATTCCCAGGACTGCTCAAGGCATCCGGCAAATGGTCAGGTCCTATGCAGACGCCAACATCAACCTCCTGCTGCCGGAGACGATCTGCCGCGGGTACGCTGTCTATCCGAGCGCCATACTCGCGCGCGACCCCAGATTCGTTGGCACCGTCGACCCCTTGTCCGTCATGATCGATGAGGCACACAAGCTGAACATCGAGGTGCACCCCTGGGTCTGGGTCTTCCGTGCCGGATACACGAAGGACAAAGGCTCCATTCTTGGCGCACACCCGGACTGGACCGAACTCGACGTCAATGGCAAGGACCTCTCACCCAACGGCGGCTACTGGCTGAGCCCCTCAAACCCCGCTGCACGCGACTTCCTGGCGTCGGTCTACGCGGAGCTTGCCCGCAAGTATGACATCGACGGCATCCACCTCGACTACATCCGCTACGAAACGGAGGAGAAGTCCCCATACGGCTTCTCCGAGTCCAGCACGAGTCTCTTTGAGAAGCAGTACGGCACCAGCCCGACCGAAGTCCATCCGGACAGCCTCGATCACCTCTTCTGGGACAAGTTCAGACAGCGGCAAGTGAACACCTTCGTTCAGCGAATCGCTCTGCAGACGCGCTCGATCAAGCCCCGTGCAGTTGTCTCCGCCGCCGTCGGCGCGTATCCCCCCGATGCACGCACCCAACTCCTGCAAAACTGGCCCAACTGGGCGGCGAACAAGTGGATTGACCTTGTCACACCGATGGCTTACTCGACGGATGACGCGCACTTCGGCCGGCTCATAGTGAGGCAGCGCGACGCGATCGGCTGCAGTGCGCTCTTGGCCGAGGGCGTCGGCCTGTTTCTTCACAAAGACCCTGCGCAGACCGTGGCTCAGATTGCCATGTCCCGGCAGATGGGCGCTATCGGACAGGTTCTATTCTCTGCTTCCTACTGCGGCCAGGCACAGCTCGCTGCCCTCAGAGCCGGGCCATACTCGAGGCCCGCGATGCTGCCGTTCGGTGACCCCTGTGCCGCGGCACAAAGGCTGGCATCCCAAGCCGAGCGCTGCCGAATAGCCGGGCAGACCGACCTTGCCGACTACTACGCCACTACCGCCAACGATCTGGCCTGCTATGACGCATACCGCAAGCAGGTAACGCCGTACGTCCCGCCAGCATTGCCAGATCAGCCTTGACCGCCGGCGTGAAGGTCATGATATAATCAATTAGGTCGCTAGCTATATATTGTGCGGCGACGATGCGAAGCGAGGTCGAAGAAGTGAAGCTGGTAGTTCGATGCGTGATTGTGATCATGGCGTGTATGCTCGCATGCTCCGCCTGGTGTGCGGTTCCAAGGCCCGAGCACCCCTTTCCGCAGGCTGTGCGCTCAGAGTGGCTCAGTCTCAATGGCGCCTGGGAGTTCGCTGAGACCGATGAGTCATTGGACAGTGCCTATCTCGGCGACAAGCCCTACCCAGACAAGATCGTGGTGCCGTACTGTCGTGAGAGCAAGCTGTCGGGTCTGGAACGCAAGGGCTTCGTCAAGAACGTATGGTACCGAAGGACATTCACGCTCCCCAAGACCTGGCGCTCCCCGCGAGTCCTTCTTCACGTAGGCGCGTGCGACTATCGAACCCGTGTCTGGGTGAACGGCAGGCTTCTGGGCGAACACGTCGGCGGCAGCGCGTCATTCGCATTCGAGATTACGAACGCCCTCAGGCCCGGCGCGAACACGCTGGTGATCAATGCCTATGATGACAACCGCACCGGCCTCCAGGCGGCGGGCAAGCAATCCCCCGCGCCGGACAGCTTCGGGTGCATGTACACCCGCACGACCGGCATCTGGCAGACAGTATGGCTCGAAGGCGTCGGAAGCACCTACATCCGCGATTTCCATATTCAGCCCGACCCCCACAGCTCCCGCGTGATCGTTGAGTCTGAGATTGATGGCCCTCAGGACGCAGACCTCACAATCACGGCGACAGCGAACGGCAAGGTCGTCGGCAGGCAGACTGTCCGCGCAGACTGGCGCGGAACACAGGCTGTTGTAGACCTCTCAGCGAAGCGCCTGTGGTCGGTGCAGGATCCTTTTCTCTACCACCTCACCCTGCAACTGACTAGCAACGGCAAAGCACTCGACACCGTCGATTCCTACTTCGGTCTTCGCGCAGTGACCATCCGTGGGGCTGCGATCCTCATCAACGACAAGCCCGTCTTCCAGCGACTGGTTTTGGATCAAGGCTACTACCCTGACGGCGTATGGACCGCGCCGACCGATGCGGACCTGCGTCGCGACATACAGATCTCCCAGGCGCTTGGATTCAACGGCGCGCGTCTGCATCAGAAGGTGTTCGACCCAAGGTATCTCTACTGGGCGGACAAGCTGGGCTATCTCGTATGGGGGGAGTTCCCGAACTGGGGCGTGAACTACGCCAACCCCGCGGTTGACAGGCCCTACATCGACGAATGGACTCAGGTCGTTCGCCGGGATCGCAACCATCCCTCGATCGTCGGCTGGTGCCCGTTCAACGAGACCAATAGCTCGGCTGGAGAGCTTCAAAAGACCGTGGTCAAGATCACCCGTCTTGCAGACCCGAGCCGCCCTGTGATAGACACCAGCGGTTACGTGCACAGCGTTTCGAACCCCGATGCTCTCGATGCCCACGACTACGACCAGAACCCAGACTCATTCAGAGCCCGCTGGTGCAACTCGTTCGGGCCGGCCTCGGCCGTCCCCGCGCGATACACGGGTAGAGGCAACTACACGTTCGTGCCCTTCATGGTCAGCGAATACGGCGGAATCGGATGGATCACAAACGGCGGCTGGGGCTACGGTGCCGCGCCCAAAGATGTGGAGCAATTCTATACACGTTACGCGGGCCTGACGAACGCGCTTCTGGATAGCCGGTACATGTTCGGTTTCTGCTACACGCAGATCTACGACGTCGAGCAAGAACAGAACGGGATGTACACCTATGATCGCAAGCCCAAGTTCGACGCCGCGCGGATCAGGGCCATAAACTCCAGGAAGGCGGCATGTGAGAAGAACCCGGCCTACGAAAAGCCGGCTGTCGCGAGCGATCCGTGGATCGTGCTCGTGGGCGCTGTTCAGGACGGAGATGCCGCGCGCGAGTGGCGTTATACCACCGACAAGCCCGCCGACGACTGGATGATGCCCGACCACAACGACAGCGATTGGCCGCTGGGGCTGGCCGGATTCGGTGATAAGGGCGGATGCCCGATCCATACTCCCTGGAATACCAGCGATATATGGCTCCGGCAGGCATTCTCATACGACGGCAGGGACTTCGCTCGCGCCCTGCTGGTTACTCACTATGACAACGAGACGGAGTTCTACTTGAACGGGGTTCTCATTGCCACACTGAAGGGCTGGAATGACCGCTACGATGGGTTCAACGTTACAAGCGGAGTGAAGAAGGCGCTCAAGCCAGGCACAAACACACTGGCGATCCACTGTCACCAGGATACCGGGGGCCAGTACATCGACGCAGCTCTTCTTGTCGCTAAGTAGCGGTGTGAGGCTGGAGTCGGTTCAGCGTCCAGACGCGAATAGGCGTCAGACCCGCGGCGAAGTCTGCGGTTCGTAGACGCAATACGGTTCCTCGCCGAGGAAATCACCGGTTTCGGCATACGCGCGCGCTCTGCACCCTGCGCAGACGCGGGCGTACTCGCATCTGCCGCACTTCCCCTTCAGCAGGCCAGGATTTCGGAGAGATTCGAAGAGCTCTGATTCCTGCCATATCCGGCTCAAGGGCATCTTGAGCACATTGCCGGCGCTGACAGGGAAATAGCCACACGGATAGACATCGCCTTTGTAGGACACGAAGCACACCGCGCTGCCGGCGAGGCATCCCTTCGTCATCGCCTCCAGTCCGTGAGTCTCGGGGGTGATCTTGATACCTTCAAGCTTCGCGCGCTGGCGCATGACTCTGAAGTAGTGAGGAGCGCAGGTAGCCTTGAGGCTCAGAGAGGCCGTCTTAGACGCATCGTACAGCCAGCTGAGCACTTGTTCGTATTCCTGCGGCGAGATCATCTCGCGCCCGCTAATCTCCTTGCCGCAGCCGGTCGGCACCAGCAGGAAGAGATGCAGCGCGCACGCACCGATTCTCGTCGCCAGCTCGAGCACAGCAGGCAACTGACGGAGATTGTGCTTCGCCACAGTCGTGTTGATCTGCACCGGCATCCCAGCCGACTTGCAGAATTCTATCCCGCGAAGGGCTGCGTCGAATGCGCCCGGTAAGCCGCGGAACGAGTCGTGGGTCCGCGCATCGGCCCCATCCAGGCTGATGCTGACCCGCTGGATGCCTGAGGCAACCATCTCCGCGGCCACCGCGGCATCCACCAGTGTGCCGTTTGTCGCCAGCACCATTCGAAGCCCAAGCTCTGTGCCGAACCGGGCGATACCGAAGATGTCCTCCCTGACGAGTGGCTCCCCGCCACTGAGCACGATGACCGGCTTGGCAAACGTCGCGATGTCAGCAAGCAGGCTGCGGCTCTGCTCGAGGCTGAGTTCGTCCGAACCGCGATCCTCAACCGCGCTCGCGCGGCAATGAACGCACTTCAGGTTACATGCGTTGGTGGTCTCCCAGAAGACCAAACGAAGCTGCGGAGTCCCATCGGATGTGTGGCTATGCATACCTTCAGTTTACACTACATTGCGTTCACGTGCAAAGCCCCGTACAGCAGGACAGCGGACGACACTCCGGCCGTCCGCCGTCTTACGAAAAGCGAATAAGCTACCACTGCTTAGGACGATTTCTTCTTTCGTCCACCGCCGTGACTTGCCTCGCCGCCCTTCCGGCCGGCGACGCGCGCTTCCTCGCTAGTCCACTCATGAGCAGTGCCCTTCATATGAGCGGCACGCCCTCCCTTTCGGGCGATTTCTTTCTGCTTTTCGGGGTCCATGGAGGCAAACCCTCTAAGCCGAGTGGACATAAGGACACCTCCCTCCATCCCTGGCCAACGTTAACTGAGCTTTTCACCGAACTTGCTTTTACCCCGGCTTGACACGGGCTAAACTGAGCTAGATTGGATATTTCCGGGCCTGTTCATGGCACTACAATATATCGGCGCAATCATCGATGGAACCTGGTGACTACGGTTTGCGTCGTGTATAATGTCATCAGCCTGAACTGACCGAAGGAGACTCTATGAAGACTATAGCTGTCATCTTTGTCGCTCTTGCTCTTCTCTGCGTGTGCCTGCCGGCGCTGGCGCAGGACAACGCGGACTCGCCCGTGGTAGTGGAGCCTGCTCCCGCACCACCAGGGCCGGCTGCGGACGCCCCTGCCGCGCCTCCCGCCCCTCCCGTGGCTCCGCCGACGCCCGGCCCCAGACCGAATTCGATCAACAGGCCGGCGGTTCCCAACGCTCCAGGCGCGCCCCCTGCCATGATGAGCCGAAGCCGCGACGTCGTGGTCGGGCCTACCGACTCAAAGGTCAGTCCGCGGCGGGTGCGCGGAAAAGTGACGGTGGTCGCTGTACCGCCCGCTTCAGCGGCAGTCTCCTCCGTGGAGGTTTTCTTCAACGCAGCACTCGTAGGTCAGACGTCGGCAAAACCGTACAAGGTGGATTTCAACACCGACACCGTCAGCCCCGGCGTTCATACCTTCAAGGCCGTCGGCCTGGATTCCAGCGGAAAGCAGATCTGGACCGCGACAACCGCCGTGGAAGTCTCCAGCGCGAGCGGCGCGACCACAGGTATCCCGACTCGAACACTCACGCCGCCACCGACCGCTACCACGCCCAAGCCGGGTACCCCTGCGCCAACAACGCCAGTTCCGGCCGTCACCACTCCCAAACCCGTCACGCCTGTGACCGGAGCCGCGGTGGCCCTGGGCAAGACCTATGCCAACAGCAACTTCATGGTCAAGTACCCCAGCGGGTGGGCCGTCAGGGACCAGTCATCGGCCATGAAGCCGAAGAAGTCCGGCAACGTGTGGGTCTCATTCTCCGATAGGGCTTCGTCGACGCTGGTGGTCAACATTCGCCGTATGCGGGTCGCCCCCAAGACCACCGCGGAGGTCTTCGCCAAGTACAATCCCTACGTTGGATCATGGGACCGCAAGACGATTCTTGGCAGCCAGGCATTCACGACCACATCAGGCACGGTCGAATCCAAGAGCATAATCCATCGCCTGATCGTTATCCGGAGCGGCTACGCGTGGATGATCAACTGCGTGGACACGTCCGGTGATTCGCCGGCCAAGAGCCGGGCTCTGTTCGACTCAGTAGTCGCCAGCCTCGTCGTCAAGGACAGCTCGCCCACCAGGACGGTAACGGTTAGGGAGAAGGGCAAACACTAGCGCAGGTCGCTGCTTCATATCGCACCGTCAGCGCCGCGAAGTCTGAGTTCCGCGGCGCTGATATTTGTACGCCTCAGCCAAACAGGAAACTCGGTCGTCAACGCCTAAGTTAGCCCTATACTCGCACCCGGAGAGAGATCATGCCCTTGAAGTACTCAGTTTTTACAGTCATGATGCCTGAGTTCGATATTCCTGAGTCGGCCGCAATTCTCAAATCGCTCGGCTATGATGGCGTGGAGTGGCGCGTTCACAGCGTGCCCTCGACGATGCCCGAGAAGCCGGACTTCTGGCGCGGAAACCGAGCAACCATTGACGCTGAGACCATTGTCTCGAAGGCTCCCGAGATCCGCAAGATCACGGAGGACGCCGGGCTGGAGATTGTGGCGCTGGGCACCTATCTCGGCTACAAGCTCCTTGATGACATAGCACGATGCATGGAGGCCGCCGCGATTATGGGATGCCGCGCCATCCGAGTGTCTCCCCCCAATTACGACGGCTCAGTCAACTACAACGACCTCTATGAAGAGACTGTCGAGGGCTACGCGCTCGTCGAGGATCTGGCCAGGGAGCATGGGGTCCGAGCAAATGTTGAGATTCATCATGGCAATATGTGTTCCAGCGCCAGTCTTACATATAGGTTGGTGTCGAACTTCGATCCGGACAACATCGGCGTGATCTTCGACCCCGGCAACATGATATGCGAAGGTCGTGAGAACTGGCAGCTGGGTCTTGAACTGCTGGGCCCATATCTCTCCCACGTGCACGTCAAGAATGCTGCGTGGTCTCAAACGGGCGTGTCCGCCCATGGCGAGAGTCTGTGGAAACACGCGATGGTCAATATGAAAGAGGGCATTGCAGACTGGAGCGAGATCCTCGCCGCACTCGACCGCGTCGGATACAGGGGATGGCTCTCGTTCGAGGATTTCGGCCCGGGCGACACCAAGACCAAACTCACGGAAAACATCAACTATCTGAAGAATCTCACAAACAGGCTCGGCATTTAGGTGTGGAATTTTGGCTCGATCAGGGCTGCCGCGATCTGCGCGGTCCTGTTGGTTGTTTCGTTGGCGCAAGCGCTGCTGGCGTACGATAACCCTGTCGCTCCGGTGCAGGACTCCAACGTCGTCAAGCCACAGCCGTCGTGTGAGGTGGTGGCGCCTGCGCCTCTGTGCGTGTCGGCGCCGTTCTACGAGATGGTCGGGCCGGTCATCCGAACCGGCGGCGGCGTGACTTTCCTCAAAGGCAACGAACACCTGTCGGCGTCTGCAGTCCAGTACAACACGGAAAGCAGCATCGGTGTCGCCAGAGACGTGTTCTTCACGACGTGTACCGCAACCAACCCGGACTGGCACCTGACAGCATCGCGCGTCATTCTCCTCCCCAGCCAAAAGCTGCAGGCAAGGAACATCGCGCTGTACGTTGGCCGTACGCGAGTGCTCGTGCTTCCCTCGATGAAGTTCAGAGTCAGTGGCCCCTCGGCAACGTCAGCGATCTTTCCGCGCCCTGGCTACGATCGCCGCGACGGCGTGACGCTCGCGCAAACTCTGCGCGTTACGGATACGACGCACTCTCGCACTACCCTCGACCTCAAGTTCACAACGCTGCACTCCATAGAGTCCATCTTGAGCTCAACTTACGGCGTCGGCGGCCGACTGACGGTATTCCCTGGACGCTACCTGACCTACGGATCGATGCGCTCGCGCGCACTCAACGCCCCGCAGCCACAGATCGGCAACTGCGACCCGCAGCTGCTTCGGCCTGTGGGGGCAGCCAGGCTCCAGCCGTTCGGCACCATCACGCTTCGTCAGCGGGCCTACGACGCCAGAAACCTGGGCCTCGTCGTGTTCCGTCAACCCGAGCTGGGGCTTTCCTACATAGGCGACCAGCTGTCGCTCACCAAGAAGAAGCTCGATCCTCGAATCGAGCTCTATCCACAGATTACCGCTTCGTGGGGCCGATTCAAAGAGATCCCGGGGCAGTCAGAATATGAGGCCCGCGGTCAGATCGCCGTCCAAGGGTCGTTCATCCCCTTCTGGATGGGCCCCAGAACCACGATCCAGCCCGTGGGCATTGCAACATACGCAACCTACGGCGACGGCCAGGCTTTCAGAACACTCGGGTTCGGGATTGACATGGCCCATCTGGACAGCGACGGCTCATTCTACTCCGCTCGCTACATCAGTCGTACGTCAAACGGCTCCACGCCATTCCTTTTCGACAACATCGACATCGCCAAGGAAGCAGATCTGGCCATCCAGAAGTTCGTAGGCAAGGCCGTATTCGGGATCGCCCTGTGCTACGATGCGGACTTCGGCAGCCTTTTCGACTGGGAGGTCATGGTCGGCCGACGAAGCGACTGCCTTGGCACGTATCTCCGCTGGGACAACAGGTTCCAGCGGTTCGGCTTCGACATCGCTCTGATCAACCTCTAATCCTATTGACAGTCGTGTGGGGCCAGAGTATACTCAGGTCTTGTGCGCAGCACACAATGCCGCGGAGGATGAAAGTGAAAGTAGTCATTTTGGGCTGTGGTAGAGTTGGATCTACCATTGCAACCACGATGTCCCAGGAGGGACATGACGTAACCATAATCGACCAGAACCCGGACTCATTCCGCCGACTATCAGCGGACTTCATCGGAAAGAGAGTGCTCGGCAACGGTATCGACGAGGACACCCTCAGGCGAGCCGACGTAGGTACGGCTGACGCATTTGTCGCGACAACCAATGGCGACAACCGGAATATCATGTCGGTGCAGATGGCCAAGGTGCGCTTCAACGTTCCCAAGGTCGTCGCGCGAATCTACGACCCGAACCGCGCCTACGCCTACGCTGAACTCGGCGTAGAAACGATCTGTACGACTTGCATTGGGGCCGGGCTGATGCGCGATATGATTCTCGGCAATCCGTTCGGCACAGTGCAGGAATATCTGTGCGCCGGCCAGACCTCGGACACCCAGGAGGGCGGAAATGCATAAGAAAGGCCCGATGTACGTGATCGTCGTAGGCGCCGGCAAGGTGGGATATCACCTCGCCAAGACCCTCGTCCAGGAAGGGCATGAAGTCCTGCTTCTCGAGAAGGACCGCAAGACCGTTGAGATCCTGCAGGACGATTTGGGCGAACTGATCGTCCATGGCGACGGCTGCGAGATACGCACGATGTCCGAGATTGGCATGCGGCGCGCCAACGTCGTCGTCGCCGTAACAGGCGACGACGAGGACAACCTGGTCATCTGCCAGATGGCAAAGCGCAAATTCGGCGTTCCTCGCACGATCGCAAGGGTCAATGACCCGAAGAACGAGGAGTTGTTCAAAGAACTCGGCATCGACCAGACAGTCAGCAGCACACGCATCATCTTCAACCTGCTGGAACAGCAGATCGAGACCGGCCAGGTCATTCCCTTGGCTGCTCTGAAGAAGGGTGAGATCGAGGTCGTGGAGGCAAACGTGACCGCCGGGTCAAGCGTCGCAGGGATGAAGATCGGCCAGATAGATCTGCCGCCGAACACGCTGATAATCTCGGTCATCCGCGAGGAGCACGCCATAATTCCGCACTCGGATACCAAGCTGCGAGAGGGCGACAGCGTGATCGCGATGATCAAGGCGGAGCGCGAGAAGGAGCTTCGCACGGTATTTCAGTAACGCGCGCCCAACTGGCTTTGAGAAACGGCCCGACTAGTTTTCCAGCCGGGCCTCATTCTTAGCTCTCTACGTTGGCCACCAGCGAAGCGCCAACAGGCGTCCGCTCCAACCCCACAATCCGGGCGTGTACCGACTGCCCTGCCCTACCTGCTCCGCCGACGACAACCACCATCGTCTCGTCGGGCAGATACGCGATTCCCGAGTCGTCCGCCAATCCGTCTCGCGCGATGATAACCTCGATCTCCTCACCACGAGCGTAGGTCATCCCTCACCTCCGTCATCACGAAGCTCTACTGGGCCAATGCCGTCAAGCTCCCATCCATGCCAACGATATAGGCCGTCGAATCCTTGGCGCCAACACCCGCCAGAACGTACAGCGACGGTGTGGTATCGTACTGCCACAGCACCTTGCCGTCCGAAGCCGACAGCGCACTGGCGGTCCCACCCTTGCCGCACACATAAACCACGCCGTCCGATTCTGTCGGAGCGGCTGGGAAATAGTCGGCCGGCACATTCGCGGTCCACACAACCTTGCCGGCTGAGTCCACCTTCCTGATCTTGCGATCTGTCTGCCTGATATATACATACTGCCCGTCGCCGGATAACGTTACCGCGGCGACGCTGTCGAGCGAACTAGCGATCTTGCCTGTTGCATCGTCGATCAACGCGCACCTATACTTGCGGTCGGCCACGAACACCACGCCGTTGCATACCACGGGTCCGCAGTCGGCAGGGCTGTAATACACAGCGGCCCCGCCCTCCGAACTGCCCTTGCCTTCGCATCTCCAGACCAGCTTGCCGTCGCCGGTGTTGACGCAGTACACGTAGCGATCCCACGCGCCGTAGTACACCTTTCCCTTCGCGACAAACGGCTTGATCTCAATGTTGTACGTGGCATCCGAGTTCTTCCAGTTCTGGCCACCGGACTTGGCGTCCACTGAATAGAACGCCCCGCTGCCGCACCCAAAGTAGACAGCAGTGCCATCCGAAACGGGCGACGAGTAGATGGGTTCCTCCGCCTCGAATTTCCAGATCTGACGGCCCTTGTCCGCGGTAAGGCAATACAGATTCCGATCCTCGCTGCCAACGAACACCCTATCGCCCATCAGCAGGATCTGGCCAGCGATAGCGCCTGCCGTCTGGAACCTCCACTTCTCGGAGCCAGTCTTTACGTCGTAAGCGCGAACGGTGCCGTCGTATCCGCCGACGTATACCATCGAGTCTCCCACGGTCGGCGTCGTCTTGCTTGCCGTATCCATCAGCACGCGCCACCGGACCTTAGGCAGCGTTGATTCCTTGTAGAAGAACGTGGAGCGAGCGTACACTGCACCGTCCTGCCCTACGAACGACAACTTCATATAGTGCGCTCCCGCGGCTAGGCTCGCCAGCGGAACGGAGCACTCGAAACTGCCGCCGGACTGCAGCGAAAGATCCGTCTTGTTGCCGCCGTCTATCTCCAGAGACGCGCTCTTAACTTCACCCTTGCCCAGCGCGATCCAGGCCTTCACCGGCATCTGCGCGCCGTAGGTAGCGCCTTCACGGGGCGACGCCATATTGATCGCGGGATAGCGCTTCGCCGGAGCAGCAAGCGGCTTCTCGAGGATCGGCTTGCTTGCATTCGGCTGGCCCTGCAGCTTATACGCGACGCGCAGAACCCCGTCCTTAACGGAGTACACTTCGTATCCGGCCGGCCCGGGCCCGTATGTCGAACCGCCCTGCACAACATCGAAGCCTTCGTACACCGCGTGGTTCGCGGAGTGGCCGTGGCCGTAGAGAATCGCCACAACGTTGTATGGCCGGAGAATATCCAGCAGCCGCTCGACGTCGTAGGGGCTTGCCCACTCCGTGGTCGTCAGTGGGTGATGCAGAGCGACAAACACCGGAGTCTGAGAGCCCACATTCGCAAGGTCCTTCTTCAGCCACACCAACTGCTCCGGTCCAAGCGATGGCATCGGATGCTGGAGTCCGGCCGACATAAGCATCACGAAATGGCACCCGAACTTGTCGAACGAGTAATAGGGCGCACCGTATGCCTGCCGCAACTCGTAAGTCAGCGACCGCCATGTGCCATCGTGATTGCCCAGAATGGCGTAGTGCGGAATCGAGACTCCGCTGAAGTAGCCCTGATACTTGAGCCACGAGCCACGTCCGCCGAACTCAGTGACATCACCTGTATCTATCACGAAGGAGATGGGCAGCGCGCTGATCTTATAGGGCTCGAGCAATATCGGCTGTGGATCCTTGAACTCGGATATCGTAGTCGCGGCGAGTTTCTGCACATGGTCGTCACTGCAGTGAGCAAAGGAGAAGTCGGGAATTGCCGGCTGGGCCTGCGCGTATACGGATGCGCCGGAACACAGCAAAACCGCGATCACGAGAGAAGCAATAAAGTAGCGTCTGAACAACATTGTCCCCCCTAGTCCGGATCATGCATGAACGGCATAATCCGGAGACCCAAGAGCATTACTCCGCCAAAGCGTAATAATGCGGGCTAGATAACCTCTAGTCTTTCCAAAATCGAGACGGCGAACTTGTCCGCCTTCGTCTGCTTATAGCGACCGTTCCGCCCCTCGATGTGATCCAGATAGTGCGAGAACTCGTGCAGGAATATGGCCAGTATCAGGTCTTCGGCGCACTCGAAGCGCACGTTCCTGAACTTCTGATACACGACCTCCCTGCCGGCCCTGTCCCGCTTCGTGTAATACTCAGAGGTCTTGAACGGTATCTCCAACGGATACTTGTTGGTCGGATTGATCCGAAGCCGAATCAGCCTCCCCTGCTCATATCCACGCGTTCTACGATAGTAGGTGCCGGACACATATCGCTTCGTGCCCTCACGGCAGTACTTCAGTTCGACGGTAAGGCCGTCAGTCGGATACTCAGCCACTGACTCACAGAGCGCGGCATTCATACTGTGCCTGGTCGAATTCTTGAACTTCATGCTGACGGAAGACCAGCTAGCCGTCCGGCGTAAGCCCTGTTTGCCGAGTGGGCGCCCACCAGCGACAGCACAAACACACACCCAGCCGCTATAAGCATTGCGGTGCCGTAGACCGGTCCGATGGTCACGGCAGACTGCCCTACGATCCCCCACGCGATGCGACACAGCACCATCGTCACAGCGAGATATGCCGCCTGCAGGACCAAAATCCGGATCCCCGTCGGCAGAGATCCATCGCGCGACCCATACTTGACTGCAAGGCGGCCCGAGGCCAGCGCGGCAATGGCGCCGATCAGGGCCGCAATCGCCATAGCGTACGGCGGTACGCCACTGCGTGTCGTCGTACCCGCGCTAATTCTTTTGACGCCTCGGTACACCTCAAGTTCCACCCCATACCGTGCGCTGGGCATCGCAACTGGCACGGCGGCCGCGCGAAACTTCGATCCATAGACAAGGGAGTAACCTGTGCCGACCACTGTGGGAAGAACCTGAACCACCTCTGCCTGAGCATACTCAGCCACTTCACCCGAACGCGCCTTGGCGGCAGACCAACCGAGCATAGCTCCGCACATGAGCAGTTGAACAACCACCCCGACCACCACGACGGCCTTGGCGCACGCCCACCATTTTCCGCGAACTTGCGCCTCCGTCGCAGCTCGCACTGCAATCAGCGCCCCAAGATAGGAGAAGACCACACCAAAGAGCAGCCCATAGCCTAGAGCCCCTCGCACCGACGGTCTGAAAGCAATATCGGGCGGCGTTAGCTCCCAACCACTGATCGCCGGTATCGCTGTGGATGCGAATCTCGCCGCCACGACAAAACTAAGCCCGACAAGAACACCTGCATAGATGACGCCGCTCAAGATGGCCGAGGCCGTCATTCCCCACCTGCCCGCCGGCGCACGCATCCGCGCGCACACAAATCCGCCGCACGTCAGCGCGAACGCGGGGATCGCAGCCCACATCGTCAAGGGAAGCGACATGAACGCTCTTATGGGCTGCCCGTCACCTGGGGTAACGCCTGATCCGAGGAGTGGCACATGCTGGCATGCGTATAGGTTCAGTCCGGCCAAGTGCCAGATACGATATCCGTTCCAGGCGCCGGGGCCGATGAGGATTCCCATCTTGAGGCACGAGAAGAGGTAACTGAGGCCATATCCAAGGAGCAGTGATACCACGGCGCCATAGATCGCGGCGGCGATCGGATTGGCTGCTTCCCCGTTCCATCGGCTGCCTGGCCTCATGCGGACCTGCGGACCTCCTCGAGCAATCGGTCGACTACCATTGTCTTACACCATAACCCCGGAGGTTCCTTCATTACTTCACTGGAGTCGTATATCCTCCACACCCCACGAGCCCACATCCTCAATACATGGATACGCGGTCAGATCCAGATGGACCGGAGTGACTGACACCCACCCCTCCCAGACCGCCTGAACGTCGGTACCATCCTCAAGCGAATCCGTCGGCAGATCACCGCCAAGCCAGTAGTAATCCCTGCCCATCGGGTCGGTGCGCTTTTCCAACTGGCCTGAGTAGCGGCGCTTGCCCTGCCGCGTCACGCGCACGCCCTTGATCTCCGATGCGGGCAGCCCCGGCACATTCACGTTGAGCAGGGTGCTCTCCGGCAGGCCGTGCTCGCCGACCATGCGCGCCAGATCCAACGCGAACCGCGCGGCCGTCGAGTAATCCACTTGCGGCGCATAGCTGGCAACAGAGATCGCGAACGACCGCACACCCATAATCGCACCCTCCATCGCAGCCGACACCGTGCCGGAATACGTCAGGTCCCAGCCCAGATTCGGGCCGCGGTTGATCCCCGAGACTACCAAGTCTATCGGTTCTTCGATCATTCCCAACAGCGCAAGACTCACGCAGTCCGATGGGGTGCCGTTTGAGGAATACGCCACGCTGCCATCCCTAAGCACCACCTTCTCAGCGCGCAGAGGTTTGTGCAGCGTGATCGAGTGGCCGCAGGCGCTGCGCGGCCTGTCCGGAGCAACTACAAAAACGCGGCCGATCTTATCAAGCTCAGCTTTTAGCTGGATGAGACCGTCCGCATGGACGCCATCGTCATTGGTAACAAGGATATTCATCGATTACTGACTTCGCCGTCGCAGCTCGATCCACCTTCCGACGCTAGTGCGCCGTTCGCAGCCTGGAAGCCAACAGACCCGGTAGCTCGCGCTTCTCGATCAGACCAACGACGCCATCCCTGTCAGCCACAGCCACAGCGCCGTCGTCATTCAGCGCTCCCATTCGCTCCACGACCTCCCACGCATTCTCCCCCGCATCCACGGTCTGCGAGTACATAGCTGCTCCGCTCGGTGCAGTCACCACATCCACGGCCTGAGAATGCACAAGCATCGTACGAACGCGTTCGCGCTCCCATTCGCGCGCCGCGGCGTCGGCGATGTACCACCCCAGCCCGACAAACCACACGCCATTCCAGTCAACTCCCACCAGCTGCAGCGCCCCGTAAGCCGCCATCAGGCCGCCCACGGCCTTTCCAGCGCCGGTGGCGATCCGAGCCGCCCTTGCCCTGTCGCCGATCGCCCGCCAGAGAACGGCTCTAACAGCGCGCCCTCCATCCAGCGGGTACCCAGGAAGCAAATTCATCACGGCGAGCACGCCGTTCGCGAACGCCAGGTAGAAGGCCACAGTGGTGATGATCGCCGATTGCTCGAAGAGCAGCAGAGGCACGGCAGACACGATGGCCAGGGTCAAGCTTACCGCGGGTCCTGCAAGAGCGATGCCGAGTTCGTCCGACCACGTCGCGGTGTCCCGTATCAGCTTTGCCTCGCCACCCAGCGCCGACAGCACAATAGCGCTCGTCTTGACGCCGCGCCTTGAGGCCACGGCCACATGCCCGCACTCATGCGCCAGAAGGCAGCCGTACAACATAACGGCTATCACCCCGCCGATCACGATCGCCCACGGCAGTGACAGCCCTTCTTCTACGGAATACACGAACCCACGCCCGATGATGTACGAAAGCAGTGCAAGCGCAAGTATGCAAGTCAAATGAACCCGAACGGGCACGCCCATCAGTCGCCCAACTGTGATGCTCATTACCGCCTCCCGCAGGCTGTGCGACCTTCCCACGCCCCACACGTCTGTTTTGCCCAGTCACAGGCTAGTCAAAACATGTGCAGGTTGGATCGGGCTAAGACGGCTGCAGAATCCATCCCCGCCAGTCCTCGCCTACGTCTCCTCGGCGACGGTAGCGCTCCATTGACTGGTCACAGAGGCACTTGCACTTGCCCTGCGCGAGCAGCGCCTCGAGAGCGATGTCGGGCAGCGCTGTAACCGCGGCATCGACCGCCGACCTCTCATCCGGCGAGAGGAGGCCTTCAAACAGCTCACCAGGGCGGTAGGCTCGATCGACGACACCCTCGGCGTAGTTTGTGACATAGCACACCGGGCAGTAGCACATCTCGAGCTCCTTCGCGAGGAATGCCTCAGGAACCAGTGTCATACCGACCAGGGTAGCGCCATAAGCAGCGAACTTCCGGATTTCGGCGCGAGTCTCCAATCGCGGCCCCTGCGTGCAGACGTAGACATCATCGGTGCGGCAGTGGCCATATCTCGACACGATGGCGGCTCTTAGACTCTCCGACAGGCATGGGCAGAAAACGGGGTTCTGGCGAATGAATCCGATGCCGAGACCTTCGAAGTATGTCGTTGCACGACCGCGCGTCTCATCGATGATGTCGCCCGGCACGAGAATGTCGCCTATGGGTATCCCAGGATCGATCGCGCCAGGCCCGGACCATGCCACTATCCGCTGGACCCCAAGCTCCTTAAGCGCCCAGATGTTGGCGCGGTAGTTGACGAACGGCGCGGACACCGAATAGCCCGACTCCCCGTGCCTCGACAGGAAAAGGACCTCCTCGTCGCCCACGCGCAGCTTGTGAATAGGCGGCGACGCGCCGAACGGCGTCTCGACAGGCGAAATCGTCTCCGACTGACGATTCTCGGCCAACAGACGGTAGCCCTGACTCCCGCCAATGATCGCTGCCTTGCTCATACCTAGCCCTTCTTGCGCGGATACACGCGGATGGTGTCGTAGAGCGTCGAGCGCTGCGCGGCGTCGAACCCGGCTTGCTGAATCAGGCCAATCAACGCATCCTCGCTCAGCCGGTGCGAAACCCCTGTCGCCGCGACCACGTTCTCCTCGATCATGGTGCTGCCAATGTCATTTGCGCCGAACCTCAACGCAAGCTGCGCGATTCGCTCGCCCTGGGTCACCCACGACGCCTGCACGTTGTCTACGTTGTCGAGGTAGATCCGCGACACAGCCAGCGTGCGCAGGTAATCGTGTGCTCCCGCAGCACTGCCTCCCAACTCCGTGTTACCGGGCTGGAACGGCCAGGGGATAAACGCCGTAAAGACGTCGGTCTCGTCCTGCAGCGATCGAACCCGATCCAGGTGTGCCACCCGATCAGCTAGCGATTCACCCATCCCGAAAACCATAGTGGCCGTCGCTCGCATACCGAGGCCCGCTGCCGTTCGCATCACATCGATCCACTCGCCCGCCGTGCACTTCCCCGGGCTAACGACCGCTCTTACGCCATCAACCAGGATTTCCGCCCCACCCCCCGGCAGCGAGTCCAGACCCGCTTCCTTGAGGCGCGCAAGAGCATCCGTCACGCTTAGCCCCGACACTCGTGCAATGTGCACAATCTCCGGCGCCGAAAGGCAGTGAAGCTGCACGGCATAGTAACGTTTGATCAGCGCGAACAGATGCTCGAAGTAGTCGATGCGTAGGTCAGGATTCAGCCCGCCCTGCATCAAAACCTGCGTGGCCCCGAGAGCGACCGCCTCGTCTATCTTGGCAAGCACCTGATCGTCAGTGAGCACATAGCCATCGGAATGCCCAGGAGGCTTGAAAAACGCGCAGAACCGGCAGCCGGATGTGCACACATTTGTGTAGTTGATATTTCGGTCGATCACATACGTGCGCACGCGTTCCGGGTGCTTACCCGTGCACACGGAGTCCGCCCTCCACCCGAGTTCAGGCAGGGACGCTTCCTCGAGCATCCTCAGGGCCTCTTCAGGTCCGATCCGCGCAACCCTCATCGCAGCGCGACCTCGCAACCCAACAGCCCGTGCGTCCTTGCCTTCTCCCGAAACACCTCAAGGCTCTGTATCTCGCGCTCACCCATATCGTAGCTGATCACCGTCGAGAGGTACTCGAGGCACGCCTCAAAAGGAAGCCCGAGGCGTCCAGCCTCCTCCCGCGCCATCTGCTCAATCAATGCGGCTCCTCGCATTCTCGCGTCCTGCAGCACCGCTATGAGCTCTGTCGTCATCCCCCGCCCCGCCCAGAGTGCAAACACCGCCGGTAGCCCGGTGAGCTTCATCCACTCCTCGCCGATATCGAAAATGAGAAGCCCATCCTTCGCGCACAGCATCGCGGGATCTCCGATCAGCACCGCAGCGTCAGCGTCCTCAGGCACCCCCTGCTGGAGTGCCTTCGGATCACACCGCACGATCTCCGGACGCACGCCGTACCCCTCATCAAGGATGATACGCGCCAGATTCGCCCCGGACAAGCTGCTCGTATCGAGAGCCAGCCGTGAGATATCATTGGCCGGAACCTTGCTCAGTATCAGCACGCTCCGTACGGGGCCATTGGAGGAAATGCATATCTCCGGACATATATCCAGGTCAGGATTGGCAAGCCATGCGAAGCTGGACACCGGCGCCGCGGCGATCTCGCCAGCATTGAGCATGCACGCGAGCTCCGAGGGAGGCGCATACACGAACTCCCAGCCCTCCGGCAGTCCCCCCCGCTCCAACGTGTAGACCAGCGGCCGCACGTTAAGATATGGCAAGCATCCCAGCTTCGTCACGCGTAACCTCTCGATAGATTGTGTCCCGTTCGACGGGCACAGTGCCGGTCTCCTCGACCAGCCGCCTTATCTCCGCCACGGTAAGGCCGTTCGGTGTAGTAGCGCCCGCACGATGGGTGATCTTCTCCTCGACCACTGTCCCGTCAAAATCGTCCGCCCCAAAGCTCAGCGCCACCTGCGCAAGCTTGACGCCGAGCATGATCCAGAAAACCTTGATGTGCTCGATGTTGTCGAGCATAAGCCTGGAGACGGCATAGACCTTCAGATCATCCATCGTGCTCACGGGTGACGCCAACTCCGCAAGGTCCGTATTGGCGGGGTGGAACTTCAGCGGAATGAACGTCATAAATCCACCAGTCTCGTCCTGCACGTCACGCAGCGCCACCATGTGTTCCACGCACTCCCGATGCGTCTCAACGTGGCCGTAAAGCACCGTGGCGTTGCTCCGAATGCCCAGCCCGTGCGCCTCTCGCATGACTTCCAACCAGCGGGCGCCGGGCATCTTTTCCGGGCACACAACCGAGCGCACCCTCGGGCTGAACACCTCTGCGCCACCACCCGGCAGCGAACCCAGCCCGGCCTCTTTGAGCGCGGCAAGGGTGTCACGCACGCTCATCCCCCCAACCTCGGCCAGGTGCGCAATCTCGACGGCGGTGAACGCCTGGATGTGTACGTTCGGAAACCGCGCACTCAGCGCCGAGAGCATATCGGTGTAGTACGCAAAGGGCAATGTCGGATGCAGCCCCCCCACGATGTGCAGTTCCGTGAACTGCATCTGCTCCCATTCCGACTGCGCCTTATTCACGATCTCCTCGACCGTCATCGCGTACGCGTCTGCTTCGCCGTCGGACCGCGAATACGCGCAGAAGCGGCAGCGGTTCTTGCATATGTCGGTGTAGTTGATGTGCCGGTTGACGACGTAGCGAGTGACGTTGCCGTTCATCCGCTCGCGGATCTCATTCGCTGCCGCGCCGATCGCGAAGATATCGTCGGACTCCAGCAGCCGAACGCCATCCTCCACCGTCAGCCTCTCGCCGCTCAGAGCCCGTTCCAGAACGTCTCGCACGTCACTGAGTCCCACAATCTCCTCTAGCATACAAACACGTCCACAACCACGAATGCCAGCAAGCCTATGCTGACGAATCCATTCAGCGTAAAAAACGCCGTGTTGACTTTGCTTATGTCCTTCGGCGACACCAGGCTCTGTTCATAGATCAGAAACGTCGCCACGACAGCCACCCCGGCGAAATATACCGTATGCAGGCCCGCCAGCAGCCCGAAACACACCAGCAGACCCACCATACACGCGTGAAACAGCCTCGATACCAGGAGCGCCCTGCCCGGCCCGAATCTCGCCGGCAGAGAGAACAAGCCCATCTTCCTGTCGAACTCGAGGTCCTGCAGCGAGTACATGATGTCGAATCCCGCCGTCCACAGCATCACAGCCGCGCTGAGCACCGCCGGAGCGACATCTATCCTGCCCTTTACCGCAATCCACGCTCCGACCGGCGCGATCCCGAGACACAACCCCAGCCACAGATGCGAGAGACTCGTGAATCTTTTCGCGTACGAATAGCTCAGCACCGCCAGCAGCGCGACAGGTGACAGCGCCAAGGCCAGCGGATTCAACATGTACGCGGCGCCTACGAACAGCGCGGCCGACACGACCACAAGCGCCCCCGCGCCGGCCATCGACACTTGCCCCTTGGGAATTGCCCGCCCCGCCGTCCGCGGGTTGGCTGCATCGATCCGCGCATCAGCGATCCGGTTGAAGCCCATCGCCGCGCTTCTGGCGCCCACCATCGCTGCCAATACCCACCCCACGATTCGCCAGTTGGGTACTCCATCCGCAGCCACCACCATCGCAATGAGAGCGAAAGGCAGCGCGAAGATCGTATGCTCGAATTTGATCATCTCGAGTATGATGCCGATCTTGCGCAGCATCACTCGCCCCAGCCCTTCGTCAGCCGAAGACCTACCCCCAGCGCACCCAGCACGCGGTCCACCACGAAGTCGACAAGGTCATCAATCGACTCCGGGCCGCCATAGAACGCCGGCGACGCTGGCAGTATTACGCCCCCCGCCTCGGTAACCGTCGTCATATTCCGCAGATGAATGAGGCTCAACGGCGTCTCGCGTACAACCAGCACCAGTCTGCGCCGCTCCTTCAGGCACACGTCAGCAGCGCGCGTGACGAGATCGTTTGACACACCCGCCGCAATCCTGCCCACAAGCCCCATCGAGCACGGGATCGCGACCAGCCCTTCATACTCGTGCGATCCGCTCGCAGGAGGGGCGCTGAGATCACACGAATCGACGATCGCGAATTTGTCCTCGGTCCCGACGGGAATCAGCTCGGTCAACTCGCTGACGGCTATCTCACCGCGCATTATGCCAAACGCGTTGTCCGACGCCGTCAGATAGACCGTGTCGTAGCGCTGGGGCAGCACTTCGAGCAGCCTCTTCGCGTACACCGCTCCGCTCGCGCCGGATATCGCCACCATGATGCGCCGCTTATCCAATGCCGAGCCTCCCCCAAATCCCGTCGATCCTGCGAACCACGTCCTCGCTCATCCGAATATCCTCCGGCCATTCGCGATCGTGCCCCTCGCCTGCCATCTTTCGCGTGGCGTCGATGCCCATTTTCGAACCAAACAGCGGCTGCGGCGCGGCGTGGTCCAGCACGTCCACAGGGCCGTCGGAGAACGTGATGTCGCGGCGCGGGTCGATGTTACTGCCCAGCCGCCACAGTACCTCGCTTAGGTCCTGGACGTCCACGTCCTCGTCGAACACGACGATGATCTTGGTCAGCATCATCTGCCCCAGGCCCCACAGCGCCGAGATCACCTTCCTCGCCTGCATGGGGTAGCGCTTGCGTATCGACACGAACGCCAGGTTATGGAATATCCCCTCCACCGGCAGGTTCATATCCACGATCTCGGGCAACTGCGTCTTTATCAGTGGAAGGAAGATGCGTTCGGTGGCCTTGCCGATAAAGCAGTCCTCCATGGGCGGCTTCCCGACTATCGTCGCGGGATAGATCGGACCCTTGCGATGCGTAAGGCACGTCAGATGGAACACCGGGTAATCATCTGCGGGCGAGTAGTAGCCCGTATGATCGCCGAACGGCCCCTCGACACGCCTCTCACCAGGATCCACATATCCCTCCAGCACAAACTCCGCGTCCGCGGGCACCTCCATATCTACAGTCTTGCATCGCACCATCTCCACGGGGGCCTGGCGCAGGAACCCCGCGAAGATCATCTCATCGAAGTCCTCGGGCAGTGGCGCGGTTGCGGCATAGGTGATGGCGGGATCGCCGCCAAGTGCGACCGCAACCTCCATCCGCTCCCCCTGCTTCTCATACTCAGCATAGTGTCGCGCCCCGACCTTATGCACGTGCCAGTGCATGCCAGTCGTATGGCGATCGTACACCTGCATCCGATACATGCCCACGTTGCGCTTACCGGTCTCGAGCGATTTCGTGAAGACCATCGGCAGCGTGATGAAGCGCCCACCGTCGTCCGGCCAGCACTTCAACACCGGCAGCAGGTCCAGTGACGCGTCATCACCGGTGAGTACCACTTCCTGACACCGCGCGCTCTTCACGGTCTTCGGAAACGCGGACGCGAGCTGTGCAAGCTTCGGCAGCGTCATCAGTTTCTCGAGAAACGTGCCGGGCGCTTCCATCTTGATGAGCGACTCCACGCGCACGCCTACCTCATCCAGGCTCTCTACGCCCAGCGCCATCGACATCCGCCGGTAGCTGCCATAAGCGTTGATCAGCACAGGAACGCCGAGGCCATCGACGTTCTCGAACAACAATGCAGGACCACCGGACTTCATCGCCCTGTCCGCAATCTCCGTTATCTCCAGGTCCCGGCTCACGCTCTCGCGCACGCGTACAAGCTCGCCCGCCCGCTCTAGCCGCGATATGAAATCCCTCAGATCCGAGTAAGCCATCAAGTGCTCCAATGCATCAATTATCCTACCGGCGCTGATGACCCGTCAAGCGCGAACCTGCCCGCGTCCCGCACTCACACAGCGCGTGAACAACATATCAACAAAACACCACACTGCCGTCGTTGACAAGCGCGGCTAAGTGTCGTCTAATAGTAGTGAATGTACAGGAGGCCGACTCTGACATTCCAACACACATTTCGTTCCCGCGCTCAGCGCACCACACATTACGCGGTTTTGGATGAACGAAACCCACGCTCAATTGAGCGTGGGTACGATTTCGTTTTGTCAGAAAGGATATGGCCGGCTCCTAGAACTCGAAGTAGATCGGGGTCTTCGGCAGGCTCGCGTCGTTGGCGACCGTGATTACGGCGCCGGCGACTGCCTCTCCCACCCGGTCATTGAACACGCTGGGTATGATGTAATCTCTCCGCAGTTCCTCGGTGGGGATCACTGTCGCGATGGCCTTCGATGCGGCCGTCAGCATCTCGCGGGTCACCCGCTTGACGCCGGACTCCAGCAGTCCACGGAACAGCCCGGGGAAGCACAGCACGTTGTTGATCTGGTTCGGATAGTCCGAACGCCCTGTCGCGACAACCGCGGCAAAGTCCGCAACCTCCTCCGGCGGGACCTCCGGCGTAGGGTTGGACAGCGCGAACACAATCGGGTCCTTGGCCATGCAGCGCATATCGTCGCCGCGCAGCAGATTCGGCCCGGACAGACCAAGGAACATGTCAGCGCCGGCGAGCGCTTCTTTGAGAGTTCCCGAGAAGCCGCTCTGGTTGGTGACGCTGGCAAGCCACGCCTTCGACGGCGTCAGCCCATCGCGGCCGCGGTAGATGGCGCCGGCACGGTCGCAGGAAATGATGTCGCCTATTCCCTGGTCCAGAAGTGCACGGGCGCAGGCAACCCCCGACGCGCCCGCGCCACATACGACGGCTCGCATCTTCGAGGGGTCCTTGCCGGTGACCTTTACGGCGTTCAGAAACGCCGCGCCGACCACGACCGCTGTCCCGTGCTGGTCGTCATGGAACACGGGGATGTCGACGGACTCGGTGACGCGCCGCTCGACTTCGAAGCACTCGGGCGCCGCGATATCTTCCAGGTTGATGCCGCCGAACGTGCACGCGACGGCCCTGGCGCACTCGATTAGCGTTTCCGTATCGGTCGTATCCACGCAGACCGGGAAGGAGTTAACGCCGCCGAACTCTTTGAACAACACGGCCTTGCCCTCCATAACGGGCAGCGAGGCCATCGCACCGATATTGCCCAGTCCGAGGACCGCGGTTCCGTTGGAAATCACGGCCACTGTGTTGCGCCGGATCGTGTAGTCGCGCGCCACGGCCGGATCCTTGTGGATCGCCTGGCAAATGCGCGCGACGCCCGGCGTGTAGGCCATCGAGAGGTCCACGTAATCCTTGAGCGGGCTCTTCGAGACAACATCGAGCTTGCCGCCCTCGTGCAGCCTGAACGTGCAGTCCCAGGTATCGACGAGCTCAACGCCTGGAATCGCCTTGGCGGCCGCCGTGATCGCCTCCGCGTGGGCATCGCCGGTAGTGTTGACAACGATATCGCGTGTGATATGCGTGCGGTCCGAGTTCACGACCGCTATAGAGCCTATGCTTCCGCCGGCATCGGCGATGACCTTAGTAACCTCTGCCAACTTGCCGATCGTGTTCGGATAGCGCAGGCGCAGGTTTATGCTGTTTCCAGGGCTGGGGGTTGTCTTCATCGAAACTCCTTTCAGAAGTTGGTCAATGGCTACTTGGTGCCATGCGGCACTAATTAGTTCATTCGATACTCGGGGTCCGCATTCCTTCCCGAATGCCCACTCCGCGCTAGAAGTGCTTGCGCAGCTCCGACATGTACTGCGTGCCTAGCCATTCTGCATTCGACTCGATCCACTGACTCAGGCGGGTCTTGCCAAGCGGCTCACGGTCAGAGACCAGCAGATTGGCTTCCAAGCCCATGACCTCGTCGGGCGTAAGCACGACGTCACCTACTATCCTGCCCAGCACGTTGGTTCCGACAAGCGCCAAGGCAGGCGGGACGTGGACTATCAATGTTCTCGACCCGATGGCGCCGCGGATCTGCCGCACAAGCTCGTCAAACGTCGGCGCTTCCGGGCCCACGGCGTCAAGAATGACAGACTCGTCCTTGCGTCCCCATTCGACGGCGAGGTCGGCGAGGTCCTCGACGAAGATCGGCTGGAGCCGGTATTGGCCCGATCCCGGAATCGCGAACACAGGCAGCCGACGCAGAAACCACGCGATGTCATTGATCAGGATTCCCTGATCGCCGAACAGCACGGCCGGCCGCAGAATAGCATAGCTCAACTTGGACTCGGCGATCGTCTTTTCGACCTCCGCCTTGCCGCGGAAATAAGGCAGGCGCGAGTCCGGCGACGGATTGGTTATGCTGACGTGCACCATGCGACGCACGCCGGCATCTTCGGCTGCCCGGATCAGAACCTTGCTGTTCGCAACAGCCTTCTCGAACGTAAGCTCTCCGTGCGCGAACCGAATCCAGTATGTGTTATATAGCGTGCTTATGCCCTGGAGGCTCTCGACGAGTTGTGCAGGATTGTCAAAGTTGAATGGCTTAACCTGAACACTGTCACCAAACTCGTTGGGCCTGTTCGGGTGGCCGGTAAGCGTGACCACGCCCTCGCCCATCGCGAGCAATCGCCGCGTGATACACGCGCCCGTGAACCCGAACGCTCCCGTTACAGCGCTAAGCACTCGCTCTGACATCAGAACTCCGTCGCGCTGGAAAACCTGAACTTGCCCACTTTGAGAGCCGGCGCAAGGACTCGGTCCTCGAGCTTGCGCTCACGGCCGATCATCCGAGTATCGGCCAAGGCCTCTGGAATGCTCTGCGTGAACCGCAGGTTCTTGACCGGTGCGGTGATCTTGCCGTTCTCGATCAGGAACGTCCCGTCCCGGGTCATGCCGGTGAAGCTTGCGCTCATGACGTGCGCCACGTTGGTGTAGTGGAACCTCGTCACAATCAGGCCACGCCTGGTTGACGCGATCATCTCTTCAAGAGTCGCCTCTCCCGGCGCCATCATCAGATTTCCGGCACGGCCCCACGGAGCGTGACCAGTCGATTCTTTGCCTTCTTTGTGCGCCGCGTAGGAATCGTAGAGAATCCCACTTGCCACACCGTCCTTGATTAGATCGACGCGCTGCTTCGCCACGCCCTCGCTGTCGAACGGTGAGGCGATGGTGTCGGGATCGAGGCCATCGTCGCAAAGACTGACTGAATCGCTTACGATCCTCGTGCCCAGCTTGCCGCACACGAAGCTGCGATTCTCCTGATATTCACGTGCGCCGAACCCCATCCACACGAGCATGTTGAGCATGTCCGCGGCGGCATACGGCATCAGAATGCATTCATACTCGCCGGGTTCGATCCCTATGGGGTTCCTGCTCGCATCCGCGCGCCGCGCGGCTTCCAGGCCAATCGCACGCCCGTCGATCTTGCTGACGTCGCCCGAACTCGCGGCCGCATAGCCGAACCCGCCATCCGGCGCGGTCACGACGGTCAGCAGATTCGCGTAGGTTCCTCGGCTCGCAACATCTATGCCGAGAGTGTTCTTAACGCCGCGTTCGTAGCTCTGGACAGTGAACGATCCCGCGGCTGTCGCATTGACCCGGTCAGCCTCGGATATGAGCGCGCGCACTGCCCCCGCTCGCTCCTCCGGCGTGCTATGGGCTGTCGAATCATAGAACGCCTTCACGCCCTGCACTGGGCGTGGCTGCTTCGGCAGCGACACGAAATCCGGGTTCTCGTCCTGCAGTCGCGCCATCTTCACCACGTCGTCCACGAGCGCACGTATGCCGGCCTCGTCCAGCCGATTCGTCGTACCCGAGGCGACTTTCTTTCCGAAGACCGCGCGCACTTTGAGGACGCCGTTCTCGAAGAGCATGTTCTGGTGAATGGTCGAGTTGGCGAAACGCGTGAGCGCGTATCTGGTTAGCCAGACCGACGCCTCAGTCTGCTCGGCCGCCGAATGATCGAGAGCAATGCTCAGAACCTTGTCGATGTTCATTTCGCGGCCTCCGTCCTGGCCTTGCGGAATCGTGCCGGCGCGACGCCGTGTCCAACGTGCGCCGTCTGCATCGGCTCACCCTTCCCGCAATTGGGTATCCCCCACAGGCGCCACTCGTCTTCGCCGCAGATGGCATCGCAACTCCCCCAGAACTCCGGCGTCATTCCCGAGTAGATGGGGTTTTTGAGCATGCGCCCGAGCGAGCCGTCCTTGACCTCCCAGGCGATCTCGGTGCCGAACTGGAAGTTGAGCCGCTTGTCGTCTATGCTCCAACTCTTGACGTTGGCCGCGTAGATGCCGTCCTTGGTGTCGGCGATCATCTCATCGAATGTGTAATCCCCGGGCTGGAGATTGATGTTTGTCATTCGGATCAGCGGGATCCTGTCCCAGCCATCGGCTCGCATCGCACCGCCGCTGGGCATGTCCAGTTGGGATGCAGTCTCGCGCGAGCTGAGGTAGCCGGAGAAGATGCCTTCCTTGACTATGTCTACACTCTGAGCCGGCACCCCTTCGTCGTCAAACTCGAAGCTCCCCAGACCGCCCGTGATAGTCGCGTCCGCCTTGATGTTGACTTTATCAGAACCGTATCTGAACTCACCTAGCTTGTCCGTAGTCAGGAAGCTCGTGCCGGCGAACGAAGATTCCATGCCGAACACCCGATCGAGCTCGATTGGATGTCCACACGACTCGTGCACCTGCAGGGCAAGCATGCTGCCTTCGAGAATAAGCGTATTCTCGCCGGACGGGCACAGCGGTGCATCGAGAAGCTCCACTGCCTCACGCGCCGTCTGCTCGGCGTTATCGAGCAGCCCCAGGCTCTCAACGAACTCATATCCGGCAGCGGCATAGTCTCCGCCGAACGAGCACGGCACTGAGCGCCTCTGCACATCCCCGTCTCGTATGGCCGTCGCGCTCGCGCCCGCGCCGCTCTCGATCTTGCGCTGCTCGATGTAGGCGCCCTCGCTGGACGCAAATACCTGGTCGAACAGCCAGAACTCCATTGAGCAGTCGGTCACCTTGATCTTCTCGTCGGCGCGCAGAACGGAATCGATATCCTTTAGCATTCCGATTTTGTCCTCGAGAGGAACCTCGAACGGATCGATCTTGAACTGGCTGGAGTACTTGCCGACGTGCGGGTCCACTGGAGCAAGCTTCACGTCCTGCCGTTTCGTGCTTGCACTGGCTCTGGCCGTCCTGACCGCCTCATCCGCAACTCGGTCAGCCTGTTCCACCGTGACATCCGGGCTGCAGGCAAAACCCCAGGCGCCGTCCACGATCACGCGGACACCAAAACCGAAGCTGGAATCCCTGTTGAGCTGCTCGACCTTGCCGGTCCGCAGCAATATCTCCTCGTTTTCGCGCCGCATAATGCGAACGTCCGCGTATGACGCTCCCATATTCCTGGCGCGTTCGAGGACTCTATCGCAGAACTGCCGCGGGTCCAAAGACATATCCATGTGTCACCTCGCGTAGCATATACCCACGAATGCTTATAGCTGGCAGGCGGTTTGTCCTTCTCGCTGGCTTCAGGGCCGCTAATCACGACCCTCGCGACTGAGTGATTCACGCTAACGAACTTGCACAGCTTGTCATGCTGATCCTGAATGGAGTGACGTGATACAACTCACTGAGCGTGAACTACTTAGTCGGAATCGGGTTCTGGAGAACCCTCCTACGCCACTCTATCCGGCGGCTGCTAGTTCTTGCCGTCGTTCTTCAAGCGGTTGGGATCGATGTGGATGATCTTCGAGAGGTCTTCGTAGGGGTTGATCGGGCCGGGCTGCGACTTGGCCGCTTCCTGCTCTTCGCGATACTCCTCGATGCGGTCTTCAAGCGCCCTGGCGCGCTTGCGCGCCTGTATGACCATGAGAACGATCAACGGTGCCGAAAGGCCTATCAGTATCCATTGCAGGATTTCCATGTCGCGCAATCTCCTGAAACCATGCTAGTCCGGCGTGCCTGCGATGTCAAACCACCGCATTCGCGAGGGCGGCGAACTCGTCGAGGTCGAGAGTCTCACCTCGCCTGCCGGGGTCTATTCCGGCAGCGAGCAACGCATGCCGGACTCTCTGCTTGTCCCAGTCCAGGTCCGCTGACGACGAAAGAGCGTTGAGCAGCGTCTTCCTGCGCTTGCCGAATGCAGCCCTCACGAGCGAGAAGAAGAGCGACTCGTCACCCACGCTCACCGCGGGTGACTCGCGAATCGTGAGCTTGATGAGCTCGGAATCCACGTCCGGTATGGGGTAGAACACGTTGCGCGAGACTCTCATCACCGACTCTATCTCGCAGTGATATTGCGCGAAGACAGTGATCGCACCGTAGTCGTCAGTTCCCGCGACGGAGCGAAGCCTCTGTGCGACCTCGCGCTGGACCATTAGCATGATGGTCCGAAAACGGCGTTTGGATTCGATAAGCTTCGTCAGAATCGGCGTAGTGATGTAGTAGGGCAGATTGGCGATGACAGTCCAGGCGCCAGCGGCGTCGCCGGCCAGCAGCTCATCGATATCGAGCTTGAGGAAATCGGCGATCACGATCTGCGTGTTGGGGTGATCCGCGAGCAGCTCCCGCAGGATCGGCTCCATGTCGTGGTCGATCTCCACGCACAGGACTCTGCCCGCACGAGTCGCGGCCTCCGCCGTGACCACGCCGAGGCCCGGCCCGATCTCAAGGACGCGAGATTCCGGCGTAAGGTCGGCCGCGGTGAGCAGCCTATCCAGGACATTGCGGTCTATAAGGAAATTCTGGCCCAGACGCTTCTTGGGATGAATCCCATGTCGGGCGAGCAGTTCCTTCACCTGTGGAGCCGATGTAAGGTTCATCTCTAACACGTAGCAAGGGCCGCCGTTCAGGCGGCCCTTGCTGAATGAAATGAATGCTGAAGCGAGTTCAGCGCGGCAGGCTCAAGATCACGAGCGCTCCTGCCCGAGAATGTGTACGACGACGCGCTTCGAGCCGAAGCTCAGCGCTTCGCGAACAGTCTCGAAACCGAGGTCAATGCGATTGCCTCTGATGGCGCGGCCCTGGTCGCCCGCGACTGCATAGCCGTAGCCCTCTATGTAGAGCTTCGAGCCAAGCGGGATGACCCTCGGATCAACCGCCACAACGCCGTAGCCTGCGTGCAGTCCGCACGAAGTCCGGCCAGTTGCGTTCTTGCCACAGCTTCTGGGCCCCGGCTCGTAAGCCGTCGCCCACATCGTGAGCATCCGCCGCGTGTGGAATTCACCACGGCTCGTATACTGGCCACGGCTGCCGATGCTTACGACTTTGTTGACCGGCTTTTTGGCCACTTCAGAGCCAATAGCGGTGCGCGCGACGGGCTTACCGTCCTCGTAGCGCACGACGTATCTCGTCAGCTTCTCGCCGAGTGCACCAGCCGAATCAAGCTTCACTTGTCCGGGCCGGAGATCGGTGGTGAACGTCTTTAGTGAGTCGTAAGCGATCGACTGCTTCTCGAACTCGACTACATTCCTTACTCTTACGACCGAGACGGTCATGCCGTCCTTCGGCCGCGCATTCGTCGTAGGAGTGACCTTGTCTAGAGGCCCCACCTCGTACCCTGCTTCCTTGAGGGCTTCGCCGATCGTCTGCTGCGCGGTGCGAATCTGACGCTGCACACCATCGCACTTCACCGTAACACCTACTGTCACAAGACGCTCGGCTTCTACGACGTCATCTCGGTTGGCTGCAACTGCTGCAAATATGACCAATCCTATGGCCAACGTGCAGACGGTTCTCGCAAGCCGAAACTCTCGTCTACGCAATAAATCGCCTCCCTTCCCGCGCCGATTACCCACGAGCGCACCCAACCAAACTTATCGTGGGTGATTTCTTGCTCGGAGGCATCCTCACACGGGACGTGCTATGTTAGCACGATGCCGAGGACTTGTCAAATTTGCGATTGCCGGGATTTGCGGGAGTGGCCCTGGTCGGCGGACACCGTGCGGCCGCAGGAGAGAATTCGGAGGCGCATGCACGAGTCGCAATGGGCCGGATCCTCAGTGATGCAGCGTTTGTTGGGGTAGATCTCGTAGTGGACGCGATACTTCAGCGGCGTGTAGTTCGGCATTACCACGTCGGCGCCAGCGTTCAGCGCCATCTCCCTGCCCTGCTCCTCGATCGAGCCGATGGCCGTGGTTGCAGGCAGGAGGGCGTCGCGCGTGACGATGCGCGCGAGCGCGACCATCTTCAGCGTCATCGCGACGCTTCCCGGCGGGCAGCCCGCGAACGGCGTATCGGGGTGCGGAATGTACGGACCAATGCCGGCCATGTCAGGCTGGAAGTCCCTGAAGAACTCGATATCGTCGGCCATGTGCTCTACTGTCTGACCCGGCGCCCCGACCATGCACCCGGCGCCCACCTGATAGCCGAGCTCCCGCAGGACTCTCAGGCACCGCATTCTGTTGTCGAAATCGCTGTCAGGATGCAGCTTCGCGTACAGCTCGCGACTTGCAGTCTCGTGCCGGAGCAGGTAGCGGTCCGCGCCGGCTTCTCTCCAAAGACGGTAGTCGTCGTCCGGCCTTTCACCGAGGCAGAGGGTGATCGCCATACCGGTCGTGGTTTTGATGCGCGTCACGATGTCGGCGACCATCTCTCCGGTGTAGTGCGGGTCTTCACCGGACTGCAAGACGATCGTCTTGAGTCCCTTTTCCGAGAGCTCTGCCGCAAGCTCGACGATCTCATCCGGAGGCATCCGGTAGCGCGTGACGCTGGAGTTGAGCGCACGGAGGCCGCAGTAATTGCAGTGACGCGCGCACACGTTGGAGAACTCCACGAGCGCGCGAATCTGAACCGCGTCGCCGCAATAGGCGCGACGAACCGCGTCACCAGCATCCAACAGGCGCTGAAGATCGGCATCGTTGTCCAAGTTAAGTAGGAAAAGTATCTCACCCCTGGACAGATCGCCGATTTCTATGCATTTGTGTAATACTATGTCTAGGTTCATCGCGTATTCTTAGGCACACTGGCAGAACGCCGCCGTCGGAGACGCCTCCTACCCCCGTGCGATATCGCCATCCGAGACGCCTCCTACACGTAGACGTCTCGCTCGCCGGCCTCGATCTTTGCCAACAACTCCATGGTCTTCTTGCGAAGCTTCGGGTCGAGGTCCTCAAGGCATTCCGCAAGAACTCGCTCGCCCTCGTCGCGGGTATCGCCCTGGGCGTAGTCGATGAGGTACTCCTTCAGGGACAAGAGAGCGTTGGGCGCGCACATGTGGTGAATCTCGCCGTGCTTTGCCAGGCCCATGAATCGCTCGCCTGTGCGGCCAGTGCGGTAACACGCCGTGCAGAAGCTGGGAATGTAGTTGTCCTTGCACAGGCTGCACATGACTTCCGCGAGGCTGCGATCGTCGCCGATTGTAAACTGCTCGGTTTCGGGCTTGTGAGCCTTGGCGTCGTGATAGCCGCCGGGCGATGTGCGAGAGCCTGCGCTGACCTGCGAAACGCCGAGTGAAATCAACTCGTTTCTGAACTCGGCACGCTCGCGCGTCGAGAGAATGATGCCGGTGTAGGGCACCGCGAGCCTGAAGCAGGAGATAATGCGACGCATGTTGTCATCGGTGACCGCGTGTGGCGGCTGGTTAGCGATCGGAGCGTTCAGGGCCGGCTCCAGCCGCGGGACGGATATCGTATGCGGGCCGACGCCGAACTTGGAGTCGAGGTACTGAGAGTGCATCAGAACGGCCATCACCTCGAACTTGTAGTCGGTCAGCCCAAACAGCGCGCCGACGCCGATATCGTCGATGCCCGCTTCCATGGCGCGGTCGGGTGCGAGAAGCCGCCACAGATAGTCGGCCTTCGGGCCGGACGGGTGCATCCTGCGATAGGTGTCGAGGTGGTATGTCTCTTGAAAACACTGATAGGTGCCGATCTGCGTCGCCTTGAGCCGCCTGAAGTCCTCTACGGACAGGGGCGCGCAGTTGCAGTTGACGCGCCTGACGGTGGCGTTGCCCAGACGAGTGTCGTACACGGTCGCGATGGTGGACTCGAGGTAGTCGATGCCGGAGCGCGTTGGGTGCTCCCCTGCCACTACAAGCACGCGCTTGTGGCCGTCCGCCAGCAGCAGCTCGATCTCCTCTCTGACCTGATCTTGTGTCAGCACGCGGCGCTCGAGCTCCTTGTTGTCCCTGCGAAACGCGCAGTAGAGGCAGTTGTTGGCGCAGATGTTGCTGACATAGAGCGGAGCGAAGAAGACGATTCTGCGGCCGTAGACGGCGTTCTTGACGTGCAGCGCCGCCTCGTATATGGCCGAAACCACGTCGGGGTCGTCCGCCTGCAGCAATATGGCCAACTCGGCGAGATCCAACCCCTTGCACTCCCGAGCCTTGGCTACGACGTCCATCGCACGCTGCTTCTCCGCCGACTTCCCGGCCTCCAGCAGCGCGAATATCTTCTCATCGTCAATGAATCCGACTTGCTCTTCAGAAACAACACTCACGGCAATAACCCCTTTGCAGATCAGCCTCTGCTGTAAATCTTACCCGCGCCAGAGCCCACGAAACTTGACCGGGGTCAAGTTCCGTGAATTCTTGCACAAACTCATGGTAGCACTTTCGAGGAGAATCAGGAAGGGCGTATAAGAAAGACTTACAAGAAGAGCCAGCCCGCCTCCGCGATATCCCTCAGACTCATTTGGTCATAGATCCTAAGAACGAGCAACTCGCGCTGTTCGGCGGGCAGTTCGGCAAAGGCATTGCGCATCGACTGAGACTCTATGATCCTGTCCGACGCGTGCTCCGCCGATCTGGTGATGGCGTAGGCGTAGCGGAACAGCGACCTCTCGTAGCAATCGTACAGGTCCTCGAGATACCTGTCGTCAGCTTCGTCGCAGTCGCCCAGATTATAGGCGCCCGGGATCACCGCTGCTGCCTGTACCTCTTCCACTAGCGTCCTCCAGTGAGTAAGACGCCCGGACAGGGGTGTTTTGTTTTGCAGGCACGGGAATTCGCAGCGCGGCTAACCTGTGCGCTTGAGCTTGCCGGTCCGCTTGGCCCAATGTTCAGCAAGATGGAAGACATACAGGCCGACAGGAATGAGGATGATGCCCATCACGAGCAGAATCAGCAGTTCCGGCACGACCGCACGGACCGGCGCGCTGACGAGGTGGTCCGCCGTGGACGCAGGATTCTCAACACCCAGCAGCTTGCGGCTCGCACGGAGGGCATAGGTTGCGGGCGACACGTAAGCGAACGGCTGCAGCCAGTGGGGCAGGACCTTGATGGGGTAGTACACGCCTGAGACAAGCAGCAGCACACCCTGGAATATGTTCGTTGCCTGCGCGCCGTGTTCCGGGCTCATCACCGGCAGGATCGCCGCCATAAGGCCCAGCCCCGCGAATGCAAGGCTGCCTACCACGAGGACAAGAAGCAAGCCCGGAATGTTCGCGCCCGAGAAATGCAGCGGCATGAACAGCATCAATCCGCACACGATCACCGCGCCGCGAAGAGCGGCGAAGAACGCGGCATAGAGGCTGACACCGGAGAGGTGGACCAGCCGCGACACCGGAGCCATGAACGTGTACTCCAGCGTGCCCTCCCAGCGCTCGTAGGAGATCGAGTTGGCTATGTCGTTGAACAGTGAGCTAAGAAAGCTCCAGAGCAGCACGCCCAGGACGAGGTTCAGAGTCAGACGAAAGCTCTCCGCCGCGACGCCGATCAGCGCGACCGTCGCCGAGCTCACAAGCGAGTAGAACATGAACACGAGCACCCAGGAGTAATAGCGCCTGGTGAGGTGATATTCACGAAAGACAAACGCCCAAGTTTGCCTGAGCACCTTGTTACCCATCCTGCTTCTCCTCGTCGTTGAACTCCTCGCCGGTGACGCTGATGAACGCTTCTTCCAGATCGTCCTTGCCCGCCTGCGCTTTCAGCACCTCCGCGGTGCCCTCCGCCACCAGACTGCCGTGCGCAAGAAAGCCTATGCGCTCGCAGAGCCGTTCAGCTTCCGCCATGTCATGCGTTGTCAGAAATATGGTGCTGCCTTCCTCTTCACGCACCTCCTCGATGTAGCTCTGCACGTCCCGACGGCTCTTGGGGTCGAGGCCCGTAGTGGGCTCGTCGAGCAGGAGCAGAGGCGGGTTGATGAGCAGCGCACGCGCGATGGCCACCTTCTGCTGCATGCCGCGGCTCATCTCCTCAAGCGAATCGTTGAAGCGGCGCTTCTCTATCCGAAGTCTTTCGAGTATCGCCAGCGCGCGCGGCTCCGCTTCGTGAGGACTGATCCCGTAGAGCTGCGCCGCGTAGAGCAGGTTCTCACGCGCGGAGAGCTTCTTGTAGAACGCGGCGTCCACGCTGACGCGACCGATCACGCTGCGTATCTTGCGCTCGTCTCGCGGGAGACTGTATCCAAGTATCTGAACCTGGCCACCGTCGGGGATCAGCAGCGTGGAGAGCACGCGTATCAGAGTGGATTTGCCCGAGCCGTTGGGGCCGAGCATGCCGTAGGTTTCGTGTCGGCCAACCTCGAAGGATATCCCCTTCAGCGCCCATTCCTCGGTGACACGCGTGCGGAGGAAGCCCGATCGCTTGCGGAACACCTTCTTGAGGTCATTCACAACGATAGCAGGCGTGGCCGGCTGCAGTGTGTCCAGGTACTGGAACGTTGACATATCGCTACCGGCTATTCTCCCCGCGTCTCGCGGCCAACGAATCCAGTGGAAGCGAGGCGGCAGGCGCAAACTTGGGGCCAAGCGAGTAGCCAATCAGCTGATCCAGCATATACGATGCGCACGGATCGCCAGAGCGGAGCGCGCCCTTGAAGTTCATACTTGCCACCAGAAGCTTTCCTTTCCCCACCCTTGCTTCGAAGATGTAGGCTTTGTTTCGCTGAGCCGAAGGAACATCGATACAACGCACGATCGGCTCGATGTCGCCGGGCAGATCGTCGAGCAGCACCACTCGGGAGCCTGTGAGGAGATCGTACCATTCGAGATCGCACCAGTCCTCGCCCGGCATATGTATCATCGCCGGATGGGAAAGGTTCACAAACGTGCCCGCATTGCTGTCATCGAGGCCACCGAGCCACCAGTAGGGCTTGTACGACGAAGGGGCCGAGGGCAGAGCATGCTCCGTGCCGATCAGGAGGACCTTTCCGCCGTCTGAGAGATAGGCGATGGTCTCCGGCGTGAGCTGAGATGTGACGAGAAGATCGCATTTGCCTGGAATCGCGCCGACATCGACAGTCCTGGCATTCGGGTAGAGCCGCCTGACTTCCTCACAGCCTGCTATGCAGAGGGACGTGGCATGAGCTCGCGTAGCAGGAAAGACCCAGAGGCCCCACTCGTTGGTGACCGTGCCGGACGAGTCCATAAGCTGCACGGACAGCATCAGTTTCCTGGCGGGACCGGATGTGGGCAGCTTGGGCGCGATGGTCGCGAGCGGCTGCAGGCCGTTGGACCGGATTTTCAAGCCGGTCTTGTGACCCTGCGTCAGGACCTTCGCGCCATCGAGCAGCTTCCAGGTCAGCTTGGCGTTGGCGGACGATGGATCCTCGTATCGCGAGACAAGCAGCTTGATGGTCGCAGTTTCGCCCAGGCGGTAGCTGCGTCGCGAAGTATCCATCAGCAGGACTGTGGGTGAGTTGAACCGCCTGAACTGGGAAGGGCTCAGCCCCTTCGTGCGAAAGAACGTGTCGAGCACACCGTTGGAGCCGGCCCAGTAGTCCTGCAGCAGCCATTGATCGTAACCACTGATGCCGGGCGAAAGCCTTGCAGCCTCGATGTTGGTCTTGAGAGCAACGGCCTGCAGCTTGTCCGAGTTCGCCTGCCATTTCGGCAGCAGCGCGCTTACGCCCTTCTTTGCGGCCAACTCGCGCCAATCGATCAGCCAATATGGGCGGATTCCACCAGAGAACAGCTTCTCCTGTGAGAAGCTTGGGAATGTGCCGAAGTTGCCCATCTCGTGTATTACCACCGGCTTCTCCGGTTTCCAGTCTTTCAGCTCGTATTTGCTGTCGTGATATCCCATTTTGCCCGCCTCGTCGAACTGAACGGCGTAGAAATCGAGCGTGGGGCGCATGCGCTTTCCCGGGTTGGGCGGCAGGACCCCGTTGGAATCGATCACCAGGCGAGTGGGATCGGCGTCGATGGCTGCCATATACAAGCTCTGAGCCAAGTCGAAACCGACCCACATCTCGTTCGACATACTCCACGTGACGATTGACGGATGATTGCGGTTGGCCTTGATCATATCCCGCCAAGCGTCCCTGTAGAACTGCTGCAGTTCGGGTGTGCCCGCGCTGTAGAACGGCGCGCAGGCAATCGGCAACTCCGGCTGGACCATAATCCCGACCTCGTCCGCCGCGTCGAAGTACTCCTTCGGCGGAATCCAACTATGGCAGCGGATGTAATTGAACCCGTAGTCCTTTGCGGTCTTGAGCCGCGCCAGGTATACGCTCTTGTCAGCCGGGGGCGCGATAGTATTCGGGAAGACGCAATCATCGCCGAATCCTCTATAGAAGATCGGCTTGCCGTTGAGAAGGAACCTGCTGCCATCAGTGGCGATCTCGCGCATGCCGAAGCGATCGATCGCGGTATCCAGCAGAGTCTGCTCGAAGTAGAGGCGGACTTTCACGGTGTAGAGATAGGGCGATTTCGGCGACCAGAGCTTAGGCTTGTCGACGCCAACCATAGTATAGGTGGGTTCAAGGCCGGGCACCATCTGCGTCTTTCCGCTGCCCACAGGCTTGCCTGTTGCATCGTAGACCTCGGCCTCGACTCGGAAATCCGGGGGTCGCTCAGGCGAGCCGTAGAGCGTACGGCTGCCTGTTTCAACGACGACCTCCGCGACACCAGTGCTCACGTGAGGGCGCACGAAGACGCTCTCGATCCAGGCTGACTTCGTCTGCTCGATCCAGACGTTGCCGCATATCCCGCCCCACTCCACCCCGGGCAGGTCCATTATGTCCATGCAGCCGTAGAGCGGGTCAACGGCGGGATTGCGGCGGCTGTCGACTCGCACGACGACGTCGGCTGTCCAGGTCTTGTAGGCATACGGAGTGATATCGAAGTTGAACGCAGAGACGTAGCCCAGATGCTTGCCGGCGTATTGGCCGTTTACCCAGACCTCGGCGTCGCGGTGTACGCGATCGAACCACAACCTGACGCGCTGACCTCTCCAGGCGGCCGGCAGCTCGATGTGCCTGTGATACCAGGCGACGCCGGAGTACCCCGAGAACATGGCCTTTGTTTGCTCACCGATGCCCTGAGTGTTCCAAGCCCCGGGGACCCTGATCTTCATGTCGAATGGCGTTGGCGGCTCGAACCACTTCTGGTCTTTGCCGACGTCGCCCGGATCAGTGCGGAACTCCCACTCGCCCGACAGCGACACCGTCTCTGTAGCGCGCAGGGCCGCGGGCGCGACCGTCAGTGCAAGCACCGACAAGGTCAGCGCAATGAAATACAGCTTCATGCCAGTCTCCAGCCTGTAATGGTTCACAGAAGAACCCTTCAACCGGCGGCTTCGGCACACCTTCACGCGGCGGTGGGCATCCTCACAGCGGAGGGGGATGAGTGAAATGCATAGTATGCCAGGAATGAAAAGCGCCACCGGGGCTGCGAGGGCTCTATCGCGAATGAGCCCGAAGGAACTACCTCGGCCCGTGTTGAAGAAAGAGGTAAATCGAAAGGCTGAGGTGTGCATCCCATGGGGGACAGGCAAATATCGGTTTCACGACGGGAGTTTCTCGCTGCATCGGCGGCCGGTGTCGCTCTCGCGGCGCTGCCGCAGTGGTTTGGGAAAGAAGCGCAGGCGGCGGAGATGGAGCGCTCGTCCACGCGAAAGCGCAAGTACGGTCCTAACGATCAGATCAACATCGCCGTCATCGGGCCGGGCGGCAGCAGGGGCGGTTACAGGCAGGGACTGCACGACACTAAGGCGTGCGCCGGGCACCCGGGCGTTAAGGTCGTAGCAGCGTGTGATGTCGATTCGCAGCATCTGGACGAGGCCGCCGCGGCGTTCGGCGCCGATTGTCGCAAGTACGCGGATTTCAGAGAACTGCTTGCGCAGAAGGATATCGATGCGGTCGTGATCGGCACACCGGACCATTGGCATTCCTACATCGCGATTGCGGCGATGAAAGCAGGCAAGGATGTCTATTGCGAGAAGCCGCTCACGTTGACGATCGACGAGGGCAAGAAGCTCGTGAAGACTTGGCGAGAGACCGGCGCGGTGTTTCAGACCGGCAGTCAGCAGCGTTCGGACGGGCGGTTCAGATTGGCGTGTCAGTTGGTAAGAAACGGTCGGATCGGCAAGATCACGAAGGTCGAGGCTCGGCTTCCCACCGGACCTACTGGCGGACCATTCGAGACGCCGCCTATTCCTGATGGGTTCAACTGGGAAATGTGGCTCGGACCGGCGCCGGAGACGGAGTACGTCAAAGAGCGCACTCACGGCAACTTCAGATGGTGGCTGGACTACTCCGGCGGCATGCTCACTGACTGGGGCGCGCATCACAATGATATCGCTCAGTGGGGACTCGGAACAGACCGAAGCGGGCCAATTAGCGTGGTGGGCTTTGCCAAGGGACCGTACATCGGTCACAACTGCTACTCAACGTTTCCTGAGTTCGACGTCACCCTGACCTACGAGAACGGTATTCCGCTGAGGGTCACGAACCAAGGCGAGAACGGCGTGCGTTTCGACGGCGAGGAGGGCTGGATCTTCGTCAGCAGGGGCACGATTCAGGCCAGCGATCAGAAGCTGATCGATGACCCGCTGCCCGCAGACGCGATCAAGCTCTATGAGTCGAACGATCACGCGGGCAACTTCATCGACTGCATGCGTTCCGGCAAGCAGCCGATCTGCGACGCGGAGATCGGACATCGGTCGGTGTCGATCTGCCACCTGTGCAACATCTGCCTGCGGCTGGGCGGGGACAAACTCGCCTGGGATCCGGTCAAAGAGGAGTTCAAGGACAACCCCATCGCGAACTCCATGCTCGCGAGGCCGATGCGCAAACCCTGGCGGGTGTAGTTCCGAAAAGGACAATCCCCAAGAGGACAGATCAGAAAGGGAGAAAGCGACTTGATAGAGCTTTCTCCCTTTTCGTTTTGGTGTCTACGCCTTCATGACCTCGATCTCGTAGCCGTCCGGGTCGTCGATGAAGTAGAACATGTCGTTGACAGGGCCGGATTCGGGCCAGAATTCGACGCCGGTCGGCTCCCAGCGCTTTCGGAACTCCTCAAGATCGGGGACGCTGAATGCGAAGTGGAAGATGTCCTCCGGAAATGAGAAATCGGGCTCGTTGGGCTGGTAGCAGAGCTCGATCAGGGTATTATTGCCGGGCATTTCCAGGAACGCGAGTTGGTTGCCGGCGGGCGAGGCGTGCTCGCGAATTTTCTTGAACCCGAAAAGGTCGCAGTAGAACTTCACTGAGCGGTCGATGTCCCGCACGCGAATGCGGCAGTGTAGAAACTTGGGCTCAAAGTCGGCCATGTCAGTCCTCCAGTATCTTTCTCGCTTGCGCGGCGTCTTCCCGGCGGACTACCACGTGCACGCCACCATCCGCCCACGCCAGTATCATATCCGTCTGAGCGATCTTCTCATTCGCAACGAGAGCGGAAATGCCATGCTGTTCGAGCTTAATGACCGCCTCGTGAGCCTGGACCTCGTAGGGATAGCTCGCGATTCGGACGAGATCCACTGCTTCTGCTACAGGTCTGTGCTCGGATGGCAGTGCATCGACAAGGGCGACATCGCAATCCTGACATTTCTTGACGTCCGGCCGGTATTCGTATTTGCAGGATGGACAGAACGGCATGGTATCCTCCGCGCGCATTATACCACTCTCGCTTGAACGCTGTCTCGGGCTACTGGTATACTATAGTTGTGAAACTGCTTAACATCTGCAAGAGTAAAATACACCGGGCGACCGTTACGTGCTGCGACGTCAACTATGTCGGCAGCGTTGCGATAGACAGCAAACTCCTCGACGCGGCCGGGATCATCGAGGGCGAGATGGTGCACGTCTGGAACGTCACTAACGGCGAACGCCTGGAGACATACGCCATAGCTGCCGAACCCGGCAGCGGCGTAATATGCCTGAACGGGGCCGCCGCGCACAAATGCAACATCGGCGATAAGGTCATTCTGGCCGCGTTCTGTCTCACCGACGAGCCGGTGCAACGGAAAGTTGTCCTGGTGGACGAGAATAACCGCATCACGAACACGATTTAGCCGTCAGTCATCAGTCTTCAGCTATCAGTCTCGGGCCTGAGAGCAGTACCGGCCCTTCGCAAAGGAGATCCCATGTCGGGTCAAAGGAAGCTGCCTTCAGTCTTTCAAGAGAGAGTCGTGGTGTTCGACGGCGCAATGGGTTCGCTGCTGCACGAGCGCGGCGTCAATGCATCGCGACCGTTCGAGGAGCTCAATCTCACCTCTCCTCATCTGATATGCCAGATTCACGCCGAATACATTCAGGCCGGCGCGGACGCCATCGAGACAAACACCTTCGCCGCCAACCGTTTCCGACTCGCCCGATATGGACTTGAGGAACGAGTATACGAGATCAATAGCGCCGGCGCCAGACTCGCGCGCAACGTCGCCGGGGCGAACGCGATAGTCGCGGGATCGATTGGGCCGCTGGGCGTGCGGCTTGCGCCGATAGGACCGCTGAGCGCCGAGGAGGTTACCGCGGCGGTAGCCGAGCAGGTCAGGGGCCTGGTGGACGGCGGGGTCGATCTGATCATTCTCGAGACCCAGGACGACCTCGACGTCGCGTGCGCGATGCTGCAGGCCGTCTTCGACAACTGCGAACTGCCGGTGATTTGCCAGTTCACGGTTGGCGATGACCTCGCGACTGCAACGGGCGACACTCTCGACGATGTCGTTATCAGATTGTCGAGCTGCCCGGTCAGCGCCGTGGGTGTCAATTGCGGGGTTGGGCCTGAGGGGGCGCTACGCGCCGTGCAAGCGTTGAGCGAGATCACCGAGCTGCCCGTCTCGGCTCAGCCCAATTCCGGCTTCCCGGCGAATGTGGACGGCAGGACGCTGTATATCTCCGGAGCTGGATACTTTGCGGATCGGGGTGTCGAGATCGTGCAGGCAGGCGCGTCCATTATCGGCGGATGCTGCGGTACAACACCCGCGCACATTCAGGCCCTTGCCGCCAAGGTGAAGGCGATGCCGCGACCCGCTGGAGCGGTCGTCCGCGCACCACGCAAGCGCGAGATTCCCTGTGCGGCGGTCTGCGAGCACAGCCCTCTGCTGAGCAAGATGAATGGCGAGTTCGTGACGGTGGAGGTCACTCCCCCAAAGGATACGAACTACAAAGACCTGGTGAACAAGCTGCGGCCGCTGGTCGAGGCGGGCGTATCGGCGGTCGACGTGACCGACAACCCTATGGCCTCCATGCACATGAGCGCGATCGCCTTTGCACACCTTGTCAAGGAAGAGCTGGGAATCGCAACCATCCTGCACCTGACCTGCCGGGATCTGAACCTGCTTGGGATGCACTCCGCGCTGCTCGGAGCGGCGGCGCTGGGCATAGACGGCATTCTTGCGCTGACTGGAGATCCCGCAAGCGTCGGCGATTACCCCGGCGCGACGTCGGTGTTCGACGTCACGTCCGATGGGCTTGCGCGGATTATCAACTCGCTGAACTGCGGGGTTGATTATGTGGGCAAGGAGATCGGTCAGCCCACGAACTTCGCAATCGGGGCTGCGTTCAACCCGTTCGCTGACGATATGGAGAAGGAGATTGCCCGACTCTCGAAAAAGCGCGAGGCCGGGGCCGACTTTCTCATGACTCAGCCGGTGTTCGATATGGCGGCCCTCAAGGCTGCGGTGAGTATGCTGCCGTCGGATTGGAATGCTCCGATCCTTGTTGGGGTACTGCCGCTTCGGAGCGCGCGCCATGCCGAGTTCCTCCACAACGAGGTTCCCGGAATCACGATTCCTGATGCGCTGCGCGCGAAGCTGGCATCTGTCGATGCGGATGCGGCCAAGCAGATAGGGATCGAGTACGCGCGCGACATCTACATCGCGGCGCGCCAGTCGTTCGGCGGAGTGTACTTCATGCCTCCGTTCAACAACTACGATGCCGTGCGGGAAGTCATGGTAGGAACCTGACGCGAAGAGAAGTATGCATTTGAAACACCCTCGAATCAGGAAGATCGCGCTGGTCGTGGCGCTGGGCGCGCTAGCGGCTGCGGCGTGGACTCCCCTGATCAGTGCGATCCACCGCTACCAGATCCAGTCCGTGCTCAACGAGAAGCTCGCCGGCCGGTTCGTGGTCCTGCGCATGCCGAGCCGAGCCCTGCGGCGCGTCAATGATGTCTATGTCTACACCCCACCCGGCTACAAGACCTCGGGACGGCGGTATCGAGTCATCTACCTGCTTCACGGGTGCCCAGGTCAGGGCACGGATTGGTTCGTCAAAGGCCGCGCCCACGAGACCGCCGAGCGATTGATACTGCAGAAGAAGATCGATCCAGTCATCCTTGTTTCCTTCGACGCATTTGGGCGCGGCGGTCCGAAGGATTGCGCCGATTTCCTGAACAGCGCTCTCGGCGGGGTGATGGCGGAGGACTATGTTGCATCGGAACTCCCGCGCTACATCGACGCCAAGTTCCGAACCATTAGGAGCCCTGATAGCCGGGCACTGGTTGGGCTATCCTCAGGCGGATACGGCGCGGTCAACGTCGGCACGAAGCATCAGGACGTGTTTCACATCATCGCCTCGCATAGCGGCTACTTCGATCCGATCCTCGACCGCAAACACATTGAAGGAATGCTGGGACCCCGTGGGCCGCTCTGGGATGCGAATGATCCGCACAAGCAGGTGGCAAAATGGCGCGACCCAAGCCTGCGTATCTACATGGACTGCGGTCAGTCGGACGATCTGCTGCCGGACAACGAGGCGCTCGACCGGGAGTTGACCGCGAGCCATGTGTCGCACGTGTTCAGGACCGAACCAGGCGCGCATCACTGGCGAATATGGAGGGCCAGGCTCCCAATCTCGCTGGCTTACTGCGACGCGGCGTTCAGGGAGTTGGCGGCGGAGTCTGATGGTCAGCGCAAGCGCTTGAGCAAGTAGGATTCTATCAGGCCCGAGCCGGCGTCCGCTCGAACGATTGCATAAGCGGTCGCGGCCAGGCTGGCAGGTCCGCTGTAGATGAGATATCGCGGAGACCAACTCGGCCCAAACTTCTGCTTGAAATCGTGCAGCCCGCGGAACCCGTAGAACTGGTTGACATGCCTGTAGATGAAGCTGAGCACCTTCTCCGGAACGGGATCGTCGCTGTTCGCTCCGACGCCTGCCAGCGGGCTCAGCCCCAGGTTGAATGTATCGAAACCACGGGATTTCGCCCACTCGAACAGGCTCACGAACAGGAAATCCATAGTCCCACTGGGCGCGTCGTTCGACCGCCTCATCAGGTCCACGGTGCACTCGTTGAGCTGATACTCCGAGACGATGTTGGCGAAGGCGGCAATGCTCCCATCTTCGACCGATCTTATGACCATCACCTGACAGGCGGCTATGTAGGCGTCATCGAACCAGCCAAGGGAGAAGCCCTTCTCAGTGCCGTGCATAGTCGCCAGCCATTCGTTACTGACCTGCCGGAGTTCCTCAAGCACGATGTGATCGATCGGCGGGTCATACACCACTGCCTCATAGCCGAGTTTCGCGAGACGGCTCTTCGATGTCCGAAGCTGCTTGACGGCGCTGCCTTCCAAGGTGAATGTGTCGAGATCAACAACGGCTTCCTGGCCGATGCATAGCGTGCTGAAACCTTCGGTCACGTAATCCTCGAGCAAGTCGGGCAAGGTCTGGTAGAATGCGGGAAGCCAATCGTGTTTCGCGCAGTACTGCTTGAACTCCGAGATGGCCGACGCCGCGTCTGACGCCGGACCGATCGGGTCGCCCAGGGCAAGCCCGACTCCGGCATGCGCGACGAACGCAACCACCGAGCCTGCCGATGTAAAGAAATATGACTTGTCCGGCAGTAGAGCCGTAGACGCAAGAGAGGATCTGCCGTGTGCCTCCACGATCTCCTGCGCCCGTGCGCGCTCCTCGTCGGAAGCAGGCTGCCTGAGAAAGACCGGCCGCAGCAACAGGAGCAGCGAGTATCCTATTGTGGCTGCCCCCACGACGTAGATCGACGACCCGAAATATCGGCCGAAGCCAGTGGTTGGCTCGAGTCCGGGATCATAGAATGAGAAGAACATCGTCACGGTCTGGTTCACTGCCGCGCTCAGGCTGAAGTTCACCGAGAAGTGCCTGTCAAGCAGGTAGAAGCCTACCGTGCCGTAGAGCAGTGTGAACAGCGCCGCACCGACGAAGACCAGCGTGCCCTGCTTGATCGAAGGGCGGTCGGACATTGACTGGAACTGCCCTCTCAGCGTCAGCAGCCAGCCTACCAGGACAAGGGCGATGGTTGCTTCCTCGTAGTCGAGACCTTTGATGAGATGCGTGGCCGCGGAGAGCACAAGCAGTGCGATGGCGATTATCCACGCGAGATGTTTGCGCCTGCGAAGGCCGTTTGAGATCAAAATCAGAAAGAAGCCCGACAGAACCGCGGCGAGGCGAGCTCCGTGCCGTACGCCCTCCGACAGCAGCGGGTCGATAACCTCCAGTCTTTGCGGCAGGGACGGAGTCAGACCCGATATGACGCTCACCACGCCCATCAGCCCGACCAGCGCGGCCGCTGTCCAGACCTCAGCCAAGCGGGCGCGCGTTCGCTGCTCAACGCGGAACGACCGAGCTCGCTGAAGCAAGGCAACCCCGGCCACCATCGGCAGCCAGAACGTCACTCCCCGGTAGGCAAGCGCGATGACCAGGGCCTTTGTCGGCGGAACGCCCAGGGAAGCATACACGAGCGCGATGACGGCCTCCACGACACCCACCCCCTGCGGAGTCGGGGAGACAATGTAGAAGAGAATCGCCATGGAGTATCCCGCCACGAGGCCCCCGAAGCCGACCGACTGCCGGAATGCCAGAAAGATCGTGTATAGACAGATCAGATCTATCACGTGCGCACTCAGAGCAACGAGGGTAGTACGTGCGGCCACGGCAGGGCGACTGCGAAGCGCGTCCGCGGCGCCGGCGAGCTCGCGAGCGGTGTGGTCGGGCCAGTCGTCAGGTAGCGGACTGGCGCGGCCCACGAGGCCGGCGATTCGCGCGGCCGCTCTTTGCAGCGCGGACAGCAGCCTGCCTATCCATTGCGGTCGCCACAGCCCCACGGCTAAGGTCAGGCAGAGGCCTGTGATCAGAGCGGTAAGCGTCGCCGCGCCAGCGATCTCGTAGGCCTTGAGATCGTGGTGAGCATAGAGGTGCGCCATGCCCGGCAGCAGGATAGCCAAGAACGCGACTAGTTCGGTGACCGTAACGAGAAGGGCGCCGGTGGCAGCCTTTGCGCCGGATTCGCCGCGGCGAACAGCGTCATCGATGAAGAGCGCCGCCCCCGACGCGCCTCCCGCAGGAGCGACGACGTTAACGAAAAGGCTTCCCAGGGTCACGGGCAGCAGGTCTCGCCACCGGCTGCGCACGCCGACCGCGTCGAACGCCGATATGTAGAGCCCCGTGTAGACCCAAAAGTAGATAACCTGCAGCAGCACCGCGGCAGCGATCCACTGCCACATCCCGCCCGCAAGCGCCTCGACCAGCTTCTCTATCTCGGCAAGCCGCGCGATCACGAGCCACAGGAATCCGACAACCAGTAACCGCAATATCCATTTGCGCATAGGCGATCTTTTCTTCCGGACCTCCGCGGACGACAGATGGTTATACGGGACAGGAGTCCGTTCCGTTGCCGCCGGATAGCGCAACCGCCAGGTAATGAGGGCTCGGTTCGAACATCCCACCACTATGGGCGTAGAAGTCGCTATCGAGGGGGAATACTCCGTCCACCGGCTCGATCCACGGCGCTGGATAGCGGGGGTGGTATGAAACCATTTTGCTCCAGTCGCGGTAGTTCTGCGCGCCGTTGGACTCCACAACGCCCAACTTGACGCCCGGCAGAGGCTTGAGCCGAGCGGCGACGTTGAGGTTCCATCCGACCAGGATGGGATTCACGGTCAGGTCGGCGCAGAAGCACGGGACTTCGCGATCCGCGGCGAGCTTCGCAATGCGCAGACTCATGCTCATCGTCTTTGCGATCGGCTTGAGCGCGATTGCAGTATAGCCCATCTCGATGCGAGCGAGGGCGTCGCGGTCGGAGTGCGCGCTTTCGTCGGCGGCCACTCGAACGGGGATGTCGGATACGTCGATCTCGCATTCCTCGGGGAATGGCTCCTCGAGCAGGACAATGCGGTCCAGCGCGCCAATCCGGTCGGCTGCGTCGATGAGCCGCACGAGGCGGTCTTTGGTGTCATAGCGACCGTTGGCATCGAGGTAATAGAGGACGTGCCCGCTATCGGTGTAAGGCGTCTGGCGGTCCTTGACCGCGGAGTGGATCGACTCCAGCCGAGCAATGTCCCACTGCAGCATCTTGTCGAGATCGCCGTCTTTGTCGGGGTCGCTGCCGATCTTGATCTTGAGGAGGAAGTACCCGGCGTTAACCGCCTCGACGATCTGATCCAGCGCAACGCCATAGGACATAAGCGGAATGCAGGCAACGCCCGTGTGGCGGCAGCCGAGCACATTCGCTGCGTCCCAAGGAATCAGATCGTCGAACCCTCGACCGTGCAATGAATGGTAGAGCTGCCAAGCCGCGTTATCGACAGCGACGAGTGAATTGAGAGTAAACGTCAGGCGAAGGTCCGGGCGTGAAGTGATCTCCCGCCCGTGCTGATGTGCGATGGGAAGAAGCTGGTCGAGGAGATCCATTGGGTCATCGAAATCCCGGCCCTCGGCTTGCCGGAGCGCGAAAGCAGTGAGGTTACGCATCAAGCCGTTCGACTCCCCCTCGGAATGCTCCCCGAATACCCGCGCGTCGGACCACAGCACACTCTGTGTTCCGATGCCGAGGCCAGCGTGGCCATCCGCGGACTCCATCAGGGCCGCGGTCTGCCACGCCTCGGTGAGATAGCGGCCCTTGAAGCCGAACGGAGCCGTCAACGGTTCGCGTTCTGCGCCGACACTCGTCTTTATCACTTGGATGCTCATAGTGCACCTACCAGTCCGTTGGTGTCAGGCACAGCCGACTTGATCGAGAGTGCATTCGGAGTGCCGGACGCCGCGTAAGCCCGCTTGACCCACTCACTCGGGAACTCTTTGCCCGCATTGCATATTGTCAATCGAAGAGGTGCAACCAGGGCAGTTGCTGTGCGGACGTCCCCCACCCGCCTGATGCACGGCACGAAGAATCCGTCTTCGAACGCCTGGTCGGACGCGTTGAACTGGTTCGCGTCGATAAGGGTGGAGCCGATAACGCTCGAGAAAGCACGCGCGAAGAGACACTCGATTCCGGCGCGGCCGAGGCCGATGAGATCAACCGCTGCGCCCTTCGATACGGCGCTATCGCGCCTACTCAGGGCTGGCGGTTGTGCGGTTCGAGGTGACTCGTGGCCACTCAGGGCTGGTGGTTGCCCGCAAGCACTGGAAACGTACGCAAGCGCCGTTATGATGTCCTGGACGCGCTCGGCAGCGTCGGTGCGGTAGAAGGTGGTGAAGAACTTGTCTTTGACCCGCTCATCGTGCCGGTCGCACTCGCCTGTGAGGAACGTGTCGACAGCGAGAACAGTCCTGCCCTTGCCGAGCAAAGCGCTGACTAGCTCGCCGGGTTTGTCGCCGGCGAGGAGCGCTGCCTTTCCGTCAGGATGGATGACCACCACCGGCGCGGACTTGGGATCGGGATGCGCGGGCGTGAAGAGCAGAGCCGGAATCGCATCCACTATGCCTCTTCTGCTGATGACGAGCTTCTTGATCGTACAGCCGGAGGAATCGACGGTCCCTCGATCCTCGACGGTGATGTCACTGCCAGGAGGGCATGCCACAGCGAAGCAGGCTCGAAGGGCGGGACCGAAGGTCTTTCGATAACGATCGAGGCTGGAACGCGAGCCGAGCGCGAAGCCGTCGATGCGTGACTTGCTCGACGTGATCAGCTGCTCCGTGAGCTGATCGATGGTCAGCGCGTCGCTCGGAGGGGTATTGTAGACAGTCAAGTCCTCCATCTTCTCTATGGCCGCAGGCGGCTCAGGTGTGACATCGCCCGCGGTCTTGTCGCCGAGAAGAAACCGCTGCAGCCAGGGATAGACATGTTCCCGGGAGGCCTTGTTGTAGTTGTGTCCCGCGTCCTGCAGCCAGGCATTCACGTGTGACTCGGAGCCATAGAGTCTGTAGATCGAGCGGATGAACGGATACTCGCGATCCATCGTCTCTTTGGTCCAATCCCCGGTGGCTGCGATCATCATCATGGGCCTGGGCGCCATCAGCGCGCCGATCTCGACGCTGTTGCTGTCGATCCTCCAGAGCGGGCCGTTCTCGCACACACAGCCACCCTGCATGATGGCGGAGATCATGCAGACCGGCGCGTTGACCTTGACGCGGTGGTCGACGGCGCTGAGTATGAACGTCTGCGTGCCGCCGCCGGACTCGCCGGTGCAGCCGATGCGGTCGGGATCGACGTCCGGCAGTGATGACACGAAATCCACGGCTCTGATGCTGTTCCACAACTGAATCCCGCCGGGCCCGATCGCCCAGAGCTCCTGGCGCGGGGTGGCGACGAAGCGGTGCTGGATGTGCGTGTTCTCGTTGTAGCCGATCATCGAGTAAGAGAAGGCGACCATGCCGAGACGCGCAATGCTGATGGCCCTGATCGGCTGGCAGTAGTCGTCCGATAGCTCCAATCTGCCACCGGCCCCATGACCGTGCGGGCACAGGACTGCGGGAACGCGGCCTATCCCACCCTTGGGCCGATAGAGGTCGCCGACGACGTGAAATCCGGGGTAGCTCTGGAAGCAGACCTTTTCGACTGTGTAGTCGCCGCGGTCGATCTTGCCCAAGACTCGGGCCTTGAGAGGGGTCTTTGGAGGCATTGGATCGAGGCCGCAGCCGGTGAGGATGCGCTGGCGTATGGCGTCGGCGTGGGACTGCCACTCGCCGAGACTTGAGTAGGGCTCAAGATCAAAACGCGTGTCTGTGCCACGCTTGGCGTGCAGTCTTGCGTCGCTTACGGAACCGACGTCCATAGGCCCCGCGCAACCGGCACTGCACAACACGAGAATCAGCACAATGACAAGGCAGATTTCCATCTGTGCGCACTCCTGTGTGTCCGCTACCCCGAACGACACAGTCCGGGGCTTGCAGCATCACTCACGCTCGTCAGTAATGCTGGCTAAGACGCAGTTCTGCTTTGGCCGGCACACATCCTCTGTTTCTTTTGCCTCTTCATTATTGACAAGCGGACCAAATAGGAGCATAATACTAGTGTCGCAGCCAGTGTGGGCGGCGGCCGAGTAGTGGTCCGTGTGGTTCATTGGTGTTCCGTGCGGAAGGACGATATGTGTCCACCCAGGCAAAGAGCGCCTGCGGTGGATTTTTGTTGTTTTGCAGGGCGCAGGGTCGTGCCTGCGCAGAGCTTTCAGCGTATCTGAGTTACCTGACGAGGACGTCTTCGCTATCTGGGCTTGTCCAGAGCGAAGGCGTCTTTTTGCATCTGTCTGGTGTGGAGATTTGCGATGATCGAATATGACAGCATACAGGTCTACTATTGCAGAAGTGCGGTGCCCGAGAATGGTCTGCCCCTAGCGCTTAGGCACGCTGGAGCCAGCGGCTCGGTGCATCTTGAGACTGTGCCTTGCAGCGGGAGGATCGACCCGCGCTACATTCTCAAGGCGTTCGAGGCCGGCGCGACAGCCGTGTGCATAGTGGCATGCCCGGTCAATGCGTGCAAGTCGATGGAAGGCAGCGCGAGGGCGGGCCGCAGAGTCGAGCTTGTCAGGGAGCTGATGGCTGAGGCCGGACTCGACCCGAACGCGCTTGTTATGTTTCGGCCGGACTCGCTCGACCCAGGCGCGCTTGAGACTATTGCTGATCGGGTGGCTGCGTTCGTGGACGGCTGCCTGCAGCCGGAGCAGAGGGTGGCAACACTGTGACAAATTCGTTTGCTGATACGCTGAAGTCTGGTGGGTTCGTGGTGACGGCGCAGTGCACACCTCCGCGTGGCGCGAGCGCGGAAGCCCTGAATGCCTGTGCCGGTGTCCTGAATGGAGCCTGCGCCATTAGCGTCGCCGAGTGTGAGGACGGCGTGCGGATGTCGGCTCTGGCGGCCTGCAGCCATCTTATTGCCGCGGGCGCTGAGCCGATCCTGCACCTGCTGACTCGCGACATGAACCGAATTGCTCTTCAGGCATCGCTTCTCGGCGCGGCATCCATGGGAGTCAAGAGCGTGCTGTGCACGTCGGGCAGGCATCAGACGCTGACGGATGCCCGCTCAGCGCGCGGGGTCTTCGACGTCGACCCGATTCAGCTTATCGGCATCGCCGACGCCATGCGAAAGAGCGGAGTGCTCGAAGATGGAAGCCGGATCGAAGGCGGCTTCGATATACTGCTGGGCACGGATACCAATCCATTCTCCGATCCAGTCGAGCTGCAGGTGATCGCGCTGGACAAGGCGGTCGCGTCGGGCGCGGATTTCGTGGTCACACAGCCTGCGTTCAAACTTGACAAGTTCAACGCGTGGATGGAGCTTGTCCGCGCTCGTGGCATTCACGAGCGGACGTGCATCATCGCATCCGTCATGCCCCTCGCGTCCGCGGAGCAGGCGGCGGGGTTAGCTGCGAAGTACAGCCATCTCGACATCCCGGACGAGGCCCTGCAGCGACTGCAGGCGGCCGAGGATGTCAGGGCCGAGGGCGTTGCGATGGCGGTCGACATGGTCAGGGCGCTGAAGTCCATTGCGGGTGTGCGCGGGATCTGCGTGATGGGCGACGACTGCGGGGCGGCAAAAGATGTGATCTCATCGAGTGGAATAGCAGGGAGTTAGGCAATGCCGGCCAAGTACCACATACATACTAAGCCCACCCCACCCCGCTTCAAGCCGATAGGCAAGTACGGCATTATCGACTGGCGCGAGGACTGCTCGGCGTGTCATAACTGCGTTAAGCGCGAGTGCGCTTACAGCGTGTATGACGACGAGCGCGAGCGGCTGCGCGGGACGGTCGAGTATGTGGACTACATCTACGAGTGCCGGGGCTGCCTGTGCTGTGTTCAGAGCTGCACGAAGGGCTTGCTAAGCTGGGACGTGAATCCCGAGTACCTCAAGATGGGCGATGATGTTTGGACGCCCGACATCATATCCAGCACTTGGTACCAGGCAGAAACGGGCAGCATTCCCGTGTCCGGCGCAGGTTACCCCGGGCCGTTCAGGGGACCGGGGTTCGACTCGATACTCACCGATATGTCCGAGATCGTTCGTCCCACACGTGACGGCATCCACGGCAGAGAATATATCAGCACCTCCGTAGATATCGGCCGCAAGCCGATGAAGCTGGAGTTTGGCGCGGATGGCGGCCTGCTGACGGAGTGTCCGCCCATCGTCGAAATTCCACTTCCGATCCTGTTCGATGCGCCGTCCCGGAAGAAGCCCGGTGAGAAGATACCGGGGTTCATTATGGATGCCGCCGCGGAACTGGGCACCTTCGCCATCACGCCGGATCCAGAACTGATGACGCATTCAGCAGCCCTGCCTTTCGTCGACGCGGTGATCTATCCCACCAACAACGCTCATCTGGCCGAGTGGCCTGATTCGAGCGATGTGGTCGCGCGCGTCGCACGTGCAAAGGAGTCCAACCCGGACCTGATCGGCATCGTGAAGGTACCGTTGGGAGAGAGCGCGCCGCAGCGAGCCCAGGAACTCGCGGAGGCAGGGATCGACGCATTGCACGTGTTTGCCGACTGGCACGGCCATGTCGGCCCGACCAAGCAGCACATCTCCCTTGCGATACGCGACGTTCACCTTGCGCTGGTGAGAGCCGGCGTTCGGGATGAGGTTACGCTGATAGCCAGCGGCGGCCTGTCCCTTGCCGAGCACGTCATCAAGACTCTGCTCTGCGGAGCAGACGCGGTGTGCATCGACGTGCCGCTAATGCTCGCGCTGGAGTGCAGGCTGTGTATGAACTGCCAGAATGGATTGCTCTGTCCTGCGCAGATCGATGAGGTAGGGCCGGAGTACGCCGTGCAGCGCATAGTCAATCTGATGGGCGCGTGGCACAGCCAGCTTCTGGAAATGATGGGCGCGATGGGAATCCGCGAGGCAAGACGGCTGCGCGGCGAGGTGGGCAGAGCCATGTTCTTTGACGATCTCGAGCGCGATTGCTTCGGACCGGTCTTCGGCAAGCGCCGGACGGAGGTGGCGTGATGGCGATCACGGTCAATCGCAATGGCAGGCCTGTCTCGGCCGACGAACTGTCCTTGGGCTTGGAAGTACCCGTGCGGGAGGTCAAGCCCGCTCCGGATAGATTCCGGAACTCGCTGGGCAAGTACCGCGTCTGGCGGAGCGAGGCGTGCGCGGATTGCAGGACGTGCGTCGCGACGTGCTCGCGTGGCGTTCACGTGAGGCCGGATGGCTATCGCGACTTCGTGCGCGGTCTGGACTGGCGATGCACAGCCGAGCAATGTAAGGCCAACGGCACCTACTGTGTGGACAATTGTCCTCACAAAGCGCTGCGCATCGAGGAGACGGCGATATACAAGTCCATCGGCGACTATCGGTGGACGGCGGACCTGATCCTGAGCACATGGCACATGGCAGAGACGGGCACCGTGCCGGACGGTGAGCTCAACTATCAGACCGGCGCGTCCGGTGGCGGGTTCGACCGGATCGAGTTCGTGTTCCCCGAGGGCGGCGCGAAGACCGACCCGGCGGAGATCAACACCTCGATTCCGCTTAATCGACGGGGCGATAACAGGCCGCAGTTGACGATAGATATCCCCGTGTACGGCGGCGGAATGAGCTTTGGCTCGGTGAGCCCGGTTACGATTCTGAGTAAGGCGCGCGCGGCGACGGCATGGAACACTTTCAGTTGCACAGGCGAGGGCGGCTATATCGAGCGGTTGTTCCCGTATAAGGACCACATGATCACACAGGTCGCCACTGGTTTGTTCGGTGTGCGAGAAGAGACGATTCAGATGGCGCCGATCGTGGAGTTCAAGTACGCGCAGGGAGCTAAGCCTGGCCTTGGTGGACACTTGCTGGGAGACAAGAACACACCAGCGGTTGCAGCGATGCGCGAGGCTGTGCCGGGAACGTCGCTCTTCTCGCCATTCCCGTTCCACAGCGTTTATTCCATCGAGGACCACAAGAAGCACGTGGACTGGATTCGCCATATCAACCCCAGGGCACTGGTATCGGCGAAAGTGTCGACCCCGGTGGACGTGGATATGGTGGCCGTCGGATCGTACTATGCGGGAGCGCATATCGTGCACCTCGACGGCAGCTACGGAGGGACCGGAGCGGCCCCGGAGATCGCGAAGAAGAACATCGCGATGCCTATCGAGTATGCGATTCCCAAGGTGGCGCGGTTCCTGGACGCTGAAGGCATTCGGGACTACGTGACGCTGATCGTTAGCGGCGGAATCCGCACCGCATACGATATGGCCAAGGCGATTGCGCTGGGAGCGGACGGAGTGGTGATCGGCACGCCGGAGATGGTGGCGCTTGGATGCATTCGCTGCGGCAGATGCGAGAGCGGCAAGGGATGCGCCCGAGGGATCGCGACCACCGACCCCGAGATGGTTTCCAAGATGGACATCGGTTGGGGCACCCAGAGATTGATCAACATGCTCGCCGCGTGGCGGGAGCAATTGGTGGACATACTCAGCCGGTTCGGCATGCGCGACGTGAGAGAGCTGCGCGGACGGACGGATCTGTTGAGGCATTTGGATTATGAGTAGAGCTGATCGGATAATCGATAGTCGGCAGTGGATGATGGATCCGACTTACCGCAATCTGCGTTCCGGCATGGAGGAGGAAGGCGGGTGTGGTGTCACCGGGTTCGCGTGCAGCATCCCTGTGAGCGGCAAACACATCTACGAGCCTTCCGTGCAGATGCATAACCGCGGCAACGGCAAGGGTGGCGGAATCGCTGCCGTGGGTCTGTCGCCGGAGCAGTTGGGCGTGTCACGCGAGGTGCTGTCTGAGGATTATCTCCTTCAAATAGCGCTGCTCGACCCGACATGCAGGAACCAGGTCGAGGCTGACCTGATCACGCCGTATTACGACGTTCACTCGGCGCGAATGCTCGATCATATCGACGATTTCCGAGATATCGAAGGTCTAGAGGTGAAACCTCCGGAGATCGTGCAGTACTTCGTGCGAGTCAAGAAGGACGCCCTGCAGGCGTTCGCGAAAGAGCGCGGCATCGAGGGGCTGTCCGAGCGCGATATCGAGGACGAGTTCGTGTACCAGAACACGTTCCTGCTCAACTCGAAGTACTACGCTTCCTTGGGTGACCAGAAAGCGTTCGTGCTTTCTCGGGGACGCGACCAACTCATCCTCAAGATCGTCGGATACGCTGAGCAGATCGTTACCTACTACAAGCTGGAGGACTTCCTCGCGCACGTGTGGATTGCGCACCAGAGGTATCCGACGCGAGGCCGCGTGTGGCACCCCGGCGGCGCGCATCCATTCTGCGGGCTCAACGAGGCGCTGGTTCATAATGGCGACTTCGCGAACTACCACTCCGTGACGGAGTACCTCGCGCAGCGAAACATCACCCCGCTGTTCCTGACGGATACGGAAGTCTCTATCCTCGTGTTCGACCTCTGGAACAGGGTCTACAAGTACCCTCTGGAGTACATCATCGAGGGGCTAGCGCCGACAGGCGAGCGGGACTTCGACATGCTGCCCGAGGAGAAGCAAGCGATCTATCGGCAGATACAGCGCGCACACATCCATGCCTCGCCGGACGGGCCGTGGTTCTTTATCATCGCGCAGAATGACGTTGCTACTGATTCGTTCAAGCTGATGGGGATTACGGACACGGCGATGCTGCGCCCACAGGTCTTTGCGCTGCACGACGGCGAGGTCCAGATCGGCCTCATCTGCTCCGAGAAACAGGCTATCGATGCGACGCTTGCGAGCCTCGCAAGCGAGGACCCCCGGTTCTGCACGATCGCCGATGACTATTGGAACGCGCGAGGCGCCAGCTACACCGACGGCGGAGCGTTTGTGTTCACCCTCAAGCGCACCGGCGATGGCGGACGCGCGCTGACCTGCGCGGACAAGTTCGGCAGAGAGCGGAAAATGGGAAGTGGAAAGCCGCTTGCGGAATGCCCAATGCCCAGTGCGGAATGCGGAATTGCGTCAGGTGCGCTCGCGGATGAGACCGGATCAACGTTGTTTGAGGCCCTGAAGCAGTGTGTCCGCGGCGACAACTGGGAGTCCGCTGTCTACGGCGTGAGCACTCTCGCCCAGAGCGACGCTGAGCGGACCGCGGCTATCAACGGTCTGACCCTGATGATCGACCGCAAGTATTCCACCGGCACTAACAAGCCCGCGCGGGTGCTCGAGGCGGCTACGAAGGCCCTGTACTCGGTCTTCGGGAGCGTTCCGTCGATTGCTGAGAATGCCGGCGCCTGCTGCGCAAGGATTGACTGGGAGACGCGCGAAGCGGTCCGGGCACCGATCGGCAACGAGGACACGCTCATCGTTAATGCGCACGACTTCCCGCCTGAGGGCGATGACTGCGATGCCCGAACCGTTGTCGCGGCGTATAAGCTGGGCTGGCGCAAGTTCAGGTGTTACGGATACGTGGGGCAGCGGTTTCTGGGATGTGGACTGGGGCCTGAGTCGCACGATGCCACGATCCACGCCTATGGCAGTTCGGGTGACTACCTCGCCTCGGGGCTGGACGGAGCAACGGTGATTGTCCACGGCAACGCTCAGGACCAGGTCGCGCAGATCATCAAAGAGGGCAAGCTGATTGTCCACGGAGATGTCGGCCAGACCTTTATGTATGGCGCGAAGGGCGGGACAGTGTTCGTCAAGGGCAACGCCGCCGGGCGCCCCTTGATCAACGGCGTCGGCAGGCCAAAGGCGATCATCAACGGCACTTGCCTGGACTTCCTGGCCGAGTCGTTCATGGCGGGAGATCCGCTGGCCGGGGGAGGCTTTGTGATCCTGAATGGTGTGAAGCAGGGACTGGACGGCGGTCTGATCCCGCTGGATACGCCGTATTCGGGGAGCAATCTGTTCTCGCTGGCGTCCGGCGGAGCGATCTATGTTCGCGACCCGCGCAAACAGTTGGATAACGAGCAGCTCAATGGCGGCGAGTACGTCGAACTGAGTGAAGCGGACTGGAAGCTGATCAAGCCGTATCTCGAAGAGAACGAGCGGCTGTTCGGCATTGGGGTTTCGGACCTGCTGACCGTAGACGGCGCTCGGATGGAGCCCAGAGAAGTATATAGGAAGGTCGCGCCTATGAAGAAGAAGGCCGCGGCTGCGGTGGCAGCGGTACCCGACGACGACGCGAACGTTCCCGAGGAATCATATGGCTAAGCCCACCACAATCAAGAAGTTGGATGGCTCCCTTCTGGCAAAGCTCGACCCGGAAGGGAAGCTCAATATAGCAGCATGCCTGCAGTGTGGTCGCTGCTCGTCCGGCTGCACCATGCGCACCGAGACAGACATCCTCCCGCATCAGATGAACAGGATGGTGATGTTGGGGATGGAAGGAGAACTGCTCGGGAGCAAGGCGATTTGGACGTGCGCTTCGTGCCAGACATGCGTGTCTCGCTGTCCGATGAGGGTCGATACACCGGCACTGGTGGATAAGCTGCGTGCCATCGCCGAGTCGGCGCCTGAGGAGACGAAGAGAATCCGCGTGTTCAACGAGGTGATGCTCGGCAATATGCGGCGGTTTGGGCGTGTCTACGAACTCGGGATGATGGGAGTCTATAAGCTCAAGACGCGGGACTTCTTCAGCGATCTCGCGAAGTTCCCGACGATGCTGCGCAAGGGCAAGATGAAGCTCATCCCACCGGCAAGCAAGGGCCGAGGCGCCGTTGCGCGCATATTCGACCGAACCGGAGGTCGTGGCACGCCACGAAGGGATGCGAATGCCCCGCATTCGCAGGGGAGGGCAAGCCGATGAAATACGCATTCTTCCCGGGCTGCTCGATGGAATCGACGGCGGAGGACTTCAAGATGTCCACTCTGGCTGTCGCCAAGGCGTTGAGGATCGATCTGGAGGAGATACCGAACTGGACCTGCTGCGGGTCAACCCCCGCGCACGCGACTGACGCGCTGCTCGCGGCTACGCTGCCGGCGCGCAATCTGGCGACTGCCGAGTCGATGGGGCTAGACGTTGTTACGTGCTGCGCTGCCTGCTACAGCCGGTTGGCTGCGGCGAATCACGCGATCGGAGAAGATCCCAAGCTGCGCGCCGATGTTGCTGACGCGATCGGCACTGACTTTTCGGCGAGCATAAGGGTCCGCCACTTCCTGCAGGTGCTGGAGGAGGAGATCGGCCTCGGCGAGATTCGTGACTCCGCGGTCAAAGATCTCGGCGGGTTGAAGGTGGCGTGTTACTACGGCTGCCTGCTTACCAGGCCGAAAGAGCTGAGCATACTGTCTGATCCCGAGAACCCTCAGCTTATGGAAGAGATGTTGGCTGCTGCGGGCGCTGAACCGGTCGAATGGCCTTATAAGACTGAGTGTTGCGGGGCGAGCTTCTCTATTACGCGCACCGACACGGTGAAGCGGCTCTCAGGTGATATCCTGCGGATGGCAAAGGCGAGCGGCGCGGACTGTATCGCCGTCGCGTGCCCGCTGTGTCAGACGAATCTTGACCTGAGGCAGTCGGATATCGAAGCCGCAACCGGTGAGAAGATAGGCATGCCCGTCTTCTTCTTCACACAGCTCTTGGGCCGCGCGCTGGGAATCAGTGACGCCGAACTCGGGATGGGCAAGTTGATGACCGACCCGTCCACCGTGCTTGCGAGGTTGGGGCGATGAGTGCAGTAAAGGATCCAATCGGGGCTGTGATGGTGTGCGGCGGCGGAATCGCCGGCATTCAGTCCGCGCTTGACCTCGCCAACTCGGGGTTCAAGGTATATCTGGTTGAAAAGGCCGCCACCATTGGCGGCAAGATGGCGCAGTTGGACAAGACCTTCCCGACAGGCGACTGCGCGACGTGTATCATATCGCCAAAGCTGGTTGAGTGCACCCGCAATCTCAATATCGAGATACTCCCGCAGACACAGGTCGAGACCCTGACCGGCGAGCCGGGCAATTTCCACGTCAAACTGCGCCGCAAGGCCCGATACGTCGATATAACCAAGTGCAACTCCTGCGGCGACTGCGAGAAGGTCTGCCCGGTGCGAGTGCCGGACGATTTCAACCGCGGACTGGCGACCAAGACGGCGATTCACAAAGTGACGGCGCAGGCGGTTCCAAACGCCTACGTGATCGAGAAGCGAGAGCGGCCGCCGTGCATGTCCGCGTGTCCCATGGGACAGAACGTACAGGCGTATGTGGCGTTGATCGCGGCGGGGAAGTTCGCCGAGGCGGCGGAGATCATTCGCAAGGACAATCCCCTGCCCCTGATCTGTGGCTATGTGTGCCACAGGCCCTGCGAGACCGAGTGCCAGCAGTCGCGGTATGGCGAAGGAGTGTCCATAAGGGCGCTGAAGAGATTTGCGATCGAGAACGAGGAAGCAAGTACGGGCACCGAAGCGCCGAAGCAGACGCGGACCGAGAAGATAGCGATTATCGGCTCGGGGCCGGCGGGGCTTGGCGCGGCCGATTGGCTCGCGCGCAGGGGCTATCCCGTCACGATATTCGAGGCGATGTCCGTGCCGGGCGGCATGATGCGGGCCGGTATACCGGACTTCAGACTACCGCGTGAGGTGCTCGACAGCCAGATTCAGGCCATTCTCGATCTTGGCGTGGAACTGAAGCTCAACTCCCCCATCGGCAGCGAACAGAGCATCGATGGGCTACTTGACACAGGCTATAAGGCTGTGTTCGCGGCGGTAGGCGCGCAAAAAAGCGCGGGGCTGGGGATCGAGGGCGAGAACCTCCAGGGTGTCAGACCGGGAATCGAGTTTATCAGGCAGGTCAACCTTGGCGAGAAGGTCGCGATAGGCAGCAGGGTAGCGGTTATCGGCGCGGGAAACGCTGCGATGGATATCGCCCGGACCGCAATTCGCCTCGGGGCCAAGGATGTTACCATCGTCTACAGGCGCACACGGCGTGAGATGCCCGCCGATCCGATCGAGGTCGAGGACGCGGTCAAAGAAGGCGTTAGGTTCGTGTTCCTGACAAACCCCAAGCGGTTCGTGGGCGCGAACGGCAAGCTGAGCGGCATCGAGTGCGTGAGGATGCGACTCTCGGATGAGAGGGATGCGTCCGGACGGCGACGGCCGGAGCCGGTTGACGGCTCCGAGCACGTGTTCGAGTGCGACGAGGCGATCATCGCGACGGGACAGGTTCCCGACTTGGAGTTCTCCACGGGAGTCGAACTCGCGGTCAACAAGTGGGGACTGCTGCAGGTCGATCCGGTGACGCTTGAGACCAACAAGCCGGGCGTATTCGCCGGTGGCGATGTGGTCGCGGGCGCCGGAACGCTGAGTGAGGCCGTCGCCGCGGGCCAGCGGGCGGCGGAGTCCATAGACAGATTCATCAATGGCGAGGATATGGCTGAGGGTCGTGATGCCGACTCGCGGGTCTGGACTGAAGATAAGCACGCATCGTTCGAAAAGGCGCAGCTTCGCGAGAAGCGCACGAAGAGCAAGCGGATCGAGATGGACCACGACACGGGCTACTCCGCGGAGCAGGCTGTCGAAGAGGCAAGACGGTGCCTTGCGTGCGGCGTCTGCTGCGAATGCGGGGAGTGCGTGAAGGCTTGTCTTGCCAAGGCCATCGATCACGACATGACCGACTGCACAGAGGAGATCGACGTTGGGGCGGTGGTGCTGTCACCCGGATATGAGGAGTTCGATGCGCAGCTGAGAGGCGAGTTCGGATTCGGACGATACGACAACGTGGTCACGAACGTGCAGTTCGAGCGGATGCTGTCTGCGGGTGGCCCCTTTGCGGGACATTTGCAGAGACCATCGGACGGCACGGAGCCCAAGAAGATTGCGTTCATCCAGTGCGTTGGGTCGCGTGACTCAGCAAATGACAGGCCGTATTGCTCGTCGGTGTGCTGCATGGCGGCGATCAAGGAGTCGATCATCGCGCAGGATCACGTGCCCGGGCTCGAAACCACCATCTTCTACACTGACATTCGAGCTTTTGGCAAGGACTTCGATCGGTACTACGAGCGCGCGAAGGCCAACGGCGTGCGGTTCCAGAGGAGCATGATTTCGCGCGTAGTGGAGATGCCGGGATCCAAGAATCCGCGGCTGTCGTATATCAGGGACGGCCAGCCGGTAGACGAGGAGTTCGACCTGGTAGTGCTGTCCACCGGACTGCGACCAAGCGCTGAGGCGCTGCGAACAGCGGCGGCGGTGGGCGTGCAGTTGGATGCGTGCGGCTTCTGTCACTCCGAGGAGTTCGCGCCGACTGCGACGTCGCGCGAAGGCGTCTTCGTTGCGGGCGCGTTTCAGGAACCCAAGGACATCCCGGAAACGGTTACGCAAGCCAGCGCCGCTGCGGCTATGGCTATGGAGCTGCTTGCGCCGGCACGCGGCACTCTGGTTGCCGACAAGTCGTATCCGCGGGAGCGCGATTTCACCGACGCCACTCCTCGCATCGGGGTGTTCATCTGCCACTGCGGAATCAACATCGCGGGCGTTGTCGATGTCGAGAGAGTTGTTGAGGCAGCGAAGGCGATGCCTTATGTGGCTTACGCGGAGAACGCCGTGTATGCGTGCGCCGACAACACGCAGGACCGGATCAAGGACCTTATACGCGAGCACAATCTCAACAGGCTGCTTGTGGCATCGTGCACACCGAGGACCCACGAGGCGTTGTTCAGGGATACCGCGCGGGAGTGCGGCCTGAACCCGTTCCTGGTCGACATGGCCAATATTCGAGACCAGTGTTCGTGGGTGCACTCCAACGACCCTGATGCGGCGACGGAGAAGTCCATCGACCTGGTGCGGATGGCTACGGCGAGGTCCGCAAGACTGACCGCGCTTCCGACCGAGCAACTGCCGGTTACCCAGTCGGCGATGATCATCGGCGGCGGACCCAGCGGCATGACCGCAGCGCTGTCGCTGGCGAAGCAGGGCTTCCCGGTGCATCTGATCGAGAAATCCGATCACCTTGGCGGACGCCTGGCGCCCGGCGCGATGCGGGACGATCTGGTATCGCAGGTTGACCAGCAACCGCTGATCACGACGCATCTTTCCAGCCGGGTGAAGACGCTGGCCGGACACGTGGGGCACTTCACCGCGGAGATTCTTGGCGGTGACGGCCTGGACGAAGTCGACTTCGGCGCACTGATCATCGCGGTGGGCGGGATCGAGCACAAGCCGACCGAGTACTCCTACGGCCAGGACAAGCGCATAGTGACTCAGCGAGAACTCGAGTTGGGTCTCGCCTCTGGCACCATCGACCTGCCCCAAGGCGCGTCGGTCGGGATGATCCAGTGCGTCGGATCGCGCAACGAGGAGAGGCCGTACTGCAGCCGATCCTGCTGCACCGATGCCGTCAAGAACGCGATTCGCGTCAAGGAACTGCGGCCCGACTCGAACGTTGTGGTGCTCTACCGCGACATGCGCACCTACGGCGAGAATGAGGTCTACTATCAGAAGGCGCGCGAGGCCGGGGTGCTGTTCGTTCGATACGAGCCTGAGTGCGCTCCGAAGGTTACAGCCGACGGCAGGATCGGCCTGGAGTTCGTGGAGCCGGAGCTTGGTGTACCGGTGAGTCTCGACCTCGATCTGCTGGCACTCTCCACGGGAACCTCGCCGGCACTCGACAATGAGGCCATATCAGACCTTGCGAAGATCCCGCTCAATAACGACGGTTTCTTCCTCGAGGCGCATCTGAAGCTGCGGCCGGTCGATTTCGCATCGGAGGGCATTTTCCTGTGCGGCAGCGCGCACTCTCCGAAGTCGACCTCGGAGAACATGCAGCAGGCGCTCGCAGCGGCGGGGCGTGCAGCAACGATTCTCAGCAAGAAGACGATGACCGTCGGTGGCCAGATCAGCAAGGTAGACACTCGCAAGTGCGTCTCCTGCCTGACGTGTGTCAAGGTGTGCCCCTACGGCGCGCCCGAGGTCAGTGTCAATAACAACAAGAACCGAGTCGAGATTCAGGCAGCCAAGTGCATGGGCTGCGGGAGCTGCGCGGCGGAATGTCCGGCAAAGGCGATCCAGCTTCAGAACTTCGTTGACAGACAGGTCGAGGCAGCCATCGAGGCGCTCCTCGAACTGGTTTAGGGGATCGGTAATGTCTTTTGAACCGAAGATACTGGCTCTGTGCTGCCACTACTGCGCTTACGCGGCGGCGGACTTGGCAGGGTCGATGAGACTTCAGTACTCGCCTAACGTGCGCGTGCTGCGGCTGCCGTGCACCGGCAAGCTCGACACCGCCTACATATTGAAGGCGTTTGAGCGCGGCGTGGACGGCGTGCTGGTGGCGGGATGCCTCGAGGGCGGCTGCCACTTCCAGGAAGGCAACCTGCGAGCAAAAAAGCGCACGGGCCTGGTTCGGCAATTGCTCGCCGAAGCCGGACTGGAGCCCGAGCGGCTGGAGATGTTCAACTTGTCCAGCGCGCAGGGCCAGACGTTTGCGGAGATCGTTGATCTGATGACTGACAGGGTTCGGAAGCTCGGTCCGAGCGCTCTGCGCAAAGAGAGCAAGGAGATAACGGTATGATAGTCGCCCACCGGAAAAACATACAGGAACTCAAAGCTATGTTGGCTCCGCACAAGCGGATTCTTATCCTCGGCTGCGGCGGATGCGTGACAGTGTGCCTCGCCGGCGGCGAACGAGAGGTCGGACTGCTGAGTTCCGCTCTGCGGATCGCGTTCAGACTTGACGGCGAACAGCACGAGATCGTCGAAGCGACTATCGAGCGGCAGTGCGAGAACCAGTTCATGGAGGACATTCTCGAGGAAGTCGAGAAGGCCGATGCCGTTCTCTCACTCGCATGCGGCGCAGGGGTCCAGGCTATGGCCGAGCGGTATCCGAATGTGGCAGTCTACCCCGGACTTGACACGAAGTTCATCGGCATCCTCGAGGAACAAGGCGTGTGGGCGGAGAAGTGCGCGGCGTGCGGCAAGTGCGTACTGGGCGCGTATGGCACCGTGTGCCCCGTGACCCGATGCTCCAAGGCGCTCCTCAGCGGACCGTGCGGTGGCTCACGCGACGGCAGGTGCGAAGTCTCGCCCGATATCGAGTGCGGGTGGCAGCTTATCTACAACCGTCTAAAGGCGCTGGGACAACTGGACAAGCTGCTCGAACCGGCTCCCTTGGCGGACTGGTCTCTGGGACACGAGGGCGGCTGCCGGAAAGTGATTCGAGAGGACCAGAGGATCAGGACAGAGCCATAGCGACTGGTTAGGGGCTTTCTTCTCGCAACAGACTGCCGGGCTGATGCATATTCCCATGCGCACGCCCGGCATGATATCGTATAGGGAAACACATAAGACCGGGGGTTGTTGTGAGAAAGACTGCTGTCGTTGTACTTCTGCTGTGCGTCTTGTCGGTTGCGGCGGGCGCTGCCGAGATGTCCGGCCTGTTGGGCGACATCTCCACTCTCAAAGATTTCAGGGCCATGCGTGCGTCGAGCTCTGATCCGAACTGGAAGAACGGGAACGGCGATGCTCGTCCCATACCGCCAGGGGCTACGTTGACTCTCGCTGAGCTGAAGGGACCCGGCCGCATCGCACATATCTGGTGCACGATCTCTGACAGAGAGCGGTTCTACGGCAAGAAGCTTGTCCTGCGCATGTTCTGGGACGGAGAGCGCACGCCCAGCGTCGAGACTCCTTTGAATGATTTCTTCTGTGAGGGTCACGGCCTGGACGTAACCGTCAACTCCCTCCCGTTTCGCGTTACTTCCAACGGTCGCGGCCGGAACTGCTACTTCCCAATGCCTTTCGCGAAGTCCGCGCGCATCGAGGTCACGAACGAGGGCAAGGAGACTTGCGGAGCGTTCTATTACTACGTCGATTGGCAGCAGTTGGACGCGCTGCCCAAGGACACGGCCTACTTCCACGCGAAGTATCGTCAGGAGTATCCGTGCAAGAGTGGCGAGGACTACCTGATCCTGGACGCCGCCGGCAAGGGGCAGTATGTCGGCTGCAATCTGTCTGTGCGGACCAATGAGCCAGGCTGGTGGGGAGAGGGAGACGATTTCTTCTATATCGACGGCGAGACTGAGCCGAGTCTCCGCGGCACAGGATCAGAGGACTACTTCTGCGATGGCTGGGGCCTGCGCCAACAGGACGGCCTCTTCTACGGCTGCCCAATCATGGAGGGCGACGGATATAACAAGCGCACCACAGCCTATCGTTTCCACCTGACCGACCCCGTGCCGTTCACCAAGTCGCTGAAACTCACGATCGAGCACAAGGGCGCGCGGAAGCTGCCGGACGGAGCGTGGAACGGGTTTTTGGAGCGATCGGACGACTTTTCCAGCGTCGCCTACTGGTATCAGATCGAGCCGCACAAGGACTTCGCGCCGCTGCCTTCGGCCGAAGACAGGCTGTATCACACCGGCGAGGTTGTCATCGAGGGCGAATCGATGATCGAAACCGCTGTGCCCCAGAACGGGCCAGCGCCGCAATCGCAGGGCATAGCCGGATGGAGCGGCGGCGCGCAGTTGTTCTTCACACCCTCGAACGCCGACGCGACTCTTACACTCAAAGCCCCCGTCGCTAAAGCCGGGAAATACGCAGTCTCCGTCCAGTGCACCACTTCCTGGGACTATGGCAAATACCAGATCTATGTCAACGGAAATCCCGTGGGCAAGCCGGTTGACTTGTACAGTGCGGATGTCGCTCAGACGCACCCGATCAGCCTGGGCATTATGGATCTGACACCGGGCGCGCTGGGCATCGAGTTTCGGTGCGTCGGCCAGAATCCTGCCTCAAAGGGCTACTTCTTCGGACTCGACTCGGTGACCCTGTTACCCGTCAAGTGACGCTTTCGGCGCAGAAATACCGGATAGCCGGGCCTGCGTGATCGCCACTGAAGCCGCCGAGAGCCGCGCCCGTGCAGAACAGGCCCGAGACGTGCGCGTCTCGGGCCTGTGGAGTTCGCTTCCTGAGGTCCGCTATTCCTCACACCCACAGCAGCAGCAACAAGAACACTCGCTCTTTTCGAGGGCCAGCGTAATAGTTGGAGCGTCGCAGACCTCGCTGGGGCCGAAGTACTGGATCGGGCCGGGAAAGACGTAGGCGTCGTTGACAGCCCATTCGGCGCGGTTGGCGGCGAAGTACTGGAACGGGGCATCTTCGAGATCGACCAACGCCTTCTTGATGACCGGCGTGGGCTTGCCTTTGCGCATCTCCATGTTGAGCATCATCGTGACCGGCGTTCCGCCGGCGACCCACTCGTCGGAGGGCTTCGTCACATTCTGGACGTTGACGGTGTAGCCGGTGAGGCCTGCGCGGACCAGTTGGGCGGCGGCGTAGCCAAGAGAGTAGGTGTAGTCAGCATCGAAATTGGACGGCGCTGCGCACCGGCCTTCGTAACCGAAGAAGTGCCCGAGGGGGCTGAACTTGGCCTCGGTCTCGCCGTGTTGCTTCATCATGCGGATCTTGTCGGAGACGAGGTCGATGAGCAGTCGCTCGGTCTCGACCTGCGAGAGCGGCACATTGCCGTGGCTGTCTCGCTTGAGAAGGACTTCCTGGATGTCCTCAGGGAGCGAGCCGTAGACCTTGGCGCTGTGGTCGCTGAGCTGGTTCGTGAGGTATTGCACGCGCTCGGAGTGATCGTCGAGGCCGTGGATGTACTCCTCGTCCTTGCCCAGGATGTTGCTGATCTCGTCGATCATCGTCTTGATGTCTGAAATGAACTCCGGCAGGCCTTCGGGAACGACCAGGATGCCGTAGTTCTTGCCCGCGGCGGCCCGCTCGCAGATCACGTCGACGATGTAGTCGACGATCTCACCGAGTGTGGTGCCCTTCTCCTGAATCTCTTCCGAGATCAAGGCAATGTTGGGATGGGTCTGCAGCGCGCATTCGAGAGTGACGTGGCTGGCCGCCCGGCCCATAAGCCTGATGAAGTGCCAGTACTTGACGGCAGAGGTCGCGTCGCGACAGATGTTGCCGATGAGCTCGGAGTAGGTCTTGGCGGCAGTATCGAACCCGAACGAAGCCTCTATCTGCTCGTTCTTCATGTCGCCGTCGATGGTCTTGGGAACGCCAATCACGACCGTGTTAGAGCCCTCGGCACGGAGATACTCGGCGAGCATGGCAGCGTTGGTGTTAGAGTCGTCGCCGCCAATGACTACGAGACCGTCAAGGCCCATATTCGCGAAGTTCTTCTTGCAGGCGGCAAGGTCCTCGGCTTTCTCGATCTTGTCACGGCCGCTCATGATCATATCGAACCCGCCGGTGTTGCGATACTCATCGATGATGTCCGCGGTCAGCTCTTTGTACTTGCCCTTGATCACGCCTCCCGGACCCTTGAGGAATCCGTACAGCTTGCTGTCGTTGTTGGCGGCCTTAAGCGCGTCGAAAAGACCGGCGATCACGTTGTGCCCGCCCGGAGCCTGCCCGCCCGACAGGACTACTCCCACCTTGAGCGCGGCAGTGCCCAACGTACCGTTACCCTCAAGTATCTTGGCGACGGGCTGGCCATAGGTGTTGGGGAATAGCTTCTTGATGTCTTCCTGATCCGTCGTCGGATGGGAGGGTTCACCAAGTTCGACCGTTATATTGCCGCCTCGGAGCGCCTTAGGCAGCTTCGGCTCGTATTCGGCGCGCGCCAGTTGTAGCGCGGATATCTCTTTGCTCATCTGAATGCCTTTCCTTATGTTCTTAATGTCAGCAGATATTATACTAGAAGCAATCTACTCTCAGCAATCGGCCGCTGTGATATACTACCTGTGCAACATGCTTTGGGGGGATTGTAATGAGCATCCACGGCCCGGTCTATTCGGAACCATTCGCCGACCCGTTCGTGTGGCGGCACGATGGGGTCTACTACGCTATAGGCACGTCTCAGGGCACTCGGGACATGGAGTTCGCTCTGCTAATGTCCAGCGATCTGGTGGACTGGGAGAGCGTGGGGCATGCGCTCGTGCCGGTCGACAGGCGTCTTGGAAGCGACTACTGGGCGCCGGAGGTCGCGTCTCACAACGGCAAGTTCTACCTCTACTACTCCGTCGGGCATGGTGATAAGGGGCATCACGTGCGCGTCGCGGTTAGTGGGCGTCCCGAAGGGCCCTATATGGACAACGGATGCCCCCTCACTGACCTGTCTAGCTGTCCGTTCGCCATCGACGCGAGCCCGTTTCGAGACGACGATGGACAGTGGTATCTGTTCTACGCCAGGGACTTTCTCGACTGCGAGGGCAGGTATCGTGCCGGAACAGGGATCGTAGTGGATCGACTGATCGATATGACGCGATTGGGAGGTGAGGAAAGAATCGTTGCACGCGCGCAGCACGATTGGCAGATGTACAGAGCCAACAGGCCGATGTATGGTGGGATATATGACTGGCACACGCTTGAGGGTCCCTACGTGCGAAAGCACGATGGCAGATATTACTGCTTCTACAGCGGAGGGTGCTATCAGAATGACACCTACGGCGTGGATTACGTGGTTGCCGACTCCGTGATCGGCCCCTACTCAGGAATGAGTGACCTCGCGAGGGTCCTGCACACGATGCCTGGGCGGCTCATAGGACCCGGACACAACTCGATCGTGACTGGACCTGACGGGCAGACCGAGTTCATCGTGTATCACGCGTGGGACGAGCTTCACACCGGGCGCAGGATGCACGCAAGCGAGCTGATCTGGAGTGCTGAAGGGCCGAGGGCGGTGATTCCGCTATGCTGACATTCGTCGACATTGGTGACCCAACAGACAAGCTGTTTGACGCGTGGCTGGACCTCTACCAGGCCTCATTTCCACCTGAGGAGAGAATCCCTGCGTCGGACTTCGTCCGGCTGCTCAGGGAGAAGGCCGCGGGCACACGACCGAACTCACATATCCAGGCCGTGCTGGACCAGTCGGGGGAGTTCGTTGCCCTGTTGAGATATGACCTGGGCAAGGAACCGGGGATCGCATATCTGTGGTATCTGGCGGTCGATCCGGCTGCGCGGGGCGGCGGGATCGGATCGGAGTGCTTTAGTGAGGTAGTTCGGCGCGCTGAGGAAGGCAGACTGCGTGCCGTTGTGTTCGAGGTTGAGATTCCAGAGCATTTTGATAATCCCGAACGCAGGGAGTTTGCCCGTAGGCGGATCGAGTTCTACAGAAGACAAGGCGCGCTGGTGCTGCGGGGCATACGCTATATACAACAACTGCCGGGCCAGCCGCCGATTCCCCTGCATATCATGGTCCGACCCATTGAGTCGGTAAGCGCGCAAGAAGCGTTCGAGATGGCGCGGAAGCTGTTCGACAACGTCACGCAGGTCGGCGAGTTGGAGCTCGTCTGACGCTATCCCTGATCGGCGCCAGACAGCGTGGACTCGATGTCACGAAGATGACACGTGTCGTTGTACAGCCTGAGGTACGAGCGATCCCCTATATCGATTATGCTCAAGCACGCGTTCGCGTGGCTCATCGACACGCAGAATCGAGGCGGCAGGTCGAATGCAGCGCAGATCAGCCCGCGCAGCGTCCCCCCGTGCGCAACCGCCGCGAGCTTCTCGCCGTCGCGATGATCGGCCCGAACCTGCCGGATGAACCTGCGGCATCGCTCGATTACACTCTCGATCGTTTCGCCCTCTGGAGGACGATGCAGTGCGGGATCAGTCGTCCAGAGCCGATACTCCTCTGGATAGGCATCACTAAACTCCTGCCGGGTAAGGCCCTGTGCCGCGCCGAGGTAGAGCTCACGCAGGAGAGGCGTAGTTCGCACCGGCATGCCGTGGCGCGACGCGATCACCTCCGCTGTCTTGCTCGCGCGGCCGAGGTCGCTCGAGTAGATCGCTGAGAAGCTCTCCGACGACAACCTGTCAGCGATGGCTTCCGCCTGCCTGATACCGAGGTCGGTGAGAGGGGAATCGGTCTGGCCCTGAATACGGTTCACGAGGTTGTCCACGGTCTGGCCGTGGCGCACTATGTAAAGCGTGATCATATCTATAGCCACTTGCGCGTGTGATCACTCAACTCCTTCAGTGCACGCAGAAGGGACGAAGGGCGCCCACGTTCAAGTAGTCTAGCGTGTCACACTAATCAAACGGAGTCCTGCAAACATGAACGATTGGGAAAACCCTCAGATAATCCACAAGAGCCGTCTGCCGGCGCGCGCATACACGTTCGGCTACCCCGATGCCGAATCGGCCAAGACGTTCGATCCGGCGGCGTCGCCGTGGGTGAAGTCGCTGAACGGCGTGTGGAGATTCGACTATTCACCCACACCCGTCGAGGCGCCGAAGGACTTCTATACTCCCGGATTCGACGCCACCGCGTGGGATGAGATCGATGTTCCATCGTGCTGGCAGATGCAGGGCTACGGCCGGCCCCATTACACGAACGTGGTCTATCCGTTTCCTGTCGATCCGCCGCGCGTGCCGACCGAGAACCCGACCGGCTCGTATCTGCGAGACTTCGACGTTCCAACGGACTGGGCGGATAAGCGCATCATACTAAGATTCGATGGCGTGGATTCGGCGTTCTACGCGTGGGTTAACGGCAAGCAGGTCGGATTCAGCAAAGGCAGCAGGATTCCTGCCGAGTTCGATGTCACCGATGCCGTGAACACCGGCAAGAACACGCTCGCGGTGCAGGTCTACCAATGGTCGGACGGCAGCTATTGCGAGGATCAGGACATGTGGTGGCTCAGCGGCATTTTTCGCGACGTGACACTGATTGCGAAGCCGAAGACGGGCATCTGGGACGTACGCGTGCGTACGTCACTGGATGCGGAATACCGCGATGCAGTGCTCTCGCTGCTAGTGGCGGTGCAGAGCACTACGGAGAGGTTTGAGATCAGGGCAGTGCTCGTTGACGGACACGGTGAGATCGCGACCGCGTCCGCCGATGTGGATCAGAGCGGCGCGGTGAACATCGATATGCCCGTTCAGAATCCCAGCAAGTGGTCCGCTGAGGCTCCGAATCTCTATGGGCTGCTCATCAGCCTAGTTGATCCCGGAGGCGAGGTTGTCGAGGTAGTACCGCTCAAGATCGGCTTCCGACAGGTCGAGATGAAGGGCGGCAACCTGCTGGTGAACGGCAGAGCGATCAAGTTCAAGGGGGTCAATCGACACGAGCATCACCCCGACCTCGGACGCAGCGTCCCCGTCGAGACGATGGTTCAGGACATACTGCTGATGAAGCGGCACAACATCAATGCGGTGCGCACATCTCATTACCCAGATGACCCGCGCTGGTACGATCTCTGCGACTACTACGGACTCTATCTAATCGACGAGTGCGACCTGGAAACCCACGGGTTTACCCATGTCGGCTTGCGCGGCGATCCGCCGCTTGTGCCGGAGTGGAAGGATGCCCTCGTGGACCGCATGGTTCGCATGGTTGAGCGGGACAAGAACCATCCGTCAGTCATCATGTGGTCGCTCGGGAATGAGTCGTGGATCGGCCCCAACCATTTCGCCATGGCCGAGGCCGCCCGCGCTATCGATCCGACCCGCCCGATTCACTATGAACGAGATCTCAAAGTCGAGGTTGCTGACGTGTTCAGCCAGATGTACACGCACCTCGACAAAGTGATCAAGTACGGCAGCAACGAGCTGACGCCCGGCGCGGAGGACCCGGCATTCCGGGCGGAGATTCCGTTCATACTGTGCGAATACGCGCACGCAATGGGCAACGGCCCCGGCGGACTGGCCGACTACTGGGACGCGTTCTACAAGTATCCTCGGCTGCAGGGCGGCTTCATCTGGGAGTGGATCGACCATGGCATACGAACCTGCACGGAGGACGGTGTGGAGTATTTCGCCTATGGCGGCGACTTTGGCGAGTACCCGCATGATGGCAATTTCGTCTGCGACGGGCTGATCTTCCCCGATCGCGCTCCGTCGCCCGGCCTGGTCGAGTACAAGAAGGTCATCGAGCCGGTTCAGGTCGAGGCCATAGATCTTGCGGGAGGCACATTCCGCTTCACCAATCGATACGACTTCAGCACGCTTGAGCATCTGAGACTTGCGTGGAAGGTCGAGGTGGAAGGCAAGCTCTACGCTAGCGGCGTTGTTCAGACCCCGGATGTCGCGCCCGGACAGACGGCAGAGGCAACGATAGCCTACGACGCGCCGTGCCCAATGCCGGAGCATTCGTATCTGACACTGAGTTTTGAGCTCGCGAAGAGCGAATCGTGGGCGGACGCAAGGCACGAGGTCGCGTGGGCCCAGTTCGAGCTGCCGGCGAGTTCGGTGCGACGCAGGCCGCCAATCACACTGCCAATCGAGTTGACGGAGTCACCGACGTGCGTCTGCGTTGTCGGGCCGGAGTTCGAGTTGCGATTCGACCGCGTGCGCGGCATAGTCTCCCAGTGGAAGGCTAACGGTCGGGATCTCATTGTATCCGGTCCAGAATTGGGGTTCTGGCGCGCCGCCATAGACAACGACCGCCCCTGGGATATAGGCGGAGCCTGGAAGAAGGCCGACCTGGAGCATTTGGTGCGCCGAACGGATGCAGTGGAATGCGAGAAGCAGGGCGCCTCTGTTGTGCTCAGAGTCAAGGAAACCATCGCTCTCCCATCATTCGACAGGCGCTTCCTGTGCGACCACACCTACACGATCACGGGCGATGGCACGGTCGCGTTGGAGGTCCATGGAGTGCCCGAGGGGGATTGGCCGGACACGCTGCCGAGGATCGGGCTTACGATGGTTCTGCCACTCGATATGAGGCAGGTGACGTGGTTCGGGCGCGGCCCGGGCGAGTGCTACGTAGATAGCAAGCAAGCCGGCGTATTCGGGCGCTATACAATGGACGTCGATGAGATGTACACGCCATACGTCTACCCGCAGGACTTCGGCAACCGGACGGACGTGAGTTGGGTGTCGCTTACGACGCTGGGCGGAGCCGGGCTGCTCGCTGAGGGCGACCCCACGATCAACTTCAGCGCCATGCGCTTCACTGCGTCCGATCTTGAGCACGCCCGGCATACCTGCGACCTGGAACCTCGGGACGAGGTCATCCTGAATCTCAACTACAGACACAACGGCCTCGGCTCGAACAGCTGCGGGCCCAAGGCGTGGGACAAGTATCTGCTGCGGCCGGAGGAGTTCAGGTTCCGGATCGTGCTGAGGCCGATCACAGCTCTCCCGGCTTGATCGTACCCAGTTCGTCGCCCTCCTTGTTCACGCGGATCGAGCCGAACTGGACAATGCGCACAGGGGAAACGGTCTTGATGGGCGAGATGACAAACAGATACCGGTGCTTGAAGTCGATGGCCTGAAGGAGCCCAACGTTGATGGTGTTCGCATTCTCGTCCGCGAGGCCCACGAGCACGTTCTGGAAGGTCGAACCGGTGACGGCGAGGATATTGGAGGTCCTGAACTGCTCTTCCAGGTCCTTGCGGTTGCGCATCGAGCACTGCCGTTCGCTCACGATGTAGAGGCCGCGGCCGGTTACCTCCACATGCAGAACGGGGCAGTTCAGGGTGTCCTCGATGAACTTCCTGTACTGCCATTTCATCGGCTTACCTGTCCCGAGCCAGGTGTTCCAGAGGCTGACTTCGTCCAAGCGGATCAGATGGCCGTGCGAGTCGGCGAAGTGCCTGTAGTAGTTCGAGCGGCGGCGCGCCGTGCGGAACTCGACCAGTTTGCGTTTGGCCTCTTCAGACGCTGTCACGCGTCTGACGGACATGGACGTAACGCGAGAGAACGGGAGCAGCAAATGGTCGATCTCGTGCTTCTTCTCGATCCCGATGAGGTGGTTCGGCCGGATGATATCGATCTTGCAGGTCTTGAGACGGCGTCCGACATGACCGCCGACCAGCCCCGTCGTGTCCACCACGACCATCTTCGCACCCAGGCCGAGGGCCGCGTCCACCATTCGCTTGGTCCCAACGACGCACTCAACCATGTGATCGGCTGGGCTCGTCGCACCAACGAAATGAACTCGCTTAGGCTTGAGTTCAGAAAGAAACTCGACGGTTCTGTCCACAACCGCCAAGCCCACCGTTCCTGGCGCGCCGATTTCCGACTGGCCGACGTCGGCGTCCACTATGGCAGTGGGAACACCGGCCTGAAACGCGGCCATACAGAGCTCAAGGCAGAAACGCGTCTTGCCAGTGTCGACCGCGCCCATAACCATCGCGACTCCTGGGGAAGCCACAACAGCATCGATTGTTGGTTTCCAGTCGGGGGTAATCATCGGACTAGGCTTTAGAGTTCGCGCGACAGGAAACAAATTCCTGCGTCAGGCAGTCTTGCAGGTAGATGACGGACGGGGGTGAGTGATATGCGTCAGGCAATCTGGATAGCAGTCTCGGTCGTCGCGATCGCTTATGTGTCGTTCGCCTACGCTACACTGGACCGGCGCAGTGACTCCGAGCAGATTAGCGCGCTGGTCACGCGAGGTGTCGAGGCCGTGCAACAGCGGAACGTGACGGCCGTCGTATCGTGCGTCTCACCCAGCTATAAGGACGACGCCGGCATCACCTACGACCGCCTCCGCATCTTGCTCGCCCAGGCGATGGCAAACGAGCCAAACTACGTTGTCGAAACATCCAACCAAGCGATCAGGACCGGCGACGGCTCCGCCGTGGTCACTCTCCACGTCAGGCTCAAGCGTACGATGGGTATGGTGTTCTACGAGAGAGATCTGACTCTGCAGCTCGCTAAAGAGAGAGCTTATCACATGCTCATCATCCCTACCAAGCAGTGGCGCGTAGTGGGGACGAGTAACCTGGGACTGCCTACAACCGAAACGGCGTTCTAAAGGCCAAGTCTACCGGGTAATCTCTAACAGAGTTGCACCGCAATCGATATCGATCACTCTGGCCCCACACTCCGTAATCAGCCCCACGCTCGGCGCCGGCCTGCCATCTACCGTGAACTTCGGAATCGCCGGGCTTCCCGGGTTCATTAGCACGCACCCGCCAACGTCTTCAAGGACTGGGACATGCGTATGGCCGGATATGAAATAGGCCGCGCGGTAGCGCTTCGCCAGTTCGATCATCTGCTGCCTCGTGAGCAGATGGCCGTGGTTGACAACTATGTTCAGATTTCCAGCCGAAACATAGGCATACGGCGACTGCACGGGCATCTCCAACAGCTCCTCATACACCTGAGGATCGCAGTTCCCCTGCGCAATCACAACCGGCACGGCCAGTCCGTTAAGCGCCTGGACTAACGCGGGAATGTCGTAGCCATCGCCGCACCCGAGCCTGGGTGGATGGTACAGCACATCGCCGGCGTGCAGAATCATATCGACTCCGTCGAAATGCTCGAGTGCTTTGCGGAAAGCTGCGATGTTGCCGTGTGTATCGCTGACGACACCAATCTTCATGACTGACCTATGGAAGCGGTGACTGGCCGGGCTGCTCTTGAGGCTGAGACAGGTTTTCCGGCATCTCAGCGAGCTTGACGGTGATCTTCTTCGTCTGCCCCGACGAAGCGCGCAGAACCTCGAGTTCCACCTTGTCGCCAACCTTGAGCTTCTCTATCTGCTCGTTGAGCAGCACTTGCCCTCCGCTGGCCTGGACATCCGCCGAGATCGGCATACCGTTGATCTTTCGGATGACATCGCCTTTCTCCAGGCCCGCACGAGCAGCCGGGCTGCCAGGCACGGTGGACTGAACGACCACACCGTTGCCGGACACAACAGGCACCCCGCTGCCCTCGGCTCTAGACCTTAGGGCATCCAGCGGAAGGTACGACACTCCCAACCACGGGTGGATTACCTTGCCGCTTGCTTTGAGCTGGTTAGCCACCTTGCGGACGAGGTTGCTCGGTATGGCGAACCCTATCCCGATGCTTCCGCCACTAGGCGACACGATCATCACATTGATGCCTACGACCTTACCATCAAGGTCGGCAAGGGCGCCACCGCTGTTGCCGGGGTTGATTGAGGCGTCCGTCTGAATGAGCCTCTCGGATACCGCGCCGCCGACGTTGCGTCCCGTGGCGCTGATGACGCCAACCGTCACCGAGGACTCGAATCCCAACGGGCTTCCTACAGCGATGACCCAGTCACCAACCTGTGCGGTGTCGGAGTCGGCGAAGGTCGCAAACGGCAGATTGCGCGCGTCAATCTTGATGACAGCGAGGTCCGTCCTCGGGTCGCGCCCAATCAGCCGAGCGGAATACTGCTTGCCACCTTTGAGGGTGACGGTCATTTTGGCTGCGTCTTTGACAACGTGGTTGTTCGTGACAATGTAGCCGTCCGGCGTGAAAATCACACCGGATCCCTGCCCCTTCGGAACGATCTGCTGCCGCGGGCCGCCGAAGAAGTAACCGAACATGTCCGTCGGCTGCGTGACGGGATGACCCACAGTGTCGATATTGACGACGTACTCGCTGACCTCTTTCGCGGCAGTCCGGACCGGGTTATTCTCTCCCTGGCCCAGAATCTTGAGACCGCGGTGAGAAACCGGTCCTCCCGCCTGTGCCGAGAAGCACGACGGAGCGCCGTAGAAGTAGTAGATGCTCCAGGCGCAGATCAGGAAACCCAGCACGAATACCGCCACATGAGAAACGTACTTGTTCATCGACTACCCCATGCTCTTGAGCAGATTGGCCATCTCGATAGCGGACTCAGCGGATTCGAAACCCTTGTTGCCTGCCTTTGTCCCCGCGCGCTCGATCGCCTGCTCGATGTTCTCCGTGGTTATTACCCCAAATATGACCGGCACGCCCGTCTGCATCCCGACCTGAGCGATGCCTTTGGAGACCTCCGCCGCGACGTAGTCGAAGTGCGGCGTCGAGCCTCGAATCACAGCGCCAACGCAGATCATCGCGTCGTACTTGCCGCTCTCCACCATCTTTCTGGCGACGGCCGGGATTTCGAATGCACCCGGCACCCAGGCGACAGCGATATCGGAGTCTGCGACACCGTGGCGCTTGAGCCCATCGATGGCTCCCTCAAGGAGTTTGTTGGTGATGAACTCATTGAACCTGCTTGCGACTATACCAATTCTCAGCCCATCAGCTATCAGTTGTCCTTCGTATACCTTAGGCACTTTCCCATTACCTCCTTGTGGCCGATCACTCGTTGGAGCAGTTGTCACAGTGGTCCTGGAACAGCTGCTCGTCGAGCTCGTGGCCCATCTTCTCCCGCTTCGTATTGAGGTACCGAGCGTTATCCGCGTTTGGCTCGCAGACCAGCGGCACCCGCTCCACAATCTCGAGATCATATCCCTGCAAGCCGGCGAGCTTGCCGGGGTTGTTGGTCATAATGCGAATCTTCTTGAGTCCCAAGTCCACCAGGATCTGGGCTCCCAGACCGTAGTCGCGCATATCGCCGGGCAGACCAAGCATGTGGTTGGCTTCCACGGTGTCGGCCCCATGGTCCTGCAGAACATAGGCCTTCAGCTTGTTGACCAGGCCGATCCCCCTGCCCTCCTGATGGTAGATGTAGAGCAGCACGCCCTTGCCCTCGTCCGCGATGGCGCGCATAGCGCCGTGAAGCTGCTCGCCGCAATCGCAGCGCAGCGACCCCAGCACGTCACCCGTGAGGCAGCCGGAGTGTATGCGCACCAGTGTCGGCTCGCCGTCTGAGACATCCCCCATCACGAGCGCGATGTAGGGGCTGGATTCAACAGTGGCCTGATAGCCGTGCGCGGTGAAGTCGCCGTATTGCGTAGGTATCCGGCAAGAGGCGAACTTGAACACGAGGCGCTCGGTGACCCGCCGATACTTGATCAGGTCCGCGATGGTAACTATCTTCAGATCCCAGTTCGCCGCAATCTGCGTAAGCTCCGGCAGGCGCGCCATGGAACCGTCTTCGCTCAGTATTTCGCAAAGGACGCCGCTCGACCCCAAACCAGCCAGCCGCACAAGGTCCACGACAGCCTCCGTGTGCCCCGCCCTTACGAGCACGCCGCCGTCTTCCGCACGCAGCGGGAAGATATGGCCGGGCCGCGCCAGATCCTCGGGTTTGGCGCCCGCATCAGCGAAGCACTTGATCGTAAGCGCGCGATCGTGGGCTGATATACCGGTGGTAGTGCCCTGCACAGCATCCACGGTAACTGTAAAAGCCGTCCCCAGCAGCGCGCTGTTGCGCTCCACCATCATCGGGAGCCCCAACTCCTCCAGGCGCTCACCGGTGGTCGGCACGCAGATCATGCCACGGCCGTACTTGGCCATGAAATTGACAGCCTCGGGCGTGATCTTGTCCGCGGCCATAATGAAATCGCCTTCGTTCTCCCGATCCTCATCGTCAACGACGATGATCATCTTTCCGGCCCGGAGATCCTCAATTGCCTCCGGGATAGTGACGAAGACGCTGCTCTGGTCCTGCATAATACCTTCTTATCCCATAAAACCTGCGTCGCGCAGGAGTTCTTCGGTCGCTGAAGACGGCTGTAATCGGCCCAGCATCTTCTCGACGTATTTACCAAGTATGTCCGCCTCGAGGTTCACTCTGTCCCCGGCCCGCCTCGAGTGCAGGGTGGTGGATTCCAAAGTATGCGGGATCACCGCCACGGCGAAGCCCACAGTGTCGCATGATGCGACCGTAAGGCTTATGCCGTCAACCGCGATACTTCCCTTCTCGACTACGTACCGCAGCACATCTCTGGGCGCATTGATGCGGATCACTCTCGATTCACCCAGCGAGCGAGAGCTGACAACGGTCCCCACGCCATCCACGTGACCCTGCACGAAGTGGCCGCCAAGCGGCTCGCCGGCCTTGAGGCTCGACTCGAGATTAACAGCATCGCCGGGCCGCAGATCGCCGAGCGTCGTGCGGGAGAGCGTCTCAGGAACGGCGTCGAAAGTAAGCCCGCCGCCGGATATGGCCGTCACGGTAAGGCACGCGCCATTTATCGCGACGCTGTCGCCGATAGCGACGCCGGCAGCGGTCGCAGGCGCCATAACGGACAGCCGGCACACAGTGCCACGCGTCAGGCCCGTGACCGTTCCCAATTCTTCAATAAGCCCAGTGAACATGCTTCCTCGCTACGGTGGGTATACGACGTAGCCCTCTACAGCGATGTCGTCGCCAAACCGCCGAACTCGCGTCCGCTCCACGGAGATCGACGATGCCACACATTTCGATCCAGCCCCGCCGACGGCGCTTACCGACTCGCACCCGCCTATGATCCTCGGAGCGTAGAAGAACAGCACCTTGTCCACGACCCTCTCCTCGAGCGCCGACGCGGCGATCTCGCTGCCGCCCTCGATCAGCACTGATAGGCAGCCCAGTCCGGCGAGTTGGCGCATCAGATCCGCAATTGACGGCCGCCCGGCACGGTCCTCCAAAGTCAGTATACGCGCGCCGGCCTGCTCAAGTTTCCGCAGCAACTGACTATTCGCACACGCCATCGCGGCGACTACCGAATCCCCCGACTCGAAAAACAGCTTCGCATCCGCGGGAATGTCCCCGCTGCCGGTGACGACCACCCGAATCGGATAGTACTCTCGTCGGCCAACTCGAGCGGTCAGCCGAGGATCGTCAACTCGTACGGTGTTGGCACCGACAACGATGGCGTCTACCTGTCTTCTAATCCGATGCGCATAAGCGCGGGACAGATCCCCGGTGATCCACTTCGAGTCGCCCGTGTTGGTCGCGATCTTGCCGTCCAGGCTCATCGCGGACTTGAGTATCACCAGCGGTGTTCCCGTCTTGCGATGCTTGATATAGGCCTCGTTGAGAGCGATAGCATCGGCCTCGCACAGCCCTGACTCGACGACCACACCCGCCTCACGCAATCGCATGAACCCCTGTCCGGATACCTTGGGGTCAGGATCAGCCATCGCGGCAAACACCCGGGCAACACCGGCCTCGATGATACCGTCCGTGCACGGCGGAGTGCGGCCGGTGTGGCAGCACGGCTCAAGCGTCACATACAGATCAGCGCCGCTGGCGCGCTCACCCGCCTCTCGAAGCGCGAACACCTCGGCGTGCGGCTCGCCAACTCGCGGGTGATACCCTCTGCCAACAATCGCACCGTCCTTAACGACAACCGCCCCAACCATCGGGTTGGGGCTTGTCCTGCCGCGCTTCGCCAATCGCAGCGCCAGCCGCATGTAACCGACATCGTTCACTGCTTGCGCCTATCGTCTCCCCTCAGATCGTGAAAGATCTCCCGGCTGGCGCGCACGTACTGCCGCATTACGGCCCTCACGTCAAGAAGCGCCAACACCACCACGACTAGGCCCAAGATGAGACAGCCCATCCAGTACAGCGCGGACGTCAGCGGATCCCTCCGCGAGGTGGCTGCAGGCCCTACCAGCATCATCAAAAAGAGTGCCTCGATGAACAGCACCAGGAGGATTCGCAGGACCTTCTGGCCGCGGTTCATTATCGGACCCATCCGGCGCCAACGGCCGATCTCGACGAAGAACAGCACACCGATCGCTACCATCCCAAATACGGCTATCCACTCAACGAGGTCACCCATCAGGCCCTCTCAGCCGCCCCGCGTATCGCGGCACAGGCCTCAGCAACGCCATTCGCGCTCCCGAAGATCGCCGTGCCCGCGATGAGGACGTTGGCTCCTGCGGCAACTACCTCGGGGGCCGTATCGACGTCGATGCCGCCGTCTACGGCGATGTCCAGATCGGGGTTCAGTTCCTCAGCCATCTGCCGAGCGACACCGATCTTCGGCACCATCTCACGAATGAACGATTGCCCGCCAAACCCGGGGTTGACCGTCATCACAAGCAGAACGTCCATGTCCGCGTACACGTTCTCGACCATACACAGGGGCGTCGATGGGTTCAGGGCCACTCCGGCCCTAACACCAGCAGCCTTGATCAACTGCAATGCTCGGTGCAAGTGCACGCAAGCCTCGGCATGGACCGTAATCTCAGCGGCGCCAGCCTCCGCAAAGGCCCGGATGTAGTTCTCAGGCTGTTCGATCATCAGATGGCAGCACATCGGCAGACTGGTATGCGGCTTGATCGCCTTGATGACCATCGGCCCGAACGTGATGTTGGGCACGAACCGGCCGTCCATCACATCGCAATGCAGCGCTTCCGCGCCACAGTCGGCCACGCTGTCAACTGCCTTGCTCAGATTACCGAAGTCCGCCGCAAGCAGCGATGGGTGTATCTCAACTCGTTTGCTCATCAATAGCTCTTATCACTCACTACGTGGCCGCCGATGTAGATCCGAATGCGAACCTTATCGCCATAGCCGGTAACGTCTTGCTCGAACTCGTCGCCAGAGTCGTGGAATTCCTGAAGGACTGTGCTCTCCCCGCGATCGTCGTCCACCACGATCCGCACTTCCTGCTGCCCATCGGTGCCGGAAGGCACGTGGACCGACACCGCGAAATTGCGCTCGCGCCCCGAGGCGGTCGCAGTGCCGTCCTGCGAAGGCTCTTCCGGCTTCGGCCCGAGGCTGAGAACGAGGTTGATCGAGCTGCCCGGTGTCGCCATCATCCCCTTCTCAGGGTCCTGTTTGATCACTACTCCAACGGCTTTGTCGCTATATTCAGTCGTGACCTTGCCGACCGCGAATCCAGCATCCTGCAAGGCCTGCCCCGCGTCCGACTCGGATTGGCCGACAAGGTCCGGCACTCGTTTCGTGCTCGGTCCCTTGCTTACCTTGTATTTGAGAACAGCATTGTCGCGGGGAACTCTCGCGTTCGGTCCGGGGAATTGCCACGCGATGACGCCCTCATCGTAGTCACTGCTATAGATGTCGCCCGGTTCTTCCTGCTGGAGGGTGAGATTCGCCTCCTTGGCCTTCTCGGTCGCCTCCTCGATACTCATGCCCGTGATATTGGGCACGACGATCTTTGTGTCCCGCGTGTTCACGTAGACGGTCAGTGCGCCGGCGAGAAGCACCACCAGCACGAACGCAGCCACCAGCCATAGATACGCGGACTTGGCAAGCAATCCCTCGGGCTCAGACTCTTCTTCTTTCTCAGGCCGCGCCGATACAGCAGGCTGCGGCACGCTGATCGGCTTGCCTACCCGCAGGGCATCGCGTATGGCGCGAAGGTCGCCCAGCATTGCGCTCGCGTTGGGGAAGCGCTCATCCGGCGACTTGTCTATTGCGCGCATGACAAGATCGCTGAGCGACTTCGGCACTGCCGTGTTAAGGACTCGCGGGGCCGAAGGAGTCTCTCTTGCCTGCTTAAGCGCAACCGCCACGGCCGTCGGGCCATCGAAAGGAAGCGCCCCGGTGAGCATCTCGTACAGGATCACGCCGACGGAGTACAGATCCGAACTGACCGATGGTGGGGCTCCCTCCGCAATCTCGGGAGCTTCGTAGTGAACGGACCTTGTCCCTAGTCGATCAGCGACATCCGGACAGGCTCTGAGCGCAGAGGACAGGCCGAAATCTGTAACCTTGACCTCGCCGTCGGTGCTCACGACAACATCGGCGCTCCGAAGATCACCGTGCAAAACGCGGTTAGCATGAGCATACTCCAGCGCCTCAAGCACCGGAATGATAACGTCCAGCGCGACCGGCACCTGCATCGCGCCCGCGCGGGATACCCGATCTTTCACGTTGATCCCGCGCACGTACTCGCAGGCGACAAACGACTCCTCGACCGCCGAATCAGCTTCCAGAACGCGCGCGATAAATGGATGATCCAGCCCAGCCGCGTTCTGATAGCCTGCGCGGACAGCAGCCGCGAAGTCACCATTGCTGACTTGCACAAACTTCAGCGCCACGAGCCGATTGAGTACTTTGTCGCGAGCTTTGTAGACGGAGAAGACCTCGCCATCCCCGATCTTTTCCAGGACTTCGTAGCGATAGTTGATGATCTGACCTATCAAGCCTTCGCTCCCCCGTACTTGTCGAACAACTTGCCCCACTCCGTTTCCATGATCGCCTTCACACGGGGCTTGCCGACAAACGGATACCAGAACCCGTCGTAGTAAAGCCTGGACGCGTAGTACGACCACGGCGCTATGAAGCTTCTCAGCAGGATCCCCTCAAGAGGCTTGAGCGGGCCGTGATAGATGAGCTTCTGGCCACGGCTGGCAAATGTCTCCATCTTGGCGTGGAAATGAAAGTTCACCTCCGAGATGTCTTCTCCAACGATCTCGATCTCGCTCGGGTTCCCGCAGCCGAGGCCACGTTCGTGAGCAAGACGGATGAACTTGAGCTCCATCGGATCAAACCCCATGAGCTTCGCAGACACTGCATCGATAGCAACCTGGTCCGCACTCGCAAGTATGTAGTTCTTGACGTGTGGCATCATAGCACGAGGACCGGGTCCGTCGCCGGCGATGGTGCCGTCAGTAACCGCGAAGATGCCAGGATGAATCTCCTTTTGGATCGCGAGAAGATCGACGAGAGTCTCGTGAATGACGGCATGCGTCCAGTGCCGGTTCTCTCGCAGGAGCCCGCCGAAGGCGTTCTTCATCGCGCCGGTCATCGTCGTGAACACATGTGTCTTGACCGTCGGGAGATGGACGGCGTTTTTGCCGATGAGCGTGTCGGGGATCATGATCCCTTCGGGAAACACCTTATCCAGCACAAGCATCTCCGCCTTAGGCTCGTACCTGATCCATTTCACGCCCGGCTCGTAGAGATAGACGAACTCGAGCCCGTGCTTGGCAATGACCGACTCAAGATGGTTCCGCTTCGCTCCAAGCTTGGGATCGACAACGACCGTCCGATTCTGTGCGGGGATGAGATTGCCGTAGCCCGCGTCCTTAAGAGCCTGCGTGACTCCGTCAAGCTGCCAAGGAGTTGTCGAGCAGGCAGGAAAATAGTGATGCCAGGAGATGTTGATCTTGAGGATGGTGTCCTTGTCCTTCGGTAGATGTGCGCAAAAACCCGCAAGCTCCATCAGCTTCGCGTAGTCGGAGACCACCGTCTCCGGGGAGGTTTTCAGCACCGCAACCTTAGAACTGCTCATGAGCTTCTCACTAGGCCAAGAGCACGCGACACAACCGCGAGCGCAATAGCTACTAGGTATACGTAGCGGCACACGGACTCAAGTTCCGACACCCGCGCACCCAAAACGAGCGGCGCCACGAAGGTCGCTCCTGCAACCAGCACCCACATCGACAGAGCTGTCCCTGCCAAATTCCGCCTCAAGGCGTCCCTTCCCTGTGCTTGTCTATAGCCTGGGCCAGCGATTCCCGGCCGACCTCAACAACCGAACACGCGCCTACCTCGCTCGGCAAAGCCAAGCGCAGAACCCCGCCAAGCGTCTTCTTGTCCAATTGCGCGGACTCAACTATGGCGTCCGTGGAAAGCGACTCATCCATCCTGACCGGCAGACGGAACTTCCCTAGGACTCTTGCCACCTCTTCAGCCAGACCGCGCTTCGCGATGCCCATCCCTTCGGCCAGAATCGCCTCGGTCACCATTCCAATCGAGAGGGCTTCACCATGGCGGTAGCGACCGTAGCCACTCAGCGTCTCGATCGCGTGACCCACCGTGTGTCCGTAGTTAAGAATGGCCCGCAGGCCAGATTCCCGTTCGTCTCTCTCGACAACGTCACGCTTGATCTCCACAGAGCGCTTGATCGCCTCGATAATCGGGCATTCAATGCGGGCCAGTAGCTCAGCAGAGTATCGGTCTAAAAACTCAAAGAAGACCTGATCGTAGATTATACCATGCTTGACGACCTCGGCCAAGCCGGACCGCAGCTCACGCACGGGCAGCGTGTCAAGCGTCTTCGTGTCAATGACCACGGATCTCGGCTGATGGAACGCGCCGACAAGATTCTTTCCCTGCGGCAGGTCAACTCCAACCTTCCCGCCTACGCTCGCGTCTACTTGTGCGAGCAACGTGGTGGGCACTTGGTGGAAATCGATCCCCCGTAGGTAACTCGCGGCCGCAAACCCGGCCATATCTCCGACCACGCCCCCGCCTAGCGCCACCACAGCACCTTTCCGGTCGATGCGATGGGACACAAGCGCATCGTAAATCCGCTGCACGCTCCGAAGCGTCTTCAGTCGCTCACCCGCAGCCAGGATCAAAATCTCGGACCTGATACCCGCAGCGCGAAGGCTGTCCATCGCCGCAGCCCCGTAGTGCCGTGCTACGACCGGATTCGAGATCACGAGCGCAGCGGTCGGTATCCGCGACGCGGCTACAATACCGCCGAGTTCGTGCAGCGCTCCTGGTCCTATGGTAATAACGTAAGAGCGCTCGCCCAGGTTGACATTTACTTCAGCCATATATCTGTACACACGAGAGGGGACTGCTTACCGGCAATCCCCTCGACAGTGACCAATGCCAGCTGCAGCTTCTACGGAACGAAGTTGCCCCCGACTCCTATGGTGCCTGCAGTGGAATCAGGAATGATCGTCGGGGTCACGAAGATCAGCAACTCACGGTCCTCAGTGCTCTTCGACGTTCCCCTGAACAGACTTCCCACGATAGGCAGATCGCCAAGGATGGGAACCTTAGTAACGCTGCTAGAGTCGTTCTTGCGGATGAACCCGCCGACGACAATGGTCTCACCGTTCCCAACGCGCCGCTGGGTGAAGAGCTCCTGGCTGCGCTGCTCGGGAATCTGCGTTCCATCAGGACCGGTAACCACGTTTCCAGTGTCCGAGACCTGAGGCGACAGGGTCATCGTGATCGTGCCGTCGCCGTTAACTCGCGGCATCACGTTCAACCCCGTGTTGATCTCAATGAAGTTCGGCTGCGCCTGCTCAATGATCTGACCAGTGCCGACCACCGTGTTGTAGGTGGTCCAGTAAGGGATACGAGAGTTGATCGATATGTAGGCGTTCTGGTTGTTGATCGTCGAGATAATCGGCGAGTTGATGATGCGGCCGATATCCTGCGTCAACTGCGCCCGCAGCGTCGCAGTGAGATTTCCGGTTGCGAACCCTACGACGACGTTACCCGTGCCACCACTCAACGCAGCCGAGAAGCTCTCGTTGAGTTTGTCCAGACTCCAGTCGATACCGAATGACTTGATCTCGTCGGTCTTGACCTCGACGAACTCCGCCTTGATCTGCACCTGCTTCGGTGGCACGTCCAGCATTCGGACTATGTTCTTGAAGTCCTGGATGCCCTGCTCGTCACCCATTACAATGACCGAGTTGTCCAAGTCGAACGGAACAGCATTTTGAATACCCTCGGGCCAGAGGAAATTCTGGTTGTTCGAGTTCCCAGGTCTATTGTTAGCCTGATTCGGCTGATTCGGCTGCGGGAACCTGGGCGCTCCCGGCGGTCCGGGCACCTGCGCAGCGCCAGCCGTCGGGTCGCCGGCTCTGCCGGCGCCGGAACTTGTGGCCCGCGGGTCTATGGTAGGCGCGACCGGCTGGTTGCTGATCGTAGCGCCATTCGCGGGCGCACCAACCGGTATGGTCCCGCCCGTCTGCCCATCCAGAATCTGAGTGCCTCCAGGCGTAGCTATCAGCTTGGGAGCAAACACGCCGTTCTTGTCTGGGTAGGTCGTCTCGCAGTTGGGCATCGGATTCTGCCCCGTCCAACCCATCAGCCTCAGCAACTCGCTCGGCCTCGAATGGATTAGCTTGATCGACGTCCAGATCACCTTCTGGCGCTGGGGAGCCGATACAACCTCAACCGGAGGAAGTGTGCTGGGAGGCGGAACGATTGTCGTTTCGTCTGCCATCGCGCCACCGATTATGTACGTGCCGTCGTCCATCTTCTTGTACGACACACCCGCGCCCTTGACAATGTAGTCCAGCGCCTTCTCCAGCGGCACATCGCTAAGGGAGGCCGTAACTTTCTTCTCGAGCTTGGACTCGTCCGCAATCACGATGTTGGTTCCGCTCTGCTGAGTCAGAAGCATCACCACCTCCTTCAGCGGGGCGTCCTTTATCTGCAACATGATCCCATTTCCAGCCAACGCGCCACACGCGAAGCTAATCGTGAGAAGCGCGGCAATGAGTCCCGTTGCCGTGATATGCAGCGCCGTGCTCTGTCTCTTCCACGGCATCACAGGGTGTAGCATAGAATTCCTCCTCCGGACACGCATCCTCCCTAATCCTATCACCACGATCGGTATCCACCGCCATAGCTGCCGCCGCCGTAGCCGCCGTAGCTGCCACCGCCGTAGCTGCCGCGATTATAGCCACCGTAGCTGCCGCCGCCGTAGCCGCCATAGCTGCCACCGCCGAAGCCGCCATAGCTGCCACCGCCATAGCCGCCACCCATCATACCGCCGCCCATCATGCCGCCGCCCATCATGCCGTAGCCCATCATTCCCATGCCACCCATGCCGTAGCCGCCATAGCCGCTATTGCCGTTGACACCGTTGCCTTGCATAATGGAAAGGATCTGACTGGCGCCCGTGTTGCTGAGCGGGATCTTGTCGATGATACTCTCGACGGTTGTGGTCGTGTCCACGGCAGACGTATCCGTCGCCGCGACCGCCGACGTGTCTACCAGGGCCGTCGCGGATACTTCCGGCTTCTTGCTAATGATGTAGACGCTGTTCTCTACTCTGTACACAAGCCCAGCCGACTTGAGCAGGCTCTTGAGGGCCTGATCGAAGGGCACACCCGTTATCGACAGACTCGGTATCACTCCCGTAACGTCCTGCGTAATCGAGTAGTTCCGGTTCCTGCCTCTGAACAGAGACTCGATGGCGGACTTCACATCCGCGTCCTTCAGGTCAAGGCTGACCGGAGAGTTGTCCTCGGCAGCAGCAAGCGCAATGGCGCATGCGAAGCTGGCGACAAAAACAGCGCAAATCGCTAAGACCAGCAACCTCTTCATCATTTCAAAAACCTCCTCCGCGGCAGGCAGCCAGCCCCCGCGCGAAATCCTCCAGCTCATGCTTTGCAGCACACTCTCGTCCACTTCATCTGACTGATGCTGCAACGGCAAGGTTCCATACGACTATGGAGCGGCGCCCATACCCGGCGGCGGTGGTGGCGGTCCGCCAACACCGGGGGGACCGTAGTTGCCGGGTGCGGGCCCAGAGGGCGCCGGCGCACTGCTAGCCGACTGAACTACCGGCGAGGCTGCCATCCTCACGGTGACGTACCTCGGCTTCTCATCCACCGTCTTCAATACTATCTTATCAGGCTCGATACGCTGAACAATCGCCAGCCTGTCCGTGGTGTAGTCTCCGGGCTGAACGACTTGCGTAGCGCCATTGGTCTCAAGTATCGCGTACACTCGGTCTCCCAGCAGAATCCCTGCCATTCTACGCGAAGGCTGCTGGATCTCCGCCTTTGGCGCATTCCCACTGCTGCCCCTGCGGCGGTGCGCAAACATCTGCTCGAACGGAAAGTCCCGAATCGGCGGCGTCACACGAACCTGCTTCGGCGGCTTGTAGCCGATCGGCTGGAACGGATCCGGACGCCAAGTCTCCATCGGCTTCACAGACGCAACCTGCACCGCACCCGCGGGAGCTGCCCCGGCAGGCGCAGTCGCACTGCCGCCTGCAGGCGGAGTCTGTCCAGTCGCACCCGGCTGACCAACGGCCGCACCGCCAGGCGCGCCAGCCGGACCCGCAGGAGCACCGCTCGCATCAGCCCCGGGCTGAGCAGGCTGCGATCCGTCAGCAGCAGGCGCCATTGGCTGCGTCTGTGCGGTGGTATCCACCGGCGGAGCCGGCTTCCTTATGCCAAAAAACCAGATGCAGAAGCCCACGATGGCAATGATCCCAACGAGAACCCCTATGACAATCGGCTGGTTTTTCTTATCGTTAAGCCATTCCATAGTTCGTAACTGCCGCCCCTACGGCATGGGTGGCTGCCCGCCGGCGCCACCAGGCGCGCCCACAGCACCGGGAGTCCCTGCGGCGGCGCCTCCGCCAGCCATCTGAATTGTCGGCCCGCCCTTGGCGACCGGGAAGATATAACACGTCAGATCATACGTAGCCGCGAGCTGCGGGCTGACTCCGACCAGCTTGGGCGGCCCCACCATAACGAGTCGCTGGCAGTTGTTCCAGCGCCGGATATTGCCCATCACACGCTTGAAGTCGCCAACAACCGTAACGGAGCCAAGCGGGAACACCAGAACGTCCTGATCGAAGACCCCGTCATTCGGGTTCGACGGCGGAGCCTGGATCTTGAACCCGGCTTGCGCAACCTTCACGTTCGCATCGTCAGCGAAGTGCTCCAGCAACGGCCCGAGCGTCTTGATCTGTTCGTTCCACAGGGCAAGCATACCGATGTCACGTCGGCTGAAGTTCAGATTCGGCATTCGCCGCTTCATCTGAACATCCAACATCGCCTGCGCGATCTGCATAGCCATCCGAGCGTCGTCACGGTCCTTGATCGCCTGCGCCTTCGCCTGTTCATTGCCCTTCACCACCGCGGCCTGATATCTCGCATCGGCTGCCTTGTAGGCATCCATCTGCGGCTTGACCTGCAGGAAGAACACGGCCACGCCGGCGATCACACACAGGACACTGCCTATTATGATGACATGTAATCTCTTGAGCTTAGATAGACTCATATATCTCTCTCAAACACACTCTCGCTACGGCGCTGCGTCACCCGCTGGCCCGCCGCCACCAGGGCTAAGTCCAGGAGGAGGGGTACTCGGGCCCATAGGCCCGCCGGTCCCAGGCGCAGGAGGCGCCCCTGGCGCGCCAGGCGTACCGCCCGCTGCCCCCGCAGTCCCAAACGCGGGAGCGGCGATCGGCTTTTTGAGCTTGGCATCTACGCTGAATACAATATATCGCGCATGCGGCCCCTGCTGCACCCCGGCCATGATGGCCCCAATCCCTTCGGAGTTCCCCTGCGGCCCGCCGCCACCGCTCCACGGGCCCAGACCCATATCCTGCACCTGAGCACCGTTGCCGCTGGAGTCCATCGGGTAACCCGGGACACCGGAGATGGTAACCTCCGTAAAGAGATCGGTTGCTCGGTACATATTCAGCAGGAACCTACCGAGATCATCGAGGCTTCTCGCCTGCGCAGACATCTTGACAGTCGTGCCGTCGCACTCCATCGAGGAGTAAGAGATCTTCTCATAGGTCCACTTCGCGACTTCCTCGTAGAGCTTGGGGTACTCCTGGTTATACACGAGCACGTTCTTGATGAAGTCCAGTTTCATCTTGATCGGCTCGGTATCTTTCTTGATCGTCGCAGTCTCGCCCTCAATCTTCTCGACTTCCGCCTTGAGCGCCTCCGCAGCTTCGGCGTCACGCACCTTGGCTTCCACCTTCGGAACCAGGAACATCTGGGTGTAGAGAATGCCAATCGCGACCACTGCGACAACGAGAACACCGAACAGAATCGCGGTGTTCCTGACGATCTTCTTCTCGTTTATCGACTTCGGCAGCAGGTTAATCTTGATCATAGCACTGGAATCCTAGCCGATCATATCCCTTATCGCCAGCCCGATACAGACCGGCAGCAGCGGGGAAATCTCATTCAGATACTGCGGCGACACACCCGGCGCGACCACCGGAAGGTTCTTGATCGGATCCGCCACGACCACCGGAATCCCGAGCTCCCTGGTCAGGAACTCGTCGAGTTTCGCGATCTTGGCCGTTCCACCGCAGATGTAGAGACGCTCAGGCGTCTTGGAGTACCTGTTCACGTAGTATTCTATCGACATTCGCAGTTCATTGGCCAAATCAACCAGCACACCCGAAATTGCCTGGAACACCTGCCCCTCAGTAGAGCCATCGTCAACCGGCATCGGCGCAGGCTGGCCAACCGGGGTCGCCGCCTCGGCCTGCTGCCCATGGTCGAGTTCGCTGCCGGCGTCGCTGAGATCGAAACTCGGCTCCGCAACCTCCTCGGCCGGTGGCTCGGGCTCATCGTCGGAGAGATCGAACGCAGGCGCAGCAGGGCCAGGCTCGTCCCCGAAATCACCACCAAGGTCAAACGTAGGCCCCATGGCCGGGGCTGCCGGCTCCTGAGCGTCGAGATCGAAGCTGGGCCCTGCGGGAGCTGCAGGCTCGTCGCCCCCGAGATCGAACGCGGGTCCCATAGCAAGGTCGGGTGAGTCGAATACCGGCCCGTCGATAGTGCTTGTATAGTCGCCAGTTGCAGCAGGAGGCGTGCTCGGCTCGCTTGCCGCGACCGGCTCATCGAGATCAAAGGTGCTGGAGCCAGGGCCAAATGCGGTAGCAAATGCCGTTGGCTCGTCTGCAGGCGCGGGGCCCTGCGTAGTAGTGTCAGGTTCAGGCGCAGCAGCAGCAAACCCGTCCAGGTTCACTGCCGCGAACTCCCGCTTGGTAACCTCGGCCTGATCAAGCGTCTGCCCCAGCGCCTCGGAGATCTCTCTGGTGAAGTTGACGCCGGCGACGCCCAGGGGGGGACTTGGGAACGCGAGAAGACCGTTCTCGAACACCCCCAGGTCGGTGCGCGTGGAGCCAATGTTCACAATCCCGACGGTCTCACCCATCGCGCCGTTCTGGCTGAGGTCGATAAGAGATCGGCTGGCTGCAAGCGGCTCGATATCGATAGCCATCGGCTGCAGACCCGCGGCAAGCAAGGCCTCGACGTGGCTGTCGATAAGCTGCTGCTGTGCAACGGCGAGGAGCACTTCCATCTCCGGCGCATCGGGGTCCTGGCTCGGTTTGTCCAGAGGCTGGAAATCCATAACGACTTCCTGTGGGCTGAACGGAACGTGCCGCTCGACTTCCCACTTCATCGTCTCGGCCAGCTCCTCCCGCTTCATCTTGGGAACGCTGATGACGCGCACCACGACCTGAGACGCCCCTGAAACAGAGCTCACGCACTTCTTGGTCTTGATGCCGCTTTCGGCGAGGAGGGCTTTGATCGCGTTGCCAAGGCCGACCGGGTCTACGATGACCTCGTTCTCGATCACTCCCTGAGGAGTTCTCGCAATACCTACGCCGGTTATAGTTATGCCATCCTTGGCGATCTTGGCTTCGGCGACCTTGATCGAATCAGTGCCAATGTCCAAGCCTACCACGGCGGAAGGCGCGGATTTCCGTGACGGACTCAATTGCTATCTCCATCTGCAGAGCTTAAGCTCCAACTATCGTAACATCAAACACAACCACTGTCAACAAAAAGAGCGAACAGAGAACAGCCAGAAGGGAATGGAACAACCCCAGGTCTGCGCTGTCACGCCCTCAAGGACGCTCTCGACTATCGCGGCACGATCGACCGCCATTACCTGCCCCACAAGTTGGGACTCAGCGTCTCCCAGAACAGATCGGAGTTGCCCCCGCGAGTGCTCGTCCAGAACACCCATATCTTTGAAGACAGAATGCGCGACGAAGTTCCACTTTCCTTCGGATTGGGGTCAGCAAATGCGTAGATACTGCCTTCATTGACGTTTGAATCCGCCGCAAAGCCGAACAGCGACTGCTCGGGAAGCTCCGTAATCCACGAAATATCCGTCAGCGGCACATCTCTGATATTGGGTCCACCGAAACAATCATACGATATCCTCGGCGGATCTACCGGCATAGGCAGCCCCGCAACGCCAACGAGGGACCGGTAACGCTCGTCCACTTCCGAGAAGTAGACCTTCGTTCCCGTCCGGTCCACCTCGTACGGCCCCAGCTGACCCGTAATCCTCAGGTTGGCGCCATCCGAGACCTGCCCGGTGGTTGGGTCCACAGCAATCGGCGGGAGGCCGAGTTTCGCCAGATCGACCCCGATGCGCATGGTGGTGTAGAAGATCGTGCTACTGTCAACGGCAGTCCCGGTCTTGCGCCAGAAGACCCAGAGTCTGTCCACCGGGGCCGGCTTCTTGCGCGGCCACGTGACATCGAGTCCACCCACGACCGCGATTCCGCTCGGATCCGTCATGCTCGTGTGCTCGATGAACGCACGCGGGCTGCCATCAGCGGCAGCATCGGTAGTGATGCGCCAAGCTTGCGGCGTGTAGTCTGCATGGACCTCCGGCGTGGAGATCTTGCCGTCGGCGAGTTTCGTCTCTTTGAGCGGTTTGGTGAACCGGACTATGCCGGAGGAGAAATCGACCAGCATCTTGCCCAACACCTGATCCGCGAGACCGCCGGAAGGATACGTGTAGGTGTAGATGCCGGTAGCATCGTCGATGTCCGGGGTAATGACCTTCCCCGCGTCCATCTCCTTGGCACCGGTCCACACACTGCCGTCAGTCGCGCTTATCGCGGTATTCGCGGGCAGTTGGATCGTGCCATCATCATATCCGTCCGGGAAGAACACTCTGACATAGGGCAGGTCTCTCGTCGGGCTGTTCACAGCGTAGCCGCCCCAGTCGTCAATCCCGAGTGCGCCGCCCTTGGGCGCGCGCATCCACACGATATGGTGCGACGTGTAGAACCCAAACTTGGGATCCCGTGCAAGCGATTCGTTGAAGACTCGCGGTAAGGGCTGCGCGGTCCGGCTTGGCTGCACCGCGGCAGGGTCGGAAGGGCGCGCCGCCACGTATCGCGACAGGATGATGTCCGAGTTATGCGTGAGCTTGTTAGTCCCGGCATAGATCACATCGAACATCTTTGTCGCGTGCGACAGGGTATCTCGATAGGCATCCGTGAAGCTCTGGTTGTAGTCATCCGCTCCGATCAGATCGACCCACCAATGCCGCAGCAGCGGGTTTGGCTGGCCAACCGAGGCCATGCAGTCTGGGGTCCTGAGCTTCAGGTCCGGTTGCCAGGAACTGGTCGGGAACGTTGGGCCGGCGCTGGAATACGTGTAGTCGATCGACCACGAGCCGTTGTCGCCACCCTGCCAGAAGACCCACATCCGGTTGCCGTCAGGCACCGCCGCCGGAGAACGTTTCACCTGGCTCAGATCGTGGCTGATAACCGACGCGTTCTCGCTCGGGCCTTTGGTAACATCCAGGTACGAGATCACATGCGACTGACTCACTTTGTTGGTCGTGTTGTCCTTGATGTCTGCCGTGCCTGCCCACACGAGCCATGTTCTGTTCACATCATCCGTGCACGGCACGGCCAGATTCTCGCCAATGGACGGCGAGTAGTGCTTGACGGAGTGCTTCGCTGATCCGGCATCCGGCCAAGGCAGCAGGCTGAACCCTGTCGGCACGGCCGAAGGAGCCCATTCATTGATGGGTGTAGGATTGCCGGAAGTCTGCCACCAGTGGAAGTCGTCGATGTTGCGCCAGTTCTGGTTGCCATAACCCAGCGTCGCGTAGTCCAGGAACCACGGCGCCGAGGCGCGCTGCTCCGGCGTAAGTGGATAGGACGTACCCGTGAAGTTGCGGTTCATAGCCCAGAACAGGTTGCTCGACCAGTAGAGATTGATAGCGCCGTTTGCATCCCTGAATGCTGCCGGGGTGGAGTCGCCGACCTTCGGCAACGAATCGACGGTAGTGGGGCCGCTCGTGATATGGTCGATCTGCGGAAGCGTGGTTGGCGTGACTCCACCTGTGAGCTGGTTCTCACGCACGGCGACTTTGAGCTGGAAGCTGGGCATGGCGATCGGATCTCCAGCGGACGGAACCCCGCTTCCGACAACGTCGCTGAATACGGCCACGTACGGAATCTGATCCTTTGTGTTCCAGCTCTGATATGTGCCGATTGGCTGCGTAAGCGGCACGCGCACGCTCACCTCGGGCGTTAGAGGCTCAGCTTTGCTCCATCCCAGTCCCTGGATCACAGGCCCGGCCTTGTCGGCCATGCCGCCATAGTTCATACTCCACGGGCGGGTGTCAGGAATGGTCATTACCGTGGGATCCGGGTCCCCCACTCTTGGCTTGGAAAGCGTGTAGCCAAGAGTGACATTTGTTCCGTCTGCCATCTGACCCTGGCTAACGAACGGGTAGTTGTAGTCGGCGAACACCTGGAACCTGGGCGAGAAGATCACAGGGTCGAGCGAGCTCGTGATAGCAAGGCCGGGCAGCACTGCCGACGGGCTCGCCTGGTCGCCATAGAGATCGAGCGCCTGATTGATGCGTATGTTGTAGAGGTTCACGTTGCCCGCATTCTTGATCGTAAGCGGCTTGAACCACCGTTGTATCTCCGGACTTGGGTTATACGCGCAGAACTCCAGCGGCGACAGCGGCGGCTCGCCCAGACCGTGCGGCGCTCGCCCAATGTCGACAAGCTGCTCATCGACCTCGAGTTTTGGATCCGGCGGAACCTTGACCTGCACCCGGAACTGCCTGTAGGCCTCCTGCCAGGTGGTCGGCGCGCCACGAGTGGTGTTGCCCGTATCGCACGAGCCGTTGCCGTTGGAATCGATGTAGGCCGTCATGTTCCTGCTGTATCCGCTCGAGCTGCGCGTGCCGGATGGGTTTGGATCATCCCAGACATTGGCCGGCTGGAAGCGGGGCACGTCAACCGACACAATCACGGCATCGGACGTCAGCAGCGAATGCGCGAAAGGATCCGGGCCGGTGTAACTCGCATCCTTCGTCACGCCCCACAGCGTGCAGCCAGTAGATGTGGCGTCGTTATCGCTGGAAACATGATGGTAGCTCTGATACTTGCGATAGATGTCGGGATAATCGACAGAGCCCTGGCCGCCGTCCCACGGGAACCTAATGCCGTACTTGACCGGCCCACCGCTGCTCATGACGGGCGCGCCGAGCGCATCCAATGCCTGTGCCTCAACAGAGTACGGCCAGCCCCGGAAGCGCAGATCGCCGTTGTCGATGCGGAAGCGGGTCAGGCGGCGATTCGCAACCATGCCGGTCGCGCTGCGGTCCATCACTCCGAGCGTGGCCTCCCGGGAACTGGTCCCATGCGGAACCAGGTAGAGGTCAATCATCGGCCGCGGAGTATAGCTCATGTTGAGACTGCCGTTGACGGTTGTCCAGGACATGTTGCCGTTGACGTGGACGTCCGGGTTCTGCCTATTCGGATGAACGCCGTCGTTCCAGCCGATGGCCACAGGTTGGAGGGGCTTGCCGGCCGAGAACCCGTCGTCTCTTATGGCAAGAGGGTTGTTGATGCCGATCGATGCCGGCTTGACTTCGTTGTTGGTGCTCCCGCTCACGGCTACTTGCTTGATCTCCAGGTGCTGTGGGGTGCCGGTCGGACCGGTCAGTTCCGGCAGCGGCATCATCAGGCGAGTAACGTTGCCGCCGGTACTGTCCTGCTTGCGGAACTCGACTGAGACGTTCCATCCCGGCCCCGGCGGAGGAGGCAGCGGATCGGATGTGCGAGTGCCATCGATATCCAGTCTGACTAGCGCATAGCTCCGCCTGACCGGGTTGCCGGACGAGTCATTCAACACAGCATACGTGCCACCCTTGTCCTCGACGACGGTGTAGTCCTTAATATGGGTCGTGGTGCCGGAGAAGGACATGCTCGTGCCGGCGCTTCCGCCGGCGCTGGCGTTTGTCATCGTCACCTTGATGCCGCTTGTCCCGCCATTGATGAACTTCCGTTCCGGCAGGTTCCACAGCACCATATATATGCTCTCGCCCCATTCGAAGTAGGGCTGGGTACCAACTCCGCGACCAGTCGGCAGAAACGCTGTCTGCCGGCGATACGTGGCCTGTTTTGTAAGCTCGTCGATGACATCCTGATCGACGCTCGTGTTCACCGACGAACCGATCACCTTCATGGCCTTGCTCACGACAACCGCGTCATTGCCGAAGTCACTCGGCCACGCGCCGATGGCCGCTGCATCCGGATTGCCGGACGCGTCCACAGGCTCGGGGTTGAAATCGTGAGTTCTGTTGTAGAAGTCCTCATTCACCATCTCAAACTGGATCGCGGTTTCCGGAGCCGCCTCCACCTTGTTTGAGTTCTCGTTGGGTTCGGAGCCTGGATAGGGCCAGTCTCCGCCCTGCCACTCACCACCATAGGCGCTATTGAGACCGCCGTGCGTGAAGGCCATGAGGTGACCGTCGCCGCATCCGATGTAGATCCAGCTCAGCTTCGTAGTGCCGAACTGAGTGTTGGTTATGTTGGGCGACGAGAACAACATGCCAGGGGTATTCCAGCCGGCATACTCCCAGTTCTGCTTGGATCCGGTAACCGCGTCGCGCCAGTGCAGCGTGCCATTCATGTCACCGACGTACATGATCGGGTTATCGCCTGACGCAGTGGCGCCATCGATCGCGACTGAGCCTTGGATGGGATTGAGCAATGACGGCTCGTTGTATTCCTGCGCGCCGTGCCGAGTTCCCGCGTCATCGATATACAGCCTCTGGCCATTACTCGCCTCGAATGAGTAGATATGGCCGTCGCTGCTGCCACACCACACGCGCTCGATGCCCGCTCCCGGCGTGCCGCCGTTCTGCACCGTGGCTATCGCGGGCGTGGAATACCTGAACCCTCCCAGGGGGGGGCTCTGATACGGGGTATCGCTCGAAGGAGAATTGGCTGGCGGGTACTGCCACAGGAGGTTGCCATTGGCCATATTCAGGCAGTAAAAGATGCCGTCCGTCGATCCGATGAACAGCCGGCTGCCATCCAACGCCGGTGATGAGGTAAACCCGCCCGAATTCTCATCAGTGTTACTGCCGCTCGGAAATACCCAAAGCTGGCTTGCGTTTCCGCTCTTAGCGCCGCTTATGCAGCGTACGGTGCCGTCAGCGGTCGCGGCATAGAGCTTGTCCTGCGAATACGCCATAGACGCGCCAATGTCACCCCAGGCTGGCTGATCGCCCATCGCCGGCCCGGTGATCACGCGGACCGTCTGTATGGACGGATACACCCAGTTCAGATGCCCAACGTGGTTGTCGAGTGGGCTCGCGAAGAACGACATCGCGCGGCCATTTTCGCTCATCACAAACACGTTCTCAGCGTTCGTCGTAGCAGGATCACCTTCGGCGTCGGTCACCGGCGAGCTGTATCCAAGGCCCTCGATGCTGTTGGGAACCAGCATGATGGCGTCGGCCACAACCGCATAGTCGGTTACCAGCTTGGGATTGGTAGCGCTTACTTCGGGCGTAGCGGTGTTGGTAAGCGTAACCTGTGTGGGGTTAAAGTACGAACCCCCCAGCTTCACCCATGTCCCTGCCACCTGGGGATCGCCCTGATCCACCGTAACCGTGGCGGATTCGTTCGCATCGCCGTTCTTGTCCTGATAGGTAATGGTGTATGTCGCCGTCCGCGAGCGAAGCAAGCCACCGGTCCCACCCGACTCAGGAATCCACGCATAGACTGCGTAGGACAATCCCTGAGCGCCGGAAGGCGCAGCATTCTGAAGGTCAGTGCCGGCAACGTTCCACGTGCACCAATTGACATTGCCGGCAATGCCGTCGGAACAGGGGGTATACCGGAACGTGCCGCCGAATGCGTCAGCACGAACGGCAGTCTTGACCCAACCATCTATGTTCGTGGCATCGTCTTCCGGGACCGTAACGCCGGGTCCTTTCCACAGCAGCTCGCCGGTGTCGGCCTTGATTGCATACAACTGCCTGTCCATCCCCGATGCGAAGCAAACAAGATCCGGCGGGCCGGAACCAATCTTGACATTCGCAAGTACCGGGGAGGAGTAGAAACCGCCCTGAACGGGCCCTTCGATCTTATCTCTGTTCCCGACGTAGCTGGGATTCCTGGTGGTTCCGTCCGGAAGGAATTCCTCCATGCTGTTGCGCGGGTACCGCCACACCGGCTGACCAAGGTACTTTGTGACCGCCTTGTAATCGTCTGTGCTGCTGCCCCATCCAGACTCCGGCATTAGGGTGGCCGTATGACCGTAAACGCAGTATAGTCCGCCCTCATCGTGAGAGTCCGCAACCCACTTGAACCGAATGGCGTCCGCCAGCACATGCCCGCCGGCCGCCGCCTGGTTAGGCACGTACGCGCTTAAGGTGACTCCCTCGTTCCCCGTGCCCCCGAACGTGAACGTGTCTGGGGACAACTGCTCCCACAGACCACCACTGCTCTGGTCATAATGAACCGTGTGCGGGCCCGCATCGTCCGTGATTGTGTAGGTGGCGTCCTGCGTGCCGTCGGTGTTGTTCGCAGGGACACCCTCGTCTTTGTTGTAGGGTACGTAGACGTAGACCTGATACTGCCCCTTGGGCAGCCACGCGGGGAACCTCCACGTGACGGTCGGCACGCCGCCCGCCGGGTCAGTCACGATCGGTGTGGTATGATATGTTCCGCCGTGTGGGTTGCCAAGCCCGGAAACAACGTTCTGCCAGGATGCGGCTGGCGCAAACACAGCTCCCGTATCATCTACAATATCGCGCAGGTTCACGCTATCGTTTGTCCCGGGACGAATAGGCTCCACCGTGCCGAAGAAAGCGCAAGTAGTTGTGTTGGGCCACACGGTACCCGGGATGCTGGTGGGATCGGGGTTCGGCAGACCCATGTCCGCGCTCACGGGCGAGGCGTATATCTCACCAACTCTGAAGAATCGAATCGCGTCCGCAAGCACCTTCGTCGGGAGTACGGCGCCGGCATCATCCTTATTGAGCGCGTCCACCAGCGCGGTAAGCTGGACACCCTCGGGCAAACCGGTGATACTCGTTCCGCTGAACCAGTAGGCGTTGCTGCTCAGCAACTGCCAACCGACCGCCGAGCTCGTCGATGACCCAGCACTGCTCTGGTCGTACGTAACATCGTGGACTCCCTGGTCGTCAACGATCCGGTAGTGCGCGGCTTTGGTGCCGTTTGTGTTCTGGTTCGGATCGGTAGTCTCGTTGTGGTATGGAATGCGCACATAGATGAGGTATTTCCCCCGTGGCAGCGCAGTTGGAAACGCCCAAGTGGCTGTGGGGATGTCGGGATCGGCGGAATTCGTTGTGGCATTCGCGCTCAGCCAGTCTCTCGCGACCGAGGCGCCGGGAACATCATCGGTTGTGGGATAGGGCAAGCGATCATCGGTGCTTACCGTCCAAGCAGCAGTCGTATCGGTCGACCACGTCCCCGTACTCGAGAACAACGGGCCGGCGTTGTTGGTGTTCGCATTATCGATCGTGGGCAGGGCCTTGTCCACCACGCCAGCCCCGAACTCCAAACGAGGGTAAGTCCAGATCAGATTAAGGCTGCTAGGGCCGTGGTACGACGAGTCGTGGATACCACCAGGGTTCGGGTCAGTTCCCTTGATGTCTGTGGAATTGGGGTTCTGCCCGGTGTGGTGCAAGTCGTAGTGGTACGTCGGCCAGATCGGTGTGGTGGCTATGGCAAGCACAGGCGCCGAAAGCGCCACCATCCCCAAGACGAGCCCAACAACACGAAGGATCTGTCTCGCGTCCCTCATAATACAATACTCTCCTTCGGGAATGCGAGGCATCCCCGACCCATTCGTGGCGAACTCGGCAACCCTGGACAGCAGCCGCTAGCAAGAGACACCACGATTCCTACAGGCAGACGTGACCACGCCAAGTCACTTCATTGACTACTCGCGAGGGCCATTTGTTCCGCCATGCAGCCTGTCACTGGCGAGCTTATTATAGCACGCACGAAGACCGCAGTCAGCAACCAGTGACGCACCCATATCCATTATCGGGATGGATCGTTTCCACCGGCACAGCAATTAGCGAAGGTTTACTCGATCCAGTAGTTGAACTAACCACAGACTAAGACGAGTCGCCGGCAGTCCGAGGCAACTTCGTCGCACACGAAGGAGTGTATCAATGATCTGGGCACATCTGGTGCATCTCAGCTACAACATGTGGATCGACCGGGAGACCTGTGAGCTTGATGGCTATGGTTCCATCATTACCTATCGCCCCCACATGCGCTTTGACAAGGCAATGTGGGACGAACTGCTGCCGAAAATGGCCGAGAACGGCGTCAACATGCTCGTCATCGATCTAGGCGACGGAGTGCAGTATGCTTCACACCCCGAGATCGCCGTCGAAGGCGCATGGCCGATCGAGATGCTTCGCGAGGAGCTCGACAAGATCCGTAAGCTCGGAATCGAGCCGATACCAAAGCTCAACTTCTCAACCACTCACGATGCCTGGCTAGGGCCGTACTCCCGAATGGTATCCACCCCCAAGTACTACGAGGTCTGCGCCAACCTCATCAACGAATGCATCGACATATTCGACGGCCCGCGGCTGTTCCACCTCGGCATGGACGAAGAGACCTATGGCCACCAGAAGTACCACGAGTACGTAGTCGTGCGGCAATACGAGCTGTGGTGGAACGATCTCATGTTCCTGGTAGACAAGGTTGAAAAGCGCGGCGCGCGTGCCTGGATATGGTCGGACTTCATCTGGCACCACAAGGATGAGTTCCTCGCGCGGATGCCCAAATCCGTCCTGCAGAGTAACTGGTATTACGACTCAAACCTTGACCCCGACACCGAGCCAAATGTCACTTATGTCAAGGGATACGATCAACTCGAAGCCGCGGGTTACGATCAGATTCCCACGGGCAGCAACCACTCGACACCGGACAACTTCGGCAATACCGTCAAGTCCTGCGCGAACCGTATCGCACCTGACAGGCTCAAAGGCTTTTTCCAGACTGTCTGGCGACCCATGACCGAGGACTTCCGCGACAGGCAGACCGAGGCCATAGAGCAGATCGGACGTGCTCGAAGGGAGTTCGAGGCTTCTGAGAGCCAGGCGCGCTAGGGCCGGCAGATGGACCCACGTTAGTACAGTATTGCACATCACAACGGCGAGGTTCCGGCTTCGCCGTTTGTCATGCGCCAGCATGTGTGACACGCGTGTGATAGCCATGCTGGCAATAATACCTGTTTTTGGTCTGTATGCTTGACTGCCACACAATCGTGCGATACAATCCAGCTGGCGAGTCGAACGCAACGCGAGGACACCATGCACGCCTCACCCTGCAGTCTTGATAACCAGCGGGGAAGATCGGCGGCTTCGACGAGCCAGACTACTTGAGGGGGTAGGAATGGTGAGACGTACTGCTCTTGTGATCTGCATTTGTTGTTTGGTGTGCCTGCTGGCCGTAGCGGCACAGGCAATGGATGTGCATCTGTACATGGATGTCGCTCCGAACGCTTACGGCTCCGCCGATTACGCCGCGTGGAGAACGGCAGCATTTGCCGCCGCGGCCAACGGCACATTCGTCAATATGGCGAATGGCGCGCATCCCGGCACGACACTTTTCGAGGCGGATGAAGCCATAGTCTACAGCACCGGAGATCTCGGCAAGCGGCTTCATTGGATCTACTGGATCCCCGGCGAGACGATTGCCAGCCTGGATCGCAGATTCGAGGCAAAGGACGCGTTCGACTGGGATGGCGAGGCCCTGACGCTAGACGACAGCTACAACTTCGTTGCCGACACGGCGGACTCTGGCTGGTTCACACCATCGAGCTGGATCAACTATGACGCAAATGGCGATGGTATCGTTGACGGCGTAATTGGCACATTCGGTGACGCGTGGTGGGCAGACGACAATCTCGCCTTGCCGTACTCGACGAATACCAACATCTATGACGAGACCGATGCGGACGATGTCGCCGCCCTTGCCCGGCAGATGCGTGCCTATCAGACATACTGGTACGGACAGGTCCGCTTCCGCGACTCGGTGAATGACGACTGGCAGACGGTAAAGCTCCGGGGCAATGTCGATGTCCCCGAACCAATGAGCATATTCCTCGGCGTTATGGGACTCGGTTCCATCGTCGGGTATCGACGCCTGCGCAAATAGGCGCGGTCGAGCGCGAGTTGCTCAAAAAGGGCGAAGCGCATGCTTCGCCCTTTTTGCCATTCGCTGTCATGTCCTGGCTCTTCGCTACCCTTCGATTATCTCCACATTCGCTCGTGGGACGACGACCGTCTCGCCGCCGTCGAGCTGCGCCTCAAGTATGCGGACAACCGCGCCGGATTCGACCTCAACTAATTCGGGAGGAAGCTTGGTCACCTCACCAAGCCTGCCGAAGTAGGGCTCACGGATGACCCTGATGTGCGTCCCTATGTCGAGGATCTGGCCTTGGGCCCACTCAGCAACCTGGTCGGGCTTGGCGTCCAGCGGAGCGATGATCTCCGGCCTGATGACCCCGGCTCGGATCTGCGTGGCTCCGTTGATGGAGACATCGCGCCCTTCGAGTGACTTGAGCAGGTCGAATGTGCGCGCCGCCATCGCAATGGAACCGAAGCCCTCAGTCAGGATCAGCGTCGTGGGGATGTCCTCATGGCCTGTGATGGCCACGCCGATGTCGTGGCCCAGGTAACCCACCAGGTCGGTATCCACAATCGCGCCGACTACGACGCCTTGTGCGCCCACCGAGGCTGCCTTCCTGAGCCCAGCGAGATCCACACCAGCGCCGCCAACGATCACCGCCCCGGCGTGCTCGGAGCTGATGCAGTCGGCGGTGAGCATAGCACCAGCAGAGGACACACCCATCGTCAGCTTGCCCATTCGCTCGCCACCTACGCCGAAGATTCCCTGCACGAGCGCACCGTAGGTCTCAACCACGACGCCCTCGTCCTCCATCACCTCAGCCACGACGCCGTTCACGTATGCGGTCACCTCCACGGGCTTGGATGGCAGCCTGACGCCCACGTGACCCGTGGCGTTCGATATCAACTCTACGGTTCCCGTGAAGGGAGTCTTGCACTCGGACTTGAACAGGCCGAAGAATGACTTCGTCTCGGCAAAGACCTGTCCGGCCACGACCTCGTCACCCTCCTTGACCTGCAGCGCTGCAATCGCTTCCTGAGGCTCGAGGCCGAGTATCTCCGCTACTTTCACCGTCTGTATGATGCCTGGGATGTCCGTGCGGGCAACGACAGTGTCCGCCGCAACCCTGTCGCCGACATCCACAAGCACCTTGCCTTTCAGCGGAAGCCGTCTCTGCTTGCGAATCACGGTACCCGGACTGACCTTGAGACCCGGCGTATATGCAGTTCCCATATCACTCAACCTCCAGTCCGAGCGCCGCGTGCCACTCTCGCAGCTTCTCGATACGCGCAGGTGCGCTATCCGGCAGGGCCAGAGGTCGACCGCGACAGTCGATGATGACGCCAACCGCACCGCCTTCTATCTTTGTCGTCAGCTCGCGTCCCCTGCCCGCGCCAACGTCCATCTTGCCGCCGGGCCTGATGGTGACTTCCCTTACCTCGCCGACGCTCAGCGGGACGAGCTTCAGTGAGCCGAACGGCACGTTATGGACAGCACCGTCGATATTGACCGAGCACGCAATCTCCCCCGGCTTCATCTTGCCCACGGGCGCAATCACGCTGCCGAGTTTGATCAGACAGTCCCGCTCGAACACCTGTGCCGCGGCTTCGGGCTGCACAGTCGATAGCACGCCGAGCTGCGGCATCATGAAGATCGAGTCCACGGCCAGCATCGTGACGCCCTCAGGCTGATAAGCGTCCAGCATCATGTAGGCCGCCTCCGTCCGCCGCGGGGCATGGCTGAGCACGCCTCCACTGCCGATGATCATATCCAGGTTCATCAGATCTACCAGCGTCGCACCGGTCTCTTTCTGATCCATTATTTCGCCGACCGTGCGTACCGTCTGCACGCCCTTCAGCGATCGCGCGAGTGTCTTGTGATGCTCGAACGCAAGCCTCAGGGCCTCACGCGACACCGCCTGCTCGATGCGAAGGTCGCGCAGGGACTGCGGGATTGTGGTAGGGCGGATCATCTTGTTACGCAGGGTGTTGCGGAGACCGGCTTCGTCAACATCGAACGGCGCCCACCTGGCTATCCCCGATGTGCCGGCCTCGGCAAGCACATTGCAAATCGAATAGCTCATGCCAAGATTCGCGCTGACCGTGCGGTTGTAGGTGCCTTCGAAAACAGAGAACACATCTGTCGTGGCGCCACCGATGTCGGCTGCGAGCACGTTGATGCGCATCTGCTCGGCGACCGTCTGAATGATCTTGCCGACTGCGTTCGGGGTGGACATGATGCCCGAACTGACCCAGTCGCTCAGTTTGCCATAGCCGGGTGCCTGCTGCATAACGTGCTGCAGAAAGAGCTCGTGGATGGCCTCACGGGCTGGGTCGAGGTTCTCGCGATCAAGCGTCGGTCTAAGATTATCGACAATTCTTAGATCAACCCTATCATCCAGGACCTCTTTGACCGGCTCCCGCGCGTCCTTGTTGCCTGCATAGATGACCGGAAGTCGAAGTCCGATGCCGAGTCTCGGCTTGGGATCCGCCGAGACGAGCATTTCGGCAAGCTCGACTAGGTGCTTTACGGTTCCGCCATCGGTTCCGCCGGAACACAGGATCATATCAGGGCGCAGTTCACGAATGCGCTTGACCTTCTCATAATCCTTGCGGCCGTCGTCAACCGCGATGACGTCGATGATGATGGCGCCCGCGCCGAGCGCCGCACGCTCCGCGCTTTCCGCGCTCATCGCTTTGACCACTCCGGCCACCGTCATCTGCAGCCCCCCGCCGGCGCTCGACGTGGAAAGATACATGTCCACGCCGTCCGCGCCCTCGGCATCACGAATGATGATGTGTCCTGCATCATCCAGAATACGACGGCCGGCAAGCTCCTCTACTTCCCGTACGGCATTAACTACGCCTACGGTCACATCATCAAACGGGGCTTCTACCGTGGTTGGGGCTTCTCCGCGAACGACGAGACGGTACTCGTCACCCTGCTTTTCAATGAGGATCGCCTTTGTAGTGGTGCTGCCACAGTCCGTGGCAAGTATGCTGTTGATATCTGCCAACTGATCACCTGATTGTTCAAGCGGTGTGTCGGCAGTATTTTACCATCTACGGCGAGCGCGGGGCAAATCACGCAGTCTACAACTGACCATCCTTGACGAAGATCACGTTGAACTTGTCCAGGAACCGGCCGAGCTTGTTCTCTGCGAGCAGTCGGTCGGCGTCGGGGCTGGAGATGACGGGGTCGGACTTGAACGCGCCTCCCGCGCGGGAGACAGCCTTTATGATGAGCGGGTTTGATCCGCAGCGATCGCACTTCTTGGCTTCGTCCAGGCTGCGGGCATAGCCCACTATCCCGTGTTCCTCCACGAAATCGGGATCGACTTTGACCGTCCCCCAGACTTCGCTGCCGTCACCACGACGAATCTTCGGACTCATGCACCTGTCCAGGCCAAGACCCGAGGCGTCGATGATCACGGAAGTATAGGGCTTGCCTGGCTCGGAGGGCTTGGCCGAAGCAGCCGGCGCGGTATCCTCACACAGTGCACCCGCAGCCAGCAAGAGACACAGAGTGCCGATGATAGCAAACGTCGATAGGCAGCGCATTGTCAGGTCCTCCCGAGCGGGCACTCTTGCCCCTCATGTGGCTCATTCCGCATATCCGCCCACCGGTGGTCAATGCGTAATACCTGTTTTCAGACTTGATTGGCAATCTGGCTTTCTGCTATTCTGAATTGCGGCCCGGGAACACGCCGGCCGAAACGCCCGTAGATAACAAAGCAAGTTCAGCAGGAGCGTCGCGGAGATGAGTGTCAGACTTTGGGGTGCGCTCGCCGTCGTGCTGGTAGCACTCGGAGGAGTATCGTGGTGGCTCTCCAGCCAGCAGAACGCGCCCGAGCGCGTCGATCTGAACCTACCAAAGAACCTCGACGATGTCGCCAACCCCAAACGTCCAAAGCTCAAGACCGCCACCCTGCAGCCAGGCCGCGTCGTCGTGCTTAACACCGACAAGGGCAAGATCGAGTTCGTTTTGTTCGAAAAGGACTGCCCCAAAACAACCGCGAGAATCACCCAACTCGTGCAATCGGGAGCCTACGACGGCGTGGAGTTCAAGCGGGCCGAGAACTGGGTCATCCAGACGAACCCGGCTAACAGGCTTGAGGAGGGTATGGGCATCGAAGTCGCCAAAGGGCTGCTGTTCGGCGAAGGCAGCGTCGGCATGGCGCGCGCGCAGGACCTGAACAGCAACACCAGCGAGTTCTTCATAACGCTCGAGCCTGCTCACCACCTCGACCTGAGCTACACTGACTTCGGTCAGGTCATCTCCGGTATGGACGTCGTGCGCAAGATTGCCGTCGGCGACAAAATACGGTCCGCTACTCTGCGGCATGCCGGTGACGGCGATAGAAGACGTCTCGCCGCGGTGCTCGGAAGCGACACTGCGCCGAAGCCCCAGCCCACCACCGCAAAATAGCAGAGAATTCGGGAAGGTATGCCGGGTACCCACTCGCTAAGCTATCCTCTAGGAGCAGGCCCCCTCTGGCCTGCAAGGCGTGGAGGAACCAATGAGTTCAGATAGCGAACTGCGGCAGAGGTTCATAGTCACAGTCGAGTGGTCCCCTGAATCAGGCGCCAGAATCACCGAAGGCGACATACACGAACTGATCGAGCAACTGGCCCTGGAAGTTGATGAGGACGCGACTGTCGAGGTCGCGGAAACCCTGGACACAGGCGACTGATCCCACGAAAGGCATCCTCTCTGTGAATGGCACATCGCACCGCTGCACAGTCGATGTAAAGGGCGCTCGCGCGTTTCTTTCGCGCTACCTTCTTCCCGTCGAGCCTGAGCAGGCCGGCATTATCAACGCGTATGGCAGAACTCTCGCGCAGGACGTGACAGCAGACACGGCGGTTCCAATGCACGACGAGGCCGCAGTCGGGGGCTACGCAGTTATCTCATCGGACACCATCCGAGCCAGCCGTGAAACGCCCGCGGACCTGAGTGTCTTGTCTACAGCCTCACCCGCGACCAAGACCCTGCAGCCGGGAACGGTAATGCGCGTGCGTGAGGGAGATCCACTTCCCGCCGGCGCCGACGCCGTCGTCCCTGCTTCCGACACATACCGGCCCGACCAGGGGCCGGGAGTCCTCGTGTTCGCCGAGGTTGAGCCGGGAACAAACCTGATCCCCGCGGGATCCCGCTCCCCGAGCGGTGAGGTTCTCCTCAGACAGGGGGCTTGCATAGGCGCGGTCGAGATGGAAGTCATCGCCGCCGCCGGCAAGCACGGTGTGGCGGTGCGGCGACGACCGCGCATCGCAATCGTAACGACAGGCGCGGGCGTGGTTGATCTGCTGGAAGACCTAAAGCCCGGGGACAGCCGCAACGCGGCCCGCTATGGGCTGGTTGGAATGCTTCTTGAGGCCGGATGCGATCTCGGCCGTCTGATACATGTAAGGGAAGGCCGGCCTGGCGTGGAACGCGCTCTCGCGCAGTGCACGAACTGCGACGCGATCATCCTCGCGCTGGGCTCACGCGATAAGCATGATATGGCGCTCGACGCTCTGGCAAACGCAGGTACGCGGTGCTTCGATCGCGTCCAGATCGAGCCAGGTTCGGGCTGCGCGTTTGGGATTGCATCGGATGTACCGGTTTTCGTGACCGAAGGCGGAGCCGCACTTGAGACATTCGAGGCCATCATTCGCCCCGGGCTGATGCTGCTGCTGGGCAGAGACACAATAGAACGGCCCCGAATCGTTGCGACGCTCGATAGCACACTCAAGCTCAATCCGGGCTATGAGCACTTCATGCGCGCGCACACGTGCTTCGCGAGCGGGAAATGCACGGCCAGACCGCTCGGAGCCCTGTCTTCCCAAACGAATTCGCTGATCGTCATCGGGCAAAACGTGGACTTCCTAAAGCGCGGCGAGGACGTAGACGTTATGCTACTCGCCTAGACCATGAACCCCATCCGTCGCTGCGAATCCTCGAGCAGCACGCGCGCAAGTTCGGCGGCTACGATCGCATTATTCTTGAGCAAGGCGATGTTCGCCTGCTGTGACTTGCCGCCCGTCAAATCCGCAACCCTCTTGAGCAGCCAGGGCGTCAACTCCTTGCCGTGGATCCCCTGTTCAGCCGCCTCTCTGGCGGCCGAGGCTATCTCGGCATCCGCATCAATCGCATCGGCATCAGGCACCGGTACGGCCACCAGCATAGACGAGCGCATTCCCAGTGCGCCAAACGACACACGCACAATCTCCCCCAACTGCGCAAGATCATCGAATCTCGGAACACGCGCGCCGGACCTCAGCGAGCAGAAAGCCGGCAGCTCATCCGTCCGATAGCCATACACAGGAATACTGTGCGTCTCAAGCCATTCTGCCGTGGCCGGAACATCGAGGACCGCTTTCGGACCGGACGCGACGATTACGATGGGTGTCCGAGTCATCTCCCAGAGGTCCGAGGATATGTCATGAGTGGACGCGCTGTCGCGATGCACACCACCGATCCCGCCGGTAGCCATCACGGAAATGCCAGCGTTGGCGGCGATTCGAGCGGTGGCGGAAACCGTCGTGCCACCGTCGAGACCGCAAGCCACTGCGAAGGGTATGTCTCGCGCGGTCACCTTGGCAGCGCTGCCCTGTCCCAGCTTCTCGATCTCCTCTCGGGTGAGCCCTACGCGTACCTTGCCCTCGATCACGCCGATCGTTGCGGGCGTGGCGCCACACTCGCGCACCGCTTCCTCCATGGCAAGCGCCGTTTCCACGTTCACCGGCGACGGCAGCCCTTGCGCAATTACCGATGATTCGAGCGCCACAACGGCCTCGTTGCGGTTCAGTGCGGAAGATACGTCGTGAGATATATCCAAAGGGTCCTTCATTGACATCCTCAACTCAAGAAGTGATGGCGATATCTGATTATACCTGGATGCGCGCTCTTCCTCCGCCACTGTGCGGTACGATCAGAGCATTAGCGTTCGTCCACAGCCGCGGCGGACCAGCACCCTCCGGCCGCCGCGTCTTCGCTCACAGACTTCTCCAATACCACGACCGTGCCTGTGCTGTCGGTTTTCAGGTGCACCCTGTCCGCTGCGTCCAGCATTATGGAGTAGCCTAATCCTAGCGATGGCTTCGTTGAGAAACCCCGAAGCAGGACCGCCCGTGGGAGTATAAGGGACTCGATCCCCGGTCCGCGGTCAGCGACGCCCACCCACACACAGCTCTCCCGGATGCCTGCATAGACACGTCCATCGGCGCCGTGTTTGATCGCGTTAGTTATCGCCTCACCGACGCCGATCGTGAATCCGTCCAGCCTGTCGCCTGAAAGTCCGTGCGCGCTGCAGAACTCGATCGCCGCGTGCCTTGCATCCCGCGCCTGGAAAGCCTCGCTGGCCTCGACTTGCAGTTCGGCGCCGTGCAGATAGGAATCGGTTACACAATCGTCGCACACATCGAGCTTGCCCTCGGTAACACTGTAGATTGTATCTCTGTAGAACGAGCGCTTCTGCTCCTCCATCTGCTCGCGCAACGCTCGCCGTTCCTCGTCCGCACGGAGGCGCTGGGTTATATCGCGAACGACAGCCAGGATGTGCTTCCTTCCGTGATATTCCACAATACTGAGATTTCCCTCGACTGGCAGCGTCGATCCGTCGGCTCGCCTATGGACCGCGTACACAGTCTTCGGGCTCTGCGCCAGTTCGGCCCACATGCGTTCCAGGGCTTCACGGTCATAGTCCACTACGACATCCGAAACCGACAGCCTAAGCAGTTCATCGCGTGTATATCCGAGTGTCTCGCACGCAGCGTTGTTGGCCTCGACGAAGTGCCCTTCCAGGTCGTGCATGAACAAACAGTCGGCCGCATTGTCGAAAAGGATGCGGAAACGCTCTTCGCCCTTGCGAAGCTCCTCCTCCGCGCGCATGCGCTCTGAAATATCCCGTGCAATCGCAAGTACCGCATCTTTGCCGGCAAAGCGAAACAGGTGGGCACTGATCTCCACCGGCACCTCCTCGCCCGCCTTCGTGACCTGAACGATCGAGAAGGTAGCGTGGCCTTTGGATCTTATCAGCTGGAGCAACTCAGGCAGCCGCTGCACGGTATCCAGGGTGTCTACGTCACCCGGCCCCATACTCAGCAACTCGTCGCGGTCGTATCCGAGCATCCGACATGCAACGTCGTTCACGTCTATGAACCGGCCCGGCATGTCTGTCCCGGGGACATCTACCAGAAAGATCGCGTCGTTTGCGTTGTGAAATAGCTGCCGATACTTGCTCTCGCTCTCGCGGAGTTCGGCTTCAGTACGTTCCCGCTCCTCGAGGTCAAGAGCACACTGTTCCGCCAGTCGCAGGGTGACGGTCCTACTCCGAGCAGAGGCAAAGGCAGCATAGACCGCAATGCCCGAACCCGCCAAGTACACAGCCACGTCCGCCCACTCGCTGATGTGCGCCGGCGATGGCAGCGGCTCGTGATATGCCGAGATGGCGTACGGCAGGCATGCTAATCCAACCACGAACGCGGCGAGTGTCGGCCCAACGCCAAGGTACAAAGCGGCCAGGAACATGACCAGCAGGTATGGAGCAGAGTGGATCCGTAACGGATACGCGGGCCCCGCTGCAGTCAGGCCGCCTGTTACGGCCAAGACAGCCACTATGGCGACAACGTACCCCATCCACCCGGCAGGCGCCCGCACTCGAGGAGTCTCCCAATTCTCCGTCATAGTCGTCCAAATCCCTGGGCTTGCCCTCTGCTTCGAGAAACACCACTTACGCCCATTTTGCCCACATCGCATGTCCATTATCCCGTCGGCCATGCCCGTACCCGCAACGGCTCGCACCATACCGGGCCTTGACCGCTGGGTGTTCCAAAGTTGCGCTTGCCCGGCATTCCAGATACAATGTCACGATGAACAGACTTACTCGCGCCATCGCGCTCATGATTGCTCTTCTGTCCGCTCAAGTGGGAGGCCTTGCCATGTCCGAAGTCCCAATCGACACCCCAAACGATGCCGTGATGGCAAGACCATCCGAGATAGCGGCACTGCGTGCGTGGGCGGCGAAAGCGTTTGGTGGATCAACGACCGCCAAAGCAGACCCTTTTCTGATGACAACAGACGCTCCGTTCTCGTTCACCTACGACGGAAGGCAATCCGCTGAGTTCCTTGCGGCGTGGGCTCGCACGATCACTGAGAGACAGGACGGCGACCGTCTCCGCGTCACGTCCACATGGACCGATCCCACTACCGGCCTGCGCGTCACAGCGGATGTCACTGTTTTCAAACGCTATCCTGCGGTTGACTGGGTGCTGCATTTCGAGAACACGGGACCGAAGGACACGCCAATCATCGAGAACGTCAGCGCGTGCGACATCGGGCTTGCGACCGCTGATCCCGGTAAGCCCGCCGTGCTCCATCGATTGCACGGCGACGCGTGTGGCGAGCAATCATTCGAGCCCTACGATACCAATATTGCACCAGGACAACGTGTCGATATGGCTCCCGTGGGCGGCAGGTCGTCAAACACGACGGCGTTCCCATTCTTCAACTTCCAGTCCGGAGACGATGGCGTGATCGCGGCTATCGGCTGGTCCGGACAGTGGAAGGCTTCGTTGAGCCGTAATCCTGATGCGACCCGTCTTGCGGCCGGGATGGAGCAGACTCATCTCGTACTGCATCCCGGCGAGAGCATCCGCACGCCGCGCATTCTGCTTATGCGCTGGTCTGGCGACCTAACTGATGCTCATAACAGATTCCGCCGGCTCGTGCTGTTCAACTACTGCCCTCGCATCGACGGCACGCCCATCAGGCTCCCGATTGCGCTGCAGAACTTCGACCGGTACATACGCCGTCCCGGATGGGCTACCGAGCAGGGGCAGATCCAGTCGGCAGAGGCGGCGGCTGAGATGGGTTGCGACACCTATTGGTTCGACGCGGGCTGGTTTCCGGGCGATTTTCCAAACGGGGTGGGCAACTGGTACTGCAAGCCCAAGGAGTTCCCCAATGGCCTGAAGCCACTGGGCTCCGCGTGCGACAGGCTGGGACTGAAGTTCGTGCTGTGGTTCGAGCCGGAGCGGGTCGCCCCTGGGACTCAGATCGCCAGGGAGCACCCGAGGTTCGTTCTGAAGCGATCGGGCGATGCCGAAGGCGGAGGGCTCTTCAACCTCGGTGCCCCTGAGGCGCGCGAATGGCTTACGAATATGCTGAGTTCGCGGATATCCGACTGGGGCATCGACATCTACCGCAACGACTTCAACATGGACCCTCTGCGCTACTGGCGCGAGAACGACTCGCCGGACCGGCAGGGCATAACGGAGATTCGATACATCGAGGGCCTATATGCGATGTGGGACGAACTGCGCGCGCGGCATCCTGGCCTCTGGATCGACAACTGCGCCAGCGGCGGGCGACGAATCGATATCGAGATGGTGATGCGCTCGGCACCTCTGTGGCGAAGCGACACGTGCTGCGCGCCCGATCGTGAGAATTGGGACCAGAGCCAGAACTGCGCGATTGCTCGGTACGTGCCCTTGTTTAGCGGCGCGGCATGGCGTCCCGATGCTTACACGACCCGCAGTGTTGCAACGATGGGCGCCGCTTGCCAGTACGGCTACATGGACGACGGTTTCTCGATGGCTCTTGCAAAGCAGACCATTGAGGAGATTCGGGCCACGCGCAAGTACTGGTACGGCGACTTCTACCCGCTGACACCGGTAAGCGTCGCGCCGGACCAGATGATAGCGTGGCAACTCCACCGCTCGGACCTCGACGAGGGGATGATCCTGGTGTTCAGGCGCGAGCAGAGCCCCTATGTTGCCATAAACGCCGCACTCCGCGGCCTCGATGCTGAGAAGACCTACACTCTGGAGTTCGTCGACGATGATCGCAAGAAAACCGCGCGCAAGGTGTCCGGCAAGGAGTTGATGGAGTCGGGGCTGGAACTGCGGCTCCCAAAACAGAAGAGCAGCCTACTCGTGATCTATCGAACCAATCGTGGTTGACAAGCGGTGATAGCGACTGGCATTGTCGTTGAGAGCCGTGCCGACGATCTCCCGAGCTCGAACTTGTAGATCGCGCTCCTGCCCGAGCCCAGTGTCCGGCCGTCCCAAATGAACCCGCCCATGCTGTAGGCTATGGGCTTGCCCTTGTAGGTCTCGACCGGCTGAAGCACGTGCGGGTGGTGGCCGAGAATGAGATCGGCGCCGTTGTCGATGCAGATTCGTGCGAGCTTTCGCTGCCGCTCGGTGGGCCGTCTCATGTATTCGACGCCCCAGTGAAATGACACGACAAGCACATCGCACTTTGCCTTCGCCGCGCGTATCTGCCCCGGCAGCGTCTGCGAATCGACGCACGAGACTGTCGGCCTATCAGGCAGCGTGACCACGCCATAGCTGGCTAGATCGACAAATGCCAGAAAGCCCACCCGCAGACCATGCTTCGTCACTATGCGAAGCCGCGATGCCTCATCACCATCTCGTCCGGCCCCGACCGAAACCATACCGGCGTCCCGCAGTGCTTCGATCGTGTCAAGCATAGCATCTCGCCCGTAGTCGAGGGTGTGGTTGTTTGCAAGTGAGATAACGCTTAGCCCGTTCGAATGCAGCGAATTCGCGAGCGTGGGGTCGGCGCGAAACAGGAACCGCCGCTTGTGCGCGACGCCGCGCTTCGACAGCGGACATTCGAGGTTGCAGAACGCGACGTCTCCGCCCTTGAGCACGTGGCGTGTGTCATCGAACAGCCAGTCCGCGCCGTGTTTGCCGATCTGCTTGCCGACACCACGACATAGCAGCACGTCACCGACGGCTACAAGCGTCACACGTGCCGGCGGGCGCTCGTTGCTGGGCGCGCACCCCGCCGGCAACGTAATCAGAAGCGCGAACAGCCACGCGCGCATCAGCATCCGCCGAAGAAGTTGTCGAACTCAGGCGCGAGCTTCTTCTTCGTCGGCACGAGGAAGGTTTTGGTCCAGTCCGCAAAGCCCGGCTCCTGGTGCGAGTTCAGGAGCTTCTGCCACTTTTCGTCAGTGAGCCTGTCCGACTTGGGCCACTCGAACTCGTACTGCGTATAGACCGCCCCGCGTGTCAGGTAAAGCTTGCCCTGGATGGGAACGACGATGTAGATCGCTGCGACACGGCCCGTCCCCTCCTCCAGACACATGTCGGACGACGTGTGCACGTCCGCGACGAGCGCCTGGTCCTTGTCCGTATCGCTGATGATATCGCCCTCGGCGAACTCGAGCATCATCTGTTCGAGATCGGCGCCGTAGGTGTCCATCTGCGTATATTCATCATCGGTGACGCGGGCGTTGGTCAGCTCCTTGACCGTGATCTTCCGGCAGAAGTCGATCCAGTCGGAAAGCTGGTCGAACTTCGCTTTGAGTGGCGCGTCGATGAGATGCCGGCTGGACAATCCAGTCTCCGTGTAAGCGTTGAGCCACTTCAGCCGCGTCCAGAACTCCAGATTCGGCTCCACATAGTTCTTCGTTATCGGAATCTCCTCGCCGGCGCCTCCGCACTCGGCAACGCTCTGCTTGGCGTAGAGTATCGTGTCGTGCCGAAGCTCCGTCCACGAGCCCAACGCAGTGAACAGCGACTTATCCAGCCACGCGTCCGTGCGCATCGCAGAGGGATACCCCACCGGCAATGGTGCGGTGATCGGCTGCAGCGACCACAGCCAGCCGTAGTAGAGGTTGGACTGCCAGGTTGCGAGCGCCGTCTCGCGCATCTCCCTGCGCATCTTAGTCATCTGCTTCGTCCAGCCTGGAACAGCGGGGAGGTCGTCGCTCTTGTTCAGAATATCAAGCGCGCGCTCGGAGCCCATCGCGGCGAACACGTCCAGTCCCTTAGGGAAGTTGCGGCCGTTCACCTTGGGGTTGGTCAGCTCCTGCAAGATGCGAGAGTCAGGAATGAACCGCTGACCCATGAATCTAAACTGCCGCCCGACTGGATACAACGGATCGGCCGTCTTGCCGTCGGCGGACGCGTAGTTCTCAATGCCCGGACCAGGCAGCTTGCGGACCTCGCCGATGAACGTCGCAAGCTTGCCCTTATCGGCGAACGCCCCGATATCCGGCTTCGCGCCGTAGACCTTGTGCATCAGCTTTGCGTACTGCCGAACGGTGTAGTCATCCGCCGAGCCGACGTAGAAGACCGTGGGCTCGTATATCTTGTCCCAAAGCCCGAACGCAGCCTTGGCGCCATTCGTGCCCGAGTCGAGGAAGCGCGTGATCATCAGCGCCTGTCGGGTGGGCATCGAACCGATATTGCCTTGGGGAATCGCAAACGGAGTGAGTCCGTACCACATCATCCCCCTGAAATACTTCTTGAGCTTTTCGCTGCGTGTGTAGTGCCCTCGCGGGATGAACTGGCTGAACTCGACCTTGCAGCCCATCACTGATGAGATCGCGCGGCCAGCATGCTCGTCTATCAGCTTGAGATCGGCGTTGGCCATATCCCTGCCCTCAGGTGGCGGGGTGGCGCCTGTGAGCAGCTTGCGCGCGACGGCGAAGTAGGCGACATTGCGGCGAGCAGCGTCCTTGAGCTCCGGGGTGGACGCCGCCTTGAGGTCATCCTGGGCAGCGCCGAGCATAATGTGCGTGAGGTCGACGGCGGCTTTGTACAGCTTGTCGGATTCGACCTTGCGCAGCGTGTAGTCGTAGAAGATGTGGTAGGTGTGGAGCATCGAATCCGTCGTGATGAAGGCGGGGAGTCTCGGACGCTCATACTGGTTGTTCTCATAGATCTGGAACATCTGAATGTAGTTCGTTGGCGTGACCGCGAAGCCGTTTTTGGCGATCAAATCCTTGAGCTGCGGCTCCAGAAGAGCGCCGTATATCTTCCGGTTCACGACGTTCGTCAGGCCCGGCTGAACCTTGTAGTCGGCGATTGCGGGCTTGACCTTGGCGTTCTCCTTCTGCAGGGCATCATAGTCCACACCGGACGCAAAGCTCACCTGCGGCATTTGCTCAGTAACGCTGACGGTCCTCGCAGTCGGCTTCGAATGCTTTACCTTCTTGGCCGGTTTCTCCGGATGCGAACAGCCGGCGATTACTGTACAAGCGACTACCACACTGACAAGACTCAGTCTTCTCATCTGACCAGTTCCCTCCATCTCTCGGGTTTCTCCTCACGCAGCCAATCGAATCCGAACACTCGCCAGCGGTAGACGCCAATCCGCTGGGGTTTGCCTGGGGCGACCTCGCGCGCCATCAGTTCTGCCCACGCGTCGTGGTTCAGGTCCTTGAGTTCAAAATCAACGAAACGCCGGCTCAGTCGCGAACCCAACCACTTGGGCATCATCCGCTTGCCGTTCCACGTCCACACGAACACGCGCTTCGCCATAACAGCGTCTTTGGGGCTCTTCTTCCAGACGCCGGTCACGATCTCATCGCGGCCATCGCCGTCTACGTCCGCGAGACGCAGTTTCCAGGGGTTGAGGTTGCGCTGCCGCCAGACGGGCTTGCCATCGCGCAGGACTATGATGTCGCCGCCCATCGGATGGCCGTTCTCGCGGCGAGCACACGTGACCCGGACCACCTCGGCACGGCCATCTCCGTCGAGATCGGCACTGCGGGCATCGAGAATCGTGGGCTCGGCCCGTCGGGCACAACCGTGCATCAGCGCAACGGCGAAAGCACACATCAGGACCAGTGTAAGGCGTCTCATCATGCTACAATAACGCGCATCGAGCAGGCAGGTTACGCCACTTTCGTTATGCTGAACTACTCTCAGCACCGGATGGACCCTGAACTCTCGTGGATTCTAAGAATCCACTGACGTTCCGAGGGAATCAAGTTCAGGGATGACACAGGTCAAGTATGGTATTCCGCGTTGATCTTAACGTAGTCGTAGGAGAAGTCGCACGTAAAGGCCGTGGCACTCGAGTAACCGACTCCGAGATCGACCGTAATTGTGAGGTCGTTTTCCAACATCGGCTTTCGGGCAGCATCCGCATCGATCTTCAGCGGCTCGCCGTTTTCGACTATCTTCACGTCTCCGAAGTAAAGCGATGTCTTCTCAGGCACGACTTTCGCCTGCGACCTGCCGGCCGCGCACAGCACCCGACCCCAGTTGGGGTCCTCTCCAAAGACAGCGGTCTTCACGAGGGGTGAATTTGCGATCGTCATTGCGGCGGACTTGGCATCCTCGTAGCTCGCGGCGTTCACGACGCGCACCTGCACGTACTTCGTGGCTCCCTCGCCGTCCCGCGCGCAAGCGATGGCCAGATCGAGACACACTTGCTCCAGCGCCTTCTCGAATGTTTCAAGCTCGGGTGAGTTCTCCGCGATCTCCGGGCAGTTCGACCGACCATTGGCGAGAAGAATGACGGAGTCGTTTGTGCTCATGTCGCCATCCACAGTGAGGCTGTTGAAGCTGCGTTCGACGCTCGAAACCAGGGCCTCACGCAGGAGTTTCGCGGAGATACTCGCGTCCGTGGTGATGAAGCAGAGCATGGTGGCCATATTCGGGCAGATCATGCCCGCGCCCTTGCACATGCCGCCTATGCGTACGGTCTTGCCGCCGACCTCGAACTCATACGCCGAGGTCTTGGGAACTGTGTCCGTAGTCATGATGGCCTGCGAAGCAGACTCCCAACCCGATTCGGACAGCGCGGCGACGGCGTCCCGAACCCCCGCCTCAATCTTATCCATTGGCAGCGGAACGCCTATGATGCCCGTGGATGCGTTGAGCACTGCGCCTTCAGGCACACCTAGGAGCTCGCCCGCCAACTCGCATATCGACCGCACGTCACGCAGCCCCTGCTCCCCGGTGCAGGCGTTGGCGTTGCCGCTGTTGACAACGACAGCCTGCGCCCGGCCGAATGTCAGCCGAGCCACGTTCGACACGACCGATGCAGCCTTGAACGCGTTCGTTGTAAACACCCCGGCAGCGGTACATTGAGACTCGGAGCAGATAACCGCGAGATCCAGCCCCTTCTGCTTGATCCCACACCTGACTCCTGCGGCCTTGAATCCCTTCGCAGCGGTCACTCCACCTTCGATAGCTATCATGACACACCCCCAGATGACACGCGGGCGCTACCGCGCCTTGGAAACTCGAAGTAGATACAGGAAGAACGGCGCGCCCAGCATCGCCGTCACGATTCCCACCGGCAATCCGCTCGGCGGCAGGATCGCACGCGAGGCAAGGTCCGCAAACACGGCCAGCGCAGCCCCGCCCAGTGCCGATGTCGGGATCAGCACTCGATGGTCAGGACCCAGCATCTTCCTGCAAATGTGCGGCACCACCAGTCCCAGAAATCCGATGATCCCGCTTACGGCCACCGCTGCCGCGGTAACAAGTGACGTGATTGCGATGATGATGATCTTGAGGTTCTCCGTCTCGATACCGAGATGCCTCGCCGACTCCTCGCCCATCGAGAAGAGATTCAGATCACGCGCAAACGAAAACAGCGCAACGAGGCCCACCAAAGCGAATGGCGCGGCAACTCGCACGTAGACCCACGGGTCGGCCTTGTCGAAACTGCCGAGCAGCCATTGTATGATCTTGCCCTGCGCCTCGGCAGGGTCGCCAGCGGCACGCGCCAGAACAAAGCTAAGCAGCGCCCACAGGAACGAGCCGACAACGATGCCGGCCAGCAGAAACGAGTGGATCGACACCCTCCCAGCCGAACGCGCAACGGAGTATACGACGAACATCGCGCCGATCGCGAACACGAAGGCCACGAGCGGCACGCCGTAGCCACCCGCGACTGCGTCGAGCCCCGCGACCGTAGCTATCCCTGCTCCGAGAGCCGCACCAGATGATACACCCACCGTATATGGATCTGCCAAGGGATTGAGCAGCAGCCCCTGCAGAGCGGCTCCGGCCATCGCGAGCATCGCACCCACAAGGGCCGCAAGCAGCGCCCTGGGCATCCGTATCTGCCACACGATCACCGCATCCTGGCCTGAGGGCGCACCGGCTGTCACCAATGACACGTGCGACGCGACGACCGACCAAACGCGCCCAAGCGGGATATGTGTCTCGCCGTAGGAAACGTCCAGCACGACCGCGACCGCGACGACAAACAGCAGGACGATACATCCCGCCGCCAGGCGTCGGACGATATGTGGCGTGTCGTTCTTCATCGCAAGCAAAGTATACGTCACAGCAAGCACAGGTGGCAAGCTTGTTGAGCATACCCCTCTTCCCTGCCGGGTGTGTCCCGTTGTACAATAGCGCGGTTGCATTCGCGCGACAGGAGGCAGCAATGGCGCTTGATAAGTACGGTTACTTCACTGAAGATGGCAAGGAGTTCGTAATCACCCGGCCGGACACGCCCGCGCCATGGGTAAACTACATATCCAACGGCCGCTATACTGGCCTGGTCTCCAACACCGGAGGCGGCTTCAGCTACTGGATGGATCCGCGCGACAGCCGAATCACGCGGTTCCGGTACAATTCGCTGCCGTGGGATCGGCCTGGGCGGTATGTCTATCTCAAGGACACCGACGATGTCTATTGGAGCCTGTCCTGGCAGCCCACCGGCCACCAACCCGACGAATATGAGTGCCGCGTCGGTCTGGGATATCAGACCATTCGCCAGCTCTATCGCGAGGTCCGCAGCGAGATAACCTACTTCGTTCCCCCCGACGATGACCTGGAGATATGGCTCGTCCGCCTGCGCAACGACGGCCTCGAGCCCAAGCGACTGCACGCCGTAAGCTACGTAGAGCTGTGCCTGGGCCACGCGCTGCAGGACCTGATCATGCAGCCCAACGACCAGCACTTCAATCTGGTCAAGTTCAGCCGAGACGACAACACCATCTATGCCACGAAGAATTACTGGGTCACCAATCGGGGAGTGTCGGTCGCGCAGCCGAATCAGGCGTGGGATCGCTACGTCTTCTTCACATCCGATCTTCAAGTCGAGTCATGGGATGGGCTCAAAGACGCGTTCATCGGCAAGTGGCGCAGCGAGTCGAATCCGGCAGGCCTCGAAAACGACCTGCTATCCAACACCGACGTCACCTCCGGTGACGCGTGCGCGGCGCTGCAGAGCGTGATTGTGCTCGAACCACGGCAGGAGATCGAGTTCGTAGTGCTAATGGGCTGCGTGCCCGCCGAGAACTACCGCGAGACCGCGCTCCCTATGATCCGCAAATACCGGACTCCGGCAGGTGCAAAGTCTGCACTTGCGCAGGTGAAGACAAACTGGGATCGCTACCTGTCGTCCGTACACGTGGAGACGCCCGACCCCGACATGAACACAATGCTCAACGTGTGGGGAATGCGGCAGTCGTGGGTGACGTTCAATATGAACCGAAACGCCGGCTACTACCACGGCGGTTTGCTTTTCGGTGTGGGGATCCGCGACCAGAGCCAAGACATGATGGGCCCATTGCTCAGCGTCCCCGGTGAAGTGGCAGATAGGCTGTGTGAGGTGCTCTCCAAGCAGTTCGCCGACGGCAGCACGCTGCACAACTACTTCAAACTGACCGGTGTAGGCGAGAAGACCGGACATTCGGACACGCCACTCTGGCTGCCACTCGCGGTCATCAACTACCTCAAGGAAACCGGCGACTGGGCGTTCCTGGGCCGAATCGTGCCGTTCTACGACGGCGGCGAATCAGACATCCTCGACCACGTGATGAGGGCATGCGACTACGTTCTGTCCCAGCTCACAGAGAACCATCTCCCCAAGTTCGGCCCCGGCGACTGGAACGACACGCTGGACTACGTGGGCCGCAAAGGCAAGGGCGAGAGCGTGTGGGTTGCGCACTTCCTGTGCTACATCCTTCGCGAGACCGCTGCGATGCTCGACCAGGTCGCGAATCAGTGCCCATGTCCGTCGGTCAGCTACGTCGAGGACGCAGCCTCGCGTTACCGCGCCGAGTACGAGCTTGTCAAGCAGGCCCTGAACGACCGCTGCTGGGATGGAGAATGGTATATCCGAGGCATTCGCGACGACGGCGACGTCATAGGCTCCTCTCGTAACAAGGAGGGCCGGATATTCATGAACGCTCAGAGTTGGGCCGCGATATCCGGAGTTGCTGAAGAAGAACGGGCCAAACTTGCACTTGCTTCAGCAGACAGGCTGTTGACAACTGCGAGAGGGCCGAAGATTCTATCCCCAAGTTATACACAGGTTGACCCCGGGGTTGGGCTGGCCACGCGGTGCGTTCCCGGCAAGAAGGAGAACGGCGCGATCTTCAACCATGTAGCTGCCTGGGCGATACTTGGCAACTGCGCGATAGGTGAGGGAAATCGTGCGTATAGCTACTACCGCAAGACATTGCCGATGGTGCAATCGGGCCTGGACCCTGATCTGTATAAGATGGAGCCGTATGTCTATTCAGAGTACGTCACAAGCGACGACCATCCTACCTTCGGCCAGGCAAGTCACGCCTGGCTCACCGGCTCAGGGGTCTGGATGTTCAGAGACGGCCTGGACTACATCCTCGGCGTGCGACCAACGTATGATGGGTTGATGATCGATCCCTGTATCCCCGACGCGTGGGACGGCTACAGAGTGACGCGCAAGTTCCGTGGAGCGACGTATGAAATCGAGGTCACCAATCCCAACCATGTGCAGCACGGCGTCGCAAGACTCGAGATAGACGGCAAGCCCACAGACGGAAATGTGCTTCCGGTTGTTGAGAAAGGCCAGAGTGCCAAGGTACTGTGCGTGATGGGTGAAGCCAGATGATGCAATTCGACGTGCAAGAGCTCACGGGCCGAGTGCAGAAGCTTCAGGCGGATCTGCAGACGAAGGAAATCGATCTGGCGATCCTGAGCCAGAACTCGGATGTCTTCTACTACTCCGGCTCGATCCAGCCGCTGTATCTGGTGGTGCCGGCAACCGGAGAGCCGTTCGCGCTCGCGAGGAAAGCAACCACGCGCATAGCGTCCGACTCCCCACACCTCGCGCTGGAACCGTTTTCCGGCGGCAAGGACATGGCAGCCATTCTTGCGAGGCACGGCTTAGCCCACCCATGCAAGGTCGGATTCACGCTCGACACGCTTTCCTACAACTCGGCAAAACGATTTGTGAAGCTGTTCCCGGATGCCGAGCTTGCGGACATCGCATGGGACCTGCGTATGCTGCGCGTGGCAAAGTCCGATGCCGAGATCGCGATCCAAGAGCGCGCCGGTCAGATCATGGAGAAGGTGCCCGAGATCGTCAGATCGAGCCTGGAGCCCGGCATGACCGAGTTGGAGTTGAGCGCACTACTGGAGAGCTACTTCAGGCTCAATGGCCACGGAGTGATCGTGCGTTGTCGGCGCGAAGGCGTCGAGACGCTCGCGTTCGGAGTATGCTCGTCCGGGGTCAACAGCCTCGCCGGGACCAAGTTCGAAGGCATTTGCTCCGGCAAGGGGCTTTCGGCTGGCGCCCCCTACGGAGCGAGCACGGACGCAATCGAGGAAGGCGTCCCGGTCATACTCGACTTCGGATTCAACCTCGACGGTTACATTATAGATCAGACTCGCATGGCGTCGATAGGAGAACCCGCGGACGGCGTCCTTACAGCGTATGACGCGATGGTTCGGATCGAGGCCGACCTTGCCGGGATGCTCCGGCCGGGGACGCCGTGGGAGGACATATACCACCGCGCCGTCGAACTGGCTGATATGGGGGGATATTCGGACACGTTCATGGGCATCGATCCCGAGAAGGTGAGCTTCGTCGGCCACGGAGTCGGTCTCGAACTCGACGAGCCTCCGTATCTCGCCCCGGAAATGAAGTTCAGACTCGAAGCGGGGATGGTCCTCGCCATTGAGCCGAAGGTGGCACTGCCAGGCGTCGGCGTAGTTGGCATCGAGGACACCTATGTGGTCCGCGAACGTGGTGCGGACCCGATCACGACCGCCGATAAGTCGTTCATCATCACGTAGGAGGCAGCAATGTTTCCAAACAAGAGTCTGGGTTGGCTTGCGCTCATCTGCGCGTTTGTGACAGGAGTCATCATCTATCCGGTCATCGTACTGGGGCTGTTTGCGTGGGCATCCGTCACACACACGTCCGGTAACATCTACATTGCGCGCACGACGCTCATGGAATCCCCGGTGAAGGGCTCAGCGGAGCTTATTCGCATGCGACTCAACGACCTGGGCAACCTCGCGACAAGCCAGAGGGTACTGGCGAGCACTGCGCAGACGCTGGGGGACATGGGACTGAAGCACACTCCGCAGGAGATACTGACCGCAGTGGAGGTCACGCCAGTCAAAGATACGTCCATGCTTGCGATTGAGGTCAAGCTGCCCGATGCCAGCGACGCAAAGCTCGCCGCTGATGTGATGTCAAACGAGCTCAAGAATGTCTATGAAAAGCAGCACGAGCACGACGACGCGAAGTGCGAGCTTCGGACCGTCGATCCCGCCTACGTCCGGCTCGCGCCAAAGCCGAACTCGACGAAGTACGCCCTCGATCTTGTGACTGGCCCGATCGCAGGCCCCGCGGCCGGCCTTGCCGTGGGCTTGCTGCTCGGAATAGCCATCGCGAGCATTCTCTCTCGCCGCAAGTCAGTGCATGATCAGACAAAGGAGTCCAGTTTTGTCCAGTAAGCCCAAAGTAGCGATATCCAAAGTGTCCGACATCAACAGCGCCGACGCTATTGAGCGCGCCGTGCGCGAGGCAGTGTCGCTGTCCTGCGATTTCACCTCCATCTGCAAGGGAAAGCACGTCGTGCTCAAGCCCAATGTCTACTGCCCCAACCCAGCCCCTACGACCACCGACCCAAGAGTGATCGCTGCGCTGGTACGCTTCGCCAAAGACTCGGGCGCGCGAAGGATCACCGTCGCCGAGGGGCGATCTATCTCCACTTCTCTGTTCCGCAAGAATGCCAGCACCACGCGCGACTGCTTCGCGGCGGTTGGGATGGACAGAGCCGCAACGGATAATGGCGCGGACGTCGCCTACCTCGAAGAGGACGACTTCATGACGATCTCCAAGCCGGACGCGCTGGTGCTTACTGAGGCCCACATCCCACGCACAATCGCAGAGGCCGAAGTCCTGATCAACGTGCCTGTGCTCAAGAATCACAGCCTAACCTTGACAACGCTGGGCATCAAGAACCAGCATGGCACCATCTCCGATGCCGACAAGCTCTTCGGACACGACTACCATCGCATACCTCAGAAGCTCGTGGATATACTGCGATACCACACCCCCACCCTGACCGTCATCGACGGCGTGCGGGGCCAGGAGGGCGATCACGCGGACGTGGGCAACGTCGTTGAAACCGCACTGATCTTCTCGGGTACGGATACCGTTGCCGTAGACGCCGTGGCGGAGGCCGTGATCGGGTTCGACAACCTCGAGATCGACACGACACGGCTTGCCCACGAGCAGGGGCTCGGGATCGGCGATATCAACGCAATCGACGTGGTCGGCGCATCAGTTGAAGACGTGAAGTGCCCGTTCGCGCGGCCTGACATCGAGATCTCCGAGACGCGCTTCCCTGGGCTGCGCATTCGCGCGGGCGACTACTGCAAGGGCTGTGAGTACTATGTCCGCCGCGGCATAGACCGCTTAGTCGATAACGGCGTGCTGGATCCAAAAGATCCGATCACGCTGGTTTTCGGCAAAGACCCGGACGTGGCCCCCGACATCGAAGGCACGGTGATACTGCTCGGAGACTGCGCGCTCGAGAGCAAGTCCGTCAAGCGGCTGCGCGATCACCTCTGGCTGACCGGCCGGCTCAAAATCGTCTACTGCTGCCCTCCGATGGAGTTCCGCATGCGCGCTCTTGAACTGGCTGGCGATTGACACCAGACCGGTCGGATGCTACACTTTGCCCATCAGATTGAGGAGGACCGCACGTGTACGTTGGCCGCATCGTGGCAGTCGGCAAGACCGACCAGCCGTTTGTCGCATATAGAGTGTCTTCGAGGTCGTTTCCGAACCGCGTCGCGCGGATTACCGAGGTCGGGGTGGCAATCCAGCCCCTCGATCCTGAGGACATGAAGCGCAACCCGTATATAGCCTACAACTGCCTGCGTGTTTCGCCCAAGGGCGTGGTCGTATCAAACGGCTCGCACACGGACCCCATCTTCGATAAGATTGTGGCAGGCGTCGCCCCTGACGCCGCCATCCAGCAGGTCCTCACAGAGATGGGCTATGAGCGCGACGACTTCAACACCCCGCGCATCGCAGGCGTCGTCACCGACACGATCGGCTTCATCGGAACCGTCAGGGCAGACGGTGTCGAGGTGTCCAGCTTCGAACTCGAGGACAACTCCTGTCACTTCATCTGCACCTACGAGCTGGATCGGGTCGAGAGCAAGGGTGTGCCGTTCCTGGCAGCCAACTCCGAAGAAGCTGCGCGTTACGTCGTTGACGGAGGGGTCTTCGAGGATCTGGAGCAGCCGATATGCTCGGCAGCGTGGATGGGATCGCTAGCCGTGTATAACCCGCATGAATAGGCACACCGCTGAACAATCGAATTGGCAATCAATAACTGCTTGACACCTCTCTTATTTTGAGGCATTATTCACATGTACGATACGTGATTACGCGTTATCGGCCGAGGGGGACCTTGCTGGTAAGCTTACCACAGGAACTCTGGGGGGATGGGCACGGTGTTGGGTGGACAGGTAGGCGTCTGGGGGGATGACCTGCCATCCAGCACTCCGGCCCCAAGCCTCTGTTCTCCTCTCCCGACACCGGGTCGCTTTCCGCCGCTGCTCTTGACACCCCGTCCCCGTATGCTATAATCAAGACGCACGCACCCGTAGCTCAGTGGATAGAGCGTCTGCCTCCGGAGCAGAAGGCCGCGCGTTCGAATCGCGCCGGGTGCGCCACCGCAGGACAACCAGAAATGCCGCACGCGACAAACCCGCAAGATCAGTCCCCCGAGACCCAGCATCCATTGTGCCCAACTTCGCTATACCTTGCTTTCCAGGCATGCAGTCACTAAGGCTCTAGGGCTCGGCTCTTTCCAAGTCTGGTAGAATTACCAGTTGACAGTCGGTCGCCTGCAAGGTACACTTCAGGTAAACTGGTTTAGCTGCACGGCAGGCATGGTCCTGATCCGTGAGCTGAGACACAAAAAGGCGGCGTCGCTACCTCGGACTGTCCGCTGATATGAGAGGAAAGAGGCATGCAAGCAAGCAAAAACAACCATCTCGCGATACTTGCTATCGCGCTGGCCTTGCTGGTCGCCGGCGGTGCGCATAGTGCAGCACTCGCTCCGTCCCCAGGGTTCCAGCAGATCTTCGATTTCTCCGTAACGCCGACAACTTTCGCGTCCGGCGCGTACTGGAACGGGTGTGGCCTCGCGGCGCCCGGCGTGAATGGCGGATCTCCAAACGGATTGCAGCTCACCAACTACACGGACAGCAGCTCGGTGACGGATCTCTCCGGCTGCATCAAGGGACAGATAAGCAGCGGGCAGAGCGGATCGAAGAACTACTACGCGACAACGGCCATCGCGCTGAGACCTAGCGGATCCGGCAAGCTCAGGGTGTGGGCCTGCGTTCCTTCTGCTGCATCCGGCACGACGTGGTCCGCCGAGTGCAGCTACGCGATCGGCACAAATTGCCCGATAGCCGGCTTAAATCCGCAGAGGACGGGCACACCGCCGTACTACTATCTCGTCAGTGGATGGCAACCGTTTTTCACATACAACTCCTCAAACGGTGCGGCCTACACCAACAACCCCAACAGGTGGTTCGAGACCGAAGTGGGAACCGACACGCTGCCGGTGACGCTCGACACTTCGGGGCAGCTCAACTTGGTGATAAGAGTCTATAGCGGTGGAACGGGAACCGCCATCATCTGTTACTTCGATTGTCTGAGTGCGAGCTCCGGCCTGATGCCGGCCACACCGAACAACCCTACGGCCACTGACAACGGTAACGGCACGTTCACGCTGTCGGCAGTGGCCGCGGCCTGGCCGGGAGCGTCGGTCAATGAGATCCACTGGTATGACGATCCCAACTGCACGCACGATATAGGCACCGGCAACGTAGTGGTCTCTCCGTCGGTGACGACCACATACTACTGCAAGGCGAAGGTGGTCGCATCCGCGGTCGGTACCGCTTACACGTGGTACAGCACCTCACCGGCAAGCGTGACAGCAACTGTGGCCTCGGACTCGACACCGCCCACCAATTGCAGCATCAATATCAACAACTCGGCGCTTTACACTAAGACGACGGGCGTAACACTCGCGCTGTCCGCCACAGATAACACGGCCGTTACCCAGATGAAGTTCAGCACCGACGGCACGACCTACTCCGCTCCTGAGGCCTACTCCACGAGCAAGAGCTACACGCTCCCTAGTGGCGATGGCGTCAAGACGGTCTATGTCAAGTTCGGGGACGCCGCAAACAACTGGTCTGCCGCAGTCAGCGATTCCATCACACTCGACCAGACCGCCCCGACGATCAGCAACCTGTCCGTCACCCCGGCGAATGTCGGCTCAACGGGTAACTGCCTGAAGGGCGACCTCTACGTGGACGCCAACGCTGCTGACTCAGGTTCAGGACTGGCCTCGGTACAGGCAAAGATGGACAGCGGTTCGTATGAGGCTGTGACCCCCAAGACCGGCCCCACATACGAGAAGCAATACGTCATCGATGCGGACTGGACCAATGGCTCCCATACTGTCTATGTCAAGGCCACGGACATAGCCGGGAACGAGACCGTGCAGTCCACGGCATTCGCGGTGAACAAGAACGAAGTCTCCGGGGTGATCGGCCTGCAGGGCCTGACCAGTGCGCCTTTGGATAGAAGCGTGGTCTTCGTGCTCAACGGTTCAACGACCAAGACGCTCACTCTGAGCTTCATTAATGGCATGTCGAGCTACTCGATCACAGACGTGCCGGATCTGACTTCCATCAGCGCCAAGACTGCCTGGAGCCTGCGCAGGAATATCAGCGTGAGCGCAACGGATGGCCAGTACATCGCCGATTTCGCGGGCAGCAATGTGGTGCTTGGCGGCGACCTGACCGGCGACAATCTGGTCAATGCCCTCGATTACTCGGCACTGCGTGCCGCGTGGGGCACCGCCCCGTCCGTTCCCGGGTACGCCGCGGGCGACATCAACGGAGACGGCGCGACGGACAACGCCGACTACCTGATTCAGAAAGCCAACTGGTATAAGAAAGGCGACGCCCAGTAGGGCGATGGTCCTGCCTATTTCACTTCGAATGGAGATACAGAGATGGTGAGAAATCTAGTCAAAGCGGCGCTGCTGGTTGGCATGATCACGATGCTGTTCTGCGCCACCGCATCGGCCGACGATATCTGGTATCCGTGGTGGGACCGCGCCACAGGGACGACCTACTTCTGGGACGACTGGTCCAATCTCGTGGGAGGCGACTACGCCTCCGAGGCCGTGGTGCTGGGCAACGCCTTTGCCCCCGGAACGGTCGTGAGTAGCGCCGACGGTCTGGCCACCGTGAATGTCGGCGACCCCGGCGCCGGTCTGATCGCCGGGCCTGTGACAGGCTTCGGCAGCAAGACCAATTTCTGGGATATGGGTCCGGGGGGAGCGATGCACGTTGACCTTCCGTCCAGCGACCAGGGCATGGATGTGTGGGTCCAAATAACCTATCACGTCGGCATAGCCGCCGCTCCCCAGATCAGCATACCTAACGCCACTCAAATGTCGCTCGGCGGGAACTCGCTGGGCAGGTGGCAGGTCGTCGAAGTATGCGATCCAAACACTAGCCTTGAGACTCAGTGGGTCACCTATCTGAGCCTGTGGAGGATCGATCCCGGTCAGTCGTTTGCAGGCATCGACATTATTACCGATGCGCAGAACGGCGCGATCATTGATCAGCTGGTGGTTGACACCAAGGTTCTGCCCGAACCGGGCGCGGTTGTGCTGGGAGTTCTCGGCAACGTCGCGCTGTTCGGGATTCGCAGGTATCGGAGGAAGTAGCGCCCCCCAAGCTACTGCTGCCTTCGATGGGGGCGGGACACCCCAGTCCCGCCCCCAATACGTCCCTGTGCACAAATCCGCGTCTGTTGTATAATCTGCCTATCGTTGGCGGTAAGAAAGGGGCCTAAAATGCGGATTTGCCTGCTTGCAGCGCTGATAGCCGCTGCACTGTGTAGCACAGGAGGAGCGAACGTGGACCTTGTTATCGACGGCAGGACCGACTATTGCATCATCCTCGGCAAGAACGCCTCACCGTCCGAGCACTGGGCGGCAAGCGAGCTCAAGCAGTTCATCTACGAGATGTCCGGCGCCTTGCTTCCCTATTGCGCGGACAGCAGCACCCCACCCGCACACGCGATCATGATTGGTGAGTCCGATGCATCGCTATCAGTGCCGGGGAAGACCTCCTACAACGTCGGCCCAGAGGGGTTCCTGATCAGAGCCAACGCCGGTCGGATGGTGATCGTCGGAAGCCGCGAGCGTGGGACCATGTATGGAGTTCACGCATTTCTGGAGAAGCTCGGCTGCAGGTTCCTGACCGAGACCGTCAATAAGGTGCCGAAGATGGCCACCATCACGGTGCCAGACATGGAGGTCGTTGAGACTCCGGCGTTCGAGTATCGCGACGTGTTCATCCGGGAGGCTCTGAACCCTACCTACGCGGCCCGAAATCGATCTAACAGCGCCCACGCCAATCTTGATACGGAGCACGGCGGAGGCCTGTTATACTATCCTTTCGTTCACACGTTCAACCTGCTGGTCCCGGTGGACAAGTATTGGGACACCCATCCCGAATACTTCTCAATGGTCGATGGCAAGCGCTGCAAGGACCAGCTCTGCCTGACGAACCCGGACGTGCTCAGGATCTCGACGCAGACGGTGCTGGGCTGGATGCACGACCATCCCGAGGCCAAGATCTACTCCGTCTCGCAGAACGATTGCTATAACAACTGCCAGTGCCCCGAGTGCAAGAAGATCGAGGAGGAGGAAGGCAGCCCGTCGGGGCTCATGCTTCGCTTCGTCAACGCAATCGTGGCGGAGACCGCGAAGGTCTACCCGGACAAACTCGTGGACACCCTGGCATATCAGTGGACCGAAAAGCCGCCGAAGATCACCAAACCTGCGGCGAATGTGCGCGTCCGGCTGTGCCCGATATTCTGCTGCGAGGCGCATCCCTACGAAACCTGTAGTGACGACGCCAACAAAGCGTTTATGGCTAACCTCGCCGCCTGGTCCAGGATCACCGACAACCTCTACATCTGGCACTATAACACGAGCTTCGCGAACTACCTCAATCCGTTCCCAGACTTCCGGCAGCTAATGGACACGGCGAAGCTCTACAAGCGCAGTGGCGTCAAGGGCATCTTCTGGGAGGGCTCTTATCCGTCCGGCGGTGGTGGCGAACTCGCACAGCTTCGGGCCTATCTGCTCGCGAAGATGTCCTGGAACCCAGATACAGACGGCGAAACCGTGATGCGGGAGTTCTGCGACGACTATTACGGCAAGGCGGGCAAGTATATCTACGACTACGTGGCGATGCTCGAGGACAAGGTCACGAAGGACAACATCCACGTCAAGATATGGGCCGGCCCCAACGACGCGTTCCTGACGCCGGAGATCATGGCTGAAGCGGATACGCTCTTTGACAAGGCCGAGGCAGCAGCCGATTCCCCCGAGACACTGGACCGGGTGAAGCAGGCAAGGCTGTCGATCGAGTTCGTCAAGCTCATGAAGCCGATCCTCAATAAGCAGACCAAGGGCAAGGAAGCCCAACTCCTCAGGCAGCTCGACGACTTCACGGCGCAGTGCAGGCACTACGGCATGACCCACATAAGCGAAGGCGAGGCGCTCGATCACTACTACGAACGAGTGAAGAAAGAGATCGGCGGTTAGCTGTTGACAGCCAGCCTGGGCAGCGGCATAATGACTTGGGCAAATGCCTCGAGGCTCTGGGGCTTCTGAAGGAGCTGTGGCACGAACTCTCTCGCCCCTGCTCCGCAGCGACTCTCGCGACTTGGGCCTGCAGCCAGAGCGCTGTCGCTCAAGGGCTGTCGAGTTCGCCACGAAGGCATCTAAAATGCGCTGATTATGCCAAGGAGGACTCAGATGAATCTGTTTGCTCGCTCGCTGTTGGTACTGACGCTGCTGTTCGCGCTGGTGTTTGCGGTCGGAACCGCGGTGCTGTATCGATGCGACCTGCCCATATCCTGGGCGATAGTGTTCACAGTGGTGGTGGTGGGCCTGCAGTTTGTGCTGGGCCCGTATATCATCGACTGGATCTACAGCATCAACTGGTATCGACCGGCCGACATCGCGCCGGAGTTCGATGCGTTCCTGCAGGAGTTGTGCAAAAAGCGGCGCATCCCCGTGCCGAGGTTCGGCATCATCGAAGACGGCAACCCTAACGCGTTCACCTACGGCCACTTCCCGGGCAACGCCAGGCTCGTGGTCACGCGGGGCCTGATGGAGATGCTCGACAAGCAGGAGTATGAGGCGGTTGTCGCCCACGAGATCGGGCACATCACCCACTACGACTTCATCGTGATGACGCTGGCATCGCTTGCGCCGGCGCTGCTCTACATATTCTATCGCTGGTCATTTCACAACAGGCGCAGCAGCGCACAACTGCTGCCTGTGGCAATCGGGGCGTTTCTCTGCTACTACGTAAGCCAGTATATAGTGCTGTTCCTTTCGAGAATCCGCGAGTATTTCGCAGACGAACACGCATCGATCAGCGTGAGCAACCCGAACGCCATCGCTACCGCGCTGGTAAAGATCGGCTACGGCCTCGCGCGAGTGCAGGACCCGGCGCAGCAAGCCCAGGCGCAGGGAAACAAGAAGCAGCAGCCGCTATTCAACAAGAGCCAGATGATGGGCAGCCTCGGCATCTGCAGCTTCAGCTCGGCAACGCCGATGGCGCTCTATTCCACTACCGCGACGGGGCAGTTCTCGATGGACCACATGCTCAAAGCTATGCAGTGGGATCTGTGGAACCCGTGGGCAAGATGGTTCGAGCTGCACAGCACGCACCCACTGATCGCACGGCGAATTCGGGCGTCCTCGTGGACTGCGAAGAAGCTTGGAGTGGAGCCGACATTCCCGATGACAGCCCCTCCGAAACAGATGGCGTGGACGGCGTTTGCGACCGATCTCGGGTTCCTGCTCGCGCCCTATGCCGGCTTCGTGATCGGAGCCTTACTGGGCATCGGCAGAGATTTTACCGCGCCCGGGAATCTGCTCATCGGCGGGACCGTCGTGTCGCGATGGGCGCTCGTTCCCCTGCTGGCCGGACTCGGCTGGATGGCGCGCCTGGCGTACAGCTATGGGAAGGGCTTCCAGCGCAGGACCATCGTGGACCTGGTGGGTGAGCTGGAGGTATCGCACATTCACTCCATTCCGGTCGAGGTCGAGGGACAGGTCATTGGCCGAGGCGTGCCCGGGCTGTTCTGGAGCAAGGACTTGGTGATGCAGGACGAAACCGGCTTCACCACGCTGATCTATCGCCAGCCCATCGGATTCCTGGAGACTCTGTTCGGGCTCTTCAAGGCGGAAGGGATGATCGGGCGCAGAGGCACATTCAAGGGCTGGTATCGCCGTGGCCCCGCGCCATATATCGAGCTCTCCAACGCTCAGTTCGACGACGGGCAGAGCGTGAACTGCTACTACCGGACTTATCTATGGGTCCTGGCGACGACCACCACCGTCGCCGGCGTCCTGCTCTACTTCGCGAGGTTCTAGAAAGCGCTCCACCTGCACGCATTACGGCCCCGGATCACACCGGGGCCGTTGCTGTGTACGCGCTCAGAACTTGTGCGTCACGGCGGTCCTTGACAGATCGGATATCGGTATGCGTTCCACATCGACGCGCTCGCCCGACTTAGAAAACATGGTGCCGTCGAGAACCGCCGCACTAGTAACCTGCCCGCCCTCAGTGCGGACGTACGTGATCACTCCATCGCTCTCGAAGTCCCCGAACTGCGCCTTGCCGGGCTTATCTAGCTGCACGAAGTAGTCCACGCGCCCCCCCGCGAACTGGATCGCCATACCGACCGCGCGAGAGTCCGATCTCACGGCCAGTGGCTCCACTGCTGCGATCGGGCACTTGCTCCCTTCAGGCGTCGGGTAGAAGACATACGCCATGCTCGCCGGACCGGCCTGCTCGCGCGTAAACACCGGCGTCGGGATCGGCTTGCACGTGTAGCCACCGTCCCGAATCCAGCCCTGCACGTAGGGTTCTTTCTGGCCGGACACGATCCGCACGCTGAGCTTGTCGTCGGCAAGCGGGATGATGGACAAATTCGCGCCCCTGGCATCCGTCGTATGGACGGACTTAGCCGCCCCATCGATCTCCGCCCCGCTCATATCGAGGTGGAACGCGCTGTCGTAGCGGTGCGACTTCTCATCGTCCGGCGTGAGCGAGTCCGTTACAATCCAGTAGTCGGGCTTGGCGAAGAACACCGACCTCACGTGCTCGACCTTGATCGAGTTGTCTGACGCGTAGCCATCGTTGTAGAAGCTGCGGGCGTAGTCGAACTTGTCATCCGAACCCCACTTGATCGGCATCGGCCTCGAGAGCACATAGGACGACCTCACGCGGTCCCTGCGGTGCTGCTCACAGCCATCGACCATGATCGTGTTATGCGCTCGCGTGGACAGCACGTACTTGCGCCACTCCGAGCTGTCATACGGATAGGTGCCGGTGTCCACCAGCATGTACTTGCCGTAGCCGTAGATAACGAAGCTCAGCGCATCCTCGTGCTGGTGCCCATAGCCGAACGGGCCGGCATCGAAGAGCATATACCGCGCGTCAGGGTCCCAGCCTGTCCGCATCACCAAGTGTCCCGAGAACGGCAGGGCGATCGACCGTACCACCGGCGTACTCCCTTCCTTGCCCAGCGTCGCCAGCCAGAGGTAGTCCTTCCGATCCGGAAAGTACCCCAAGCCACGTCTCGCCTGGACCATCAGGTTCGTCAGCGCCGCGTCGTTGAGTCCCGGCGCATAACCGTTAGGCATTGAGATGTCGAGATTGTAGTCGAACATCTTCTCCATCTTCGTGACGTAGTCGGCCGGCATGGAGATGCCGTTGGCCTGAGCGGTGTCCCAGGCATTGGCGAAGTTGCCAAGCGCTACCTGGTGATAGCCCGTCGTAAGCTCGATCTGGGCGCCGTCGGGGTAGACCTGCCTGTCAAGCTCGGCATATAGTCGCTCACCCGCCGTCTTTCGCCAAGCTTCAGCCTCCCTGAACTCGGGGAACAGGATGCCGCAGTGCATCAGGCCGTTACTCTCCATCGTAAGCCAGTTGCCGGTGGTAGGCCACCGCATCAGATGACGCGCGTGCTCCGCGAACGACTTGACCATCGTAACCATCGCATCGTCCGTGAACGAGGGGGAGTTGCGGAAGAGATAGAACGCCGCGGGCCAGGTCTGACCTGTGCGTATCCCCGCCTCGATGGTTCGCCATACATTGCCCTTGTTGCCCGAGTCGTTCACCGGCACAGGGCAGGCGCGCACCCAGTCCATCATTTGATAGACGAACTCCTTGGCGTATTTCTCTTCCCCGGTCGCCCAGTAGGCTTGCCCAAGCGCGATCCAAAACTGGTGCCGGTTGAACTGGAACGGCCACTCGCGATAGTTGATAGGGTCCAGATACCAGTCAATCTGTCCGTCGAACTTGTGGTATACACCAACGCTGGGCAGGTCGCGCTGCAGAATCCGATCCGCCTCGCGGGTATCGGTCTTGTCGGTGCGAGTCTCGTGCTGGAGGCTGCCGATCCAGCCAGGGTTCCATACCGGCTTCTCGCGGTGCCGCAGGTACTCGGCGAACTCGTGCTTTGCGGCTCTCAGATCGCCCGTTCTCACCGCGGCCTTCACCTTCTCCAGCCCCGGATAGTCCAGATTGAGCGCCCCAAAGAACTCAGCATCCGTCATTCTGGGTCCCTCGACGGCTGCCACGCAGGCACCACCAGCAACGATCAACGTCAGCAAGGCTACACAGAGGTATCGCATACGGTCCCTTCAATCTGAAATCGGAAATCTGAAATCTAAAATCGCTGGGCTTCTTCCGCCATCGCAATAACGTTCTCGATCGGAACGTTGGGCAGCAGCGCCTCGTGGCTTGGGCTGACGACCAGACTCGGGCCGAGCAGGCTCTTCACCCTGCGTACATCCGCGCGAACTCCACCAGGCGTCCCATGAACCAGGAGGTCCTGCGTATCGATCCCGCCCAGGAAGGCGATCTTGCCCTTGAAATCGCGCGCGAGAGTCTCTGCGTCCATATTCGCCGCTTTCGCCTGGAGCGGATGCAGCGCATCTATGCCCGCGTCGATGAAGGCCGGGATGATCTTGTGGATCGCCCCGCAGCAGTGGTGCATGACCTGGTATCCGTGCGCGTGCCCCTGCTCGGCGAACCTGCGAGTCCACGGCATAACGAACTCCTCGAGCTGCGGCGGGCTCACCAGCAGGTCGAGTTGCGTGCCGAGATCGTTCCCGAAAAAGAACGCGTCTATTTCCTTGCCGGCCGCCTCGAAGCAGCGCTCGTTGGCCTCGAGGTAGAACTCGCAGATGTGGCGGGTAACCGCATGGACGACGTCAGGATCGGTGTGCATCTTGATGAAGTAGTTCTCCATCCCGAACATGTCGCAGGCGATGTGGAAGAAGCACGTCCACATACCGCTCGCCCGATACACGTCTCCCGCACTGCGAAGCCTCTCCACGATGGCCGTGAAGTCGAGATAGTCGGGGTTCGGCCAGTCCCAGTCCTCGACCTCATTCACATCCTCGCACTCGGCGAACACCGGCCCGACGCCGGTTATGCCAACACGCGTGGTGTTCCAGAGCAACTTGCCCTCGGGATGCTTATACGATTGCCACTCAGCGCAGATCCAGCGGATATCATCTCCGAGTGCCTGCCGGACAACCTCTTCGTCGGTCGTATTGTAGTGCTTGAGGTAGATCGGCCACGTGTCCGGGTGCGGCATCCCCAACCAGAACCCGCACCTGTCAGCTTTCTCACCCGCAAGTATCGCATTCACGCGTTCACGACTTGTCATTTCACAGCTCCTAGATCACAGACAACCGTACGATGGTCCGAACTGCCCGTCTTGTATGCTCGCACGCTCAGCACGCGGAACTCCCCGTGCGCAAAGGCCCCGGTTTCCCGGGGCCGCTCTTGTCCCTGTTCCCTGTTCTCTGTTCCCTAATAGATCGCCTTCTCGGTGTCCTTCTCGAACACATGGGTCTTGGCCATGTCGAGCACGAGGTCGATCTCACTGCCCTCCTTGGCCTTGGTTTCGGCGTCGATGCTGGCGATCACGTCGTGGTCGCCGCAGCTCAGATACATCGTCACGATCGGCCCCATCGGCTCGACGACATCCACCGTCGCCTTGATCGTGTTGTCGGGCGTCGCCTCCACAAGGTTGGTCAGCGACTTGTCGAAGATGTCCTCCGGCCGCACGCCGAAGATGACGTCCTTGCCGACGTATTCCTTGAGCAACTCCGCCTTCTCCGTGGGCGCCTTGACCTTGAAGCAGCCTGCGTCGATCGCATAGCCCTCTGAACCATTGACGATCTTCGCATCGAGGAAGTTCATTGATGGCGTGCCGATGAACCCCGCGACGAAGGTGTTGGCCGGATGATTGTATAGACCGAGCGGAGAATCGACCTGCTGAACGACACCGTCCTTCATAACGACGATCCGGTCGCCCATCGTCATAGCCTCGACCTGATCATGCGTAACGTAGATCGTAGTGATTCCAAGCCTGCGGTGCAGCTTGATAAGCTCGGCGCGAGTCTGAACGCGCAACTTGGCGTCGAGGTTCGAGAGCGGCTCGTCCATAAGGAAGACCTTGGGCTCGCGGACGATCGCCCTGCCAAGCGCAACGCGCTGCCTCTGTCCACCGGAAAGCTGCTTCGGCTTTCTCTGAAGCAGATCGGCCAGGCCGAGCAGTTCCGCGGCCTCGCCTACACGCTGCTCGATCTCCTTCCGCGGGACTTTCTTGAGCTTGAGCCCAAAAGCCATGTTGTCGAACACGCTCATGTGCGGATACAGAGCATAGTTCTGGAATACCATCGCGATATCGCGGTCTTTGGGCGAGACATCATTGACCAGTCTGTCGCCGATGAATATCTCGCCGTCGGTGGCTTCCTCGAGGCCGGCGATCATACGCAGCGCTGTGGTCTTGCCGCAGCCGGACGGTCCGACGAGCACCAGAAACTCCTTATCCGCGATCTCGAGGTTCATGCGATTGACCGCGACCACGTTCTTGAACGTCTTGGTCAGATCCTTGAGGACGACTTGCGCCATAGTAGGGGGTCCTTTCTTTCGCCTCGGGCTGGTCCCAATCATGCCGAAGCGGCTACATAATAGGTGTCCCTGGGACGAGGGGCGGCAGAGTGGGCCTGCCGCGGGCTTACAGAGAGATTATATGATGAGGCGGAGGTCGTGTCAAACGCGGGTGGGACCCCATGGGACCCCACCCGCGCGAGGTGATCTGCAGGGGCGGCTACGGAGCCGTAGTCGCGCTGACGGTAATCGAGACAGGAGATTCGAGCGTACCGTTGTCAGAGCTGATCGTCCTGTAGCATGTCGTGTTCCGGGTTCAGGCCTGTTTCCGTGATCGAGGTCGCATTCCGAGTACCCGAGCCCTTTAGAGCTGAGTGGCCCGGTCTGTGGGTCGCTAACAGAAACCATGAACCGATACGCATTCGCCTTGACATCACCCCCACGCTCCACTACACTGGGACTATGAATCCTAGGGAGCAAATTGGCCTCGGCTGGCTCGCGGCGATCATAGCACTCGCGGTCCTGCTGGCGATCGGGATCGTAATGTACTTGCGAATGAGCGCACCCATTTCGGCGTCGCAGAAGCGTGGCACGGCGCTTCTACTGCGCATCCGTCACAAAATGTGCAGCACCTCCGTGATTTCGGCTGCGCCCAGGGTATAAAAATAGCGGAGCGCGTTATGCGCTCGATTACGAAAAAGGCTGTAGCGCTTCAAAGTCCCCGGGAGAACTTCTTCCGGGGCTTTTTTGACGGAGGTTCAGGCTCGTCCGTAGTCGAAGTAAGACAGCAGTCACGTTGTTTCAACGGAAAGGATCATCTGCTTCTATGAGCCAAATCCATTTCGCTTCGGCGAAGATGAATGCACTCAAGGCGGACGCGAGTCTGCCGGCGAAATACAAGAGGGCGCTGGCGAAGCTGCCACTCAAGGACATGTTCGAGGGCAAGACAGTCGCGATCAAGATGCACCTCGGCGGGCACCTCGGATACTCCACAATCCCGCCGCTTTTCGTAAAGATCCTGGTGCGGGCGGTCAAGGATGCGGGAGGGGTCCCGTTTGTCACCGACGGCACTTCTGCGATTCCCACAGCCAAGGACAGGGGTTACACCGAGGAAGTACTTGGGTGCCCGATCGTGCCAGCGGCGGGCCTGCGAGAGAAGTACTACACCACTGTCCCCGTTACCTTGGGCAGCCTGCCTGAGGTCCAGATGTGCGGGGAGATTGTCGGAGCCGACGCGATGATCGTACTCAGCCACGGCAAAGGCCACGGCGCCTGCGGTTGGGGCGGAGCGATCAAGAACATCGCGATGGGCAACGTAACCACCAAGTCGCGAGGGGACATTCATGCCCTTATGGACACCGAGTTCACCTGGGACTCCGAGGCGTGCACCCACTGCTATCTGTGCCGCGACAACTGCCCGGTAGGCGCGATCTCGTTCAAGCAGGACAGGCTCGAGATTTTCATGCACCATTGCCGCTACTGCATGCACTGCGTCAGTGCGTGCCCGGTTGGGGCGATAACCATAAACGAAGGCAGCATACGCGACTTCCAGGCCGGCATGGCCCACGTGACCAAGGCCTGCCTGGATATGTTCGAGCCGGATCGAGTGCTATTCATCAATCACGTGCTCAATGTGACGCCATTCTGCGACTGCTGGGGATTCACCTCGCCATCGATCGTTCCCGACATCGGAATCCTCATCAGCAAAGACATCGTCGCGATCGAACAGGCGTCGATTGACAAGGTCCGTACCGAGGACTACATACAGGGTTCGCTCCCCCACCCGCTCGTCGTTCGCGACGTAGAGGGCCATCTGCTCCTCAAGATTCACGGCAAAGACCCGTATCTGCAAGTCGAGGAAGCGGCAAAGGCTGGGCTTGGGGAACGCGAATACGAGATTGAAGAGGTCGAATAGGGCTGCCAGTCGTTTCTTCAACGTCAACGATGATGCTTGGGGTCAACACATTCTTGCGAAGGTTCTTTCCGGGGCGGGAGTTCAGGCAGCACGAACTGCTCGTCGTGTGGGCGATGCTGATCTGCGGCGCCGGGTTGGCATCTTCGGGTCTGATGCGGTATCTCGCGCCTGTGCTGGTCGCGCCTTCCTACTACGCGTCCGAATCCAACCGCTGGGGCGTGTGGCTGCGCTGCATACCGGACTGGATCGTGCCCAGCAAAGGCAATTATCGGGGCATTCCCCACCCCATCGGCTTCCTGCTGCCGACCACCTATGCTATCCTGACGTGCTGGTTTTCCATCTTCATCGCGTGGGCACTGAAGTCGATCGTGCTGAAGTTCGGAGGCCTGAGGCTGATGCGCGTGGTACTGCCATTATTCCTGGGGCTCGTCGTCGGAGAGGGAATAGCCGCGGCAATATGGGTGATCGTCGGCATGTTCACAGGCGTAGGCACGCCGGTGTTTCTGCCGATCTAGGACTATAGATCTCGCGTTGCAGATCGGAGGAGGGCCTATGCTGGGTCTTGTGATACTTGCAGTACTGCTGCTGGCGGCGCCCTGTGGAGCTAGTACCAGGGACACGCAGCCCGACACTTGGGTCGCCACTGACGCCCTCGGGCGCGTAGTCTCGGCCAATGAGAAGGTCGGGCCGCCACGCAAGGGCAAATTCGTCGGCGCGTTCTACTTCCTGTGGCTGGGCCAGCACGGGACTGATGGGCCCTACGACATCTCGAAGATCCTCGCTAGGGACGCCAACGCTATCAACGACCCCAAGAGCCCACTTTGGGGACCGGTCGGCAAGTTCCACCACTGGGCCGAACCGCTATTTGGCTACTATCTCAGCGATGACAAGTGGGTGCTTCGCAAGCACGCGCAGATGCTCTCCGATGCAGGCGTGGACGTGGTCATCTTCGACGTCACCAATCAGTCCACATACCGCAAGTGCTACCTTGCGCTGTGCGAGGAGTGGACGCGCGTCCGTAACGACGGCGGCAAGACGCCTCAGATTGCGTTCTTGACCCCGTTCTGGAACCCTGCCAGGGTCGCGCACACCCTCTACGACGACTTCTACTCCAAGGGGCTCTACAAAGACCTGTGGTTCCAATGGAAGGGCAGGCCGCTGATTCTGGCGGACCCGGCGAAGGTCGATGACGACATCAAGGGCTTCTTCACATTCCGTAAGCCGCAGCCCGACTACTTCCAGGGCCCGACCGGGCCCGATCAGTGGAGCTGGCTCGAGGTGTATCCGCAGCACGTCTTCAGGAACTCCGCCGGCGAGGCGGAGCAGATGAGCGTCGGCGTCGGGCAGAACGGGATCCTGCCGAACCGCTGCGCCGCTTTCACAGAAAAGGACACTCACGGCCGCAGTTGGCACAACGGCGCCGAGGACACGACGCCCGGCGCGGTCAACCTCGGGCTCAACCTCAAGGAGCAGTTCGACCGCGCACTGGAGGTCGATCCCGAGTTCATCTTCATCACGGGCTGGAACGAGTGGATTGCGCTGAATCTGAACAGCTTCAACGGCGTCAGCAAGCCACCGATGTTCGTGGATGAGTTCACCCAGGAATACAGCCGCGATATCGAGCCCATGCGAGGCGGGCATTCGGACGACTACTACTATCAGATGGTGGACTACATCCGCCGGTTCAAAGGCGCCAGGCCGGTCCCCAAGGCAAGCAAGCCCAAGACGATCAAGATCGACGGCAAGTTCGACGACTGGAAAGACGTCGGCCCGGAGTATCGCGACGACATCGGTGACACCATGCACCGCGACCACCCGGGCTGGGGCTCCGCGGGTCAGTACACCAACAACACCGGCCGCAACGACTTCGCCGCCCTCAAGGTCGCTCGCGATGACACATTCATCTACTTCTACGCCCGCACCCGTGAGCCGATAACGCCGCACACGGATAAGAACTGGATGCTGTTGTTCATCAATGCGGATCTCAACCCAAAGACGGGCTGGAACGGGTACAACTTCGTCATCAACAAGACCGTCCGGGACGGCTCGCTCACTATGCTGGAACGCTGGGGGCCGCAACTCGTCAATGGCGCGTTCGTCGATCCTCCGCCTGTGGGCTGGGACACCCACGGCGGCGTTCGCTATGCAGTAGAGAGCTGTGAGATCGAACTCGCCATCCCGCGCAAGTCGCTCGGACTTGACAATCCCACCGAGCCTATCCGATTCGACTTCAAGTGGGCGGACAATATCCAGAGCTTCGATGTCATGGAGTTCACCGTCAACGGCGACACCGCGCCGAACGGACGGTTCGCGTACCGTTACGAGGAGTAGGATTTCTTGACACCATAGAGCCTGCATGCTAAGCTGAGTCAACACGCATCGGGAAGGGATACCGCTGATGATGCCAAAGCGCTGGCTTTCGGCGCTAGCTATGATCTGCGTTACCGCTGGGATTGCGGCGGCACAGCCTGCAGACACCGGGAGCCCCGCTACTTGTGGGACGATCCGCGTCGGCCTTTCCCGCGCGTTCGGCGGCGTCAACCAAATCACGGTGCTTGCCTCATCTGACTACACCGTCGCTGCGATCCCCTCGAATGGCAGCCCCGTGTCCTGCACCAACCTGGAACCGGTTACTATCAGTGCCGGAGCCAAGACTATGACACTCAAGCGCCCGAACGGCGTTACGGCCGATATTGGAGCATCGGTCTGCATCTTGCCGACGGACCCCGCCGGCACGCTAATCGTAGATTCCCCTCGCAGATCCGGCAGGCAGTACTACGGCACGCTTGAAGTTAGCCTCAAGTCCGGGTGCCTGTCGCTTGTCAATAGGGTTGGCGTCGATGACTACCTCGTAGGCGTGCTGGCGGGCGAAATGCCGTCGAGCTATCCCCTGGAGGCCCTGAAAGCGCAGGCGGTCGCGGCGCGCAACTACGCGCTTCAGTCCCTGGGCAAGCATTCATCCTCGGGATACGACCTCTGCGACGGTCCGCATTGCCAGGTATATGACGGAGCCCTGCGCGAGACTGCGATTCTCCGGCAGGCTGTCCTCACCACCGCCAACCAGGTGCTCACCTACGATGGCAAGCTGGCATCAACCATGTACTGCTCGGATTGTGGAGGGGTCACGGAATGCTACCGCGAGGCCAACAAAGACGACGCTCCGTATCTGGCCACGGTAGTGGAGCCAAGCGAGATCGCACACGGCGCGTGGAAGAAGACCTACACTCTCGATGATCTATCCGCCAGACTGCTCGCTGCGGGCATCAAACAGGCCGATGGGCTTCAGAGAGTCTCCGTCGCGAAGACCAGCTCCTCGGGTCGAGCCCTGATCGTTTCTTGTGCGGGCACCAAGGGCACGTTCACCATTGATGGCGCGCGGCTGCGCACGATTCTCGGCCGCGACGCACTGCGCAGCACGCTGTTCTCGATCGACTCCTCCCAGAGCGGCACAATAACGTTCAGTGGCAAGGGATCCGGTCACGGCGTCGGGCTGTGCCAGATCGGGGCGAAAGCGTTGGCAAGTCCACCGTTCAACTACACGTTCGATCAGATCCTTGCTCACTACTACCCCGGAACGAAGCTGACCGGCGATGAGGTAAGGATCGATCCGCCGCGCAAGTCGGCCCAGAGCGGGAATGCGACCAAGCCCGCGCAGAAGTCGCAGGGCGCGGCCTTGGCTGTCCGCGTCGTCGCGCCCAGACTATAGTTGCGATTACGAGCCCCTGACCGCAAGCGCCTTAGCGTACACGACCCGTCGCGGCAGCCTGAATTCCGCCACACACTGCCTTACCGCGTCGCGCTGCGATATGCCGGACTCGGCGAGCTCCAGAAGCCTCGCCTCCAGCGCGGCCTCTACCGCCGCCGGATCGCACTCCCGTTCAGCCGACGAGCCGACAGCTCCTTCAATGACGACCACAATCTCACCGCGCACCTTGCCGGCAAAATGCTCGGCGGCCTCGGAGACCGAGCCCCTGAACACCTCTTCAAACAGCTTGGTGACTTCTCGCACGACAGCGATACGCCTGTCGCCGAGTTCGGCCAGGATCGCTTCCAGGGTCTTGCCCAGCCTCAACGGGGATTCATAGAGCACGATCGTTCGCGTCTCATTCGCTAGGCTGGCGAAATACGCTCGCCTGTCGCTGTCCTTGCGTGGTGGGAAGCCGTCGAAGATGAAATGCGCGGTCGGAAGACCGGACACAACAACCGCGGGTATGATCGCCGTCGGTCCCGGCACGCTCTCGATTGTAATTGATTCCGCGATGCACAGGCCGATCAGCTCGTGGCCCGGATCTGAGATGCCAGGCGTACCCGCGTCCGAGACAAGCGCCACGCTCTTGCCGGCCACCAGTTCCTCGACTATCTCCTCCGCGCGGCGCCCCTTGCTATGCTGATGATACGCCGTCATCGGAGTGTGAATGTCATAGTGGCTGAGCAGCTTGCGGGTCACGCGCGTGTCCTCCGCGGCGATCAGATCGACCTCCTTGAGAACACGAAGAGCCCGAAGAGTGATGTCTTCGAGGTTGCCTATCGGCGTAGCGACAATGAACAGCGTTCCAGACATATCATTACGTAACGGAGGAGCCCGATTGGGCTCCTCCGTCTTCTTTCGTGTTATTCAGCGTCCCTATGGAGCGCCTTGCGGACCGCCCTGGGCGGGCCCTGCCGGCGCGCCGTTCTTAGCGCGGTTGGCCTCGAGGATCTTCTTCTTGGCTTGCCAATCAGCCAGCCACTGCTGCTCCTTCGCCGCGAGATCCGGCCGCCCGACATCCTTGAATTTCGCAATCAGCTCCTGATGCGGCCCCTCATCCAGCGGAGCGCGCTCCGAAGCCTTCACATATTGCTTGATCGCCTCATCTCTGGCCTCAGCGGCCTTGCCAGGGTTCTTGGCCGAGGTGTAGTCCTTGCTCGATTGCCACAACAGATCGCCAAGCATTATCCTCAAATCAGCGCCGTCACCACGCGAATTCGGCCCTTCGAGCAGATGGTAGAGCTGCACAATAGCCTGCTTCGAATCCCCCATCTGGGCAAGCACAACCGACAGCATAGCGGTCGCGTAGTCATTCGACGGATTCTCTGCGATCGCCTTGGTGAACGCCGCTTTTGCGAGCCTCAACTGGGCCTTCATCTTCGCGGGATCACTCATCGCCGAGCTTAGCTGGGCCAGCTCCCAGTAACCACGGAACTCCGGATCGATGACCTTGATGTCCAAGTTCTTTCGAACCTGCTGTTCGATCTTGAGTCCTTCCTGCCAGGAGCGCATGCCCTCGATCATAGCCTTTCGCTGGTCCTGAGTCTTCTTGTCGAACTTCGCGGGCAGCTTAGGCTCGGCCTTCTCGACCTTGAGGATGTACACGGCCTGATCGGTGTCCATCGGGGCTCCGATCTCTCCCGGTTTGATCTTCGATACCTGGTCCCAAATGTCGAGCAAGGACTTGACGTACGGCACGAACTGCGCGCCACCCCTCATCGTCATCATCCACATGCTCAGCACCTGGTCGTAGGAGATCGTCTGCGCACCGCCCGCGCCCTTGTCCTGCGAATACTCCTTGGCAAGCGCGGCGAAATCCTTGCCTGCCTTGGCTTCCGAGACGATCTTGTCCACGCGGGTCTTCAGCTGATCCTGCGGCATGCTGGCCTTAGGAATAACGATCTGCCGCACAGAGTAGACGTTGTAGCTGTTGTTGACGTCGGCGGCGGTCACCGGGCCGATCCTCTGCTTGATCTTGCTCTGGATTCCCTGCTGGGCAAGCCGACTGCGGACACTGTCCTCAGGTATCTGTGCACGAATACTGTCCTCGATCATCCGCACGGAGGAGTTGCCCTTGCTCAGAGCAGTCGCGAACTCGCGATCATATCGCGGGTCGATCTTCTCCTCAGCAGCGCTGATCTTGCCCATGATCCTGCCGCGCTGCACCTTCATCTGCGCGACCACGAAGTCATCTATTTGCTTCTGAACGTCCTTGTCGGACACGTCCACACCCAGGTCCTTCGCAATGGCCAGAGTGACCCTGTCCGAGACCAAGCTCTGGAACAGCTCCCCTCTCCTTTTCGCGAGCTGCAGCGTCGAGCGCACGCCCTGATCGCTGAGCATCTGGACCTGGGTCTCCCAAGCAGCATCCAACTCGCCGCGCGATATCTTCATATCGCCGACGGTGGCAACCACATCTTTGTTGCCACCCAAAGGCCCCCGGCCGCCTCCAAACAGACCGCCGACGCCGGTGATAGCGAAATACGCAACAAGCGCCAGCGCGACTGTGACCATAAGCCACTTGAAGCGACTGCCGATTTGAGTCCTAAGATTGTATAAGCCCACTAGTTACCTCCGTTGCGGTGTGGGACACACGCATCAGCATTGGATCAGCACTCGGAAAGCACCTTCAGCAAGCCCTGCAGCGCGAGTCTCGTACCCTGCTCGCCCGTGCCACCATACGGCTTGTAGTGCGTTTCAACGGAAATATAGCCCTTGTAGCCTTCGGCCTTGAGCGCGGCAAGATGGCCCTTGTAGTCCACTTCGCCCTCACCGATCACGATGAACCGATACCTACCGCTCGCAAGTAGCTCCGCGTCCTTTACGTGCACGTGCTCGACATAGTTCCGAATGGCCTCATAGCCGTCGGGATACGGCTTCTCACCGGCGAAATACGCGTTGCCGGGATCCCAGCACGACCGCAGCGCGGGGGAGTTCACCCGAGCGAGAAACTTCGCCGTCTCGACGCCAGTACTCAGGTAACAATCGTGCTCGTTCTCCATCAGCAGTACGATATCGTTATCTTCGGCATACTTGACGGCGTCAGCGATGCCGATCGCGATCGCATCCTCTATCTCAGGAGTCATCGGGCCGCGTCGCCAATACGCAAACGTCCGAATGAACTTGGTACCGAACTGGTTCGCACGCCTGTGAAGCCGCTTGAGCAGCTCCATCTGCTCGGCGGCGGTGCGCTCGCTGGCCTGGTGGACATTGCCCACCTCACTCGCCGAACCCCCGCTCAGTTCGCACTTAAAAAGCGGCGAAGCAAGGCAGCAGACTTCCATCTGCTGCTCGTCCAGTATCCTCAGAGCCTCATCGGTCTGCTGGTCGGTCAGATCGCCGATATTCGTTCCCCACAGGCTTCTAATCTCGGCGCCCGTGCAGCCGTATTCCTTCATCGCACTCAAAGCGTGGGCGAGATCCATTGACATCTCGTCCGTTATAACCGAAAGCCGCATTACCCGACCCCCTATCAACAATGAGAGAGAATGCATTCCTGCATTTCACGGGGAGCGTGAATAATGCTCTCTGGACATTCCCTCCGGTGAACACCTTAATGTTACTAGACAGGTGACGAGGTGTCAAGGAAGCGGGGACTCCCACGAGTAACTAATAAGTATTACGTCGCATAGAGGGAACACGTATGCCATTACCGCTCAGGCTTGGCACATCAACTGCCGGCCTCACGCGAGTCCTGCCGGACGACCTGCGTGCCAGGATGCTCAGCAATTCTGCCCTCGCAGCCGAAGACGCAGACCTGATGCGTAACACCGCAGCAGCCTGTGCCGACGAACTCGCGCATTCCGAGGTTCAGTCCCTGGAGGTGTTCATCAACCAGTCACTGCTCCACCTCGGGCTTGACCACCCGTGGCTGCGAATCGCAGACCGCCGGGGCGAGGGCTACGAGATATGGTCCGCCCACGCGCCGTTCGGCGGCATCGACCTCGCCTCCCAGGACGAGGAGCTGCGCAACCATTCGCTGCAAGCGGTGATCGCATCAGCGCGTCTCGCGGCCAAACTCGGCGCGGGGACACTCACCCTGCACTCCGGCAAGGAAACGCCGGACCCGCGGCAGCGTCCCGAGCGACTCACCCTCAGCGCGAGTAGCATTGCTGCCATCGCCGATCTGTGTGCGGAGCTGAACATGAAAGTCGCGGTGGAACTCCTGCCGCGCCGCTGCCTGGGGAACAGCGTGAACGAGCTGCTCGATATAGTCGAGATGGCGGACCGCCCCAACGTCGGCGTATGCCTCGACACGACACACAGCTTTCCCGCAGCAGAGCTCACCAACGTCGTCCGCGCCCTAGGTCAGAAGCTGATCACGGTACACATATCAGACCACGACGATAACGGCGAGAAGCACTGGCTTCCGCTGCGCGGGGTCGTTGATTGGCCGGCATTCGTCCTGTCGCTTCGCGAGATAGGCTACACAGGACCGTTCATGTACGAACTCCCGCTCCGCTATCCCACGATCGAGGAGGCAGTGGCAGCTCTCGAGGACAACTACGCCACGCTGATGAATTCGGCACGGTAGACTACCCATGAGCACGCTCAGATCACCCCAAAGTAAGTCGGAGGCGTTCCTGCCTCCGACGAACATACGCACCCTCACCAGAACCTACGCCCTACTTCCTCGCGGCGTTCCCGTCTTCGAGCAAGGCGTCGAATTCCCTCGGGTTCGAGCACTTCATGCTCGCGTCCGCTCTCGTGACTATGCCCTTTTTCACCAGCATAGCCAAGTACTGATCCAGCGTCATCATGCCCTGCTTCCCGCCCGTCTGGATCATGGAAGAGATCTGGAAGGTCTTCGCTTCCCGGATCAGGTTGCGAATCGACGGCACCGCTACGAGCGTCTCGAACGCCGCCACACGGCCGTGCCCATCGGCACGCTTGAGGAGACTCTGCGATATCACCCCTATCAGGTTGACCGCAAGCTGCATCCGCACTTCCTGCTGCTGATGCATGGGAAAGACATCGATCACGCGGTCGATGGTCTGCACCGCATCGGGTGTATGCAGGGTTCCGAACACGAGGTGGCCGGTTTCCGCCGCCGTTATCGCGAGGTGGATCGTCTCCAGGTCCCTCATCTCACCGACGAGAATCACGTCAGGATCCTGCCGCAGCACGAACTTCAGCGCGTTTGCGAAAGAATGCGTGTCGGTGTCCAGTTCACGCTGATTGATCAGGGCCTGAATGTCTTCGTGCAAGAACTCGACAGGGTCCTCGACGGTCATTATGTGGCAGGCTTCCCGCTTGTTGATATAATCGATCATCGCGGCCTGAGTAGTCGATTTGCCGGACCCCGCCGGACCGGTTACCAGCACCAGTCCTCTCGGCCTCTCAGCGAAATACCGACAGACGGGCGGGAGCATCAGTTCTTCCATCGTCTGGATGCGAATCGGGATGACTCTGAAAACGACGCCTACGTTCCCGCGCTGCACGAACACGTTCACGCGGAACCTCGCGAGATTGGGAATCACGTAAGCCATGTCGAGTTCCCATTCGGTCTCGAAGCGCTCGCGCTGGAAGTCGGCCATGATGCTGTACGCAAGATCGCGGATCTGCTCAGGAGTAAGCGGGTCTATCTCCTCCGCGGGCACCAGCTCTCCATAGATTCGGATAAGCGGATGGCTTCCTGCCTTTAGGTGGAGGTCGCTGCCGTCGCGCTGGACAGTCAGAGTCAGCAGCTCGTCTACAGTCGTCGCGCTCATTGAGGCACCCCCTGCTGCAGGTGGCGAGCGGCCAACTGCTCGAAATCGCGCGGGTTTGAGGACTTCGCAAGCGCGTCATCGTAGCTGATGATGCGCTGCTTGAGCAAGCTGATGAGGTACTGGTCGAGCGAAACCATCCCGTGTTCCCCGCCCGCCTGGATATCCGAGTAGATCTGGTGCGTCTTGCCCTCGCGCACCAGAGTCCGAATCGCCGGGGTCGCCATCATTACCTCGAATGCCGCGATTCGCCCCTCCTGGTCCTGCCGCTTGAGCAAGGTCTGAGAGATAATCGCTTGGATCGTAACCGATAGCTGCATGCGGATCTGGTTCTGCTGCTCGGGAGGGAAGACGTCTATGATGCGGTCAATCGTCTGCGGCGCGTCGGTCGTGTGCAGCGTTGCGAAGACCAGGTGGCCCGTTTCGGCAGCGGTGATCGCAAGCGAAATGGTCTCCAGGTCGCGCATCTCTCCCACGAGAATCACGTCGGGATTCTGCCGCATAACGTGCTTCAGCGCGGCGGCAAATGAGTGGGTGTCGATCTCGACCTCGCGCTGGTTGACCTCGCTTGTCTTGTCCTGGTGAACGAACTCGATGGGGTCTTCAATCGTAATGATGTGGCAGCGGCGATAGCGATTGATATGGTCGACCATCGCCGCGAGCGTGGTGGATTTGCCGGAACCCGTCGGCCCCGTTACCAAGACCAGCCCGCGCGGCCTGAGGCAGATGTCCTTGGTAATCTCAGGCAGCATCAGTTCGTCGATCGTCTTAATCTTGACGGGGATAGCCCGCAGCACCGCGCCCATGTTCCCGCGTTGCCTGAAGCAGTTCACGCGGAACCTGGCCACCCCCTCGATCTCGTAAGACAGGTCCAGTTCCATGTTGGCCGCAAACCGCTGCCGGCGCTCTTCGTTCAGGATCGGGAAGAGATAGTCCTCGACGGCCGTAATGACGGGGTAGTCGGTGCGCCTGAGCTTTCCGTGTATCCGGAAGACGGGGGGCTCGCCCACCCTAAGGTGCAGGTCCGAGCCCTCCTTGGATACGAGTTGCGTGAGCAGTTCATCTATATGCAAGCGATCACTCCTCTACTGCGTCCTTTGAAAGCTGGTCCCCCGCGCCTGGCGCGAGGCTGCATTGCGAATCGTGAAGCCGCGCTATGGATACTGAACTCTGCCCGCGTTGCGGGGCGATTACTGCTGTTTTCTCATCATTTGCCGAAGCTCTGTTGCGTTACCCGCGTTCGCCAGCGCCTCTTCCTCGGATATTATGCCTCCCTTGACATACCTGTCGAGGCACTGGTTCATCGTCTGCATCCCCCAGTAGTCACCTTCCGCGATGGCCTGGTAGATCTGCCCCGATCGACCCTCTTCGATCAGCTTGCTAACGGTCGGATTGGCAACCATGACCTCAACTGCCGCTATGCGTCCGCCTCGATCGATCCTCGGAATGAGTTTCTGCGACACGATACCCTTGAGCGACACTGAGAGTCGCATACACACGATCGGTTTGTCGTGCGGAGGAAACATGTTCATGATTCGGTCCATCGTTTCAGCAGCACTGCACGTGTGAACAGTCGAAAAGACGAGGTGGCCGGTTTCCGCCGCCGCAAGAGCAACGTTCATTGTTTCCACGTCGCGCATTTCACCGATCAGGATGACGTCCGGGCTCTGTCGTACGACGTATTTGAGCGCATCGGTGAACGAGTCCGTGTCGATGCCGATCTCGCGCTGATTGATGATGGCTTTCTTGTCCGGATGGACAAATTCGATAGGGTCTTCAACGGTCACGATGTTGCAGCGTCGGTTTCGGTTTATCAAGTCGATGACCGCCGCCAGCGTCGTGGACTTGCCGCATCCGGTAGGACCGGTTACAAGCACCAGTCCCTGGCGCAGTTCCGCCAGCTTGGCGATAGTAACGGGCAGGCCAAGCTCCTCTATCGAGTAGATATTGAGTGGAATGACCCGGAGCACGAGCCCCATAGTGCCGCGCTGCTTGTAGACGTTCGCGCGAAATCTGGCCACGCCCTCTTCCTCGAAAGCAAAGTCCAGCTCGTGCCTGCGCTCGAACCGACTTATCTGGTCGTGGGTCATCTCGCTATAGGCCAGACCCTCGACATCCTCGGGCGTCAGCGTGGGATACTCCCCGAGCGTCGTGACCTTCCCGTCCAGCCGCATCATCGGCGGGCTGCCTACCTTCAGAAAGATGTCCGATGCCCTTACCTGCGCCGCCTTGGACGCCAGTTCTCTGATATCAAGACCCATTTTCGATGTTGCAGATCCGAACCCCAGTTCGGACCATTACCTCCGTTTCGACAGATACGACACTCCGAAGAAGACCAAAACCGCCGCCAACACCCCAATCCCAAGCGCCAACCCGGCTCGCGTCCCAGCCGACATCCCGGGCTTCTCGGCCGCGACGGCCTCCGCCGGCTGCACAAGGGGCAGATCGAGCTTCGTGAAGCTGTCGTCCTTGACCACCACTCGGTAGCGATAGGAGTTCCCCGGCTGACTCAGTTGCACATTCACGAAGCGGTTGTTGAAATCCTTTAGGCCGCGGAACCGGAATGACGACGGGACGATGTAGTCTACCTCGATATACTTGAACCGCTTGAACGCCGTCACAAACGGCTCCAGCGGCAGAGTTCCGTTGGAATATCCAATGATGCCCTGGGCTTGCCAGGTGATGCTTGTTGTGGGGATTGGCTTGGGTCCGCCCGAGGACTTCGTTTCGCCCTTTTCGTTGGACGGACGCCAGTCGCCGAGCTTGGCGACTGTGTCGAGGTCCGTCTGGGCAGTCTTGAGATCCACCACGCTGTTGTAGTTGATCGCGCACTGATCGTATGGCCCCATCCCGCCCATCACCAGTATCAGCACATCCGGCTGCCCAAACCCAGCATCCGCGGCTAACACGACGTGCACGAGAAGAAGGATGGCGACAGCGGCAAGAAGCAGGAGCTTGAGCGACCCTCGCTTAGCTAAAAATCGAGGCTGCTTGTAGGTGTGGACAGGCAGTAGGATCAATGGCGCCGCCCATAGGTGAAGGATAATGGAATTGGTGGAGCTGAGGGGACTCGAACCCCTGACATCCACACTGCCAGTGTGGTGTTCTCCCAGCTGAACTACAGCCCCACGCTGTCCCAGGCCGTATTATAGCATATCGGGCGATTCCCGCGCAAGCATTACTGCGCAGTTAGTGCATGATTGCTTGGACACCGCGGAAGGTATCCCCGCCGCGTGAGTGGAATCGTCTACATGGCGCGCCACGCAGGGGGGACACGTGACAAGCAGAGAAAGAGTCAAAAGGTGCATCACATACACCGGCCCGGACAGGTGCCCGATGAGCCTCCCAGCGCCCTACCCCAACGATTTCGCTCGTGCGGGGATCACTGCCGATCCTGATTGGGAGCCGTGGCGCACCTGGGATCTGCCGGATGGCGTTCGGCAGTGGGAAGATGAGTGGCACAACGTTTGGAAATGCCTTCCCAACACCAAGCAGGGCGAGGTGATTGAAGGCGTGATTTCCAACTGGGCCGATATCGACTCCTACGAAATGCCGCGGTTGGACCTGCCACTGCGCTATGAGAAAGCCAGGGCTACTTTCGCGGAGAACCGGGACAAATACCACCTCGCTTCGCTGCCTGGATTTCCGTTCGCCATTATGCGCTACATGCGTAAGATCGAGAACTTCCTCGCGGATGTCCTGCTCTACCCTGACGCGGTCAACGCGCTCCAGCGCAGGGTAGTCGATCTACTCAAGAGCTGCATCGACCAGTGGGCTACCCCGACTGCGACGGAGTCTTCTTCTGCGAGGACTGGGGCACGCAGGAGCGCCTGCTCGTATCACCGAAGCTGTGGCACGAGATGTTCGAGTGGGGCTTTGCGGAGATCATAGACCATGCTGCCGGCCACGGCATTGACGTATGGATGCACTCGTGCGGCTATGTCAGGGATATTGTCCCCTCACTGGTCGATCTGGGCGTCAAGGTGCTGCAGTTCGACCAGCCGACGCTCTCGGGCCTGGATTTTCTCGCCCAGACCTGTCATGGAAGAACGGCAGTATGGTCCCCCGTCGATATCCAGCGCGATCTGCCTACCGGCAATGAAGCCTACATACGTGAACGGGCGCGAGAGCTTATCGACAAGCTCGGCTCACACGGCGGCGGTTTTGTGTGCGGCCACTACGGCAACGTGGAGTCGCTTGCGGTCGAACCCGAATGGCAGATGTGGGCAGCCGACGAGTTTGCAAGCTATGCCAGTGGAGGAAATGGACAATGATGACCAGCAGAGAACGCGTGAAGCGCTGCATCACCTACACGAACCCTGACCGGTGTCCGATGAGCTTTCCGGCGCCGTATCCGCACGACTTCTGCCATGCAGGGATTACCGCCGACCCCGACTGGAAGCCCTGGCGTACCTGGGAACTGCCCGACGGGGTCAAGCAGTGGGAAGACGAGTGGCACAACGTCTGGAAATGCCTGCCCAACACCACTCGGGGAGAAGTCATCGAGGGCGTCATCAAGGACTGGGCCGAAGTCCAGGCATACGAGATGCCTCGAATGGACCTGCCCTCCAGATACGACAAGGCCCGTGAGATATTCGCAGCCAGTCCTGACCGCTACCACATCGGCAGCCTCCCGGGGTTCCCATTCGCGATAATGAGATACATGCGGCGCGTGGAGGAGTTCCTCGCCGACGTGCTGCTCTTTCCCGACGAAGTCAACGCACTGCAGCGCAAGGTCGTGGACATGCTCAAACGGTGCATCGATCAGTGGGCCACTACCGAATGCGATGGCGTGATGTTCGCTGAGGACTGGGGCACGCAGGAAAGGCTGCTCGTTTCGCCGAAGCTCTGGCATGAGATGTTCGAGTGGGGGTTCCGCGAGATAGTCGAGCACGCCCATAAGAACAACATTGCAGTGTGGATGCACTCCTGCGGCTACATCAGGGAGATCATCCCGACGCTCGTCGATATCGGGGTCAACGTGCTCCAGCTAGATCAGCCTACGTTGTCCGACCTCGACTTTCTGGCCAGGACTTGTCACGGCAAGACTGCGATCTGGTCGCCGGTGGATATCCAACGCGACCTGCCGACCGGCAACGAGCCGTATATCCGCGAGCGAGCGAGAGAACTCATCGACAAGCTTGGTTCGAATGGCGGCGGATTCATCTGCGGATACTATGGCGACGTTCGGTCGCTGGCGGTCGAGCCGGAATGGCAGATGTGGGCGGTGGATGAGTTCACGAAATACCAAGGAGTCGTGGTTAGTCAATAGACGATACGGGCAATACCTGACGTAACGTTGGAACGGCAGGTTGGCATATTGGTTCTGAAGGAACTGGCCTCCAGGAACACACACAACATGGTTGCGGAGACGCTGCTCCGCGAATCCGGCTGCAGGTCGCTGCTCGACATCCCGTGTGGGCGAGGCGCGTTCACGGCTCGAATGGCGGAACACGGGCTTGCTGTGACTGCCGCCGACTGCACGCAGCCCGACGCGCCTGACGCCGCGAGGTTCGTGCATGCGAACATGGACGAGGCACTGCCTTTCGCTGATTCCCAGTTCGATGCGATAGCGTGCATCGACGGCATCGAGCACATCGAACGGCAGTTCGACTTCATACGCGAATGCAGGCGGGTGATCGCGGACGGCGGGTGCATCGTGATCTCCACGCCGAACATAAGCTCTCTGCGGTCACGCGCGCGGTGGCTCGCCACCGGATTTCACAACAAAGGCAAGATTCCGCTAGACGAAACGAACCCGAACCCCATGCACCATATCAACCTCATCTCATTCGCGGAGCTGCGATATCTGCTCCACACCAATAGGTTCGAGATCGTTGAGGTCGCCACGAACCGCGTGAAGGGGATGAACTGGCTGTACGCAGGTCTTCTGCCGCTGGCCTGGCTGATGACGCGGTGGGTCTTCCACAAGGAAGCGCGCACGAAGGAGGAACGGCGCATTTGCAGCGAAGTGATGCGGCAGATGATGTCCGTCCCGGTGCTCTTCGGCGAAACGCTGATCGTCAAGGCCCGAGCGCGCGGTTAGGGCGCACCGACCGTCTTGTGAGCGAGCACGCGTGAATACCTCGCGTCAAGGGCGCTGATGCCGCGAGGAACATAGGCGTTGCTCTCAACACTCTTGCCGAACAGGAACTCATACCACACACACCCCACGAGGTAGCAGCCGAGCTGGCTGAGGTGGTGACCATCCAGTGTCAGCTTGTATTGCCCGCTGGTCTTGTCCTTGAGCCATTCCCAGCCGACGTGCATCGAGTGCGGCTGAGCAGGCAGATCGGGATACGTCATCTTCGCCTGATCGAAGCCCTGCGGCTTGTAGGACCACTCGGGGTCGGTCTCGGCGGCGTAGACTGCGTCGCCGGCGGGGATGATCCTGAGCCCGAGCTCTTTCGCAGTCGCGTGATACGCGGCCCGCAAGTCCCTGTACATCCTGGCCTGCGAGTCCTTGCCTGGGACGAAACGCGGATCGTCGCAGCGATACGCCCACGTCTCGTGGATGAGCACTTCGGCCTGTGGTGCGTTCTTTCTCGCGAAGGCCAGCAGGTTGCGGGCATAGGGCTCGTAAGTCGACAGGTCCGAGCTGATCATACTGGCCTGCTGAATCGTGACTACGTCCCACTTGTCGGACGTCAGCATGTCCTTGAGGCTGACATGTTTGCTGCGGCCATCGACCAGCATCGTATACGGCCGCCCCTCCGCGGCACTCGGGCTGGCTTCGGCCGCCTCAACGCACTTCCAGTGCCTATCCATCGGACAGCCTGGAAGGTCCGCGCGAGCAAGCACAACCTCGTCACCGGCTGCCTTGGCAATCTGACAGAGATAGCGGGTTGCGTTGCCCGAAAAGCTGTTGCCGATCGTCACAAGCCGGATGGTTTTGGCGTGGCACGGGACGCAGGCTACAAGTATGACAGCGGTCACTGCAATCAGGCATCTCATTGGTTGAAAACAACCTCTTGCGTCGTCTCGGGTTGACTGACTGGCAAGCATGATTGGCACCTCGCTTGTTCATTCTACCACATACGGGCATACGCAACTGGGATCACAGCCACTCCACGGTGATCTCGCCCTCAAGCTTACGGAATTCCGGGTCGCCTGTGAGCACCGGACATTTCAGTTCTCGCGCGAGCGCCCTCAGTATCGCGAGACAGTGATCCCGGGATCAGCTTAGTGCAAGTGACGGTGGCCGGGGCGGGAATGCCCCGGCCCATCGCCGCCCTGAGACGGCACCTACACTATCCTATTTTCACCGTCGCCTGCCCGTACGCCGGCACGGTGACGGAGACGGTGTCGCCGGTCATCTTGGCGGTGGACTTGGCGACGGGGCGCTCCAGGACGTCGGTCTCGACGGCCTTGGAGTCCGGTTTGACGAGGTCGGAGACTCGGACCTTCGCGGTCGTCTTCTTACCGGTCATCTCGAAGAGCCTGATGACGACGCCTTTGCCATCCTCGGCCTTCTTGACCGCGGCGAGGAACACGTTCGGGGTCAGGACCTCGACGTAGCTCTTCTCCGCCGGCAGCGAGCCCTTCTGGACCGTCGTGGAGACAATGGCCATCGGGGAGTTGAACTGCTCGCCTATGCGAGTCGCGGCACAGACGTCACAGCCGCCCGTGTGAGCCATAATCCCGAACTTGATCTCATGGTCACTGACCTCGGGAAGCGGATCGGGATCGTAGCTCGAGCGAATCAGGGTCAGCCGCAGTGTGTCATCCACGCAGGAGTGGCCGTATTTGGAATCGTTGACCAGCGTGACGCCGAACTTCTCGTCCGAGAGATCGGCCCACTTGAGCGCTGGTATCTCCTGCAGGCTCTGGACACGCTTCTGAGCGCCGAACGGGATCTCGTAGACTGGCTCGGCATTCTTGACGTTAACCGGGAACGCCACACGGAGCATCGGGACGCCGGTCTCCGGTGTCCCGATCTCGACCCAGCGCATGTTAAGCTTGAAGTCGATCATACGCGAGCCGGCGTTGAGGCCGACTTCGACCGCGATCCTCGAGTTGTTGTACGTGTGCTCGGCACGGAACGCCGCGCGGTTCGGACCCCAAGAGATCGGATGCAGCTTGGCGCCTTGGATGAACGGCTTGACCTCAGCTATCTGGCCGATGCACCAGGCGCTCATGCCGCGATGCACCTCGGTATACGCTTCGAGCAGTCCAAGCAGCTTGCCCTCGGGAACGTAGTCGTAGCCGGTCGCCTTGTCGATGATGTGCTTGATCGCGCCGGACGCGAAATCCATCTCGACTCGGAGGAACTCGTTCTCCATCACGCCGGACTCATTGATCTCGACGATCATTGATTCGGTGCCCTCGGGGAACTTGCGGTCGATCTTGACGCCCTCGGCGGGGACCGGAACAGGGCTCTGGTCGATGGCGTAGACCTTGTATCCCAGCGCCGGCACGTTCTCGGCCTTGAATGCGACAGTCACAAAAGAATGCCCCCAGTAGCCGCTTCGCGCCACTACCTGACCGCGAACTTCCTTGCCGCTTGCATCCCTGACGACCACGCGGTCGTCGGCGATTTCCTTGTTCCAGACCTTGGCGAACACGGTTTCCGTGCGCGACCACGGCTTCTGGTTGTAGATCAGGACCGGTTCGGCACTCGGTGCGCCCGCATTGTAGCCCGTGATCCCACCAGGAACGCTGGGGTCGCCTGCGCCCGCGCCCAGCCCGTCGCCAAGAGCGCCGCCGAATGTCGCATCGGCAGCCGGAGCCGCGAAGGAGGTGTTGACCTTCTTTGCGAGCGCGCGAAGGGCGCGGGTTCGGATCGTGCTCGCGGCAGCCTGAATCTCCTGGAACAGGCCCTGGGAGTACTCGTAGGTAGAGTGAACGCCCGAACCCGGCAGGATATCGTGGAAGTGGCTGAAGAGAGTGTGCCGCCACGCGGTGAACAGCGTATCCGACGGATACGGCATCTTCGCCTCAGCGCCGGCGATCAGTGCCATCGCCTCGGCTTCGGGCAAAATGATCTCGCTGACGCGCGTTGCACGCTTGATGTTGCTCTGCGCGGTGTAGCAGCCCTCGAATGTGAAGTTGAGGTCGGCGTCCACGACCGGCAGCTTCGGATTGGCCTTTTCGACGGCGTCGAAGAAAGCACGAGTCGAGCTGTGCTTGATGGTCGGGAAGATCGGCCACTCAGCTGCCTCGCGGAATCTGCGAAGGTCGCGACGGGTCGGACCGCCGCCGTGATCGCCGACGCCGTAGACGTATAGATAGTCCTTGAGGCCGGTCTGGGCCGTAAAGCTGCAGAGCATCGCACCCATGTCGGCGGGATCAATGGGACCGTTGTACGCGTATTTGTCCCGATCCTTGAACGCGTAGATCTCGGACCCATCCGGCGAGCGCCACTTGAACAGCCAGTTGTGCGGGGCTGTGCGATGGAAGTAGTAGCGATTCACGCCGCCTCGCGCCAAGATCGAAGGCACGGTGTGCGCGTGGCCGAAGGTGTCCGGCGACCAGTCGATCTTCACGTCCTCAGGGTCGAGGCCGAATTTCTGCTTCATCCACTGACGAGTGTATAGCAGGTGCCGGCAGAGCGACTCGCCGGAGACAATGTTCTTGTCGCCCTCGACCCACATGCTCGCCGTGATCTCCCAGTTGCCCGACTTCACGCGCTTCTTGATCATCTCGAAGATCTCAGGGCAGTATTCCTCCATGGCGAAGTACGTCGATGCCTGGCTCTGCGAGAAATGGAACTCCGGGAAGTCTTCCATGAGCTGGTCCATCGTCGAAAACGTGTCGTGCGTGACGTTCACGGTCTCGGGCCAGTTCCACATCCAGTTCATGTCGATGTGCGCGTGGCCACAGACGTGGATAGTGTATTCCTTCGCGGCCTTGCCGATCGGCGCGAGCATCTTCTCCGCCTCACCGACGACCTTCGCGCAATCGAAGCTCGGCTTGGCCATCTCCTTGTCCACATACTGGATGGCCTTGACGACGAGCTTCTTCCAGTCTTCCTTGCCGAGAGTCTTTGCGAACTCCGCGGCGAAGTCGGTCTCGATCCGGAACCTGTCCAGGATCGCCTGCCTGGCGTCTCTTGACCCGTTCAGCTTGTGCTTTGCGAGATCAAAGTCCTTTTCAAATGACATAGCCTTTCCCTACCATTCATCATGTCACCCCGAACTTGATTCCCTCGGAACGTCAGTGGATTCGTAGAATCCACGAGAGTTCAGGGTCCACGCCTGGATGCTGAATCAGGTTCAGCATGACGGAATGCAAGATCGCTGGCCGGCATGCGGCCAACAGGTTCTATGTTACCTCCCCGCACCAGGGAATCCTGCGGTATTTGACAAGTAATCGATGGCGGTCTATAGTTTACTTGGCGGTCGCGAAGGTCGCCAGGCCGGGCGAATCCGGCAAGCAATGTTCTTCATCGCAAAAGCACTGGATTAGGGCCACGAAGGTCTAGAGCCTTGTGGCCCTTTGTATTGAGGTTGGATATGCAGGAATATGAAGCGCTGGTGTCAACAATCCGCGAGATGGGGGGAGTCGTGGTCGGCTATTCGGGCGGCGTGGACAGCACGCTGGTGTCGAAGGCCGCAACGGACGCTCTGGGCGAGAAAGCTCTGTGCGTGCTCATCGACTCCTGCCTGATGCCGAGATCCGATATCGATGACGCGGTCGCGCTCGCAGGCGAGCTTGGTTTCAACCTCGTAAGGATGAACGCCGATGCGCTCGCCATCCCGAACGTCCCCGATAATGATCCTGAGCGATGCTACCACTGCAAGAAGGCTCTGTTCTCAGAGATGGTCGAAATCGCGGAGAAGCACGGGCTGAAGGTTGTTCTCGACGGCTCCAACGCCGACGACACTACCGATTTCAGGCCGGGAACCAGAGCCACACGGGAGTTGGGCGTGCGCAGCCCGCTCAAGGAGCTCGGTCTTGGCAAAGCCAGAATCCGTGAGATGTCGAGAGCGCTGGGGCTGGTGACCTGGGACCGCCCGGCGTATGCGTGCCTGGCGTCGAGAGTCCCGTACGGAACCAAACTGACTCGCGAGGTGCTTGGTCAGATCGAGGCGGCCGAGTCGATCCTGAGAGAGATGGGATTCAGGCAGTGCCGCGTGCGCCATCACGGGAATCTCGCGCGTATCGAACTCCTGCAGGAGGACATGGATGCGCTGCTCGCGCCAGATGCGCGAAACCTTGCGCTGCATCGATTGCGGGCGGTCGGCTACACGCATGTCGCGCTCGATCTGGCCGGTTACCGCACAGGCAGCATGAACGAGGGAATAGGAAACAGGGAATAGATGGATGTTTCGCTGTTGAGAACCTTGCTGGAGCAGGTGAAGGCAGGAGATGTTCAGGTAGATGATGCCATGCAGCGCCTCAGAGCGCTGCCCTACGAGGACATCGGTTTTGCCAAGCTCGACAACCATCGGCATCTGCGGAATGGCGTGCCGGAGGTCGTCTTTTGCCAGGGAAAGACCACAGAGCAGGTTATCGCAATCCTCAAAAGACTTTCCGTGCACAGCAAGTGCATACTCGCCACTCGGGCTGATGCGTGCGTCTACGAGGCAGTCTGCGCGGAGGTGACGGACGCCACCTATCACGAGGCGGCGCGCATCATAGTGGTCGGCAGTCCGGAACGGAGCGAAGCGGAGTTGGCAGTGGATGCTAAGTACGTGATGGTTCTCTGCGGGGGCACGGCGGACATTCCTGTCGCGGAAGAAGCTGCAGTCACCGCCACTGCGCTGGGAAGCCGCGTGGAGAGGGCGTATGACGTTGGGGTGGCCGGGCTGCACAGGCTGCTCGACCAGAAGGAAATGGTCCTCGGCGCGAACGTGCTGATTGCCGTCGCAGGAATGGAAGGCGCGCTCGCGAGCGTGGTCGGAGGGCTGGTGGATCGGCCTGTTATCGCCGTGCCGACGAGCATCGGTTACGGCGCGAGCTTTGGCGGACTGGCGGCGCTGCTATCCATGCTGAACTCCTGTGCGGCGGGTGTGAGTGTGGTCAACATCGATAACGGGTTCGGCGCGGGCTATCTAGCGCACATGATCAACAGACCAGGGAGCAGGGAATAGACGGATGCGTGTTGCTTACTTCGACTGCTTTGCCGGCATAAGCGGCGATATGACGCTCGGGGCGCTGGTGGATGCCGGCGCTGACTTCGAGTTGCTGAAGACTGAGCTCGGTAGGCTCCATATCCACGATGAGTTCGAGCTCTCGCTCGAGCGCGTAACCAAGCGCGGGATCTCCGCCGCCGACGTCACCGTCAAGTTGCACCATCACCACGATCACGACCACGGACACGGTCATTCCCACGGGCGCAGCTTCACCGACATCACGCACATCATCGAACACAGCGCGCTTTCGGAGCGCGTGAAGACCAACGCCATCGCCATTTTCGCGAAGCTAGGCGAGGCAGAAGCGAAGATCCACGGCAAGGGTATCGAGGAGATACACTTCCACGAGGTAGGAGCTGTTGACGCCATCGTGGATATCGTTGGGGCGTGCGTCTGCCTGGAATTGCTGGGCATCCAGAAGGTCTACTGCGGCCCTATCCCGACGTTTCACGGAACCGTAGAGATCGCCCACGGCACATTTCCCCTGCCCGCTCCGGCTACGATAGAGATACTCAAGGGCGCGCCGTGGCGCGAGCTTGGCATCGAAGGCGAGATCGTGACACCGACAGGTGCGGCAATCGTAGCGACCCTGGCTGAGGGCTTTGGGCCAATGCCCGAGATGAGCGTAGAATCTATCGGCTATGGCGCGGGCAAGAAGGACTTCGGAGTCCCGAACGTGCTGCGGATTATGGTTGGCACACCGGCGGATTCGGGTTCTGGAGAACCCTCCTACAACGCCGAGGTCGCGGTGATCGAGACGAATATCGATGATCTCAGCCCGCAGGTATACGAAGTCGTAATGGAGCGGCTGTTCGAGGCCGGTGCGCTCGACGTGTACTTCACGCCGATCCAGATGAAGAAGAACAGGCCCGCCACACTGCTTTCTGTCATCTGTGAGCCGGATCAGGTGTGCACAATGAGCGCGGTCATCTTCGGCGAGACTACGTCAATCGGCATCCGCATCGACACGCGCCGGCGAGTCTGCCTGGACAGAGAGATCGTCAGCGTCGAGACCGAGTTCGGACCCATCTCGATCAAAGTGGCGCGCTATGAGGGCAGTGTCCTGAACATCCAACCCGAATATGAGGACTGCAAGGCCGCGGCAGCGAAACATGCCGTGCCGCTCAAACGAGTGAGGGACGCGGCGGTGGCAGCGTTCTACTCACGCAACTAGAATGCAACCTTTGTGGCTCAGCGGACGTTATTAGCACCATGAGAAAGCGAGCAATCCTCGTTATCGCCATCGCAGTCGCTGCCGTAGCTGTCGTGTTGCTCCGGCCTTACTGGCCCGCGGCGCGATTCAGGATCGTGCCGCCTGCCGTGTCGGACTCCATTTCGTTGATCGAAGACCCCAGAACAGCCGCAGGGAAGATCGTTAACGGCGCGAAGGCGGAGGCGATTCGGCAGGTCCGCTATGATCCGTCATACGTCCCCATTCCATACCCGAACGGCGATGTTCCCAAGGACCAAGGGGCATGCACGGACGTGATCGTGCGAGCGCTGCGCAACGCCGGATACGACCTCCAGAAGCTGATTCACGAGGATATGACCGCGCATTTCGCCGCGTATCCGCGCAACTGGGGCTTGTCCGCTCCCGACTCCAACATCGACCACAGGCGCGTTCCGAATCAGATCGCATATATGAAGCGCCACGGGTTGGAGCTGCCCAAGTCGACCACGGGCGAGGCGGCTAAGAGCTGGAGAGCGGGAGATCTGGTGTATTGGAACCTCACGCCCGGCGTCACCCACTGCGGAGTCATAAGCGACGAACGCAACGAGGACGGCCTGCCGCTGGTGATCCACAACATCGGGCCGGTGGCATCGCAGCAGGACTGCCTAACGTCCTGGCCTATCATCGGACACTTCAGGTACCCTGAGTAAGGTGCTGCCGCGTGCCACCGCAGAACTGAACAGACAGGCACCCTCGGCCCTCTTGACGTTCCCCTCCCAAGATGCTACATTCTCCGAGATGAATTGCTGAGGAGCGCTGAATGAAGACCAAGCAGGAGATACTTGACGAAATACTGGAGTGCGGGATAGCGGCGGTGGTTCGGGCGGAGTCGGCAGATCTCGCGCTCAAAGCGATAGAAGCGGCGCTTGCCGGGGGAGTGAATGTCATCGAGGTTACGTTCACGGTCCCGGGCGCGCTTGACATCATAGCCAGGCTCGCTAGAACGCTCGGCGGCGATACGATTCTTGGCGCGGGGACTGTTCTGACCCCTCAAAACGCAGGCGATGCGGTAGATGCCGGCGCGCGATTCATAGTAAGCCCGTGCACCGGTCTCGAGGTAATGGAAGCGGCAAAGCTCAAGGGCGTGCCGGTGTTCCCCGGTGCGCTAACGCCCACGGAGGTCGTCACGGCTTGGCAGGCCGGAGCGGATATGGTGAAGATATTCCCGGCGAACGTTGTGGGTCCCAGCTATCTTAAGGACCTGCACGGCCCCTTGCCACAAGTGAAGTTCATGCCCACCGGCGGCGTCAATCTCGACACGGCGGTGGAGTTCCTCAAGTGCGGGGCCTCGGCTCTGGGCGTCGGCGGCGATCTGATCAACAAGAAGCTCATGGCTGAGGGCAACTTCGCAGAGATAACCGAGCGTGCGCGCAAGTTCCGCGCGATAGTGCAGGATTTTCGGAGCGCCTGATACGACGGGAGGACCGGTGGGAACCAGACAACGCAGGAGAACGATGACCGAGCGCAGGGCTACTCGGAGGAGAAGGACTGCCGTGCTGGTGTTCGCTTTACTGGCCTTGGCTGCCGTGATCTACTGTCACATCGACACGCAAGCCCTCCCCAAGGCTGTCGATATCGCCAGCGGGATCGTCGGCGACAGGGTCATCCTCGCAGTCGAGAAGCGATACTACGCTGTATCAGGATGGCTCGCGGAATCGACCTACTCCGCAAAGGTGAGGCTGGGCATCGAGAAGCCGCACAAGATGGCGGTCGCGCCCGTGCCCGTGGGGAGTTCGCTCCCCGAGTCGATATTGTTGAGCAAGAAACGGCGCGCCGACGGAGAGGGGGTGTGGAAGGACAAAGGCTGCTACCTCACCACGTTCACCTATCCCGAGCCCAAGCTCGACAGCATCGCGGATATTGTCTATTTCAAGCCGGGAATCACGTCTCTGAATCTGGTGTGCGGGACTGAGGAGCCACTCCCTGGCGGGGCCGGCAGAATTCCTCCAGCGGATCGGGGCAGCGTCGTGATGGCGTTCACAGGCGGGTTCAAGTATCGGCACGACCACGGCGGCATGGCACTGGGGGCAGGGTCCTGCGCCCAATGAAGGACGGCTTGGGCACGCTCGTCGTATTTCGCGATGGCCGCGTCAAGGTCGGGAAGTGGGGGCGCGACTGGACTCGCGTGACGCCACAGATGCGCGATGCGCGGCAGGGCTTCATGCTCATCGATAAGGGCAAATTCTGCAGCAATCCGCTTTTCGACATCTATGCACAGGACAAGGAGACCTACGTCCGCCGTTCAGCGATCGGCGTGACGCGGCAGGGCGCCGTCGTCTACGCCACCGGCAATGAGCTCTCGGCCGATGGACTCGCCAGGGCAATGATCGCGGCGGGGGTAGTCTCGGCGATCCACCTGGAGATGAACCTGTCACGCGTGCTGTGCGGTGTGCCGCAGGCAAGCGGGGATAAGCTCACGTTCGTTCCGCTGACGCCGCGCTGCTGCGATCCGAGAAGCCTCGCCGGAACCCGTGAGCGAGATTTCATGTACGTGACCAAGGCCAGGCAGATGGCGAGGACGCAGCGCGCCCGCACCTGAGCGCAGCGGGCAACGCCGGGGCATTCCTGCCCCGGCCGAACATCCTTACCAACTACTTCGTCTGAGCGATCAGCGGCGCGAGCGCCTTGTCCAAAGAGTCCTCTGTGTCGCCGGCATTGACGCCCTTGAATAGGTACCAGTGCTCCACGTGCGTCGCCGATGCTCCCGGCTCCAACTTCGTCAGCGGCGCCAGCGTCTCGACCTCCATGAAGTCGCCATCCGTGTACGTCTCGAAATTGCACCCGAAGTCGGGATACTTCGCACCTTCGATATACGGGAATCGCTTGACGAACAGAACGTCCTTGCGCAGATAGGCTCCCCAACCGGCCTTCACTGCCGCGCCGATCTTCTGCGGGAAGTGCAGGTCTGAGTCCGTGCGCAGGCGTATATACTGCTTACCGAACTTCCAGCGAGGGTCGCTCATGTCGGTGAAGCTCCACAGCGCGAGCGGACGCGCGGGGAGCAGGCTGTCCTCATGCGAGACGAACGGCTCCTGGGGGAAGATCGTAACGCCACCGCCATTCACGATCGTCAGCGCCCAGGGTGCGAGTTCGATGGCCCACTGCCCCTTATTCGTGAGCTTGTGCGTGATCGTGACCTCGGTACCGTCCGGCGCGAGCGCGATCAGCATCTCCTTCTGGATACTGGTAGCATTCTCCAGGGCAGGCGCGACGCGGACCGAATCCTTGCCCACAAGCTCCGCCGTCACCGGATCGTTGTCCGGCACGTAGCTGCGCGGCAGCACCTCGGGCGCATGCCAGAGCCTGTGACCGCCCCACGGGTGCCACTCGCCGAGTTCGTGCTTGACCGCCGCGTCGGGACTGAGCTCGGCGAACGTGTTCTCACCGCCGGTGAAGCCATAGTAGATCACGCGTGGGCCGAGGTCGAGCGTCACCATGACATCGACAGTGCCGTTGGACAGCTTGTAGCAGTTGCCGTATGTCGAGTATTTCGTCTTCTCTACGCTCACCGAGCCGGCCGCCAGAGCCGTGCCTGCCAGCGCGCAAACGAGCAGGGATATCAGAGCCAATTCATGCATCTATGTGTCCCTCCGATAGATGCTGAAACGAGTTCAGCATGACAACATGATTGGATTCACCGGCAAGCGGGCGGGGTCCTTCATCAGAAGCCACACGTTCCGCTGGGACAGCCGCCGTTGAACTCGGAATCAACGGACACCGGACCTTGGTTGGCAAGGTGATTCTCGGCCCCGACGTAGAGCACCTGCTCCGGTTTGCTGCCATAGCGGTAGACGGTGATCCCTTTGCACTTCAGTTCGTAGGCCAGCATATAGATGCGGCGAACGTCTTCGCGCGTGGCCTCCTTCGGCAGGTTCACGGTCTTGGCCACAGCGTTGTCGCAGTGTCGCTGGAATGCGGCCTGCATCCGAACGTGCCACTCGGGCGCGATGTCCATCGACGTCACGAAAAGCCGCTTCACGTCGTCCGGCAGGCTGTCGATGTGCTGGACGCTGCCCCGCCGAGCAATCTCCAACATCAGGTCGTCAGAGTAGAACCCGCGCTCCCGCGCGATGCGCTCGAAAGTTGGGTTGACCTCCATCAACCGAGTCCCCTCCAGCACTTCGCGAACGTACGCGATCGCGAACAGCGGCTCGATTCCACTCGAGCACGACGCGATGATGCTGATGGTGCCGGTCGGAGCAACGGAGGTGACTGTCGCGTTGCGCAGAGAAAGGCCCTTTGGCTGCCAGATGCTGCCATCGTAGTTGGCGAACGTGCCGCGCCGTGAGGCGATCTCCGCGGAGGCCTTTCGGGCCTCCTGCAGGACAAACGACATGACCCTCTCCGCTGTCTCGACGGCCTCCTCGGAATCGTAGGGGATCCCCAACTCGATCAGCATATCCGCAAAGCCCATCACGCCGAGCCCGATCTTGCGGTTCGCGCGGGTCGTCGTCTCGATCTCCTTGAGTGGGAATCGGGTGGCATCGATCACGTTGTCGAGGAAGTGGACACCAGTCCGCACACGCTGTGCAAGCTTGTTATAGTTTATGGCCGCATCCTCTACCATCCTGCCCAAGTTTATCGAGGCGAGGTTGCACGACTCATACGCCAGTAGTGGGACCTCTCCGCAAGGGTTCGTGCTCTCGATGGCACCGATTCCGGGTGTCGGATTGGCGCGGTTGATCTCGTCGATGAATGCCAGGCCAGGATCGCCCGTCTGCCAGGCCATGGTGACAATGAGATCGAACACTTCCCGCGCGGGCAGGCTCTTCACAGCTTCCCCGGAACGCGGATTGATGAGCTCGTAGCTGCCACCACTCTCGACGGCCTGCATGAACGCGTCCGTGACGCCCACCGATATGTTGAAGTTCCGCAGCACGCCCGGGTCCGCCTTGCAAGTGATGAAGTCCATGATATCGGGGTGATCGACCCTCAGAATGCCCATGTTGGCGCCACGGCGCCGGCCGCCCTGCTTGACGACCTCGGTGGCGGCGTCATAGATGGTCATGAACGATATCGGGCCTGACGCGATGCCGCTCGTGGACTTGACGATATCGCCTTTCGGCCTGAGACGCGAGAACGAGAACCCAGTACCCCCGCCCGATTGGTGAATGATGGCCATGTCACGCAGAGTGCCGAAGATTCCGGGCATGGAGTCCTCAACGGGAAGCACGAAACACGCCGAGAGCTGGCCGAGTTCGGTACCGGCGTTCATTAGGGTCGGAGAGTTGGGCAGGAATTCGAGCGCGCCCATCACTGCGAAGAACTCGTCGGCAGTGGCCTGAAGGTCCGCGTCGTGGTCGTAGATGGAGTCCGCCCTGGCGACGGCCTCGGCAACGCGCCGCAGCATTTGCGACGGCGTCTCGACTATCTCCCCCCTGTCGTTCTTGCGAAGGTAACGGCGCTTGAGCACGCTGGCGGCGTTGACCGAGAGCTTCAGGTCATCTTCCACGCCGATGAACTTCTTGATCGCTCGCACCTCGCTCCTGCGTCGGCGATAGAGGATGTAGACCTTGGCCACTTCCGCATATCCACGTTCCATCAGCACGCGCTCGACCATATCCTGCACGTCCTCGACGCGCGGGGTCCGGTCACCGAATTCGACATCCAGATGCTGCGCAACCTGACCTGCGAGGTCGCGGGAAGCGTCGTCGTCCGGCCTGTTCGCCGCAGCAAATGCCTTGGCGATGGCCATCGCGATCTTCGACTCATCGAAGTCCTGTATGCGTCCGTCTCGTTTCTGCACCTTGCCGATGCGGCTCATCTCGCTCGTCCTCTTCGCGTATAGATATCGGCGCCAACCTTGCGTGCGGCCGCGACCAGTTCGGGATACGGCGTGTCGGTCACGTCCACAAAGCCGATGTTGTAGTTCTCGCCATGGTAGTATCTACCCGTAATTGGCTCATCGGCATACTGGCACCAGTGGCATCCGACCACGGCCGGGCAGTCCACCGCGCTGCGCACGTAAGCCGCAAAGCTTTCCGCACGTGCTTTCTGCGAACCGGCGTCTACTAGGCCAGGGAGGAACATGCCACGGTCCATAGCACCGAAATGAAACTCGCCTATGAGCTCCGCGGGACCGGAGTCAAGTTTGTCTAGCATACGTTCAGTACTCTGCTGCGCACCCAGCGCGGCTGCCGCAACAGCCAGCAGGCAGATGATCATCGCACACGAAGTGTTCACAACGCGACCCTCCCGAGGAGGTTAGTATATGTCCTGCGGATTCGCGAGTCAAGCCGGACACGCTCTTCAGATTGCGGCCACCCGATGCCGATAATGAATACGGACAATACTGCAGACCGCGAGCATACACATGAGCTATCCGATTCAGACAGAGAATCTACGAAAAGTCTACAACCTCGGTCGTCGCAAAGGCACGCGCACGGCTGTCGACAGCCTGAGCATTCAGGTGCCCGAGGGTGTAGTGTTCGGTTTCCTGGGCCCGAACGGCGCCGGCAAGACAACGACCATCAAGATGTTGCTCGATTTCGTGCACCCCACGTCCGGGGCCGCGACGATCTTCGGCAAACCGACGACCGAGGCCGCCACCCGAAAGGTCGTCGGCTACCTGCCCGAGCAACCTTACTTTCACAAGTTTCTGCGGCCGATGGAAGTGGTCTCCATGCACGCCGCGTTGGCGGGTGTCGAGAAACGCGAGATCCGAGCCAAGGCCCTCGCGGCCCTGGAGCGCACGGGGATTGCCGAATATGCCGACACGCCCATCGCGAAGCTGTCCAAAGGCTTGACGCAGCGCGTCGGGATCGCGCAGGCGATCGTCGGGGATCCAAAGCTGCTGATCCTGGACGAACCCACATCCGGCCTCGATCCTATCGGACGCCGGCACGCTCGCGATCTTATCCTCGAGCTGCGAAATGAAGGCAAGACGATTTTTCTCAGCTCGCACCTGCTCAGCGAGGTCGAAAGCACGTGCGACACCATCGCCGTGCTCAAACGCGGCGGACTGGTCGCCTACGGCACACCCGATCAAGTTCGCAGTTCCAGCCAAAGGATCACGGTGCAGATTGCCTCGCTTCCGCCAGAGACACGGGATACGCTGCGGTTCGCCGGCGCCGAGGTCGAGCAACGGGCGAGCGGCGTGTTTGTAGGAACGGAGCCCGAGAATCTTTATGAAGTGATGCGGACACTGGAGAATGCCCGTGCCTGCATCGTGAGGATAGAGACCCAGCGGGAGTCGCTCGAGGAGGCGTTCTTGAGGCTGGCCGCTTAGGAGCATACGCATGTCAGGAATCTGGATAATCGCAAAGATGTCGCTGTTGGAGAACAGCCGCAAGCAGGTCTTCCACGTACTCTGCCTGCTGATGCTGGCCGTGATCGGCTGTTCCACGCTGCTCTCGATATTCACCGAAGGCGTGCAGATCAAGATACTGAAGGACCTGTGCATGACGTGCCTGCTGTTCGGCGGGGCTGCGCTGGCCATAGCGCTGGGCTCGACCGGCATCCCAAACGATGTCGAATCCCGGACGATTCACCCACTGATCGCGCGACCGCTGACCCGCGCGCAGTATGTGGCAGGCAAGTTCGTCGGCACCTTCATCACAGTTGCCCTGGGGATAGGCGCGATGACAGTCGCGTTCGCGCTGCTCATCTTCATGTATCAGCACAGCTTTGACACCTACCTCGGAGTAGCCGTGCTCTTCACACTCCTCGAGGTTGCGATAGTTGCCGCGATCGCGACAACCGTTTCCACGTTCGCTAGCCCGGCGATCACGTCGGTAGTCACGTTCATGGCGTACCTGGCCGGCACAATAAAGATCGGCTATATCGGCGGACTCGTCGAGAAGTCGCAGCCCGGCATATCCAAAGCGCTGTATTCGCTGATCTATCATGCTCTTCCCAACCTCGAGTGCTTCAATTTGAAGACCTCGCTTGTCCACCACGATGCGATCCCGGCAACATACCTCACTCAGGTGGCTATCTACGGCTTCTGCTATGTGGCATTCGCGCTGGTGGTTGGCGCGTCTTACTTCGCGACGAGAGAGGTGTAGTGATGCGTCGCTTTGCGGCTTTGATGGTGGTGCTGACAATCTCAAGTGAACAAGCCTGGGCACACGGCGCCGAAGAGCTTGGCCACCACTGGGACGTGCCTGCGTACCGCTCCGAAATGCTCATTCAGATCGGGCTGATGGTGGGCACGTGCCTGGCCGTGATCGCGGGGACCGTCATTCGCAACGCTCTGAGTCGCGGCAAGGAGAGCAAATGAAGCACCGCTTAGCACTTCCACTGCTTGCCCTGCTGGTCTTCGTCGGCATGTGCGTCATGGAGAATCGAGCCGTAAGAGCAAGGCCGGCAGAGCCCGCGGACAACGTTTCGGCCGTCTACAAGCTGGCAGGAGAGTTTCGCGTTGTGTTCGCGAACCTGCTGTGGATCAAGGCCGACAAGTACCACCACGAATACATCCAGCACGATCCGAACTGGTGTGACAATAAGGACCTGCTGGGGCTGTTCAACATGATCGTGGCCCTCGACCCACGCTTTGTGGAAGCGTATTCCAGCGGGACGTACATACTGCTATATGGCTACCACGACACCCCCAAAGCGCTGGCTTACCTCAAGAAAGGAATAACCGCCAATCCTCAGTCCATGGAACTCAACGAGCTTGCGGCGGTGCTCTACGCGCAGAAGCTCAGGGACCCGGACAGCGCTTTGCCCTATGCGCAGCGGGCGGTCAGGTTCGCTAAGGACGACTTCTATCGAGGCGTGGCAAAGCGGACCCTGCGTTCAGTGGAGAGGATGTCCCGGGAAAAGGGCAGCTAGCCCGGATTGTGCATCTTCCGCATAATCCGGGGCTTCAAGAGCATTATTCACTAGCCGACTCGCAGAACAACCACTGCGGCGTCGTCGTGCAGTTTGCCCCCACTGAAGGCTTTGGCGCCGTGCACGATGCCGTCGGCGATCCCCTCAAGCCCGGAACAACAGATCGTGGGAAGATGCTGCAGCAGACCGTCCTTGCCCCAAACTTTCGCTCCCCGCCTAGCTTCTGTAATGCCATCTGTGACCATGATGAGCGTGTCCTCGGGAGCCAGATGAACAAAGGCCTGTTCGTAAGTGGCCTCCTCAATGATCCCTAGGGCCGGCCCGCCTACGGTCAGTTCCTCAATGACGTGGTTTGAGCGGTGGACCATTGGCGGCTCGTGCCCGCCGTTTGCATATACCACTTCTCCAGTCTTCGTGTCCACAACGGCGAAGAACGCGGTCACCATGCCGGCAAACCCAGGCGCTTCGTCGCGAGAGAGCGCATCGTTCACCCGCGCCATCACCGCCGCGGGATTGGCGTCCAATAGCGCGTAGCTCCGAACCGAGTACCGAGCAGCCGAGACGCGCATCGCCGCAAGCAGACCCTTTCCAGCCACGTCGCCAATCAACACGCCGATCTTGCCGTCCCCAAGATCGAAGACATCGTAGAAGTCGCCGCCGACCTCTGCTTCCAGCCATGCCGGAAGATACCTCGTTGTGATATCCCAGCCAGGAACCGGCGACGACAAACCTGACGGAATGAGGGCTTGCTGAAGCATATCGGCAATCTTGTGCTCGCGCTGGTAGAGCTCTTCTCTTCGCTGCTCGAACTCAACCTGCTCGCGCACATCGCGAAAGATGGTCACAGCCCCCACCACGTGCCCCTCGCCGTCAAGGACCGGAGCCGCGCTGGCGCTGATAACGCCCTCAGTCCATGTTGTCACAACGCGGAACCGCGCGGACGTAATGGTCTCTCCACGAAGGGCGCGGCGCGACACGAACTGCTCAGTAGGAATCTCCTCGCCTTCAAGGCTGTACAGCCTATAGTGGAGCGGGATCTCGGCTAACGGCAGATCGGCAGGGACGCCGAGTATTCGCCTTGCGGCCTGATTGGCCAGAACAACCTCACCGGCCGAGCTGAAAAGCGCCACGCCGTCACTCATGCTCGCGATGAACGACTCCAGTTCAGCGGCCCGATGCTCAGCTTCAGCGCGCAGCCGCTGAATTTCCTGGCGAGCAATGACGTCATGCGTGACATCCATGAGTGAGAAGACCAGATTGCAGACTGTGTCTTCACCATCCTTTATTGGAGTAAGCGTCCAGTCCCAGTAGGTAGTTCCCCATTCAGGATGATCGGCAAAAACGAACGGCTTCTCCTTGACTGCGAACGGCTCGCCGGCATCGCGGACGCGCCGGAATATGGATTCGTTCTCCTCGTGAGGGTAGAGCTCGAAATGATTGCGGCCGACGAACTCGTCCTGACTCCGACCGCAAGCCCTGGCATAGGCCGGATTGACCCACAGGAAGTTGAAGTCTCGATCGAGAAACACCAGGTGCGCGTCCGTGTTGTCAGTAACGGCGGAAAGCAACTCCCGCTGTCGGCGCAGTTTCTCCTCGGCGGCTTTTCGCTCCGTTATTCCGCGAAGATACACATCGAGTCGCCCGTCCAGCGGATACGCGTGAATCTCAAACCAGGCGCCCTCAACCACGCGCAACCTGGCCTCGAAATGCGCCGGCTCGCCACATTCAACGGCCTCGAGGCACCGTCGATGGAATTCTGTGCCGACTGCTACGGGGAACATCTCCCAGTACACCTTGCCAACGAGATCGGCGAACGATTTGTGGAAAATCGTACACTGAGCAGCGTTATTGACATCCACGAAACGCCATTCACTGTCGAGCGAGAAGAACGAGTCGGTGATGCTGTTGAGTACCGTACTTGTTCGCTCGTTCGACTGCAGAAGGTCGTGTGCGAGCAACTCTACTCTGGCGCGCGCGTTGCGAACCAGAATCGCGCTGACGAGCAGCAGAGTTGCTCCGATCACGAATGCGGTCAGACTCGCCCAACCTTCCATTGCGTCGCTCGGAGGCCATAGCTTGTGCATCGGGGCGACGAAGAAGTGGACGTGCGCCACTAGACCCAAGCCATACGCTAGGATCCCAGGGCGCAGTCCGAACAGGTAGGCTGAAGCGCCGACGGTGAGCGCGAGCGCTATAGGGAATCTACCGAGTGGGAAATGAGGGTTGAGCAGGTCAATGGCTGTAACGACAAGCGCCACGGAGGCAACCGCGAATGCATAGCCGGCTATGCCGTGGCAGGTTGAGCTACGACGGCCCAGTTCCTGCCTCTTGACGTTCCTGTCTCGTTCTCCAACAGCCATAGTACATTCAGTATATCACGTTCTCGTCACCGCTGCCCATGCTACCACCGATCTTGCACAGCAACCGCCACCGCACCCACCAGCCCAAAAAGATCTCCACTCGTCGCTGGGATTATCTCGACGTCGGCTGACAACGGTTTCATTGCACGCTCCCTGACCACTTTGCGAACAGGCTCAAAGAGCATGTCACCGGCCCTGGTGACTCCGCCGCCGAGAATCACCAGCCGCGGGTTGAGTCCGTTGACGACATTGGTGATCCCGATGCCCAGGTAGTAGGTCGCTTGCGACCAAACGCCGGAGGCGAACGGATCGCCAAGAGAAGTAGCGCGCGCCACGAGTTCGGCCGTCACCTCCGAAGGGGATGCTATCCACTCGCGGAGAACGCTTTCGGCGCCCGACTCAAGTCCCTCTCGCGCTGCGCGTGCCATGCCGGTACCGGAAGCGAGTGCTTCAAGGCAGCCGCGATCGCCACAATTGCACCGAGGACCGTCCGGCAGGATCTTTGAATGGCCGAACTCGCCTGCATTCTCTCCGCAACCGCGATACGGCTTGCCGTCGATGATGATCCCGCCACCGATGCCGGTCGAGACGGTCATGAACACAAGACAGTCCACTCCCTGACCGGCCCCAAACGCAGCTTCGCCCATCGCCGCGGCCGTAGCATCGTTCTCAAGATATGCGGGGGCTCCAAACTCCTCAGAGAAGATGTCCGTCAGGCAGAGTCCTTCCCATCCGGGAAGATTCGAGACTTCGTGGAGCTTGCCGGCCTTGCGATCCAGCGGCCCTCCGCAACCGATGCCGACAGACGACACAGTCGCGCCGGTCCGCTCGACAATTCGTCGCCCCGCTTGCTTGATCGCCGCTAGATTCGCGTCCGGTCCGAGAACATTCGGAGTCTCCACACGCTCCCACTCGATGATCTTGCCGGTCGGCTCCGCGAGCCCTACGACTGTCTTTGTCCCGCCTACGTCAACACCAAGAATAGCCATACCCAGATCCTAACTGTATTCTGATATGATCATAGCGCAGGCAACTGGGAACTGTCCAGTCTGTCCAGTCGTGCTGCGCCGGGACCCACCGCCAGGCTCATCGCCTTACAGTTCTGCCTTGCCGGGTGCATCCCAAAGTAATGGTAGAGTGATTTTTATGTCAGGCAGGCATGATATGAGATGTCGGGTGTCGAATTCCTCAGTAGCGAATGCTAATGAGGTGAATGATGCCAAAGGAAGCCGA